>OCZT010001435.1_pt1 | contig 24662 bp, 22 predicted proteins | sample 1539031 | NCBI WGS metagenome assembly OCZT01 (sample SAMEA3539308, study PRJEB22396) | soil metagenome | biome: tundra; feature: field; material: soil | place: USA | collected 2010-05 | depth 0.15 m | reverse complement strand
AGCAACAGGGTGGCGTCTCCGCGTCCGATCCCGAGTCTGCAATGCATTCGATACTGAACGATCTTGGGCTGAAGCTGGAGTCGGGGAAGGGGCAGGTGGAGACGCTGGTGATCGACCATATGGAGCGGCCGTCGGAGAATTAGCGGTGCCGGAAGCTCCTGCAATACGGCGTTTCGGCAAGTTCGAATCTCCCGCACACGCCTTCGGAGTGGATGAGATTTTAAACACTCATCCGGCAACCATCGGGTGGCAGCATGGGGATCGCAGCTTGGCTCAGAATTGACAACCACGAAGAGGCGATCTTGCAAGCCAGGGTATCGGTCTGAGGAAACGTGCTAGTGGCGGGGCTTGGGGACCAACATCTCAGCGGGGCAGATCGGCGACGACGCGAGCGACGGAATCGCGCCAATCGGGCATCCGCCAGTCAAATGTCTGGTCGAGTTTGGCACAATCCAGCCGCGAGTTCAGGGGCCGTTTTGCCGGAGTTGGATACTCGGAAGTCGGGATAGGCTCCACCGTAGCCAGCTTGATATGGGGCTCCAGCTTCTGTAGCTCCGCGATGGCATGCGCGGCGAACCCGCACCACGTCGTCTCTCCCGCGCCGCTCGCGTGGTAGATGCCGCTGACCGGCAGAGCAGCGTCGGCCAACGAGCACTTCCTTTCGGCGCTCAGTGCCTCAAGGCGGGTCATGACATGAGCCGTCATTCGAGCAAGCTCGAAGCTCCAGGTGGGCGCACCATGCTGGTCCGTGACGATCTTCAGGTGTTCGCGTTCTCGCGCAAGCCGCAGGATCGAGCGAAGAAAATTATTGCCAGTTGCTCCGTAAACCCAGCTCGTCCGAAATATGAGGTGCGGAACGCCACTCGCCCTCAAGGCCATCTCTCCGGCGAGTTTGCTGCTGCCGTAGACATTTAACGGACCGGTTGGATCTGACTCGACGTACGGTGTCTCCTTTGAGCCATCGAAGACGTAATCGGTCGAAAAGTGGACCAGCACCCCGCCACTACTCCTCGCCTCTTGGGCAAGTATTTCGGGAGCCGAAGCGTTGATTGCGAAGGCCAGTTCAGGTTCGCTCTCTGCCGTGTCGACCGCGGTGTGGGCACCGGCATTGACGATCCAGCGCGGCTGAACCTGACGCATCACCGTGCGGATCGATTTCGTATTGGAAAGGTCAAGCTCTTGGCGGCTGGGAGCAAAGACGTCGCCGAGCGGCGCGAGGGTACGAGCAAGAGCTTCACCCACTTGGCCGGTGGTTCCGGTTACCAGGATTCGCCGGTTCGACGATCCGTCCGCCATCAGAACACCCGCTCGTCGATGACGTGCTTGAGATATTCGCCGTAGGTGCTCTTGGCCATCCTCGCCGCCAGCGCCTGAAGCTGTGCGGCGTCAATGTAGCCCTGTCGATAAGCGATCTCTTCGAGACACGCCACCTTGAGTCCCTGGCGCTTCTCGATGGTCTGGATAAAGAGTGACGCCTCAAGCAGCGAGTCGTGGGTACCAGTGTCGAGCCATGCCATTCCGCGCCCGAGTAGCTCCGTAGTCAATTGACCCCGCTCAAGGTACCAGCAGTTGACATCCGTGATTTCCAGCTCGCCCCGTGGTGAAGGTTTTATCGATTCAGCTACGCGGACGATCTGGTTGTCATAGAAATAAATTCCAGTAACCGCGTACCGCGACTTGGGGTTTGTTGGCTTTTCCTGGAGAGAAATCGCCTTGCGGTTCTCATCGAATTCAACCACACCGTAGCGTTGCGGGTCCTGCACCGCGTATGCGAAGACGGTCGCGCCATGCTTACGTTCGGAAGCCGATCGCAATAGCTTTGCGAAATCATGTCCGAAGAAGAGATTGTCTCCCAGCACAAGGCAGCATCCCTGCCCCGCGAGAAAGTCCTTGCCGATGATAAAGGCCTGAGCGAGGCCGTCGGGCGATGGCTGCACCGCGTATTGGATGGAGATGCCCCATCTTTCGCCCGAGCCGAGAAGCTGCTCGAAGCGCGGGGTGTCCTCAGGAGTCGAGATCACCAGAATGTCCCTGATTCCCGCGAGCATCAGGACGGAAAGCGGGTAATAGATCATGGGCTTGTCATAGACCGGAAGAAGCTGTTTCGAGACAGCTTCGGTTACTGGATGAAGCCGCGTACCGGACCCGCCCGCCAAGATGATGCCCTTCATTCGATATTCTCCATCTCATGCGCCATGGTGATTTTTCGCCCGCGAACTACTTCGGGGCATTGTGCCTATCTTCAGAACCAGCTGACCGATCATCAATCGGCAACGTCGATGGGGGTTTGGGCGTCAAGTGCGCGCGCCATAGTTTCCTTCGATCCACTTTCGATATTCACCACTGACTATTTTTGCCACCCACTTCGAGTTGTCAAGATACCACTGCACGGTCTTGCGGATGCCGGTGTGAAAGGACTCCTTTGGTGACCATCCGAGGTCGTTTTGGAGTTTCGCGCAGTCGATCGCGTACCGCCTGTCGTGGCCGGGACGGTCCTTAACGTAAGTAATGAGGCGGGCATGAGGCGCGCCCTGCGGACGAAGTTCATCCAGAATTGTGCAAAGAGTGTTGACGACGTCGACATTCTTTTGCTCGTTCAGTCCGCCGACGTTGTAGGTCTCGCCTGGTTTGCCGTTTTCAAGCGCCGCCAGGATAGCGTCGCAGTGATCGGTGACATAAAGCCAGTCGCGCACATTCTGGCCATCACCGTAGACCGGGAGAGGCTTTCCGGCGACAGCATTGTGAATCATCAGTGGAATCAGCTTCTCCGGGAACTGATATGGTCCGTAATTGTTTGAGCAATTCGTTGTAACCACGGGCAAGCCATAGGTGTGGAAGTAGGCACGAACGAGGTGGTCAGACGCCGCCTTCGATGCAGAGTATGGGCTGTTCGGCCGGTAGGGCGTCTCTTCGTGGAACGCAGGCTCGTCGGGGCCGAGCGAGCCGTAGACTTCATCCGTGGAGACATGCAGAAAGCGAAACGTATTTCGGCTGGGATCGGTCAACGCGCGCCAGTGTACGAGTGCAGCTTCGAGAAGAGTGAATGTGCCATTGATGTTAGTTTCGACAAATGCTGCCGGGCCCAGGATGGAGCGGTCCACATGACTCTCGGCGGCGAAATGGACGATTGCGTTGGGTTGGTGCGCGCTCAGCAAGCTGGCCACAAGTGGGCCATCGAGGATGGAGCCATGGATGAACGTGTGGGCCGAATTGTTCTCGAGTGAGGCGAGATTATCGATATTCCCGGCGTAGGTGAGCGCATCGAGATTGACGACTTTGTGACCACGGCGCACAGCTTCGAGGACGAAGTTAGAGCCAATGAAGCCCGCGCCTCCGGTCACAAATATGACTCTCTGTTGCATATTTCCGTCTCCTGGGTCTCGTGTTCATTTTAGATTGCTTTCGTCTGTCAGCGCGGTCATGGGACATCTGCGAAGCGTTCGCGCACGATTCCATGCGGTGACTCACAGATGAGCGGATTCAGGATATGTCTCCGCGTTGGAGAGCAGCGAACCGGCCCGGTCCTTCTCGGAGAGCGTCGGCTCGCCATCGAGTGGCCAGTCGATGGCGATGGCGGGGTCGTTCCACAGGATCGAGCGCTCGAAGGCCGGGGCATATAGCTGGGTAGCTTTATAGGAGACTTCGGCGAAGTCGGTCAGCACAAGAAACCCGTGGCCGAAGCCGGGCGGAATCCAAAGCGATCGCTTATTCTCCGCACTCAAGACCAGACCGAACCACTGTCCGAATTGCGCGGAGCCCTGGCGGAGATCGACCGCGACATCGAAGATCTCCCCGCGCAGCGCGCGCACGAGCTTTCCCTGAGGTTGATTCAACTGGTAGTGAAGTCCGCGCAGGACGCCCTTCCGCGAGCCGGAGTGGTTGTCCTGCATGAACCGGGTGGGGAGGCCCAATGTCTTGAAGGTGACTTCGTTATAGGCCTCGAGGAAAAAGCCTCTCTCATCGCCAAAGACTTTGGGTTCCAGAATTACTACGTCCTTCAGGGAAGTCGGAATCAATTGCAACGCAAATTCCTCCAGCAGCCGTGCGTAAAAGGTGAGGTCTAACCGAACGATTACGAGCGATTCGATCTTGCCCGGAGAACGAGGGGCCCCTCTGGTGCCCTCAGAATAAGGCTAATCAAACGCGATCATAATCTTGGTATAGGCTACCGGATTTTCGCTCCAGGCGCGGAGGATCGCGGGGGCCTCCTCGAGTGGCACGGTCGCGCTGATGGCCTCCGCCGTTGGAAATCGCTTCTGCTCGAACATGCGGATTACCTCTTTGAAGTCCTGGGGCAACGCGTTGCGAGATCCGAGAATGTCGAGTTCTTTCTGGACGAACAGGCGCGTCTCGTAGCTGACCAGATCCTTGGCGTATCCGATGTAAACGACGCGGCCAGTGAACGCGACCTCCTCGACGGCCGCGCGAAATGTATCGGGCCGGCCGATGGCCTCGATGATAACGTCCGGGCCGTGGCCGCCGGTTATCTCCTGGAGTTTGGCGTGGACGTCATCCCGACTGGAGTTGATCAAATGCCGGGCACCGGAGTTTTTGGCGACGCCGAGCTTCTTGTCGTCGATGTCGATAGCGATGACCTGCGCATCGCGGAACGCGGCCGCCGAGACTGCACCCAGGCCGACTCCTCCACATCCGTAGATGGCCACAGTATCAGCCGCGGTGACGCGTCCGCGAGCGACTGCATGGCAGCCCACGGTGAGCGGCTCGACCAGGCACAACTCCTCGATGGGCAAGGGCGCCGCGTAGAGCTTCGCGAGAGGCATGCTGAAGTGATCCATGAGCGCGCCATCGCGCTGCACGCCAAGAGTCTGATTGAAGCGGCATGCGTTGACACGGCCCTGGCGGCAAGCGGTGCACTGGCCACAGCTTGTGTAGGGCGACATGGTCACGTTCATCCCCTCTGCCAGGCCAAGATCGTTTGCGGGAACCCGTTCGAGAGTCGCGGCGATCTCGTGACCAGGAATTCGCGGATAAGTCACGAGCGGATTCTTTCCGAGAAAGGTGCTAAGGTCCGTCCCGCATAAGCCGATGCGCCGAATGCGCATGGTGGCCTCCAGGGGGTCTGCCGCCGGTCGTTGCATATCGATGACCCGCGCCTCTCCGGGCCGGTCGATAACCAGTGCTCTCATTGATTTCCTTCGTCTTTCTCCAACTCTCGCCCTAGCGAGTGCTGCAAGACCGAGTCAGTCTACAGACCAACGTCAGCCAATTTAAATGATAGGCCTATATCCCTGGACCGATTCCAAAGGGATATCGCCCGGAAAGACCGACTAGCTGCTCACGGAGCGTCTTTGTGTTCGGGATGCAGCGTGAGCTGGAATGTGGCCACGGTGTCGGATTGTTCGCCGGGCCGGTAGACAGGTGCCTTCCACCACTCATGCTGAATCTGGGCTGAGAGTTCCAGATTGTCATGAATCCGCTTGACGGCGCGAATCTCAAAACTGTTCTGCGTGGTTCCGGACGGGACGAAGTCCTTCGCGACCTTCGCGTGACGAAGCGAGACTTGCACCAGTTCACGCGGGGACATGTGGTAGGTCAGCCATGCCTGACCACCCTTCCCTTCGCGGCCAATGGCATCTCCCATGATGAAACCCTTGTTGGTGTATCCCTGCACCTGAACGTTCTCGGTATAGAGATAGTTGCCTCCATTGCTGCGCGAAGTGGGAGGGTCGGTGTTCACGCCTTCAAGGCGAAAATCAAGCTTAGGAATACCTGGGAACGCCGACAAGTAAATTCCGGGCCTGACGGCCGCGTGTCGAGGAGCGTCAGTGGGGCTGACGTCATCGTGAACCAGCGAGTCCGAGTACAAAGTGACCCGATGCGAGAGAAACGGAAGTCGCCAACTGAAATCGAAGGTGCCAAACCTTGCGCCCGGGTCCCCGCGTGAATTTTTCTCCGCTGGGGGCACATTCTGGAAACTGAAAAAACTCTTGAGGAAGGTGTGAATGGTGATGGGCACATGGCCCTTGCCACCCCAGATCGTTGAACGCGAAAACCCCATCTCCACATTGGGGGTCGGCTTGAAATTGATCTTCTCCGTGTGCATCCACGGATCGTTTGGATCGGAATGGCCCTTCAGGCTGCCAACGAAAAAGTCATACCGGAACGGGCCGGTCAGACGCGAGAGCAGCGGTACGTAAAGTGGTTCGGTGCGATCGATCTGAAAGGCATAGATATTTTCGGCGTTGTTGCTGTACAGGAACGCGCCGCCGACCGTGGGAGAGACCCAGTGGTCGCTCTTGCCAAATGATATTTCGTGGTTCAGCACGCGATAGGAGAGATTCGCCTCCAGGATGCGGAATGCGTTTGTGGTCGGGATCGGCCCCGCGGGGATGGTTGCCTGCACCGGATTACTGGCGAGGGGTACCTGATCGAGGTTGGCCAAGGTTGTAACCAGAGCCTGGGAATAGCCCGCAGCGCTTGGAGCATGCTGATACTCGCCACGTGCATACAGGCTGAAGCGGCCGAACTCTGCGCTACCGCTGACTCCATCGACGGTGTTGAAGCCAGGCTGATAGGGGCGGCCATAATCATTGACGAGGGTTTGTCCCAGGTGAAAACTGTCCCGCAAGGTCAAGCCCGAGATGCCTTGCAATCGTGTATAGACACCCTCACACCCGTAAGACAGCCCGCTGAGATCATCGTCTTCAACGCCAAATTCACGACGGAGCGCGGTGAGGATCTCCAAGGCCTGGGGATGGCCCTGGATATCTTCCGCCTGGGAGGTTTCGTCAATCATCCGCTGAATACTCCGCCTCGTCCATGGACGGAGTCCAAGGAATGCAGTATCGAGAAATCCAAGTCCGTGCAATCGATCAAGAGCGGGGTAGATCCAGCTATCCATCGGTACATAGACGTCGGCTGGACGCGCGGCGTTGGGGCCTGTCTTACACTGCGGAAGGTCCACCGCCCCTTTTGCGAGCGGAGCCACAGACATGCAGACCAGCAGCGCGCTGAGCCTTGTCATATCTGACCAGAAAGTATCGCGCGTCCCAAACGGGCCTGAAACCATCAAGACATTCACCTCGGATATTGCTCGCATTTCCAGATGCGCTGACGATGTCAGGTTGCCTCGCTGGGAGCGAGAGATGCGCGAAGGGATCGCAGGGGGTCGCGGGCCAGCACCCAAATGCAACTTGCAATGAATCCCAGAAGCAGACCGCCGAGCATAATGTACGATCGCTTCGGCGATGACTTGGCATCGGGATAGGATGCGGGATCGAGCACCTGCAACACAGGAGCATCGCGGGCCTCGTCCAGCCGCGCCGCTTCGTACTGCTTTGACAGCGCGTCGAAAAGTGCCTCGTGATACTTCACTTCGCGTTCCTTACGGACATACTCCAATTGGAGTTCGGGGACCTTTGAAGTTGGGATCGCCGCCGACGATCCATTGCCGTTGCCCGTCTGGAGCCGGGAAAGCTGACCCATCAAGTCGCCGATTTCGCTCCGTAGCCGGATAACTTCCGGGTTCTGGTCGGTGGCGGATTGCCGCAGGGCGGCGAGTTGAACTTGCCGCACCGCAATCTGCGCCCGGGTCTCCGCGATGGTCCGGATTTCGACTTCCGTTTGTCCGGTCGGAGCTATCAAGCCAGACTGCTCTTCGGTCTTCTTCAGGCCGACCTCGGCATCTTCTAAATCATCCTTCTCCTTGGCGAGCTGTTGGCCAAAAAACAGCCGTCGCTGAGAGGACTGACCCAATGCCAATCGCCCCTCCGTTTCGCGTAAAGCATCCATATAGGCGTTGGCAATATCGTGCGCGAGCACTGGACTCTTGTCGGTCACCTCGACCGTGACGATTGAGGATTTGATGTCCACGGCAACCGTAGTGGACGAGTCGAGCGACATCTCGGCTTGACTCTCCTTCTTGACCCGATAGACGCGCATCAGGTCGAAACGCTTGACAATCTGACTGGCAACCGACCGGCTGCGAAGAATTCCTGAGTACAGATCCCCCGAGTTCTTGCCACCACCGAGAAGGTCCCCCGCCCCCAATGCGGAAAGCTGTCCTGCAAGCGCAGCGGCCATGGAACTGCCGCTGTTGAGATTGGGTGGTATGAACGATACGGTCGAGGTATAACGGGGAGAAAGCAGAAAGGCGATCGCTGTGGCGATCACAAAAGCCGCCAAAGTGGTTCTGAGAATCGTCCTTTTCCCGAGACGGAGCGCATGAATCAAAGCGACGAGGTCGATGGAATCGTCCGCTTCCTCTTCCACGACCGACGATGCAGATGACTCCGTGGTCCCCAGCCGATCCATTGCGCTTTCAGCCATTCTCTTTCCTTCAAACCTCGCTGTATCAGCTTACCTCGGCACGCCGAGGAGTGTGCCGGGCGACCGTTCTTGCTCATGTCCATTCTACGCAGGAACTTGCTATTGCTACTCGTGTTCGATCGACCCAAACAGAGGTGGGCTCAAGTGGTACTCTGGAATGATTTCATTGCAACCCATAGACATCGAAATCCGCCAGGAGACAATTTCGCCAATTCTTGTTCCCTTGAGAAACGGTTTTCCTGCATGGTTGGCGGGCTGCCTTCCGCGCCAACAGATAACGCCCGCTTGCGCCTCAGGGTGTTGGCTGGATATGAAGATCTGGGGCCTGAGATGGCGAAGAGCCCCGTATTCCGATAGGCTTCAATCAGATAGTGCACTACGGAAGGCCACGAGGGCGGGGGCGCGATTGAGCTTGTTGAGGCGGTTGGTCAAGCCATTGATGCCGCAAGGGTTGATGGATGAGCGGCAACGAAGAACGTGGTCCCGGGCTGCGCGCGTGGCTGGTCTTAAGTTGGTGGTCCGCGACGTGTTCTTCGACTTGGAACGAGAGAATAAAGTGTTGCGGATACGCTCTTCACATGCGTTCTACCTGCCGCACATGATTGAAAACTTCGACTACTACGTGAATTCGGTGATACCGATGACTGTGGATGGCAGGATGCTGGTGGACATGAGCGGGCCGCGCTACCACCGGCTTCGTGGATTTGCCGATATTCCCTTCCTGTTTCCTTCGCATACTGAGCCGTATGGAACCACTGCGGAGTATCTCGCCTTTGCTGGTCTGGGTGAAGGGCAGGTTGTGCTGGACATCGGAGCCTATTCAGCAGTAACGTCGATCATCTTCGCAGGACTTGTGGGCGCGAGCGGGCATGTGTACGCCTTCGAGGCGGACCGGACGAACTATGAATGTGCATTGCAAAACGTAGAGATGGCGAGGCGATGGATGGGGCTGGCCAACATTACGCTGATGAATAAGGCGGTGTGGTCGCATGCGGAGGGCCTGATGTTTTCGAACGAGGGCGCGATGGGATCGAGCGCTGTGGCGATTACCGGCGGTGGCAGAGGAGTGGAGACCAAGACCCCTAGCACGACGCTTGAGGGATTTTGCCAAGAGCAGGGGCTGGACCGAGTAGACTTCATCAAGGTGGACATTGAAGGCGGCGAGCTCGAGTTGCTGGAGAGTTCGGTTGACTTCCTCGCGGGGTTGAAGACGAAGTTGATTGTGGAGCCACACTGGGTGGACGGTTCGATGAGCACGGAGCGTTGCATCAGGTTGCTGAAGTTGGCTGGTTACACGATTCGGGTTCGCGAGAAGATGGGTGAATCCGAACAAATGATTGAGGCAGTGATCAAGAAGTAGTTCTGGATAAGACAGCATTAGAAGAGATCTCTCCACCCTCGCATGGTCTGCGATACGGGATTCTTCTAGTGACGGTGAGGCTGCAGCTAAGCCCGTATAGGACGTTTCGCCAGCGCCCGGATATAGTCTTGTTTCGCGACCGGACTCTCAACTTGAATAGCTTCAAGGGCGACGATTTCAAGGCCAGCAGTTGCAATCAACTTCTGCACAGAGAGCAAGCTGTAGTTATTGATGTGTTCGTGAACAGTCAGGAATACATCTATTGTGCCTGTCTGGGCTTGTTCCAGGAGAGCGGCGCTCAGATCCTGAGGAACTTCAACGAGAAGATAGCCATCCTCGGCCAAGTACGTGGCAACTCGCTTTACCATTTGAAGGGGCTCTGTCACGTGTTCAAGGACGTGGGAGAGTTGAACGTAGGAATACGTATGGAGCAAAGCTTCGTCGCAGATGCGGACTACACCCTCCGCGGGCTCGATATCAGAGATCTCAAATACATACTTGTCCCCCTCTAAAGCGGGCAGGAATTGTCCGTCCGCGCCGCCATAGTCGAGCATCGACTTTCCCTTGAGATCCACTTTGCTTTGCACCCATTGAGTTAGAGCTCCGATGCGATCCAGATCCCCTTTTCGGTATTGGCCGACCTCAGCTGCGATCGTGGCATAAGACGGTTCATATCGGCTGCGTTCGGCATTGTAGGAATCGGAGCGATAATCCGAGTAGAGACGGCTGATGCCCTCTTCCGTAAAGGGAACCTTGGTTTGAACGAAGGAACAGTTGAGGCAGGATTGAAGTTCTACGGCCGCGACGGTAGGGTTGATTCGCGAGACGAGTGGCTGGGCAAAAGCTGTGATCCTTTGGAGAAGTCGTTTGAGCGGATGAGAAGACCGACGCGTCACCAGTTCGATCTGCAAAACGCGCTTGAGGAAAAATGGCGCGAGATTGCCGACGAAACCAAGCTCACGGAGATTGACGCCTCCGCAATTGCGGCATTGATCCATTGTTGCTCACATCCTATTCTTGGGCCCAGCAATGCCAAAAGTTTAACACACACCGTTCACATCTGAGAGCCCATAGAACTCATTCGTCGGGGCATCAGGAGATGCGTCTTTGGATTGGCGCTCCAGGTGAGTTTTGAGGATAAACTGCGCCATTTTGGGCGTGGCGCGTGAGTCTGCTATATCCTCGAAGCTGTGGCGGGAACATGGCCCAGTGTGGTATGCGGCATGCGCCACAATAGGACTCCCGACGACCAGTGCGCCATGATCCACCTGTGTAGACATACTACTCAGTGAACGATGCGGGAGATGTATCGATTGGTGACGGTAGATTTACAGGCGCATAAGACTGATCGTGACCCCGACGACAAGTCGAATTTGCGTAGGCTGCTGAGGGCACTCGGGCTAGACCGGGCGATCATCTTCACTGTACTTGCGCGAGGTTGGTCGAGCGCGGCAGGGCTGGTCACCTTAGTCCTGATTGCACACTTTCTGAGTGCCGGAGAACAGGGTTACTACTACACCTTTGGCAGCCTTGTTGCATTACAGATTGTGTTCGAACTGGGTTTCTCTTTCGTCATTTTGCAAATGGCCAGCCACGAGCGCGCTCATCTGTCGATCACGGCAGATCATACAATTTTTGGCAGTCCGATTGCGCATGCAAGGCTTGCCTCGGTCTTGCAAAAGTCTGTCCGCTGGTACTCCATCGCTGCCCTCCTGCTGTTCTGCTTTTTGCTGCCCATCGGCATCCATTTCTTTTCTGCGCACGCTCAACCGGGCCAGTATGTTGCTTGGCGCAGGCCTTGGCTTTTAGACGTGCTGGCCGCGAGTTTCGCCTTTCAGATCGACCCGCTATTCTCTTTCCTCGAGGGCTGCGGATACGTCCCCCAGGTCGCGCATACACGGTTCTGGCAAGCGTTTGTCGGCAGTTTGTTAGCCTGGACAGCTCTGCTGCTGCACCACGGACTGTTCGCTCCGGCCATGATGATCACAGGCCAGGTGCTGGCAGGAAGCGTCTTCCTCTCCAGCCGTCGAAAGCTGCTCACTGGGCTGCTCAGGCACAACCCTCATCCACATCGCATTCGCTGGTGGATGGAGGTCTGGCCCTTTCAATGGCGCATTGCTATCAGCTATCTCAGCGGCTATTTCATCTTCCAGCTGTTTATTCCTGTACTGTTCGCGTTTTGGGGGCCGGCCGCGGCTGGCAAAATGGGCATGTCGCTTACCATCAGTAATGCGTTGCTGGCGATCTCGATCTCCTGGGTGAGCACCAAGGCGGCACCGTTCGGTACCATGATCGCGCGTAAGGAATACGGCAAGCTCGACAAGATATTCTTCCGTGTCCTGGCACAGTCGGCCACTGTCTCAGCGGCAAGCTCCCTCGCTGTCTGGTGCGCCGTAGTCTATATCAACGCGAGGCATCTGCCCTTCGCACATCGCATGCTGGCTCCGGCCTCATTTGGTATTCTTCTCCTTTCCATGTTGGTGAATCATATAGTGTTTTCCGAGGCTGTCTACCTGAGAGCGCACAAGCAGGAGAAATTCCTGACTCTATCCATCGTGGGCGCATGCCTCACGGCGACTTCCACACTCCTGTTGGGTAGGCGTTTCGGCGCCATGGGAATGGTGAGTGGATACTTTTTGCTCAATCTTATTATCGGTTTAGGCTTCGGCACCTACATCTTTTCTAAGTATCGAAGACTCTGGCATGCAGCTTAGTCGGCCACTACTCACGATCGCGATCCCGACGTATAAGCGCGGCGATCTGCTTTGCGAATTTCTCCTTGTGCTTGCTCCTCAGCTCGCCGGACACTCCGAGGTGGAACTCATCATCTCGGACAATGCCTCCCCGGACAACACCTCGCAGGTCGTCCAGCAGTTCATCGACGCCGGCTTGTCCGTCCGCTATCACCGCCATCCGGAGAACATTGGTTCCGATGCCAACTTTATCTCCTGCTTCCACATGGCCGCTGGCAAGTACTTCTGGCTCTGTGGCGATGACGATATTATTACGCCGGGCGCGCTCGACCAGGTTCTGGGTCACATCGGCGGACAGGAGTACGACTTGATATACGCCACCAGTTATGGGTTCCAACATGACTGGCAGTCCAAGCGCCAGCAAGACCCTCTCGGGCGCCGCTTCCACACCATCACCGATGCTCGCCACTTCGCCAAGGTCGTCAACATCATGTTCACGTTCATCAGCGGAATCATTGTGAATAAGCAGCGTCTTGAGGAAATCCCCCATGAGGATCCATCGGCCTTCCTCAATACCAACCTTACCCAGCTTAGCTGGACGCTGCCTCTGCTTCGCCACCACCGACGTTCCCTTGTTCTCTGGAACCGTCCCGTCGCCGCGCGCCAGGGCAACGCAGGAGGTTACGCGATTGGCAACGTGTTTGGTGAGAAACTCACTGCCGTCACAGCGCGTTGCCTCCCAGACCGGCCCGATCTGGCGGCTTGCATCACCGACTTCGCCATTCGCCGCTGGTTTCCGTCTATCATCTATGAGGTCCGTTCCTCCGGAAATCAGAACCTTCATATCGAGCAAGCTCACATTGATCTCAATCGGTCGTACGGTCGCAACTTCCGCTACTGGCTCTTCGCCTACCCGGTGCTCAAGCTCCCACTGCCACTTGCGCGGGTGTGGCTCAGAGCCGGTGAAGCTATTAGCAAGATCATCTACGTGCTTTCGATACCAGCCTTCTGGCGCAAACAAACCTGACTAGGAAGAGTATGCCTTGTGTGCGGTGGCCGACGGCTCTGGTAAGATGTTCGGCCGGCAGCGAGCGGCTCGATCCACGTGGCCTGTCCGAGCGATGACAATAGGACTGGGTGTGCGGGAGGTAAGGCATCAAGAAGCACATTGATGAGGTAAGTTATATCGTATGAGGATGAGGATGAACAAGTTCCGCAAACTGGCCAACTTCTTACATGTGAATGGCTGGTATGTGCTGACGCTTGAGTTGACGGCACGTCTGGCTTCGAAGATGAGGAGCGGCGCTTACTCTCGAAACTTCCACTCACGCAAGTGCCAAATCGGAGAGCGACCTTACATTCGCGGAATAAAGCACATGCAGGTCGGCGACAACTTTCGCGCCGGTAAACATGTGTGGATCGAAGCAATCAAGGAATATGCGGGCGTGATCTACGATCCAAAGATCGTCATCGGAGACAACGTTGGGCTGAGTGACGCTGTTCACATTGCAGCCACAACCAGCGTGGTGCTGGGTGACGGTGTGTTAGTTGGCAGCAGGGTACTGATTATCGATCATAATCATGGTATCTACAGCGGCGGAGAGCAGAGTGACCCTGAGAGCCGCCCATCTGCGCGTCCGCTCACATATGGCCAGGAAGTTCTCATTGGCCGAAATGTCTGGATTGGGGACGGAGTGGTGGTTCTTCCCGGTTCAAGTATCGGAGACGGAAGTGTCATAGGAGCCAATTCGGTTGTCAATGGAAATATCCCGTCGGCGTGTGTTGCTGTTGGTTCTCCCGCCCGCCCGGTTAAAAGCTATAACCGCGAATGTAAGGAATGGATGAAATGGAGACCAAGCAAGTGAATGGGGCCTGCACAATCGTTTCTCCCAATTACCTTCCATATGCGCGTACGCTCGCCACGTCATATATAGAGCACCATCCCGGTGACTTATTTTCGGTGCTCCTAGTCGCGGATATCCACGACAAGACTCTTTTTGACCAAGAACCTTTTAATGTAGTTTTTCTCGACGAGATTGGTCTGACAAATATATCAACGCTTGCTATGAAGTATGACATTCTCGAACTGAACACAAATGTAAAACCTACGTTCATGAAGTTTCTTCTGCGTCAGGCGTACCTCGAAAAGCTTATCTACCTTGACCCAGACATTCGCGTGTACTGTCCACTTCTGGAGATTTATGATCTCCTCGAGTCGAACAATGTCGTTTTGACACCACACATCACATCGCCGATCCCCAGCAACAACGTTCCCTCAGAGCAAGAGTTCCTTCAAAGCGGGACTTATAACCTGGGGTTTATTGCCGTGAGGCGCGGCGCAACGACAGACGCTTTGCTTAACTGGTGGGAAGCTCGATGCCTTGAGCAGGGTTTCAATGAACGCCGAACTGGCCTCTTTGTTGACCAAAAATGGATAAATCTCGCTCCTGTCTTATTTGACGGCGTCGCCCAATGCAAACATCCAGGTTGCAATATGGCCTACTGGAATCTGCACGAGAGAATACTCAACAAAGCGGGCGTTCGACACCTCGTGAACGGAACCTATGACCTATGTTTCTATCATTTCAGCGGAGTTGTAGTTGATGATTCGAAGTCGCTATCAAAGTATACTGACAGTTATACGTTAGAAAGCCGGCCCGACCTTAGCGGAATCTTCGACGACTATAAGCGTGAAGTCATTCGTCACCGTAGCGTCAGTACAGACGATATTCCGTACGGGTTTGATCATTTCACTGATGGCACCGCAGTAACAAGACTGGCGCGACGTATCTATGCCGCTCACGAAAATCAATTTTCTGGCGATCCCTTCATACAAAATGGTCCATTTTACACTTTCGCCTACTCCAGAAAACTAATTAAGAGCACACAACCAGGAAAGGGGGAAGGTCTTAGAGATTTCAATCCCAAAGACAAGCGTGTCCAAGCGGTAAATCGTCTACTAAGCCTGGCACTAAGTATTCTTGGGCCCTATCGGTATGAGTTGTTGATGATGTATATCGCTCACATCGCAATCCTTCGGAACCAAGGTGTAATCATCAGCAATGGCCGGAAAACCTATTGAGGATGCTTATTAATTGACGCAAGGCTGAGATGGATACGGCGAAAATGTGCATGATTTCGGGGCAGAGTGGATTCACAATCAATGCAAGCAGGATTGGAACCAGAGGAGGTCTTCGAACCTACGCCGAAGCGGTTTTCCAGTGTCTCGTAACGAGATATGACGGCGTGGATCTGGTTCTGCCTCGTGGAGTTCCAGTGCCCGAAGGTATAAAGGCGTTCGTCCTTCCCGGCTGGCTAAGTAGTTCTTCCCGAGTTTCAAAGCTCCGCCCCCTGCTTTGGCTGGTCTATTCCGCGTTGCTCTTTCCAGTGAAGCGATCACGCCGTGTATTCTCAACCACTCACCACGCGTTGCCTTTCCACAAGCACCAGATCCTCACCGTGCATGATCTCAGACCCTATTTCGAACCTGACACATGGGTGCAGAAGTTCTACTTTCACAAGATGCTCGGCCGCGCGCTACGCCGATGCGACGGAATTCTCACAGTGTCAGAGACGAGCAAGCGCGACATCATCGCGGTATATGGGATAGATGCTCAAAAGATATTTGTTGTGCGCAATGCTGTCGATCTGCCCCCGCCAACCATCGGAGGAGCGCCCCTCTCGATGGAAGACGGTCCGTCTTACCTTCTTATGGTCGGAGCTTCGTGGAAGCATAAGAACGCGTTGGAGGTCTTGGAGCAACATGGCTACTGGACGCCGCATTTCAGGCTTAAGATACTGGCAGCCGCGGGACAATATTGCGACCAACTGCAGAAGCGGGCTGCGGACCTTGGCATAAGCGAGAAGGTTGATTTCCTGCAGGCAGTAAGCGAGGCGGAGTTGGCCGGTCTTTACCGCGGATGCAGCGCTCTGGTGTACCCGTCGCGAATGGAAGGGTTCGGGCTTCCGCCCCTTGAGGCGATGGCATATGGTAGGCCAGTAATCGTGTCCGACATACCCGTGTTCCGTGAGCTATACGACGACGCGCCTTACTTTGTCGAGTTAGGTAATTCAGCCTCGTGGAGGCAGGCTTTCTTGGACATCCCAAAACCAGGGTCCGAGTTAGATGCAAAGCGCTCCGCAACGGGCCTGGCGGTTGCGGCAAAGTTCTCCACGGACAGGATGTGCACTGCCTTGACGTCTGCTTTGGAAAGCATTTGGAATCTTGTACGGTAGTAGCCCGCCTTGATATCCTTGCTACGTTCAACGTAAGTTCCTTGTTTCGAGACAACATCCCATTTACTTATTCTACCCTTCGATGGCTTACGCTTAATCTACTAAAGAAATGTAATACGTGCATACTTAATATTGTTATTACAAATATCTTAACGCCGTTGCCAAACACTACCTTAACAAACAGAAGCCCAACTGTTGGCATCCACGCAAGATATAGTATGCGATGTGTATTTTTATGGCGATCGATCCAAATCATCGAAAATGCAAAAATAGTTGTTACAATTGCTGGTCCGACGTAAGAATATGCCGCTACCGCCTCCGACAAATAGTAAAACCCACCCATTGGTGCGAAGCGCTCGTTAAGAGTTGGAGAAACCTTATCGCTCCATTCCTTGAAAGATAAGAGGTCCTCCCTGCCCATTGATTGGGGCAGCAACCATACAATCGGGTCGATAATGTAGGTCGATCCAAGAGTGTAGGGCGGATGCGGTAGAGCTTTGACACCTTGAATCGACTGCAGACATACATATGAACCCATGCTTCCTTCAATTAGGACGGGCGTGACCAAGTCCTGCAGGACGCTCTCGTTGCGAAGAATTAGCGATCTTGTCCCGATGGATAATATGAAGCCACCAAGCGCGAGGATATATATCGCGCGCAGTCGTTTGCGCTCGATACCTTTGTCAAGGTAAATGAACATCGTCACGAGGAAGATTGGAAGAAATGTCGTCCTAGCTCCATCTACCACCATCACGATGGCCTGTTGACCCAAAAGGAACCATGCACCTCGGTCCAGACCAAAGCGATATAGGTAGTAAAGGTAAATCGCCACGGAGAAAAATTTGAAGTAGGCGGCAACTGTGAACATTCCACCCAGCGTCTGTCCATCGTCTGCGGAGTTTCCGGCCGAAAGCAATTGATGCCAGCCGTACCTCTCACAGAGAGCGCACGTTACTAGAAAGAACAGGCAGGCTAGAAGGAGATAATTCCGTCTGACCCTGTTTGAAGATAGAGGTGGCAGTTGAGTGAATTTCACATCTCGGTAGAATATGAGAAAGACGAGTGCAAAACAAATGTTCGAAACGCTGGCGAGGACTAGTTGGATGTTGACAAGCGCTCTATCGTACAGCAGACTCAACAATCCAGGGCCGCTTCCGCTCGACGCAGCGAGCCACGGAGTAAGGTTATAGAGAACCTGGAACACCATGAAAATTCCGAATGGCGACAGCATCCGGATCTGCTTTTTCCGGGCGACAATGACGACTAGGAAGACGGAGGCGGCAAACAAGCAGATCGGCATCTTGTGGTCGATGGTATCGGAATGATCATCTGAACGCTACATTAAGCAGTGGACAGTGAGCGACGGCGAGCATCTGCCCCTTGGCGCAGGTCGCCGCTCTGTCAATGCATCAATCTCAAGGTCTGCCAATGACCCTGGAGTCCACTGCAATGCCTGCGGATGGCGCTGGGGGATGCTTAACGTCCAATCCACGATCAGTCCGGGGGATCGGTCGCATAGATATTGGCCTTGCTCGGACCCCAACCCGACTGTACCGCGTGAACGCATCAAGCCCAATGTTTTCAATAAGCTCAAGAATCGTCACACTCTCCGAATCAGTGGAGACCTATTCTGTTTGCGAGTTAGGATGTCAGCGCCGAGGACTATCGTATACTGCGTGGGTGATGAGATAGAGGGAGTTGGATTTGGGTATGACGGTTTCCTACGAACTTTTCGAACAGTTTCCGGGATGGAATGCAGGATTCTTTAGGTCGCTAGTCGCTGAACACAGTTTGAACAGAATTCTTGAGATTGGTTCGGGTGCGGAAAAGAATCTCGACCCTGGCCTAAGCGGAAGTTTCGATTTCGTCTTCTCTCGAATGGTCGGGGAGCATGTGAAAGAAGGTTTACAATACATATGATTAGGCCTTCGATTAGGTAGAAAACATTTGCGCGATTGGAATCTTTGCAAGTCCACATCGTTAGTCGTCGCCTGCCTCATACCGCTGGGATGCGGGCGAAATCCTATCCCGGCAATCAACCAATCTGGCTTAGCTGCGAAAGTCATCTACCCAGCGCCTGGCAGTGTTCTGACCTCCGCAATTATCGCAAATGCCTGCGATGGCACGACTCCGGGGGCTGTAATGTTGCCAACGGGCACGGTAAGCTTCTCTACTACATTGACAATTCCCGCCTACTGCACGATCCAAGGGCAGGGCATGGGAGTCTCGAAGTTGCTACTGGCAGCGAATACGCAACTCATCTCTCCCGCAGCCATCACCAATACGCGGGAACCGCTGGTCGCGCCGGGTACGCTTGACAACAACATCAACCTGACTAGCTTTACGCTCGACCTGAACACCGCAGACCAGACATCGGGAAGCGCGGCCATCTGGATGGCGAACGTCGATTTCTTCAATATGGACGGGATTGAAGTCAACGGTGGCATGGTGCATCTCGGCGGCGCGACCTCAATTACGGATAATACCGTTGCGAGTTACACGCATGACATCTCCATCACTAATTCGGTCATCCATAATGCGGGTGTTGTGCCTTTCATAGCTGCTGATGCACTTCAACTCCTCGCTCTGAATGTCAAGGTATCTAACAACACGCTGGGGCCGAGCACGGATTCAGGGATCGGATTATTGGGAGCCGGAACCTCGAATATCCAGATCACCGACAATACTTTTACAGGCAACCCGCAGACATGCGGCGTGGCTGGCGGTCCCACGGTGGGAAACGTCCCCGGACCTCCCAACGCTGGACGTCTGGTTAATTATGTAACCATCACCGGCAACACGATTCTTTGCGGAGGCTCCGCGGGGTTTGGTATCAACGGCGCGCTGGCTAATCATTGGGTAATTGCGAACAACATCATTACGAATATCGCAGCATCGAATGGGTCACAAGTTTCACCCGCGATTGCCCTTGAAGCCGTCACGGATATTACGATCACCGGGAACTCAATTATCGGCGCACAGGACGGGGGAATCTACATCATGGCGCAGAGTGACGAGCTGACCGAGAATGTCGTCATCAGCGGTAACACAATTCGGAACCCCAACAAGTACGGCATCTTGCTTGAATCCTTCTCAGACACGAACCCCGGCTCCACGTTGGCGAACGTCACAGTCTCAGGGAACGTGATTGTCGATCCCGGAGTTGGCGGGGCCTATCCGGGGATCGAAGTCGCACAGGATGGATTCGGCGGAGGTATAGCTGCCTATAGGAATGTCATCATCACCGGCAACTCTATCCTTGACGATCGGCTGACACCCACGATGAACTACGGGATTTTGTATTTGGGCTGCCCGACAGTGACAGTGGGGAACAATGCGATTTCCGGCGCTACGATTGCCCCTTCATCGACCAATTGTGGTCTAGTCACGGCCTACTTCGATGTTATGCGTGATCCGGTCAATTCCCAGTAGACGGCCTTGATTGCCAATACGCTTAGGTCGACGTCATTCGGCGAGGATCCGTCGCTACGCACACCTGTGCCACTAGATATTGCTATGCTGGCCGACCGATGCCGAATGGCGGTCATGGACAAAGCTATATTTATGCGGCTTCATCGCGGACATGCTGGGGAGACCCACAACGTTCGACGCAAGAGTCGGGAGCAGTAGAATCGGGCTATGGATATTGTTGCGATTCAATCCGCGCTACGCGACGCCGGCTTTGATGGCTGGCTGTTCTACGACCATCACCACCGCGATCCTTTGGCGTACAGCATTCTGGGCCTTGAAGCGGGAATGCATGTGACGCGGCGGTGGTTTTACCTCGTGCCCGCAATAAGTGAGCCACGCAAGCTGGTGCATCGGATCGAGGCGGGGCGACTGGACACGCTGCCGGGGAGCAAGGCGGAATACTCTTCGTGGCAGGAGCTTGAGGCGCGACTCGATGAGATGCTGGCTGGGACGACGCGGCTGGCCATGCAGTATTCGCCACGCAACGCAATCATGTATGTCTCGATGGTGGATGCCGGGACCGTCGAGGTGTTACGCGAGATGGGCAAGGAGATTGTCAGTTCGGCTGACCTGGTGAGCCAGTTCGAGGCGGTGCTGACCGAGGAGCAGATGCGCACGCATTATGCGGCACAGGAGAAGATCGATCGCGTGCTCGCGGCGGGCTGGAAGGAGATGGGCGCGAGGTCGCGGAGCCAAGGCACAGACGAGTTCACCATGGTTCAGTGGCTCGCTGAGGCGATGAGCCGCGAAGGTTTGGTGTGGGAACATGGCCCGAATGTGAGCTGCGGAGAGAATAGCGCCGACTCGCACTACGAGCCGGCCGCAGAAGGTTCGAAGGCAATCCGTCGGGGCGATTTCGTGCTCATCGACATCTGGGGAAAGCTCGATCAGCCGCAAGCGGTCTACTACGACATTACGTGGACAGGCGTTGTGGACCGCGAGCCGACGGAACGGGAGCGGACGGTGTTCAATACGGTGCGAGATGCTCGTGACGCGGCAATCGCGAGGGTGCAGCTAGCGTATGCGCAGCAAAAGTCGATTGCAGGTTGGGAGGCGGACGATGCCGCTCGCAACGTGATTCGTGATGCGGGATACGGTGAGTGGTTTACGCATCGCACGGGGCACAACATCGGCAGCGAGATCCATGGCAGCGGGGCCCATCTCGACAATCTGGAGACGCATGATGTGCGTTTGATCCTGCCGAACACGTGCTTCTCGGTCGAACCAGGCGTCTACTTTCCCGGCGAGTTCGGGGTGCGCAGCGAAGTGAACATGATGACTCGACCGGGCAAAGCGGAGGTAACTGGACGCGTGCAAACGGAACTGGTGCGAATCTAGGCGCCTGCGATGTGGCGGCTCGCTGGCTGGTATGATGGGTTTGAATGACGACAAAGGTACAGTACCCTCTGGTGGCTGGTGACAAAGGGCTGGTCGACGATTCGGCGAGCCGCATTTCTCCGACGATCGCGCTGCTCGCGGGCTGGCTGGTTCCCGGGGCAGGACATCTTCTGCTTGGCAAGTGGATTCGCGCCGGGCTACTGATGATTTCGATCCTGTCCATGTTCGCCATTGGCATCGCGCTGCAGGGCAAGGTTTACAGCCCGAATACGGGCGAACCGCTCGACATGCTTGGATTCGCGGGCGATCTTGGTGCGGGTGTTCTCTACGGCCTGGCGCGCTTGCTGGGCTGGGGACAGGCGCCGGTGCTGGTCGCTATAGCAGATTATGGGACGAAATTTATCGTTGTCGCAGGGCTGTTGAACATTGTTGCGGCGGTCGATGCGCATTCTCTGGCAAGCGGGAGGAAGCGGTCGTGACCATCTCGCATTTCAGTGCTGTGCTGCTGTTTTCGCTATTCACATCCATCGTGTTCGGCATCACCCAGCGCGCGGAGCCGCGGATGATGGTGCGCTTTGGTACACTCTGCTTTGCGTTGTTCGTCTGCGGCACGGTCGTCGCAAGCTGGGCAATGTGGCTGATCAAGCACTGAGCCGAACGGTCTAATCTCGGAAACGCCCTAGTGTGGTGCGTCAAAAGGTGCGGCATATGGGACGGGCTTTCAGCCCTTGGTCTTGTGGCGGACATGACCTGGGGCGATGCCCCAGGCTGGTATAGAGCGGGCCTTCGGCCCTCCGGAACTTGCACGAATTTATGACGCACTACACTAGCGAAAGCCACATCAAACGGCTATTGAACCCTTGTTGTCTCGGCAAGTGCGCCAATTGAGATTCGGCTCAGGCTTGCGCGGACGCAGGGTCGCTTGCGACTGGAATCGCCGCGGCCTCGGCTGTTTCCGGAGCAGCAGCGACGGGCTTCTTCGGTGCGGGCTCGGCCTTTTTGGATGGAGCAATGATCGCGTGGAGCGTGGTGCCTTCCATGCGCGGCATGAACTCGACCAGGCCAGCTTCGCCGATGTCCAGGATCAACCGGTTGATAATCTTGTAGCCAAGGTCGCGGTGAGCCATCTGGCGGCCCTTGAAGCGCAGTGACGCTTTGACCTTGTCGCCGTCACCCAGAAAGCGGATGGCCATATTCTTCTTGGTCTGGTAGTCGTGTTCGTCGACGGTGACCGAAAACTTTACTTCCTTGACGACGATGACCTTCTGCTTCTTGCGCGCGGCACGTTCGCTCTTGTCTTTTTCGTAGAGAAACTTGCCGTAATCCTGAATGCGGCAGACGGGCGGAACGGCGTTGGGCGAGATTTCAACCAGATCGAGGGAACGCTCGCGTGCCATCTTCAGTGCGTCGAAGGGAGGCATGATCCCAAGCTGCTCGCCGTTCTCGTCGATGACGCGGATTTCACGGGCGCGGATTCGTTCGTTGGTGCGGATGAAGGACTTTGCGGAACGTTTATCGATCGGGGGAATAGGATGCCTCCACAGCGTGCCTGTCAGGCCGCCATGCCTTTAGTTGATTGGATCGCACTCCGGTTGGGGAGGTTGCGTATAGCGAGAAGTATAGCATTATGCCGTATCCGGAGCCGATGGAGCGCAATCAAGCGAATGAACGGCTTGTATGCTTTGACACATGAACCCACGGCGCTCCGCCCTCTTGCGGGCAATCGCGACTTACGTTGTGTTATGGATGCCTGCCCTACTGATTGCAGCATTGATCTCGCTCGTCGGCCTCGTGACGTTCCGGTCAGCACCAATGTGGAGCGCCCTGTCGTTTCTGCTCGCGCTGCCTGCAGTTCTCGTGGGACTAAGATCTTTTCGGGTCAGCGCTATGGCAATCGTCGCGCTCCTGATATGGGACATTGTGGCGACAACCTGGCCGCACATCAATTTGAGCGGCCTGTTACATTCGCTGATCGACGTCCAACTATTGGCATCGACGGCACTCGTCGTCCTGGTCGCGTTCCTAAGCCCTTTTGCCTCGCTACTAAGCTTCTTCCGTGATCTGCGCAGCGCTTAATACTAGAGTTGTATTTCGCTCGGCTTCCGTAAAAAGACAAGGCCCCGGGCCTAAAGGCCCTGTTATTTCTGGCGCTTCTCAGGGGCCTGAAGGCCCCTGCTCCCTCCGAAAAAGCTATCTGCAACTGTAGAATTAAGAAGCTGCTGATAAGTGGTCGTCCGCTTGAAACAGTGACCTCAGCGGCTAAAGCCGCTCGGGTTCCGCGGCTGTTACGGCACGGATAAATCCGTGCCCTTAACGAAAACGGCTTTTTCAGCATCCTCTTTTTCAGCAACCTCTTAAGGCCGTCCCTTACTTCGCTGCCAGCATCTGCTGCTGATAATCGGCGTACGGGCCCTTGAAATCCTCGATGCGGAAGCTTCCCGGGCCGCCCTCGAAGTGCCAGATTCGGGTGGCAACTTCATTGATCAGGTCGAGGTCGTGGGTGACCAGGAGAACGGTGCCCTCGTACTTCTGCAGCGCAAGGTTCAGCGCGTTGATTGCCTCAAGGTCAAGGTGATTCGAAGGCTCGTCCATCACCAGCACGTTCGGCTTCTGCAGCATCAGCTTGCAGAACAGCATCCGAGCCGCCTCCCCGCCCGAGAGCGCATCGGTCATCTTCAGGCCCTCTTCGCCCTTGAACAGCATCTGGCCGAGGATCCCGCGGATGTCCTCCTTGGTCGCATTCTCGTCGAACTGGTGCAGCCAGTCGTTGACGGTCATGCCCATTTCGATGGACGCCTTCATGTCCTGCGCGAAGTAGCCGATCTGGGCCTCGTGACCCCACTTTACGGTGCCGGAATCGATCGACACATCGGTCTCGTCCACGCCGGGAGCATTGGCCAGCAGCGCCTTGATCAGCGTCGTCTTGCCCTGCCCGTTGCGGCCCATCAGGACGATCTTGTCGCCGCGGTTACAGGAGGCGGAGAAGCTGTCGATCACCTGTAGCGGCGTGCCGTCCTTCTGTTCGTAGGCCTTTGAGACCTCTTCGATCTCCAGTACGTGCCGGCCCGAGGGGCGCGCCTGCTCGAAGCGGATGTACGGGCGCTGGATGTTGGAGCGCGCCAGTTCGGTGGTCGCGAGGCGCTCGACTTCCTTCTTGCGCGAGTTCACCTGGCTGGACCGCGTGCCGGCGGAGAAGCGCGCGATGAAGTCGTTCAACTGGGCGATCTTCTTCTCGCGCTGCTCGTTCTGGCTCTCGATGCGCGAGCGGATGGCGG
>OCZT010001433.1_pt1 | contig 24671 bp, 26 predicted proteins | sample 1539031 | NCBI WGS metagenome assembly OCZT01 (sample SAMEA3539308, study PRJEB22396) | soil metagenome | biome: tundra; feature: field; material: soil | place: USA | collected 2010-05 | depth 0.15 m | reverse complement strand
CGGCGACCACCGAGATCTACACTCTTTCCCTACACGACGCTATTCCCATCTACGACCTCGTGATCGGCGTCGGCGGCGGAGCGATCACGGACCTCGCCGGTTTCGCGGCCGCGGTGTACTCGCGTGGCATTGCCGTGATCCAGGTGCCCACGTCGCTCGTCGGACAGGTGGACGCCGCCATTGGGGGCAAGACCGCGGTCAATCTGCGATCGGGCAAGAACCTGGTGGGCGCCTTCCATCAGCCGCTCGGTGTGCTGTGTGACTTCGAGACGCTCGCCACCCTTCCCGAACGCGAACGCCTCGGCGGTCTCGGTGAGGTGGCGAAGTGCTGGCTTCTCGAGGGTCGTGACGTCGCCGAACTGGCCCGTTGCTCACTCTCCGAACTCGTGACGATGTCGGTCGAACTGAAGGCGGCGATCGTCACGGTCGACGAGTTCGAGGGGGGCCAGCGCGCACTCTTGAACTACGGACACACCTTGGGCCACGCGCTTGAGATCGCGGCGCTCGCCCACGACGTGGACGAACTTCGCCACGGTGAAGCCGTCGCGATCGGTCTCGCGTTCGCCGCACGACTCGCGCACGCACTTGGTCGCGTCGACGCCGACGAGATTGTTCGCCACGACGAGGTGCTCGCCACCTTGGGCCTCGCGGGCCGCGTGCCCGCGGTCTTTGACTCGCGCGCGTTGGTAGAGGCCATGTCACGCGACAAGAAGGCGCACCACGACCTCGCGTTCGTTCTCGCGGGTCCGAACGGCTTCGAGGTCGTGCGCGACGTTGACCCGGTAATGGTCGCCCACGCACTAGAACGTTTTCGAGGAGAACAATGAGCAACGAGATACTTCTGCTGTCGGGCCCGAACCTGGACGAACTGGGAACACGCAGTCCCGAGATCTACGGGACCGAGACGTTGGATCAGCACGTGCGGCGCTTCAGCGACGCCGCCAAGGTCCACGGGTTCAGCGTCCGACACCTCCAGTCCAACTTCGAGGGCGACCTCATAGAAGCGGTGCACGGCGCTCGCGCGAGCGCCGTCGCGATCGTTTTGAACGCTGGCGCGTTGACGCATTCGTCGTGGGCCCTCGCCGACGCGCTGGCCTCATTCGATGGTCCCAAGATCGAAGTCCACCTTTCCAATCCCGCGGCGCGCGAACCGTTTCGCCACCTCAGCACACTGGCGGGTGTGGTGAGCGGCTCGATCGCCGGCTTTGGTGCCACGAGTTACGACCTCGCCCTCGACGCGGTCGTTCGCCTCACGTCGCAGTCCGATTAGGCCGTTACGGCCGATTGCCTAGACTAAGCATCGCAACTTTCGCGAAAGGTCTCAAGGCTGATGGCCGCCATTTCTAGCAATGACATAAAGAACGGGATCACCATCAAAGTCGATGAGGGGCTCTTCACGGTCATTGATTTCCAGCACGTGAAGCCGGGCAAGGGCGGCGCGTTCGTGCGCACCAAGTTGCGCAACGCGCGTTCGGGCGCAGTGATCGAACGCACGTACCGATCCGACGAACGGCTCGAACAGGCGATGATCGACAAGCGCGACATGCAGTACCTGTACCGCGACGGTGACGACTACATCTTCATGGACCAGTCGACGTTCGACCAGGTGCCCGTGTCGTCCAAGACACTGGGCGACGCAGCCAACTTTCTCAAAGAGACGGGTAAGGCAATGCTGATGCTGCACGACGAGGAGATCATCGGTATCGAGTTGCCCGCGTCGGTCGAACTCGAGATCGCCGAGACCGAACCGGGGATTCAGGGTGACCGTGTGTCAGGCGCTCGAAAGTCAGCGACCCTCGAGACCGGTTTCGTCGTTCAGGTGCCGCTGTTCATCGGTCCGGGCGAGATGGTCAAGATCGACACCCGTACGGGTGACTACATCACCCGAGCGTAGGGTGAGCGAACTCGGGGCCCAGCGCCATCACGCCCGTGAACGCGCGCTCGAGATCCTGTACGAAGCAACGATCAAGGACCGCCCGGTCGGCGTCATCGTGAGTGAACTCACGCTGGCTCCCGACCCGTACACAGTGACGATCGTGAACTCGGCCGACGAGCACCGGGTTCGCGCCGAAGAGTTGATCAGTCGCTACGCCCAGGACTGGACCCTCGAGCGACTCGCGCTGATCGACCGGTTGATCATGACCATGGCGATCGGCGAGCTGATGCTCGAGGAGCCGCCACCCTCGGCGGTCGTGATGGATGAGGCCGTCGAACTCGCCAAGGTCTATTCGACCGATGGTTCGGCCGCCTTCGTGAACGGCGTGCTGTCGGCGTGCGTGGAGAACCTAAAGTAACTGCGACGTTCTAAAGGAGCAGTGCCATGCCGGGCATGCACAATCGATCGCTGGACCTGACGAACGCCTTCGTGGTCTCGCTCTTTCACCACTCGCTCTACGTGAACAGTGTGCTCTGGCTCGCGGTGGCGGCGTTTGTCTTCCTGTTCTTCCTGATCCTCTCCAGGCGTATCTTTCTCTTCAATCTGTCGACCGATGGCGTGGAGGAGTCGCGGGCCCGCACCTACCTGCGCTGGGCCTTCGGGACGATCTGGTTGGTCGACGGGATCTTGCAGTTCCAAGCCTCGATGCCGCTCGGTCTCGCCAACAACGTCGTGGCGCCGATGGCGATCGGAACGCCGTCGTGGCTGCACACGTTGATGCTGCACGGCGTCACCACGTGGAACGACCATCCCGTTGCCTTCGCGGCCAGCGTCGCGTGGCTCCAGGTCGGCGTCGGACTGGGTTTACTTGTTTCGAACGGGCGAACCGGCCGTTGGGTCGCCGGCTTCTCCGCACTCTGGGCGGCGATGATCTGGCTGATCGGCAACGGCGCCGGTGGCGTCTTCATTCACGGCGCGTCGCTCCTGTTCGGCTGGCCCGGTGCCACACTCTTCTACGTCGTGGCGGGCGCGTGGCTCTTCGTTGGCCCCAAACGGTTTGACGCGGGCTTCTCAACGTTCACGTTGCGTCTGTTGGCGCTGATCTTGGCCGCGGGTGCGGTCTTGCAATCGCTGCCCGCGGCCGGTTTCTGGCACGGCGGGAGCGGCAACGCTCTCACGCAGATGGCGTCGACGATGGCCACCATCCCTCAACCGCATAGTTTGGCGTGGCTGCTGCATCGCGTGGGTTCAGTCTCGTCGAGCGTCGGTGGGGGATTCAACGTGATCGTGATCCTCTGGTTGATGATCTGCTCCTTTGGACTGTGGCGATCGGTGAAGACCAAGTGGCAGTGGCCCGTGCGTACCCTGGTTATCGGTTGTCTAGTCCTTTGGGTCGTCGCCCAGGACACTGCCCTCTTTGGTGGTCTCGCGACCGACGTCAACTCGATGGTTCCCATGGCCGTGCTGGCGTGGTGTGCCTCGCCTCGGCTGCGCCTGTTGCCCCTTCGGGATCGGTTCATTCTTGCCGAAGTGACGAGCAGTATCGGCGCCGTGGTCGCCACCTTCGCCGTCGCGATGATCACTACGGCCACGTTGCTGATGTCCTGGGCGGCGGCGGCCAGTCCCGAGAACACCTTCTTCATCGCCCAGAACGGCCCGGTGTCGTCGGCCAACTACGCCGCGCCGACGTTTACGTTGACCGACCAGTTCAACCAGACCTACACGCTCGGCGAGCATCGCGGCCGCGTCACCCTGCTCACCTTTCTCGATCCGGTCTGCTACACCGACTGCCCACTGCTCGCGAACCAGCTTTCGCAACTGCGCTCGGAACTCTCGGCGAACGCCAAACTCGACATCGTGGCGGTGGCCGCCGATCCCTATCACGAGACCCTCGCCAACGTGCGCCACTTCATCGCGATCCACGGACTTACGCACGTGAAGAACTTCTACTTCGTAACCGGCACTCGCGCGAAGGCGAGCGCGGTGTGGTCGGCCTACGGCATTGGCGTGTCGATGAAACCGACGGACAAGATGAGCATCCACGCGGATCTGATGTTCATCGTGGTGCCGAAGAACCGCCTCAAGTGGGTCATCCCCAATGACCCCTTAGCGACGACGTCGGGCACCGCCTCAGCGGTGTCAGAACTGAAGGGCCTCTTGGCGATCGAAGGGGTCCATTAGGCGGTATGAATCGACCGAGGCTGGGCGGTTCATACCCGCGGTGCACCTAGGACGGTCGACGCTAACCCTTCGGCGGTGACTGGTGGACTTCGCGTAGGTACGCGTTGTACGCGCCGAGCGCCGGGTCGTCGGGCTCATTGGTTTCATTGGGCGTCTCGTCGGGTTGTTCGAGCGGTTCTCGCTCGTCTTTCAGTAGTCGTCGCCAAAGGTAGATCGCGTAGGCGGCAAACACCGGCCATTCAACGACGTAGGCCCACGACAGGGTGTTGCCCGACAGCGCGCGACTGATCTCGAGCGCGAACGCGGAGACGCAGATTGCCTCAGCGAATGCGAGACCCGCGTGAATTCCAAGAATTCTCTTAGTTTTTTCTTGCACCAATCTCCAGATTAGTGAACCAGCCAGTTACTCTCAGTACGGAGTTTCCTAAGAAACATCGAATCGCGAGGAGTGATGTATGTCAATGAGAGGGAGACTGGCGACGGTTCTCGGGCTCTTCTTGGTTGCGGTAGGTCTCATCGTGTGGAGCGTGGCATCTTTCCTGAATCCGGGTGTTCCCGGCGGGGTCATCGATTTCACGCACGCCCAACCAGCCGGCCAGGCAGTGAACATGACAATACAAAGCGTGGGGTCGATCGGTTTCGGCCCGCATCCGACGTGGGTCTCGTACCTGGCGAAGGATCCGACCACGGGCAAGTGGGTTCACGACACGACGTGGAAACTGCCCGCCAACACGGTGGTGCACATGACGGTGCTGCAGTACGACAGTGGCAGTCCATTACGTAATCAAGAGTGGGGCCAGGTGCAAGGAACGATCGGTAACACCGCGACCTTGAACGGCGCCAACTTCAGCGTCTACAACTCCAACACCGGCAACGGCGTCGGTCACACCTTTGCTATTCCCTCGCTGAATCTCAGCGTGCCGATGGTCGGCGTCAACGGCAGTGCCACCCTGTGTGGCGTGGCGCCGTGCGTTACCAGCTCGCCGCACAACACCGAGACCTTCAGTTTCAAGACGCCAGGTCCTGGCAACTACAACTGGCAGTGCTTCGTGCCCTGCGGTCTCGGTTACCTCTTCGGTAACGGCGGCGGTATGTCGATGCAGAACTACATGGGTGGATTCCTGGAGGTGGTGAGCTAATCATGTCGTCGGAGAACTCAATGAAAACTGAAGTCAATCACCTTCGAAAGATGACGATGATCTGGGTGGTCATCTCGGTCGCCGCGGACCTGCTGTTCTGGTTCTGGGTCGGGCCGCACGTCCCACCCGGCACCATGACCTCGACGGCGAAGTCGAACCAGTTCGACTTCACGTTCCTCGTGTTGATAGCCCTGCCGGTAATGATCGGCGTATGGGTCTACCTGGGCTACGCGATCGTCACGTGGAGCGCCAAGCGCGAAGGCGTCCCAGAACCCGTCGGCGGACCCGACGCGCGAGGCAATCGCAAGGCTCAGGTCGCCTGGATCACGATTACCTCGGTCGTCGTGTTGTTCCTCGCCGGATTCGGAACCGTGGCGGTCATCAACGACCACGGTTCGGGTGGTGGCGAAGGTCCGAACCCGATCTGGAATCCGGCCGGTGCCTCGAAGGCAGAAGCGGCCGCGTTGACCTCAGGTTCGTCGTGGTCGCCCAACAGCCATCAGGTGTTGCCCGTGCAGGTGATCGCTCAGCAGTGGAAGTTCACGTACCGTTACCCGACCTTCGGCGGCTTCGAGTCGTCCGAATTGATCCTTCCGGCGGGGACGACGATCGCCTTTAACGTCACGTCGCTCGACGTCATCCACAGTTTCTGGGCCTATCAGCTCAGTGTGAAGGCCGACGCCAACCCGCAGCAGAACAACGTGGCCTACACCGACACGAAGGGAACCGGCAACTTCACGGTGCGTTGCAGCGAACTCTGTGGCTTGTGGCACGGTGCCATGTTCAACTACGGCAAGGTCGTCTCCCAGAGCGCGTTCGTGAACTGGGCCCAGACCACCGAATCGGCCAACGCGACGAACACCGCGAATCTGGCGCCGTTCGCGTGGACCTACGTACCCGACGCCAACGGCGCGGCCGGCGGCTACTACATCGATGGCGGCGTGACGCCGTACAGCCCCTCGGAGATCTACGGCGCAAAGCAGCCCGCGTCCTGATGACGAACACCCCGATGACTGAACAGTCTCTAACGATGAAAGAAACGGAGATCGCGCGATGACAATTAGCGCTGAACGACCGACTGACGTGGCGGCCGACGCTATGGTGCCACCCACGAGTAAAGTCGTCTTGCCCTGGACCCAGCGTCCGGGTTGGATGAGCCAACACCTAGGCACGGCCATCGTTCTGGCGGTCCTGGGCTATACCTTGGGTCACTGGTTCGGTAACGCCATTTCCAGTAACTACGCCTACATTGCGAACAGTGGCCAGAACTCGATCGCCGACGCGCTCGGACTGGCCGTCGGGGTCCTGGGATGGTTGGTGGGCATTGGTGCCTTGAACTACCCGCTCGCCAAGATCGTCGGCAAAGAGGCCCGGCACGAAAGCACCGTCGAGGGCTGGTCCAAGTACTTTCGCTACAGCCTTGACCACAAGGTCGTCGGCTTGCAGTACGTCGTCGGTGTCTTGTTGTTCTTGTTCACCGGTGGTCTCTTGGCCATGGCGATTCGAACCGAACTGCTGAACCCGACGACGCACGTCTTCAGCCCCGACACCTACATCAAGATCGTCAGTGAGCACGGGACGATCATGATGATGATGGCGACCTCGATCATCGTCGGGCCGCTGGGCAATTATCTGGTCCCGCTCATGATCGGTGCCCGACGCATGGCCTTTCCGCGGATCGAGGCCTTCAGCTTCTGGATCTTCGTCGCCGGTTACGGCGTCATCTTCTCGGCGTTGCCGTACGGCGGCTTCCCGACCGGCTGGACCGGCTACGCGCCGTTGCAGACCCAAGCGGGTCCCGGCATGGTGTCGTACTTGCTCGGATTCGCGGTCATCGGCATGGGCATGATGGCGGCAGGATTCAACATCGCGGTAACCATCATCAACTGTCGAGCGCCGGGCATGACCTGGAGTCGGGTGCCGATCTTCGTATGGTCGATTCTTGCGACCGCCGCTCTCTTGACCCTGGCCACACCGGTGCTGTTCGCGGGTGGCCTGTTCGGGCTGCTGGACAAGACCGCGCAGACCGCCTTCTACGTGACCGAGCACGGCGGTAGTTCCTACCTCTGGCAGAACCTCTTCTGGTTCTTCGGTCACCCGGAGGTCTACATCATGGCGCTGCCGGGCTTCGGCATCGTCGGCGAGTTGCTGCCGGTCTTCACGCGCAAACCGTTGTTCGCGTACAAGGTCGCGGCCGCTGGCATGATCGGCGTGGCACTGCTGTCCTTCTTTGTCTGGCAACACCACCTGTTCCAGAGCGGTATCAACCCCGACATGCGACCACTGTTCATGCTCACGACCGAGTTGATCTCGATTCCGACCGGGTTCATCTTCCTCGTCGGTATGGGGACGCTCTATAAAGCGAAGATCAGATTCGAGGTGCCCATGCTGTTCTGCATGGCGGTCTTCTTCAACTTCTTGATCGGTGGCGTCACGGGCGTGTTCCTATCCGACGTGCCGGTGAACGTGACGGTGCACGGAGGGTTCTTCGTACTGTCGCACTTCCACTACACGATCATGGGTGGGTTGCTGTTCGCCTTCATGGCCGGTCTGTACTACTGGCTACCGAAGATGACGGGCAAGATGATGAACCGCAAGATCGGAATGATCCACTTCTGGACCATGTTCGTCTTCTTCAACCTGACGTTCTTCCCGATGTTCATCATCGGCCTCTTGGGTCAGCCGCGTCGCGTGTTCACGTACGCGAAGAACCTCCAGGGGCTGAACGACTTCTCATCGATCGCGGCGTTCTGCCTGGGGCTATCGTTCCTCATCTTCTTCGCGAACCTGATGTGGTCGATGTTCATCAGTCCCGAGAAGGCGCCTCCGAACCCGTGGGAGTCTCTTGGTCTCGAGTGGCAGACGGCGAGCCCGATTCCGTCGTACAACTTCGAGCGCATCCCGGTGATTCTGACCGACCCGTACCACTACAGCGAAGTTGGTGCCCCGGCGCTGGCGGACTTTGGTGCCGGCGGCGATGATAGTAGAGCTGTGACAACCGGCAGTGATTCGGCCCAGTAGCGAGTGGAGAACGGCATGACCGATATGCAAGATAAGCCCAAGCCTTTCAGCGAAACACCGGAGGAACGCGAGTTCGAACTGCGTGCGCAGATCGGCTCGACCTGGACCGGAGGTCGACTCTTCATTGGGATGTACACGTTCCTCTTGGCGTCACTCGCCTTCTCGTACTTCTACCTTCGTTCGGCGAACAACGGACTGCTGTGGCGTCCCAAGAACATCACGGCGCCGACAAGTTTCGGGTGGGCAATCTATAGCCTCGTCGTGTTGATCGCCTTCCTCGCGTGGTTCGGCCAGGGCCGGCTGCGCAAGGGCGCCGTCACCGACTGGCAGGTCGCGGGATGGGTGGGCGTGTTCCTCGGCCTCGTGGCGCTGTTCTTGCAGATCTGGCAATTGACGGCGCTGCCCTTCTACCCCGGTTCGAGCGGCTACGCCTCGACCTTCATCGGATGGGTCTGCATCAACATCGGCACCCTGCTCTTCGGGACGTACTGGCTCGAGACGACGCTCGCCCGTTCGCACCGTTTGCGCAGCGAAGTCGGTGGCACTGACCCGGAGTTAACGGCGATCCCCACGGCCCGCCTGTTCCGCGCCAACGTGGCGTCGATGACGTACTTCTGGGGCTTCATCGCTCTAAGCAGCACGCTGTTCTTGTTGATGTTCTACGTCTTGTAGTTTGCTGTCCTGATCGGCGCGAGCCGCTCACGTAAAGTCGTGTTGGAAGTCCAATTGGTAAGGGATGGGTGGTGATGATGCAAGCAGTCGATATCTACATCGGACCGCAGGTGCAGACGATGGTGGTGCTGCTCGGCGTGCTCTGTGGCCTAATGGTCTGGGGCTTCTTCCAGCGTCACCCTTCGGAGTGAGCGAGACACAACCCCGCACTGCATCATCGAGCAACGTTGCGACGTTTCGCAACGTGCTCGCCGTCGCCGGTCTGCTTCTCTGGCTAGCTTTTCTGGTTCCTCCCGTCTCGTCGTGGTCACTTCGCTACGAGTACGCCCAGGCGATCCAGTACTGCGTCTTCGCCGTGCTCGCCCCGGCTCTTATGGTGGCGGGTGCGCCATGGAAGTTGCTGGGACTGGCCTCACGCGAGCCCTACGTCGTCGACGCCGACGGCAGGGTCGTCTCGCCGAGCCGTCCGCGATTCATCGACCGTTGGTCGATCGTTCGCTCGAGCCGGTCCGGACGGCAGCGGGCCTACGTCCTAGTCATCGTCTTCTCGCTGATGACCATCTTCTGGCGGGTTTCACCAGTCGTGAACGCGTTGGTTCGCCACCCCTGGCTCGTCGTCGTCGAATCCCTGGCCCTCATCTCGGTCGGCGTGCTGCTGTGGCTCGACCTGATCGAGTCACCACCGGTGACGCCGTGCACGCCTCGTCCGTACCGCATCGGCATGGCCACGACGTCGATGTGGGTCGTATGGGTACTGGCCTACCTGCTCGGTCAGTCCAACGATTCGTGGTACCGGGCGTTCCACCACGTGGCCGGTCACGGTGTCTCGCTGTCGGCCGATCAGCAGCTGATCTCGGGGTCCCTGTGGCTATTGACCGCCGGGGCCTTTCTTCCGGTCATCTTCTGGAACCTGGTCCACTGGTTGCAGGCCGAAGAGGACCCCGACGACGAGTTGGTTCGCCTTATTCGCCAGGACAAGATCTCGTAGTCTCCGTGCGTCGGTTGGCGAGTGCGCTCAACGCGTCGCTTCGACGTGACCGCGGCGATCACGCACCGCGTGTCCGAGGTCAGGTGCCCGGTAGCTGCGCCAGCACCGGCAGCTTCAAAGGGGTGAGTGGTAGTCCAAGGATCTTGCTCGCCTGGGCGAGGTCGGCGAGCGCGTCCGTGCGGTCCTTCGTGAGGTAGTTCTCCTGCTTGGTTAAGTCGCGTAAGTGCTTCTTGTCGCCGGGGTGGTTAAAGAGATAGAGGATATCCGCGATGGACGCGTCCGCGTCATTGGTCATCCAGGTCACGACCACACTGAGCATCGTGTCGACGTGCGCTCCGGCGGTCGTGTCGGTGACCTGGAGGTTGTTGGTCAGATCTGACACCGGTGCGCCGGCGAACGAACACGCCACCTGGTCCTCGTTCAGATACGTTCGCGCGACGGCGTAGTTCGAGAGGGACAAGGTCCCCGCGGCTCGCTGGTCGTAGAACGAGAATGCCTGTTTGATCGCGTACGAACATGGCGCGAGGTCTTTGTTGATCTGCTTCAGAGAGGCGTTCTGGTAGCTCGCGTCCTGGGCCTTGCTGACGTGCTGGGGCAGGTCGGTGATGACCGACACGGCCACGACGACGACGATCACGGTGGTGGCCAAGAACCAGGGTCGCTTGTACCACACGGCCTTCATCGTGCCGAGGGACGACGCGGCCATCGACGCCGGGTCGTAGGGGGTCCCGTCGAAGTCTGAGGGGGTGTCAGTCACTTGACAAGACTATCGGCCGTTTGCGCGATGCCCTTGGCGAAGCGGCTGATATCGGAGGATCCGAGACTGTAGACACCGGCGTGGTTCTCGTTGCCAAATGGCACCGCCAGTTCGCGCAAATGACCCTTGGGATCGATGAAGTACATGACGTTGTTATGGGCTACCTCGCTTGCGATCGCGCCTACCTTCACGCTCACCCCGTACTTGATCCACACTGCGTTCAGTTGCAGGAGCGGACCGGTCAGGAAGTACACCGACGGCGTGTTCGCCAGTTGGGGGACGCTGAGCGCGGCGGGCGCGGCGTTGAAGGCGAAGTGGCCAGGGTCGGAGTTGACGATCACGAAGTCGACCTTGCTCGCCTTCGATCCGAGAAGCACCCGCGCCTGTCTGATCTCGGCGCCCAGCACCGGACAGACGTCGTTGCAGTTGACGTTGTAGAAGCTGAGAACCACCACTTTGCCCTTCGCGCCGCTGAGACTCCAGTTCTGGTTCGCCTGGTCGCGAAGGGTGAAGGGTGACGCCTGGGCGTTGGCGATCTCCTTAAGCCCGATGAACGCGGACAACGACGACGACAGTTGTGGTCCTCCCGGATTGGCGGGAGTCGGTTGGAGTTTGAAGACGGTCGTCGTGGGCGCCGAGGGTTGTCCAACGTTACCGAAATAGTGCTCGAGAATGACGCCGCCGCCGCCGAGGACCACGAAGACGACCACCATCCACAAGATGAACTTGGGTGGCACGGGGGTGCGCCCGGCGCGCAGCGCAGCAGTGCGTTCGGCCGGAGACATCGACGACGTGAAGGCCTCGGCGCGCTGTTCCTCCGACAGTGTCGCTCGCGACGCTGCGCTCTCCTTGTTCGTCTCGTCCATTCTCTCGTCAGCCCCTTTTGGTTTGAGTCAACTCTAGTGAGGCGCCCGAACGCTGCAGTGCCGTGTCGGTCCTTCGCACCAGCGGTTTCAACGAATCGGGCTGTAGGGTAATCGCGTGAGCGGTGAGGGGGTGAATCCCAGCGTGCCCGACGGGGCGGGGCCGGTGGTGCCGGGGCGTCTACGGGGCAGCGCGGCGCTGCGAGCACATCTCACGTTGACGCTCGGCCTCGCGTTGTGCGCCGTGGCCTTCTGGTTCGAGATTGGCCGAGCCGAGAGTGGCAACGAACTTAGCTGGGCCTACGTGTTCGAATGGCCGTTGCTGGCGATCTTCGCCGTCTACATGTGGTGGAAGGTGCTCCATCCCGACGCCGAGAAGGTGGCCAAGTCCAAAGCCGGGAAACCCGCGATCGCTCCCGAGTTCTCTGGCATGCTGAGCGCTTGGCAAGACCATCAACGCGAGCTCTCCGAGACCCAGAGGACGGCGGAGGCCGAACTGGCCGAAGAGCGAAATCGGGCGAGGGAGTGAGCGCACCGTTGGCCCGAGGCATCCATCCATGGTTAGCGGCGCTGCCTGACGCGCGGTACGTTGGGGCAACGATAACCACTGATGAGGCGAGAACGTGAACTACGTGGTGCGGCACTGGTCGTTCGACCCGTTCATCATTGGTGTCGTGATCACGGTTCTGGCGCACGAACTTGGTCTTTCTCGACTGCGCGCGCACTCGGCCCCCGAGCGCGTGCGGCGCCGTCGGCGGCGATCACTGCTGTTCTACTCGGGCCTCGCCGTCTTGCTCGCGGCGGTCGTCTCGCCGATCGATTACTGGTCATCGCACTACTTCTTCGTCCACATGATCGAGCACGTACTCATTGCGTTCGCCGCGCCGGTACTGATCGTGGCGGGCGCACCATGGATCCCGATGATGTTCGCGCTCCCGGTGAAGACACGCCGCAAGGTGGGGCGGTACTTCTACCTGAGCGACCGGGCTCGGATCTTTCGCGCCGTGGGCCGATTCGTGCGCAACCCGTGGGTCGCCGTCTTGTCGTTCAACGCAGCGATGCTCGTCTGGCACGTGCCGCGGCTCTTCACGCTCTCCGAGAACAACCAGGCCGTCCATATCTGGTTGATGCACGGCAGCTTCATCGTGACCGGTGTGCTGTTCTGGCTGCAGATCATCCCTTCGTATCCGATGCGTCCCGCCAAGAGCGCCATCTGGCAGGCGGGCGCGATCATCACGACCGACGTCACGATGACCGTTCTCGCGATCTCCATGAGCTTTCTCACTGCCGTGAGTTGGTACCCGACCTACGCCCATCTCGCCGGCGTCACCCTGTCGCCCTTCGCCGACCAGCAGATCGGGGCCGCGATCCTGTGGGTCTGCGGTGACTTCTGGGCGTTACCCGCGCTCTACGTCGTGCTACGTCGGGCCATCGATCAGGATGGTTCGCTGTCGTCGGTCTTTGACCGCATGACGGGGCGAGGCGCGTCACCCACGCTCGAGCAGTTCCGTCCCTCGCGCGTCGCCGATTCCACGCTCCCTAAGTCGCCGTAGACCAACGCGTTGCGTGAGTGTCGCGAGAGGGCCTTCTGCTATCGTGAAGGGCACGTACGTCGTGAAGCGGGTCCCGTGAGGCTCGTACGACCGGAGGAATCGTGGCAGAGAACCTAGGGCGTGGATCAACTCGACGCGGCAGGTTCGTTGCCCGTTCCCAGCTTCTCTCCGCCGACGACGTGTCGCGCGCACTGCGCCGCATGGCCCACGAAGTCCTCGAGCGCAACAGTCACGACGAACAGATCGTCGTCATTGGACTGCAAACCGGCGGCGTGGCCTTCGCCGAACTCTTGGCGGCCCTGCTCGGTGAGATCAGTGGTGTATCCGTGGCGCTCGGCGTGATCGACGTCGGATTCTTTCGCGACGACTTGAGTCGTCACCCCGTAATGGACTCGTCGACCACCTCGCTGCCCGTCGATCTCGACGGGCGTGTCGTCCTGCTCGTCGACGACGTGCTCTTCACCGGTCGAACGATCCGCGCGGCCCTCAACGCACTCGCCGAATGGGGTCGGCCCCGAGCGATCCAACTGGCCGTCATGGTCGACCGCGGACATCGCGAACTACCCATCCGACCCGACTTCGTGGGCAAGAATCTGCCGACGGCGCTCGGCGAGGCGATCCGCGCCACGCTCGAGGGCGTGTGGATCGGGACCGAGGAGTCGACGTGAGCGATTCGATCCGCGGCACCAACCTCCTGACCCTCAATGGTCTGACGCGCGCTGGCATCGTTGACGTGCTCGACACGGCCGAGTCGTTCGTTGAGGTCAACCGCCGTTCGGTGAAGAAGGTTCCGGCGCTGAAGGGTCGCGTCGTCGCGTCGTTGTTCTACGAAGAGTCCACCCGCACGCGACTCAGTTTCGAAACGGCCGCCAAGCGACTTAGCGCCGACGTGTTGTCGCTCGCGGTCGCCTCGAGCAGCGTGAAGAAGGGCGAGTCGCTGCGCGACACCATCGCCACGATTGACGCCCTCGGTATCGACGCGGTCGTCCTGCGCCACCAGTCGAGCGGCGCGAGCGAACAGGTCAGCCGCTACGTGCCCCACGTACGGGTGATCAACGCCGGTGACGGACTCCACCAGCACCCGACCCAGGGTCTGCTCGACGCCTTCACGGTCCGCCAGGTGCTCAGTGAGCGTCAAGGGACGTCCGGGCCCGAATCGGGCGCGGAGCTCTTCAGCGGCCTGCGCGTGTTGATCGTCGGGGACATCCGCCACAGCCGCGTCGCGCGCAGCGACATCGCGGCCTACGTGGCGCTCGGCTGCACCGTGCGCGTCGCCGCGCCCGGCACGTTGCTGCCCAGCGACGTGGAGAATTGGCCCATCGAGGTGGTTGACGACTTCGAGGCGGCCCTCGCGTGGGCCGACGTGGTGGCGTTACTGCGCCTGCAGCGCGAACGTGGCAGCGGTTCGTTCGTGCCGAGTCTCAGCGAGTACACCGCGACCTACGGCCTCACCCTCGAGCGTTCAGCATTGCTGCGTCCGAGCGCGATCATCATGCACCCGGGTCCGATGAACAGGGGAGTGGAGATCGACTCGCGCGTCGCGGACTGCGCCGCCGCCGTGATCGAGCGTCAGGTCGCCAACGGCGTGCCGGTTCGCATGGCGGTGCTGTACCTCACGATCGCCGGACAGCAAGGAGAGCACCACGCATGACGTCGATCATCGTGCGCAACGGCCTTATCGTCGGACCGAGCGGTGCCTCGGTGGGCGACGTGCTGATCGAGGACGAGCGGATCGGTGCCGTCGGCCCCTCGATCGACGCGCCCTCGGGCGCGCACGAGGTCGACGCGACCGGCTGCTGGATCGGTCCGGGACTGGTGGACTTGCACTCGCACTTGCGCGAGCCCGGACGTGAAGAGGCGGAGTCAATCGAGAGCGGCGCGCTCGCCGGCGCGATCGGCGGTTTCACGGCGCTCGTCGCCATGCCCAACACTGAACCGGCACTCGACAACGTGGCGCTCGTCTCGTACGTGCTGGGTCGCGGGGAGCGCACGGCGATCGACGTCGCGGTCGCCGGCGCGATCACCCAGGGACGACGCGGCGAACTGCTCGCCCCACTCGCCGAGATGGCGGCTCTGGGCGTGCGTCTGTTCACCGACGACGGCGTTGGGGTCCAGGACCCGTCGATGATGCGTCGCGCCCTCACGTACGCCAAGCCCCTCGGCGTGCGCCTCGCCCAGCACTGCGAGGACCAGTCGCTCGCCCAGGGCGGGTCGATGAACGAGGGTGCAGTGAGTAGTCGCCTCGGACTGGTGGGGCGTCCCGCGATCGCCGAGGAGCTGATGGTCTTGCGCGACATCGAGCTCGTCCGCCTCACGGGTGGCGCGGTCCACTTCTTGCACCTTTCGACGAAGCGTTCGGTGGCGATGGTCGTCGCCGCGCGCCGCGAGGGTCTGGACATCACGTGCGAGGTGGCGCCGCACCATTTCACACTCGACGAGACCGCGTGCGAAGGATTCGATCCACTGTTCAAGGTGCACCCGCCGTTGCGCACCGCCGGCGACGTGGCGGCGCTGCGCGCCGCGCTGCGCGCCGGCGAGATCGACGCCGTGGCGACCGATCACGCGCCGCACGCGCCGGAACTGAAAGACCTGGCCTTCGACGAGGCGCCGGCCGGCATGCTCGGACTCGAGCATTCGGCGGCACTGACCTTCGAGGCGCTCGGCGCGGCCGACGCCGACGCGCAACTGTTCTTCGAGTTGCTCAGCCGAGGACCGGCGCGCGTCGCCCAGCTACGATCGAGCGACCGTCGCGTGCGCCACAGCGCCCACGGCGGCCAGGTGCTCGCTGGTGAGGACGCCAACCTGGTCGTCTTTGACCCCCGCGAACGCTGGACGGTACGGCGCGACGCGTTGCACGGTCGCTCGACGAACACCCCCTACGACGGGCGCGACCTGGTCGGGCGCGTGCGCGCGACGATCGCGAAGGGTCGCCTCGTCGTCGACCAGAACGAACTCACGTGACGCGCCCGCGCGCAACCCTCGTGCTCGCCGACGGGACGACGTTCGAGGGCTACGCAGCGGGCTTCTTGCCCGAGGCGGGGACCACCAGTGGCGAGTTCGTCTTCAACACCGCCTTGAGTGGCTACCAGGAGGTCATCACCGACCCCAGTTACGCCGGCCAGATCATCGCCTTCACGTACCCCCACATCGGCAACTACGGCGTGACGCCCCTCGACGAGGAGAGCGCGCGTCCCTGGTGTCATGGTGTCGTCGTGCGCGACCTCTCCGAGGTGGCGTCCAATTGGCGCTCGGTCGGCACGCTCGAGGACTTCCTCGTGGCGCACCGGGTCCCGGTGATACTCGGAGTCGACACGCGCCGACTCACGCGCCACCTTCGTTCCCACGGGGCTCTGCCCGGTGCCTTCGGTCACGCGCCCGTGGGTGACGTCGAGGCCGCGGCGCGCGTCGCCACTGGTACCGACGGTCAGGATTTCGTCGCTACGGTCTCAACCAAAGAGCGCTACCGGCGCGGCGACGGCGACCTGCACGTGGTGGCCCTCGACTACGGCATCAAAGCGGCGATGGTCGACCAGCTCGCGCGCCGCTTCACGCTGAGCGTGGTACCGAGTGACACGACGGCCGACCAGGTGCGCGAACTTGGCCCCGACGGCGTCTTTCTGTCCAACGGCCCCGGCGACCCGGCCGCGTTGTCGCGCAACGTCGCGGTGATCGAACGACTGCTCGGTGCCGTGCCGATCTTCGGCATCTGCCTCGGTCACCAACTGCTCGCGAGCGCTCTCGGTGCGACGACGTTCAAGCTCCCCTTCGGCCACCACGGCAGCAACCATCCGGTTCAGGACCTCGCGTCGGGCAAGATCGAGATCACCGCGCAGAATCACAACTACGCCGTGACGCCGGACTCGATGGAACGCGCCGTCGTGAGTCACGTCAATCTGAACGACGGCGTGATCGAAGGTGTGTCGTCGTTCGAGGAACGGTGCTTCTCGGTGCAGTACCACCCCGAAGCGGGACCCGGTCCGCACGACGCGCGCTACCTCTTCGACCGTTTCGAACATCTGCTGCGCCGCGGCGCCCTCGAGGTCCACTGATGCCGCGGCGCGACGACATCTCGTCGATCATGGTCATCGGCTCAGGTCCGATCGTGATCGGCCAGGCCTGTGAGTTCGACTATTCGGGTACCCAGGCCTGTCAGGTGCTGCGCGCCGAGGGCTACCGCGTCATTCTCGTCAACTCGAATCCCGCGACGATCATGACCGACCCCGCGACCGCCGACGTCACCTACGTCGAACCCCTCGACGCCGACGTGTTGACCGACATCCTCGAACGCGAACGACCCGACGCGCTGTTGCCGACTCTCGGGGGACAGACGGCGCTCAACCTGACGATGGAACTCGTGCGCAGCGGGGTCACGAAACGCCTGGGCGTCGAGGTGATCGGCGCACGGCCCGAGGCGATCGACACCGCGGAGAACCGTGAACTCTTCAAGGTCGCCATGGCGGACATTGGCTTGGCTGTGCCCGAGTCGGACTTCGCGCACTCGGTCGACGAGGCGCTCGCGATCGCCGAGTCGATCGGCTGGCCGATCATCATCCGACCGAGCTTCATCCTCGGTGGCGCCGGCACCGGCATCGCCCACGACGCCGACACCTTTCTCCATCTCGCCGTCGAGGGCATCGCGGCCTCGCCGATCGGCGAGATCCTCGTGGAGAAGTCCATCGCGGGCTGGAAGGAGTTCGAGCTCGAGGTCATGCGCGACGTCGCCGACAACTGCGTCGTGATCTGCAGCATCGAGAACTTCGATCCGATGGGCGTGCACACGGGCGACTCGATCACCGTGGCCCCCCAGCAGACGCTCTCGGACGTGGAGTTCCAGGCGATGCGCGACGACGCCTTCGCGGTACTGCGACGCGTCGGAGTGGAGACCGGCGGGTCGAACGTGCAGTTCGCGGTGCACCCCGAGACCGGTGAGCGCCTCGTGATCGAGATGAACCCCCGGGTCAGTCGTTCCAGCGCGCTCGCGTCCAAGGCGACGGGTTTTCCGATCGCCAAGATCGCCGCGCGTCTCGCCGTTGGCTACACGCTCAACGAGATACAAAACGACATCACCAAGGTGACCCCGGCGAGCTTCGAGCCGGTGATTGACTACGTCGTGACCAAGATCCCCCGATGGGCGTTCGAGAAGCTTCCGGGCGCCACGCCCGAACTCGGCACCCGGATGCAGTCGGTGGGTGAGGTGATGGCGATCGGGCGCAACTTCGCCGAGTCGTTGCAGAAGGCGATCCGCTCGCTCGAACAGGGACGGATCGGCTTCGCGCTCGGGAGGGGTAACGAGTTCGTTGATCTGAAGGACGCCGACCTGTGGCACCGCTGCGTCGTTCCGACGCCCGAGCGGCTCTTCGCGCTGCACGAGGTGATCTGGCGTGGCGCCACCACCGACGAGATCGTGGCGCGCACCAGGATCGACCGTTGGTTCGTCGATCAGTTGGCGGTGATCGTGCAACGTGAACGCGAACTCTCGAGCGGTCTCGACGTCGAGCAACTCGATCGGCGCGGGTGGCTGCGCTACAAGCAGTGGGGTTTCTCCGATCCCCAGATCGCCCTGTTGAGCGGACGCACGACCAGCGAGGTCACCATCGCGCGACGAGCTGTCGGCGTCGAGACGACGTTCAAGACGGTCGACACCTGCGCGGCCGAGTTCGACGCGGCGACGCCGTACCACTACAGCACCTACGAGGACACCAGCGAGGTGGAACCGTCCTCGCGTGATCGCGTCATCATCCTCGGTTCGGGACCCAACCGCATCGGCCAGGGCATCGAGTTCGACTACTGCTGCGTGCACGCGTCAATGGCGCTGCGCGACATGGGCTACGAGACGGTGATGATCAACTGCAATCCCGAGACGGTGTCGACCGACTACTCGACGTCGGACCGACTCTACTTCGAACCCCTGACGCCCGAGGACGTCGCCGAGGTCATCGCCGCCGAGCAGGCGGCCTGTCGTGACGGCGCGCGCGTCGTCGGCGTGATCGTGGCGCTGGGCGGCCAGACGCCGCTCAAGCTCTCACACTCGATCGACCCTGCGCTCGTGCTCGGCACGCCCGTGGCGTCGATCGACGCCGCCGAGGACCGCGAACAGTGGTCGGCGATCTGCAACTCGCTGGGGCTTCGCCAACCGCCGGGCGACGTCGTGTTCACCCACGAGCAGGCCAGGGCCGTCGTGCGGACAATCGCTTACCCGGTCCTCGTGCGACCGAGCTACGTCCTGGGAGGGCGCGCCATGGAGATCGTCTACGACGACGCCTCACTCGAGCGAGTGATGGAGAACCTGACGAACCTGCACGGGGCGCTGGCGCGCGAGGGCGGCGTCTCGGCGACGCGACCCATACTCATCGACAGTTTCCTCGAGGACGCGATCGAGGTCGACGTGGACGCGGTGCGCGACGTCGACGGCGACCTCTTCGTCGCGGGCATCATGGAACACGTCGAAGAGGCCGGCGTGCACTCGGGTGACTCAGCCTGCGCGTTACCGCCCCAGACCCTGAGTGCGCGCGTGCTTGAGACGTTGCACGATCACACCCGCCGTATCGCCGATGTCCTGGGCGTCGTCGGACTGATCAACGTGCAGTACGCGGTGAAGGACGACGAGGTCTTCGTGCTCGAGGCCAATCCGCGTGCGAGCCGTACCGTGCCCTTCGTCGCCAAGGCGACCGGCGTGGCACTCGCCCAAGTGGCCGTGCGCGTCACGATGGGCCAACGACTGGCTGCGTTGCGTGCTGAGGGGCTCGTACCGGCCCAGACGCCCGAGCCGGCGTACGTCAGCGTGAAGGAAGCGGTCTTGCCGTTCTCGCGCTTCCCGGGTGTCGACACGGTGCTCGGACCAGAGATGCGCTCGACGGGAGAGGTGATGGGCGTGGGGGAGAGTTTCGGGATCGCCTTTGCGAAGGCCCAACTCGCCGCCGGCACCAAACTGCCCGACAGCGGTCAGGTCTTCATGTCGCTCGCCGACCGAGACAAGATCCAGGGCCTCGAACTGGCCCGTCAGCTCGAGGCGCTCGGCTTCACCATCGCCGCGACGGTCGGCACTGCCGGATTCCTTCGCGCGAACGCCGTGTCGGTCGCCACACTCGTGGGCAAGGTCGGTCTGGCCGACATGGGCGCGAACGCCGTGTCGATGATCGGTGACCACGAGGTCCAATTAGTCGTCAACACGCCTTCGGGCAGCGGCGCGCGCGCCGACGGCGCCCTGATTCGAGCCGCCTGCGTCGTGCACGCGGTGCCGTGCCTGACGACCCTCAACGCCGGTCTGGCGGCGGCGAAGGGGATCGCCGACACCCGCGCCCACGGTTGGCGGGTTCGCTCGTTACAGGAGCTGCACGGGTGAGTGGCGTCGACCTGACCACGCACGTCGGATCGCTGACGTTGCGCACTCCGGTCTTGACGGCGGCGGGCACCTCGGGCCACGGCGACGAGTTGAGTGGCTACGGTGAGTTGTCCCGACTCGGCGGCGTCGTCGTGAAGTCGCTCGCGGCCTTCGCGTGGGAGGGCAACCCGCCACCGCGAGTGGTGGCGTCGGGTGAACACATGCTCAACAGCGTCGGCCTCGCCGGACCAGGGGTCGCGGCATGGCGCGCGACGTACCTGCCCGGACTGCTCGAGCGCGGTTGCCTGGTCATCGGTTCGATCTGGGGTCGCAACGTGGCCGAATTCGCCGACGCGGCGAGGCAGATGATCGGGGCCGGCGTCGCCGCGATCGAAGTGAACGCCAGTTGCCCGAACTTGGACGACCGTTCGGCGATCTTCGCCCATTCATCGGGTGCCACCGGTGACGTTGTCAGCGCGAGTCGGGTCGCGGGTGTGCCACTGTGGGTAAAGCTCAGTCCCAACACCCCGGACCTGGTGGCGATCGCGGGCGCGGCGATCGACGCGGGCGCCGACGCGCTCGTGCTCGTCAACACGGTCCTCGGCATGGCGATCGATATAGAGCGGCGTCGTGCGGCGCTCGGCAACGGAGGTGGTGGAGTGAGTGGACCAGGCATCTTGCCCGTCGCGCTACGCGCGGTGTACGAATGTCGTGCGGCGTATCCGACGATACCGATCGTCGGGGTCGGCGGCGTCAGTACGGGCGAGGACGCCGTGGCGATGCTGATGGCGGGGGCGAACGCGCTCGAGGTCGGTACGGCCACCTTCGCCAACCCCCGTGCGCCGTGGCTCGTCCAGTCGGGCCTCGTCGAATGGATGGAGCGTCACGGCGTCGCGTCACCTGGCGAGATCGTTGGAGCCGCCCATGGTTGAGTCCTTCGGCACCAGGCTCCAGGAGCGTATCCGTGCGCTCGGACCGCTCTGTGCGGGCATCGACCCCAGCCGTCAGTTGCTCGAATCGTGGGGGCGACCCGATTCGGTCGAAGGACTCGAGTTCTGCGCCCTGGCCGTGCTCGAAGCGGTACTCGACACGGCGGCCGCGATCAAACCCCAGGTCGCCTTCTTCGAGCGATTCGGATCGGCCGGTTTCCGGGTCCTCGAGCGGCTGATGAGCGACGCGCGTGACGCCGACGTCCTCGTGGTCGCCGACGCTAGGCGTGGCGACATCGGGGTAACGAAGGAGGGCTACGCCGAAGCGTGGCTGGCCGATCGCTCGCCGGTGGTCGCCGACGCCGTTACGTTGCACCCCTACCTCGGCGTCGGCGCCTTGTCGCCGATGATCGACATGGCTACGGCCACCGGTCGGGGAGTGTTCGTCCTGGTAGCCACCTCGAACACCGAGGGCCGCGCGATGCAGGCGGCACGTAGCGAGGACGGTGAGCGGGTCGAGGACCTGGTGTTGCGCATGGTCGCCGAGATCAACCAACGCAGCGACGGGCGAGGTTCGGTGGGCGTCGTGCTGGGCGCGACCCGCGACCGTCCCGAGTTCGATCTCGCGTCACTCGGCGGCCCGTTCCTCGTGCCCGGGGTCGGCGCACAGGGCGCGAGCGCGGAGAATGTCGCGCGACTCTTTGACCGCTGTCCCCAGGGCACCGTGCTCGTGAACGTGAGTCGGTCGATCCTTCAGGCCGGCCCCGAGCGCTCGGCACTGCGCGACGCGGCCCAACGCTGGCGCGACGATCTGAGTTCGGCACTTCTCTGAACACGCGCCACCGGCGAGGAGTATTCTTTGCTCGTGGGTCCGACGCCGCCATCTCTATCGCACGAGCAACGGGTGGAGGCGTCACGTCTCGCGGTCGCGAACCGGCGCCGACGCGCCGAGGTGAAGCGAATGGTGAAGTCGGGCGACCTTTCACTCGAAGAATTGTTCGAGCTCGCCAAGCATGAGGAGTGCGTGGCCCAGATGCGCGCGCACGACCTCATCAGCGCGTTGCCCGCGATCGGTGAGGTGAAGGCCGAGCGGATCATGACCAAGGCCTCCATCGCCAAGACGCGGCGCATCCGCGGTCTGGGTCCCAAACAGCGCGCAGAACTGTTCCGGGCCCTTGTCCGCTGAACCGCTCGTCGCGGTACTTATCGGACCGGGTGGCGTAGGAAAGGGTTCGCTCGCCGAGCGACTCGTTGCGGCTGACGATCGACTGTGGCTCAGTCGCAGTTGGACCACGCGGCCCAAGCGCGCCACCGAAAGCGGTGACGAGTACGTCTTCGTCGACCGGGCCAAGTTCGAAGAGGCGATCGACGACGATCGATTCCTCGAGTGGGCGGAATTCCACGGCAACCTCTACGGGACACCCCTTCCCGAGGCCGCCCAGGGATCCGACGTTCTGCTCGAAATCGAGGTCCAGGGTGCCGAGCAGGTACTGCGCCAGAACCAGGACGCGGTGGTCTTCTTGATCCTGCCGCCGTCCATGGAACAGCTGGAGGACCGCCTGAAGGGTCGCGGTGACAGCGCACTGCACGTGCACAAGCGCCTCGCCAGCGCCCCGGCGGAACTGGCCAAGGGCCACGAACTCGCCTCGTACGTCGTTGTCAATGACGACCTCGATCGTGCCGCGGGCGAAATCCTCTCTATACTGGAAGAACTCCGCCGTCAGCGGCGCACCCCCTCGAAAAAGGACTAGAACCATGGCCGACCGCCCCACCCTCGTTGACCCACCCATTGAGAACCTGCTGGGTAAGGTAGGCGACTCCAAGTTCACGCTCGTCGCGGTGTCCGCGATCCGGGCGCGCGAGATCAACGAGTACTACAACGGTCTCGGTTCGGGCCACGGCGCCCTGATCCCGCCGCAGGTGACGTCGCTGTCGAACAAGTCACTCTCGCTCGCGCTCGAGGAGCTCTACGAAGGCAAGCTCGAATTCCATCGACCCACCCCCGAGGAGATCGAAGCCGAGCAGCTCCAGATTGCCGCACTGGAGCAGGCTCGCCAGGACGCCAACAACGACCTGGACGCCTTCACCGATGCCCTCCGCGACGCCTAATTCGTTCGGTCCTCGTGTTGTCTTAGGGGTTGCCGGCGGCATCGCCGCTTACAAGTCCGTAGAATTGTTACGTCGCCTTTCCGCGGCCGGCTACCACGTTGCTCCGGTCCTCACGCCCGACGCCACCCGTTTCGTCGGGGCCGTGACGTTCTCGGCACTGGCGAGCGAGCCGGTGCGCACCAGTCTCTACGGCGATCCCACGACGCCCATTCCCCACACGTACCTGGGTCAGCACGCCGACCTCATCGTGGTCGTGCCCGCCACGGCGCACCTCATCGCTCGTTACGCCATGGGTCTCGCCGACGACCTGTTGACGGCCACACTGCTGGCGTCGCGCGCGCCGGTGCTGCTCTGTCCGGCGATGCACACCGAGATGTGGGAACAGCCCTCGGTCCAGGAGAATCTCGCCACGCTGCGTCGACGCGGCGTGATGGTGCTCGAACCCGTCGCCGGACGCCTGGCCGGCGGGGACGTGGGCACCGGTCGACTGTCCGAACCCGACGTGATCTTCGATCTGATCGAGAAGATCGTGCACGGCTACCGCGGACCCTTGAGTGGGCGTCGCGTGCTCATCAGCGCCGGGGGCACGCGGGAACCGATCGACCCGGTGCGCGTCATCACGAATCGGTCCTCGGGTCGTCAGGGCTACGCCCTCGCCGAGGTGGCGCACCGACTCGGCGCCGAGGTGACGTTGCTCTCGACCGTTGACCTCAACCTGGCCCTCGACGTCGTCCGAGGCGTCGAGGTCGTCGCGGTTGAAACGGCCGCGGAGTTGCACGAAGCGACGATGGCGCGTGCCGACGACTACGACGCCGTCATCATGGCCGCCGCCGTCGCGGACTTCACGCTGAAGCCGTCGCCCGAGAAGCTCAAACGTCGCGACGGCGTTCCCCATCTGCAGTTCGAACCGACCGCCGATATCATCGCGGATCTGGTCGCGCGACGTCACGCGGATCAGGTGATCGTCGCCTTCGCCGCCGAGTCGACCGACGTCCAGGCGAACGCGCTCGCCAAACTACGCGCCAAGGGCGTCGACGTACTCGTCGTCAATGACGTGAGCGCCCCGGGGGTCGGATTCGAGCACCGGACCAATGAGGTGACGATCTACGGGCGCGACGAAAGCGCCACGACCGTCTCGTTGCGCTCCAAAGAAGCCATTTCGCTGGAGATCTTGACTAGGGTGGCCTCATTGTTATCGCAAGGAGCCCAATGAGTGACCGCACCCTCTTCACCTCGGAGTCGGTGACCGAAGGACATCCCGA
>OCZT010001432.1_pt1 | contig 24674 bp, 22 predicted proteins | sample 1539031 | NCBI WGS metagenome assembly OCZT01 (sample SAMEA3539308, study PRJEB22396) | soil metagenome | biome: tundra; feature: field; material: soil | place: USA | collected 2010-05 | depth 0.15 m | reverse complement strand
ACTGGGAGGCTCGGCGTTCACGCACCCCGCTCACCCAGGTCTTTGCCGCATGACCGTGCCGGATGGTGGGATGCATCCTACCTCCGAAACAAACATTGACAAAGGGATAGACGAGTCCCTATGGTTCGGGACGGAGTAGTTGTTGCGGTCAATTGGGACCGCGCCTGCCATCGGCGCAGTCTCGCCCCGGTCTCCCCGGGAAGAGGATGGCAGTGGAACCGCGGGTCATCCACACGGGTGGTAAGTGGACGGAGGGGTCGAGATGGCTCCCGCCACACACAGTTGATCGGGAGGTCAAATGAGAATTTCCAAGCAAGGCGCAGTGCTGATTGGCAGCGCGGCCATCCTTCTTGTCGCGTGCGGCAGTAGTTCGAGCGGGGGAAGCAACATCTCCCTGAACTCGACCTATAGCGCCGTTGCTGGCACCAAGGGCGGCAAGTTGATCTACTCGGACTGGCAGAAAGTTGACAACCTGAACACGTTCGCGTCGAGCTCGGCGGCCATCAACCAGGCCACCGATGCAATCTGGTCCTACCTCTGGGAGTTCGACCCCCAGGGCAAGGCGGTCCCCGACCTCGTCAGCGAGGTCCCGTCCACAGATAACGGCGACGTCAAGAAGGTCGACGACACCCACATGGACATCACTCTCAAGCTGAAGTCTGGCCTGCACTGGAATGACGGCTCGGACATCACCGCTGATGACCTCAAGTTCACCATCGACAGCATCTGCAACCCGGCCGCCAGCTTCGGCGGCGGTACTCTCGGCTTCGACCACATCGCCTCGATGAACGTGAAGGACAAGAGCACCCTGGTCCTGCACTTCGGTCCTGAGCTGACGATGAGCGTCAAGGACGCCAGCGGGGCCCCGGCCTATCGCTGCGGTCTTACCGCCCCGCTGACCACCGGCATCTACTCCCCGTGGCAGTCGGTGATCACCTTCCAGCCGATGCCCAAAGCGGTCCTTGGGACCGTGGACCCGGCCACTTGGACCACCATTGACTACTTCACCAAGAAGCCAACCGTCACCAGCGGCCCCTACATGGTCAAGGACTTCTCCCCGGGTGCCGCTGCCGTGGTGACGATGGTCCCCAACCCGCACTACGGCGACGGCCGTACTGGCGCCTCGTTCTTCGGACACAGCCCCTACCTGGACCAGCTTCAGTACATCATCTTTGGTGACAAGCCGGCCCAGATCGCGGGTCTCTCGTCGGGCGCGACCGACATCGGACTCGACCTGATCGCTGCCGACATCCCCGCCCTCTCCGGAATCGCCGGGCGGCAAACGGGCGTGGACAACGGCTTCATCAGCGAGTTCGTCACGCTGAACAACGGCAACAACACCAAGGGATGTGCCTCCACGAAGTACGCGCAGACCTGCGGTACCCCAACGATCTTCAAGGGTGACAAGCCGGTTCGCCAGGCCCTTTCCATGGCGATCGACAAGGCTCAGATCAACACCAAGTTGGTCCAGGGCAAGGGTCAGTTGATGCAGACCATTTGCCTGCCCGACTGGGCGCCGTTCTGCGACCCCTCCCTTGAGAACTACACCCCGAACCTCTCCAAGGCGAAGTCCCTCTTGGACGCCGACGGCTGGAAGGCCGGCGCTGACGGAATCCGCGTCAAGAACGGCGTCCGTCTTGCCACGACCATCGTCACAACCGGCGGCAACACGCAGCGTGTGGCCGAGGAGGACGTGGTCATCGCCAGCGCCAAGGACATTGGCATGGAGATCACCAAGGACAACTGCGGCACGAACTGCTTCGGGGACTTCCCCAGCGGCGGTGAGTTCGCAACCGACCAGTACGGCATCTCGCTCTTTGCCAACAACTGGCCACCCGACCCCGACGCGATGTGCGCCTACATCCAGAGCAACGTCATCCCGACCGCTGACAAGCCTTCGGGCACCAACTGGGGTCGAATCAACAACCCCGCCTTCGACAAGGCGTGCAGCACCGAGCAGGGCGCGCTTGACACCACAGCCCGCGTTGCGGCGTTCAAGGACATGCAGAAGGCCATGGTTGACGACGGGTCGATGATCGGGCTGTACGTGCGTCCCGACGTCGTCAGCTACGCGCCATACGCCGGCAACTTCAAGTTGGATTCAACTGGAAGCCTGGGCGTGTGGAACATCGCGGACTGGTTCAAGAAGTCGAGCTAGTCTCAAGAGCCTGAAGAGGGCGGCCCTTCGGGGCCGCCCTCTTTGCTCTTCCATACCAGCTGGGGCCGGGAAGTTGTACTCAAACAACACCAGTTCTTTAACGCTGGGCATACAATGAGCGGCCTACCGATGATCGGCTACGTTTTGCGCCGCCTGCTGCAGAGCATCGGCATCCTGTTGCTCATCTCGCTCGTGCTCTTCTTTGGGATGCAGCTTGTGCCCGGCGGCCCGATGCAGGCCTTCTCGCAGAATCCCCGCATGAGCCAGATCACGCGCCTCGCGATCATCCATCGGTGGGGCCTCGACCAGCCGCTCTACCTCCAGTACTACAAGTGGTTCACCTCGATGCTCACCGGCGACTGGCAGTTCTCCTTCCTCGGCGGCCGACCGGTCAAGGAACTGATCCTCACGCATCTGCCGGCAACCCTGCTTTTGATGGGAGTGTCCTACCTCGTCGCGGAGCTCATCGCCCTCCCCAGCGGCATCTATGCGGCGCTCAAGCGGTACTCGTTCTTCGACCAGTTCATCACGTTCTTCTCGTACGTCGGCTACTCCATGCCGACGTTCTTCCTGGGCCTGGTGCTGCTCTTCGTCTTCGGTGTGTTCCTCAAGGTCCTGCCAACCTCGTACATCATCGACGTCGGGGTCGCTGGGACATCCTTCCTGTCCCCGGACTACGGAGTCTATTTCTCGCATCATACGGTCCAGGCCATCCTCGACATCGGGAGGCACCTGATCCTGCCCGCCACCACGATCGCCGTCGTAACGATCGCCGCCGACTCCCGCTTCATGCGCGCGTCGATGCTGGATGCGATTCACCAGGACTATATGCGGACCGCCCGGGCCAAGGGCCTGCCCGAGCGCACCGTGGTCTACAAGCACGGCTTGCGCAACGCCCTCCTCCCGGTCATCACCAACATCGGGCTGGAGCTGCCGCTGCTGTTCTCGGGAGCGATCGTCACCGAAGCGATTTTTACCTGGCCGGGCATGGGCCAGCTTTTCTTCGGTGCCCTGGGCGATTTCGACTACCCGCTGATGATGGGCATCCTTTTCGTCAGCGCCATCCTTATCGTTTTGGGTAACCTGTTCGCGGACATCATGTACGCGGTCATCGACCCGCGGATTTCCTATGCTTGACACCCGCCAGGTCGAGAGCGTGACCGTAAACCCGGTGGGCGCGGGGATCCACGAGGGCAGCGATGTAGCGGTCAAGCAGTTCAGCTTCCGCGAGATGACCTACCGGCGCTTCATGCGCCACCCCACCGCCAAGTGGGCCGTCGTCGGCCTGGTCCTGATCGCGATCGCCTGCTACGGGGCACCTCTCTGGCATGCGATCGCCCCCAACTTTGTGACCCTGCCCGACTCGTTCGGCGGCGCCAACGAGCTGTCACCGACTCTGGCGCATCCGTTTGGCACCGACCAGTTCCTGGGTCACGACATCTTCAGCCAGGTCCTCTACGGCGGCCGGCTGTCGCTCATGATCGGCATCGGGTCGATGATCCTCGCCACCGTCATCGGGGTGGCGTGGGGGGCGGTGTCGGGCTACTTCGGCGGCACCACTGACGCGGTCTTGATGCGGGTCACCGACATCTTCCTGACCATCCCCGTCCTGCTCACCATCCCGCTGGCCGCCAAGGTCTTCGGCCACGCTGACCCGGTGACCATCATGATGATCTTCGGGCTGCTGAGCTGGCCCTCCATCTCTCGAATCGTGCGCAGCACATTCCTGTCGCTCCGCGAGGCTCAGTTCGCCGAAGCAGCCCGCGCGCTTGGGGCCTCGGCGCCGCGCATCATCTTCCGCCACCTGCTGCCCAACTCGGTGGGCCCGATCATGGTCGCCTTCACCCTCGGCATCGCCTACAACATCGTGCTGGAGGCGTTCGTCAGCTTCCTCGGGCTAGGCCTGCAGCCACCAACGTATTCTTGGGGCTCGATCATGTCAGGCGCCCAGGGCGACCTGGTCAACGGCGACTGGTGGTGGATCACCTTCCCTGGCCTGGCCCTGACCGCGACCGTGCTCTGCATCAACTTCATCGGCGACGGACTCAGGGACGCGCTGGATCCCAAGATCATCGACTGAGTCCCTCTCTGTGCGGCGGGCACGGGGCACGAGCCCCGCGACTCCACCCGCGTAGTCCGAGCGCCAGGATCACGGATCCTGACAGCAGCTTCGCCGCCTACGGGCACGGCCTTCGGGTGGATTCAGTCGTCACCGGGTTCATGCCCCACGCCCGCCTCGCCGTGAGGGCCGTGGTCTCTGTAGCAGGGTGGTGGATTGTGTCTTCGCGGTGTGACCCGGCCTGGGTCAGACCAACGCGGGCTTCGGATCGAGCGCTATCACCCACGTCGTCGACCGCGTCGGCTCATCCCTGCAGAAGCAGAAGAACGCCTAGAGTGAGCGGGACGAGGTGAATCACGACTGGTGGCTCAAAAGGTGACGCATCCCCGGATGCGGGGTTGGCTCGAAGCCAGGCCGACCGCACCGGCGAGGCCGAACACCAATGCCAACCAGCCCGACCACGGCGGCAGCGTCGCGCCCGCCAGGATGGCGACGCCGAACGACGCCAGTGAGAGGTAGGCAGTCAGCGTGTACACGGCGAATAGGCGCCCCGGCCATTCCTGGAGTGCCAGGAACCAATCGGGGAGGGGGACGCTGTTGGCTTGGGCGAGGTAGGGCGGCACACTGAGCCTGTACATCTCGAAGACGCACCATACAGCAGCTCCGGCCGCGTAAGCGAACGCCGCCGCCACCGCGAACGGCTGTGCCAGTTGAGCCGACAGGAGACCGAGCCCCGCAGCCGTGACGACGACCGCGGCGGTCGTGCAGACATGGCGGACCAGCCATGCCCGTGGGTGCGCGGCGACCGTTGCGAGGCAGGTCGCCTGGTCCCCGGTCCATGCGGTTTGGAGTTGGGGCAGGCAGGCCGCGAAGATGAACAGCGACGGCGCCGCGACGAGAAGGATGCCCGCCAAGTGTCCAGGTTCCATCACTCGTAATATGCACCGCGATGTCGGCGGCCTAATCGTGCTCGGTGATACCGGCGAGGTGCTCCTCGGCGTGGCCGATGCCGCTGCGGTTGATGAACTCCTCGATTGTCCAGGGCTCGTAGCCGTCGTGGTAGATCGCGGTTTTGGCGAGGTCGGCACCGGTCAGGTCGCGGATCGTACCCGCGAGCTGGGTGGCGCGGGTGGAGAGTTTCTCGAGGGCTTCGGCTTTGGTGAAGGTACCGTCGTGGGAGTCGAAGCGGGCGTTGCTGGCGTTGACGACCTCGTCGGTCAGCGGCACCCAGGTGCCCGCGACCATGGCCTGCAGGATCAGGCTTTGGACGTGATAGCCGCCGGCGATGTGGCGGATCACAGTCTTGACGTCGCGACCCTCGTGCTCGCTGTGCCGCTCCCACTCCTCGTCGGAGCAGGACTTTACAAAAGTCATCACGCTGTTGGTGGCCGTTTCCAGCCGGGATGACAGTTGCTGGGCTGTCTCAGACATGGCTTCCTCCCTCAACTGCTTGTTCTGAATGGTGCCTCGGTGATAGCCATTCCCTCATCCACCGGCCGCCGCCAGGTGCGGGTGTTGCCCAGCCAGCTGTCGTACAGTCCAGCGTAGACGCCGCCCATCGCCACCAGCTCGGCGTGGGTGCCGCGCTCGACGATGCGGCCGTAATCGAAGACCAGCACGGAGTCGGCCTGCTCGGCCGTCGAAAGCCGGTGCGCGATGGTGATCGTGGTGCGGCCCTCGGCCAGGCGATGCATCGCCTCGTTGAGGTTGCGCTCCGTCTCCGGGTCGACGTTGCTGGTGGCTTCGTCGAGGATCAAAAGCCCGGCTTCGCCCAGCTGCGCCCGGACCAGCGCGACCAGCTGGCGCTCGCCTACGGACAGGCTCTCGCCGCGCTCGCCCACGCCGGTGTCAAGCCCACGCGGCAAGCTCTCGATCCAGTCATGCAGCCCGAGGTCGGTCAACGCTTGCAGGACCTCCTCGTCGCTGGCGCCTTCGTGCCCGTAGCGGACATTCTCGCGGATGGTGTTGTCGAAGAGGAAGCCGTCCTGGGCGATCATCCGGATGGCCTCACGCCGCGAGGCGGGCGCCACCTCGCGGAGGTTCACGCCTCCAACCGAGACGCTGCCGGCGGTGGGGTCGGCGAGGCGGCATAGCAGCTTCGCGAACGTGGTCTTGCCGGAGCCGGTCTCGCCCACGACCGCGATGTGGCTGCCAGGCGTGATGTCGACGTCGACTTGCCGCAGGACCAGGCCGCCTTCCCGGTAGGCGAAGCTCATGTCCACGATCCGAACCGGCAGTGCTCCGCTGGGAAGGTTGGTGCCGGGCGACGGCTCCTGGATCTCGATGGGAAGGTCGAGCACCGACAGGATCTTGCGCCAGCCGGCGATCGCGGTTTGGGTCTGGTCGAAGGTCTCCGACAGCTCCGACATCGGCTGCAGGAAGAGGGTTACCAGGAACAGGAACGCGACCACCTGGCCCAGGCTCAGGCCCATCCGCTTCCCGTAGACCGCGCCCACCACGAGCACCGCGGCAACCGCCAGCGCGCCGAAGAAGTCGCCGACCGGGAAGATGCTGGCGGTGTACTTGTTGGCGCTGACCTGGGCGCGGTACTGGTTGCCGATGGCGGTCTTGATGCGCTTGTCGATGTGCTCCTCGACGCCGTAGGCACGAACCACTGCGACCCCCATCAGGCTCTCCGAGACCTCGGACATGGTTTCGCCCACCCGGTTCCGCACAGCGTCATAGGCGCCCAGCATGCCCCGCTGCAGCCGTCGCAGCACCAGCAACAGTGGCGACACGATCACGACCACCATGATCGTCAGCTGCCAGGAGTAGACCAGCATCACGACCAGGGTGCTCAGCATCAGCGTGGTGCTGATGATCCACGACAGCCCGCCCCACTCCATGAAGATCGCCAGCGTGTCCATGTCAGCGGTCACTCGGGCGACGTAAGCTCCTTTCCTCCGTGCCGACTGCTCCGCCAGGCTCAGCTTGTGGATGTGGTTGAAGACGCGCACTCGCATGCTGAAGAGCGAGTTCTCCGAAGCTCGCACCATGCGCGCGAAGCTGGTCCTCGCGGCGAAGTACACGACGATGATCGCCAGCGCGCCGGCGCCGCAGGCCGGGTAGACGAACTCCGGCCGGAAGCCGTTTGGCCCGGTGAAGCCCTTGTCCAGGATCTGCTGGATTAGGATCGGCACCAGCAGTTGACCGAAGCCGCTGACCATTGCGAAGCCGACCGTGTACCAGATGCCCTTGCGCAGCTCGGGAGCCTCACGGAGCCCGCGCCGAAGCACCTGCATGGCGCCCGAGAGCTCGGCGGGTACCGGCAGTTCGACGTCCTCTTCGGGCGCAGAGGTGGCGTGGCTCATACCGCCGCCCTCTCGTAGGCCATCACCATCGCCTCGTAGGCAGGGTTGGCCAGGAGCTGCTCGTGGGTGCCTTCGGCCGCGATCCGGCCGCCCTCCATGAAGAGGACGCGGTCCGCGAGCGAGATCGTGGAGACCCTGTACGCCACCACCAGCAGGGTGCAGCGCAGGCTTTGGTTCAGGCCCCGGAGGATGGCCGCCTCAACCGTCGGGTCGACGGCGGAGGTGGCGTCGTCGAGGATCAGCAGCTGCGGCCGGCGCAGCAGCGCCCGCGCCAGCGCGATGCGCTGGCGCTGCCCGCCGGAAAGCGTCACGCCTCGCTCGCCGAGCACGCTGTCGTAGCCCTTGGGCAGGTTCTGGATGAAGCCGTGCGCCTGGGCGAGGCGGGCCGCCTCACGGATCTCCGACTCGCTGACGTCCATGTCCAGGGCGATGTTGTCGCGGACGGTGGTGGCGAACAGGAAGCTCTCCTGGAAGACGATCGACATCGCCCGGCGACGCTCCTCGGGGTCGATCGATTGCAGCTCCAGGCCGCCCAGCATCACCTGGCCCTGCTGCGGGTCCTCGAGGCCGATCAGGAGGTCCATCAGGGTGCTCTTGCCTGCCCCCGTCGACCCCACCAGGGCGACGGTCTCGTGGGGCTGCACTGTGAAGTCGACGCCGCGCAGTACGGCGTTGCCATCAAAGCCGAAGCCAACGTCTTGGACCTGCAGCCTGAGGGGACCCTCGGGCAGGCTTGTGGAGCCGACGTCTGGGCGACGGCGCGCCGGCTCGCTTAGCACCTCCTCGATCCGAGCCCGGCCGACAACCGCCAGGGGCACGTCCGAGAGCAGGAAGCCCAGCAGCCGGATCGGGAAGGCCAGCAGCTGGAAGAGGCTGAGGAACTGGATCAGGGTTCCTGTTGTGATCGCGTGGGTGGAGATCCGCCACGAACCGACGGCGAGCAGGATGATCGCTCCCAGCGTCGGCAGGGAGTCGAAGGCGGGTTCGAAACCTGCGCGCAAGCGGCCGACCTTGATCCGTTCGTTCCGGAGCCCATCGGCCTTGGCGGCGAGGCGCATGACCTCGGCGGCCTCTCGCCCCAGCGTCTTCACCACCAGCGCCCCGTCGATGCTCTCGTGGGCGACCGATGAGACCTCGCCGACCTTCTCCTGGGCCCGCATCTGTGGACCCTCGACGGCGGCGCTGTAGAAGTGGTTGAGGATCGTCAACAGCGGCAGGATGGCCAGCCCGATGGCGGCCAGGAAGGGATCGGTCAGGATCAGCGAGACCACCGCGAATATCACCAGCAGCACGACGGCGCTGGAGTAGGGAAGGGGGTGCAGCACGTCAGTCGCCGTGGTGACGTCGGATTCGGTGTGGGCGATCAGCTGACCGGCGGGCTTGGAGCGGTGGAAGGCCATCGGCAGGCGCCGGTAGTGGTCCACCACCATGATCCGCAGGCTGGCCTGCACGCGCGCGGCTGTCATGCCCGCGAAGAAGCGCCGGAAGACGATCCCGAACGACCGCACCAGGGCCACCAGCATGACCGCGCCCGCGCCCAGGGCGATGGCGCTGCCGCTGGCCCCGCCGTGGAATGCGGGCACCAGCACCAGGTCGGTGATCCGCCCCAGGACGTAGGCACTGGCAACGGTTGCCCCGGCGTAAATCGCGGCGCTGGAGACGGCGACCGCAAACGGCAGCGGATGCATGCGGACATAGCTCCACACGACGTGAAAACCGCGTCTCATCACGCTCTCCTGCTTGACTTGCGCGCCCATCCAACTGAGCCTATCAGCGGGGGGCGAAGCCTTCAGACCGAAGCCTGAATCTGGGTCAGGTGAAGTGGCAGGCCGCGAAGTGGCCGGGCTCTTTTTCCTCCAGCGGCGGCTCTTGCTCGGCGCAGATGCCGTCGATGGTGCCCTTGGCCCGCGCCAGCGGGCAACGGGTGCGGAAGTGGCATCCGGATGGCGGGTTGAAGGGGCTGGGGACGTCGCCTTCGAGCTTGGTGCGCTCGTGGCGCACCTCTGGGTCCGGGTGCGGGATCGCGGTGAGCAGCGACTCCGTATAAGGGTGCTTGGGGTTCTCGTACAGGCTCTTGGAGTCGGCCAGCTCGACGATCTTGCCCAGGTACATCACCGCCACGCGGTCGCTGATGTAAGCCACCACCGCGAGGTTGTGGGCCACGAACAGGTAGGTCAGGTTGAATTCGCGCTTGAGCTCGACAAGCAGGTTGAGAACCTGCGACTGGATCGAGACGTCGAGCGCCGAGACCGGCTCGTCGGCGACGATCAGCTTGGGGCGGGTCACAAGGGCGCGGGCGATGCCGATGCGCTGGCGCTGGCCGCCCGAGAACTCGTGCGGGTAGCGGTTGGTGTACTCGGGGCGTAGCCCGACCCGGTCGAGCGTTTCACGGACCCGTTTCTCACGCTCTTTGCGGTCCTTGAGGCCGTGCACCAAGAGGCCCTCGCCGACGATGTCGCCGACTGACATCCGTGGGTTCAGCGACCCGATCGGGTCCTGGAAGATCATCTGCATTTCGGCTCGGAACGGCTTCAGGCTTCGCGCCGGCAGATCGGTGAAATCCTTGCCGTCGAACTCGATCCGCCCTTCGGTTGGCTCGATGAGGCGGAGGATGGTGCGCCCCAGGGTCGACTTGCCGCATCCGGATTCGCCGACCAAACCGACGGTCTCGCCGCGTCGCACGTCCAGGGTCACGCCATCAACAGCCTTCACGTACCCCACCACCCTCTGCAGGAAGCCGCGGCGCACCGGGAAGTACTTCTGGATGTTCTGGATCCGCAGCAGGTTGTCGTCGCCGGACTTCACACCCAGGTTTGGCGCGCTTTCTGCGGTGGCGCTCACGCGTCGCCCGCCGTAACGCCGCTGGCCGGCGGCCGCTCTACCGGCTCGTTGGTGGCCCGACCGCCGGCGATGAAGGCGGTCGAGGCGGCGACCCGGCGCCCGCTCTCGCAGAGCCAGCAGGCCGACTCCTGACCGTCGATCTCGAACGTCGGTGGTTGCTTGTCGCACTTCTCGAAGCGGTAGTCGCACCGCGGCGCGAAACGGCAGCCGGTAGGCCAGTTGAGCGGGTTGGGCACGACGCCCCGGATGACGGCCAGCTTGTCGGCCTGACTCATGCCGAGCTTCGGGATCGATCGGAGCAGGCCCTCGGTATAGGGGTGCTGCGGCGAGGCGTAGAGCTTATGCACGCCGGCGTGCTCGACGACCTGGCCGGCGTACATCACGCAGACATCGGCGCACATCTCAGCGACCACACCCAGGTCGTGGGTGATCAACAGGATCGACATCCCCAGCCGGTCCTGGAGGTCGCGCATCAGGTCCAGGATCTGGGCCTGGATGGTGACGTCGAGCGCGGTTGTGGGCTCGTCGGCGATGAGCAGCTTGGGATCGCATGACAACGCCATCGCGATCATCACGCGCTGGCGCATGCCTCCCGACATGTTGTGCGGGTAATCGTCGGCGCGGCGCGCCGGGGAAGGGATGCCGACCAGGTCGAGCATCTCGATGGCGCGGTTCCAGGCAGTTTTGCGGTCGACGTGCATGTGATTCCGGACGGCTTCCGCGATCTGCTCGCCGACCTTGTAGACCGGGTTCAGGGAGGTCATGGGCTCCTGGAAGATCATGGCTATGTCCTTGCCGCGGACGTGTCGCATCTCCTCGGGGCTGAGGTCCAGGAGGTTGCGGTCCTGGAATTGGATGCGTCCTCCCACCACTTCACCGGGGTAGTCGACCAGACGCATGATGCTGAGCGAGGTCACGCTCTTGCCGCAGCCGGATTCGCCGACCAGGCCAATGGTCTTCCCCTCTGGGATCACAAACGAGATGTTGTCGACGGCGCGGACCACGCCGTCACTCGTCTTGAAGTGTGTCTCGAGGTTTTCGATCGAGAGGAGATTAGCCATGCGCGGTCACGGTCATTGCAAGCGCATGTGCGAATATGGCGCCAAGGCCCGCTCAGTGTATCAACGTCCGGTCCCAGTTCAAGTGCCAATACGCACCCTGGCCCCTTTGATTGCCGCCTTGCTGCTTCTGGCCGGCTGCGGCGAGAACAGCGGCGCGGGGGCGGTCAACCTTGCCCCCAACCAGTCCGTGACCCTCCCGATCGGCCACGACCTGGGCAACCTGGACCCCGCCCTGGCCGGGGGTGAGACCGAGGTCGCAGTCGATGCCAATCTCTTTGACGGCGTGGTCAGCGCTGACAACCTGGGCGGATCGGTGCAGCCTGACCTCGCCTCGGACCTGCCCAAGGTGTCGGCCGACGGCCGGACGTACACCTTCCATCTGCGCACCGGCCTTCGCTTCAGCAACGGCGATACGCTGACTGCGGGCGACCTGGTCTACTCCTGGTCGCGCACCGCCGCTCTACAGGGCCCCGACGCAGGCATCTTCTCGGACGTCACCGGTTACGCCGCCACCGTCGCCGCCGGGGCGGCGGGGAAGCTGATGAGCGGCCTGGCGGCGACCGACGATCACACCCTCGAGGTCAAGCTGGGGGCGCCTCAGAGCTATTTCCTCGACCGCCTGGCTTCGGTGGCGGCTGCCGCGGTCGATCCGAAAGTGGTCGCGACCGCCGGTGACCCGCTGGGTCGAGCGAGCGACTGGGCCAACCAGCCCGCGACCCTGGTCGGCACCGGGCCCTACCACATGATCGCCAAAGCGGCCGGTGCCTCTGTCGACTTCGCCCCCGTCAGTGATTGGTGGGGGAACCTCAAGCCGGTGCTTCATCTCGTCCACCTACAGGTCGCCCGCGACGCCCCCGACCCGGTCGCAAGCTACCTCACGGGCGCCTACGACCTGGTCGGCTACGCGGGCATGGAGCACCTTTCGCTGGATGCCCTCTCTCGTCTGCACCAGAGCTCGGCCGCCCAGGACCTCACGACGGTTGCCCGCAACGCGACCACCTGGATCGGTTTCAACTACAAGCGAGGGCCGTTCGTCGGGCCAAGCAGCAGCGCCGCCAAGCTGCGGCGCGCCTTCTCTTTGGCGATCGACCGGCGGCAGCTTGGCGACGTCGTGTGCCATAGCTCCGCAACCTGCCTGGCCGCCACGGGGGGGTTGGTCCCACCCGGAATGCGCGGCTACGCCGGCGACGGCTCCGACACCCTGGCGTCCTTCGATGCCACCCAAGCCCGTAGCCTGCTCAAGCAGGCGGACCCGGATGGCACAGCCACCCGCGGCCTGCTCATCGACTTCGCCGACACTCCCGAAAACGGCGTGCTCTTCCAATTCCTGCAGGACCAATGGGAGAAGAACCTCGGCGTCCATGTCGATCGCCGCGCGGGCCATCCGCAAACACCACCCGGGGTCGCCCCGTCGCCGCTCTTCATCCAGCGCTGGCAGGCGCGCTACGACGACCCGCGTGACCTCTTCGCCGGCTTTTTCGCCAGCACCGGTTCAGCCAACCCGGGGGCCTTTGCCGACACCAAGGTCGACGACCTCATCACCAATGCTGATGGGCAGACCGCCAGCGACAGCCTGGCAAGCTACGCCTCCGCCGGCCAGACGCTCCAGGTCGACGCCGGCTACATCCCCGCCTACTACGACAGCGGCAACCTGGTGGTCAAGCCTCACCTGGCGGGGGCGTCGCTGGGCGCGTTCTTCGACGGGCCCTGGAGCAGCCTTGAGGTGCTCCAGTAGACTCGCCGGCCACCTAGAGCTGTCAGAGGCCCAGGCTCTTGCCGATCAGGTAGCGCTGCACCTCGGAGGTCCCCTCGACGACGCGCAGGATCCGGACGAAGCGATAGATCCGCTCCAGGCCGAGCTCACGGGTCAGCCCCATCCCGCCGTGGACCTGAATCGCGGTGTCGGCGGCACGTCCTACCATCTCGGTCGCGTAGAGCTTGGAGAAGGCCGCCGCCTGGATCAGCGGTTCGCCCTGGTCCGCCAGCCACGCCAGCTTGTATGTGGCCAAACGGGCTAGCTCCACCTCCAGCGCCATGTCGGCGAGCTGGAAGGAAACGCCCTGCATCTTGCCGATCGGCTTGCCGAACTGCACCCGGCTCTTGGCGTACTCGACTGAGGTACGCAGGAGGTAATCTGCGATCCCCACGCACATCGCGCCGATGTTGGCTCGACCGCCGGTGAGGAACTGCATGGCGGCATAGAAGCCCATGCCCACCTCACCGATGACGTTTTCGTCGGGCACGTGACAGTCCTCGAAGACCAGCTCGCAGGGTCCTTCGCCGCCACCGATGACGGCCTGGCTCTTGCCCACCGAGAAGCCCGGCGTGCCCTTCTCGACAACGAAGCAGGTCACCCCGCCGGCCGCCTTTTTCTCCGGGTTGGTGACAGCGAACAGCTGGATGAAATCCGCGTGCTGGCCGTTGGTGATGAAGTGCTTGGTGCCGTTGATGACCCAGTCGTCGCCGTCCTTGACAGCGCGGGTCTTCATCGATTGGTTGTCGCTGCCGGCGTCCGGTTCGGTGAGACCGAAGGCGGCCGAGATCTCAGCCCGCAGGAAGGGCGGTACGAGGCGGCCGCGCAGCGCCGGCTTCATCCCCTGGATCAGGCCGGTGGGGCCCTCGGGCCCGCTGAGGCATGCGATCGCCAGGAAGCTGCCGCTGGCCCCGGCGACCTCGCGCATCAGTGCCTGTCCGACATAGCTGAGACCGCCGCCGCCCAGCTCGGCGGGAATGTCGAGGGAGTAGAAGCCCAGCTCGGCGCTGCGCCGGCGGATCTTGAGGAGCTCTTCGCGGAGCTCGGGGGCATCGCCGTCCGACTCCAGGAAGATCGGCCGCAGCATATCCTCGAGCGGCTTGACCTCGCGCTTGATGAAGTCGCGGAAGGAGTCGGCCAGCGCCTTCTCTTCAGTGCCGAAGGAGAAATCCATGTCAGGCGCAAGCTTAACTGACGGCGGGGTCAGTTCTTGGACTCCGATCCAGGCCAGGACAAACTCTAACGCTGCGTAAAAGATTACGCTGCGGTAGGATATATGGACGATGATCGATCAGCTGAAGGACTGGTTGACCGCCCCCGAGGCGGCCCGCGTCCTGGCCGTGTCGCGGCCGCGGATACACCAGCTTGTGAAGGCGAACGTGCTCGATGGGACCAGGATCGCGGGGCGGCTCCTGGTGCAGCGGAGGTCGGTTGATGAGTGGGCGCGCGTCAGGCGGCCCCCCGGCCGCCCGCCCGTCCCCAAACCATCCACTCTGGAGGCGCTACGGAAAACCCGCGCTCGGATCCTTGACCTGGCCAAGGCTCGAAACCTGGACAACGTACGGGTGTTCGGCTCGGTGGCACGGGGCGACGCGACCGCGCGGAGTGACATCGACCTCCTCGTCGACCCGCTCCCGGGATGGAGCGCATTGGACGTGACCGAGCTGATGTTCGTGCTCGAGCAGGAGCTGGGTCGCAGAGTCGACGTCACTGTGCTGAGCCAGCGGTCACCGATCGCTGACCAGATCCTGGCCGAGGCAGTGCCACTCTGACCCACCCGCATCCACTCCGCTATCTCGTCTACATCCGCGACAGCATCGACCGTGTACGTCGTTATGCGCCCCCCACCGAGAGCGACTTCCTGGCCGACGAAGCCGCCCAGGACGCAATCGTCTGGCGTCTGCAAACCATTGGTGAGGCGGCTCGGAACCACCTCACGGACGAGCTCAAGGGCCGTCACCCGGATATCCGATGGCCGGCGATTTACGGTTTCCGTAACATCGCCGCCCACGACTATGCCGGGATCGACCTGGTCCTCGTCTGGCGCATCGTGACCGAGAACCTCGAGCCCCTCTATTCAGTGGTCGTCAAAGAGATTGGCCGCTGAATTCATCAGCGTAGAATTCGAAGCCTGATGGCGAATACAAACGGCAAGCAAAACGGCGTCCCCCAGCAGACCGGTACCCTGCGCGTAAAGACCGGGTTGGCGGAGATGCTCAAGGGCGGCGTGATCATGGACGTGGTCAACGCCGAGCATGCGAAGATCGCTGAGGAGGCCGGGGCCTGCGCGGTGATGGCGTTGGAGCGCGTCCCCGCTGACATCCGCAGGGATGGCGGGGTGGCCCGGATGAGTGACCCCCAGCTGATCGCTGAGATCCAGGCCGCGGTCACGATCCCGGTCATGGCCAAGTGCCGCATCGGGCATTTCGTGGAGGCCCAGGTGCTGGAGGAGATCGGCGTCGACTTCATCGACGAGTCCGAGGTGCTGACGCCCGCCGACGAGGAGAACCACGTCGACAAGTGGCAGTTCACCGTGCCGTTCGTTTGCGGCTGCCGCAACCTCGGCGAGGCACTGCGGCGCATCAACGAGGGCGCCGCCATGATCCGCACCAAGGGCGAGGCCGGCACCGGCAACGTGGTCGAGGCGGTCCGCCACATGCGCACCGTCAGCGCTGAGATCCGGCGCCTCCAGGGGATGGCCAAAGAGGAGCTCTACACCGCTGCCAAGGAATTGCAGGCGCCCTACGAGTTGGTGGCCGAGACCGCCCGCCTGGGCAAGCTGCCGGTGGTCAACTTTTCGGCCGGCGGCATCGCCACCCCGGCCGACGCCGCACTGATGATGCAGCTCGGCTGCGAGGGCAACTTTGTCGGCTCGGGCATCTTCAAGTCCGAGGAGCCTCTGAAGATGGCGAAGGCGATCGTCGCCGCCACCACCTTCTTCGACCAACCGGACAAGATCCTCGAGGCCAGCAAGGGATTGGGCGCGGCCATGAAGGGTCTGGAGATCGGCGCCATTCCCCAGGAGGAGCTGCTCGCCTCGCGCGGTTGGTGATTCCTGGCGGGGGACCGAGGCGATGAGCGCACCGAGGATAGGTGTCCTCGCCCTGCAGGGTGCCTTCCGGGAGCACATCCAGGCGCTCCAGCGGCTCGGCGCCGAAGCGATCCCATTGCGCCGCCCCGAGGAGCTCGAGGACCTCGACGGCGTCGTCCTCCCCGGCGGTGAGAGCACCACCATGGATAAGCTGTTGCGCAAGTTCGAGCTGCAGCAACCACTGCAGCGCCGCCTCCGGGCGGGCCTACCGGCGCTGGCCACCTGCGCCGGCCTGATCCTGCTTGCCGACGAGGTCCGCGACGGCCTGCCCGACCAGGAGTTGATGCACCTGCTGCCGGTGGCGGTCAGGCGCAACGCCTACGGGCCTCAACGTGAGAGCTTCGAAGCCGAGGTCGTCCTTGAGGGCCTGGACGAGCCCTTCCGAGGGGTCTTCATCCGGGCCCCGCTGGTGGAGAAAGCGCGAGCCGACGTCGAGGTGTTGGGGTCGGTTGGGGGCCGCCCGGTGGCGATCCGGAGCGGGCATATCATGGCGCTGACATTCCACCCTGAGCTCACCGGCGACGACCGACTCCACCAGCTCTTTCTCGACGACGTCGCCGATGCCGGGCGCGAGGGAGCCCAGCAGGCAGCGCGCTAGGTGGAAATTCGCAGCGCCCAGGTCACCGACCTGGCCAGCATCGACCAGATCTACAACGAGGGATTGAAAACGGCTCTGGCGGGGGAGGGGGCCACGCATCCAATCCGGCTGTGGCAGATGGTCACCCGCACCCTCAGTTCGCTGCTCCCGCTCTCGATACCAACCGACATGCTCTACGTGCTCGAGGAGAAGGGCAAGGTCATGGGTTTCATCCAGGCTGAGAGCCTCAGCTCCAGCGACAACCCGGTGGCCCGCAACGCGGTCGAGGCCGTCCGGGTGCTCAACCTGTCGCTCTCATCGGAGCTGTCGGGCACCGGTGGAGGCGCGCTCATCGACCATCTCTGTGGTGAGGCGCTGGGTCGTGGTGTCACCAGGATCTATGTGCGCATCCCCGACGGCCACGTGGTGGCCGAAAGCTTCAGGGCCCACGGCTTTGTGCGCTACGCCAACGATCGCGTCTTCTTCCGTCCCACTGCGGAGGCTTCACCCGCGGCCGGCGACGTCCCTGGCCTTCGCGCCGCCCGGCGCAAGGATGCCTTGGGTTTGTTCACCCTCTACCTGTCAACCACGCCCAAGGCCGTCTCTCAGGTGGAAGCGCCCGACCTCGACCAGTGGCGTGCGATCCACCTCAGCGAGCGAATGCAGCGGTTCGGCCGGCGTTCGTCGCGCAGCCTGGTGGTCGAGCGTGGTGGCGAGGTTGTCGGCTGGCTGGGGATCGAGCCGGGGCCGCCCAGCCGTCCGCACACCATCTCGATGATGGCCAATGCTGACGCCAGTCCCAAGGGCGAGCTGCAGGAGTTGTTGCTGGCCTGCGCCATGCGTGACCTCGGCGGCCACCCGGGCGCGGTCTGGTGCAACGTGCGCAACTACGACACCTTGACCACGCGGGTGCTGCAGGGCGCCGGCTTCGAAGCGCTCGCCGGCCAGGACCTGCTGGTGCGAGAGCTGAGAGTCAAGGTCGCCGCGCGCGTTCGGGTTCCGAAGAAGGAGAAGGTGATGGCGCCGGTGTTCGGCGCCGTGGTTTGCGGTTGACGGCCGAGCACAAGGACTGGAACGCTGAGCTCGACCTGCTTTTCGGCGCCCTGCCGCCGCCGATCCGGGACGCCGCCCGTGCTGCCATGGAGGGCCGGGACGAGCTGCTTGAGATCGTCATGGATCTGGGGCGGCAACCGGAGGCGCGCTTCACCGATTCCGAGGTGATCCTCGGCGCCGAGATCGTCGCCTCCCCCGACCTGGAGTACGTCGCCCAGCGCGTCGGCGCCTTCGGTGATGACAACCGCGCCGGCATTGCTCGCACCCTGCATCGCATCTCGGCCATCCGCAACCGGCAGGGCGACATCGTCGGGCTCACCTGTCGCGTCGGCCGGGCTGTCACCGGGACCATCAACCTGATCAAGGACCTGGTCGTGAGCGGGCGGTCGATCCTGCTGCTGGGCCGACCCGGGGTCGGCAAGACAACGATGCTTCGGGAGTGCGCCCGCGTCCTCGCCGATGAGATGGCCAAGCGCGTCGTCATCGTCGACACCAGCAATGAGATTGGCGGCGACGGCGACATCCCGCACCCCGGCATCGGGCGTTCGAGGCGGATGCAGGTGAGCACCCCAACGCTGCAGCACGCGGTCATGATCGAGGCCGTCGAGAACCACATGCCCGAGGTCATCGTCATCGACGAGATCGGCACTGAGCTAGAGGCGCAGGCCGCCCGCACCATCGCCGAGAGGGGGGTGCAGCTGATCGCCACAGCTCACGGGCGCAGCCTCGACAACCTGCTCGTCAACCCGACCCTGAACGACCTCCTGGGCGGCATCCAAACTGTCACCCTGGGCGACGAGGAGGCCAGGCGCCGGGGCAGCCAGAAGTCGGTGCAGGAGCGCAAGGCGCCTCCGACCTTCGACGTCCTTGTCGAGATCCAGGAGCGGCAGCAGCTGGTGGTGCACACGCCGCTCGATGAGGTGGTTGACCTCGCCCTTCGCGGTCAGTTCAAGCCGCCCCAGCTTCGCATCCGCCGGCCCGACGGCTCAGTGGTGACCCAAATCGACAATGCCGCGGGCAACGGCAGGGAGCGCGCCCGCCGTCCCGCTACGGCGGGGCGCCCCGCCACCCCGCGACGCGTCGGTAGCGCCTACCAGCCGATGGCGATCTTCCCCTATGGCGTCAGTCGCAGCCACGTCGAGCAGACCGTGCGCGACCTCGGCCTGCCGGTCAAGATCCTCCATCACCCCGAGGATGCCGACCTGGTGCTGACGCTGAAGAACTACTACCGGCGCAAGGACTCGCCGATCCAGCAGGCCGAGGCCCATGGCACCCCCGTCGAAGTGCTGCGCACCAACAGTGCTGAGCAGGTGCGCAGCGCCCTCGAACGGATCTACGAGGTCGAGTAGCCCCGAGCGCTAGAGGGCAGCGGCGCCGGTCAACGCGAGCCGTTCCAGCTCGACGGCAGCCCCGGCAGCTCCGGGCGCGGCACGGATCGTGTCTCCCAGCACGCGCGCAGCGCCTGCGTACGAAGGCCGCCGCGTCACCTCTTGGACTGCGGTCCTAATGGCCTCGGGCCCCGACTCGCCGTCCAGCGCAAGGCCGGCGCCGAGCCGCTGGAGCGTTGCCGCCAGGAAGGGCTGATCTGCCGCCGGGTTGGGCAAGGCCACCAGCGGTACGCCATGTGCCAGCGACGCTGCCACGGTTCCATGGCCGGCGTGGGTGACGGTAACAGCGGCCGAGGGCAGCACCACCGCATGCGGCACAAATCCTCGAACCGCGGCGTTGGCCGGCACGGGCGCGACGTCCAGCGATTGAGGCGCCGATACCAGCACCCGAACCGGCTCATGGGCGAGCGCCTCAAGTGTGTTTCGGATACGACCGCCTTGGTCCCAAAGCCCGGTCGTTGTGAAGCTGACGAGTGCCAGGGGGCGATCGTCGTCGGCATCCCAGGGCGAATCCCACGCCACCTCAGAAAAGCGCTCGAAGACAGGGCCGACGTAGCGGACGCAACTGTCCGCCCCCGCGGCCGCAGGATCCAGGGCGGGGATGGTCGTCACCAAGGTCAGATAGCCGATCCAAGCTTCATTCAGGCGGGGCAGCGCTGCCAAGCTTGCCTTCGCTCGAAGCTGGTTGGTCGCGGCCAGCCGAGCCGCTCCCATTGGCGACTCGGGCGGCGGGATCAGCCCCGCTATGGAGGAGTGCGCCAGGACGGCGACGGGCACAGGGAGACGAGCCGCCGAGGCCAGCGCGCCCTGCATCATGAAGTCCACGACCAGGACGTCAACGGAGTTCATGGCAACGGCGTCAGGGACGTCGTCGAGGTGCTCGGCAGAGGCCCATACGTTCGCCATGAGCCCGGCCACGCGTGGGGCGGGTTCGTCCGCTCGGTAAATGTCAAAGAGCCCGCTCCGCCGAAGCGCGTCGAACTTGAATCCCTGCGCCTCGAAGCGTTTCCGCTGGACTTCATATCCGATGAACAGAACGTTATGACCCCGCGAGACCAGTTCCTGCGCCACGCTGATGGCCGGCGGAACGTTACCCCCGCCGTCCCAGGTGGCGAAAGCAAATCGAGTCATCTCACTCCTTTCGATAAACAGAGCGTTCAGCAATCACCCATGCTATATCATGAATGAACGCCATGTCAAATCAAAAGCGGAAGTACGAGCTCAAGGCCCGCGCCGAGCACCAGGATCAGACCCGGCTGCGGATCGTCGCCGCGACCTCGGAGCTCCACCAGGAGGTGGGCCCGGCTCGCACCACGGTGGCCGAGATCGCCCGGCGCGCCGGCGTCCAGCGTCTCACCGTGTACAACCACTTCCCGGACGAGGGGGAGCTCTTTGCCGCCTGCTCGGGGCACTGGCTGGCAGCCCATCCGTATCCGGACCCAACGCCCGCGTTCGCGATCGAGGACCCCGGCGACCGCCTGCGCGCGGTCCTGGTGGGGCTCTATGGGTGGTACGGCGCGAACGCGCCGATGGTCGCCCACGTCCAGCGCGACCGCCACCTTCTGCCGGCGCTGGACGCGGTCCTCAAGGGCAGCATGGACGTGCAGTTCGGGGCCCTCGCGGACGCCCTGACGGCCGCTTTTGAAGCCAAAGGGCACCGGGCTCTCGCAACCCGAGCCGCGGCCCGTCTGGCGCTCGACTTCTGGACCTGGCGAAGGCTGGCCGAGGAGCGCCTCGATGACAGCGCGGCGGCGGACCTCATGGTCGACACCGTAAGGGCGGCCGCCGGCGGGTAAGATTCGCGCGGAATGCGCGGCTTGCTTGTCACTTTCGAGGGGGTCGAGGGGTCAGGTAAGACGAGCCAGGCTGCGCGGCTGGTCGAATCGCTCAAGGCCGACGGATTGCCGGTCACCAGCGTCCGCGAGCCGGGCGGGACTGCGCTTGGTGAGAAGGTCCGTGAGGTCCTCCTCAGTGTGGAGCACCACGACATGGCGGCCTGGGCCGAGGCCTCGCTCTACACCGCGGCCCGGGCGCAGCTGCTCAAGGAGGTGATCATCCCCCGGATGGCCAAAGGCGACATCGTGGTTGCCGATCGCTTTGTCGATTCCACCTTCGCCTACCAGGGCGCCGGTCGGGGCCTGGAGATGAACGTGCTTATGGCCATGCAGATGGTGTTGAAGGTGAAGCCTGACCTAACCATCCTTCTCGACCTGCCCGCCGAGACCGGCCTACAACGCCAGGTCGCCGAGGACGGCCATCAACCTGATCGATTGGAGCGGGAGGACATCACCTTCCACACCCGCGTGCGCGACGGCTACCTCGATTTCGCTTCTCGCGATCCAGAGCGCTACCACGTCATAAACGCATCCGCCGACCCCGACGCCGTCGCCGCTGAGGCCTTGTCCGTTACCCTTGTCCGGGCATCAGCCAAAGGGATAAGGAAAGCTTCATGAAAATGGTGGTTGCGATCATGCACGGGGACGACGCCGGGACGGCGATCGAAGCCCTTGCCGACAAGGGCATTCCGACCACCCGTCTCGATTCCCGGGGCGGCTTCCTCCAGAAGGGCAACGCCACCCTTCTCTGCGGCTGCTCCGAAGCCCAGGTCGACATCGTCATGGACGTGCTCCGCAACCGCAGCAAGAGCCGCACCGAGTTCCTCAACCCGCTTCCCCCGGTGGTTGAGCCGGGCGAGATGTTCGTGCCCTACCCGGTTGAGGTTGAGGTTGGCGGCGCCATCGTCTTCGTCCTCGACGTGGAGCGCTTCGACAAGCTCTAGACCAGCGATTCCGGCTTCATTCCGCGTTCCTTTGCCGCTGGTGGCATTGCGGGCCGCTATCCTGTCCAGATGAGTCAGCCGACGGCCAAGCGGGGCGGGCGAGGGCGCGTGGGCACCGACGCCAAGCGAATCGAGATCAAGGGCGACCCCGCCTTCTTCCGCCGGATCAATTACCCGGCTGTCGCTGCCGGGATCGTGGTCGCGATGGTGGTTTACGTCGTCCTTGGCGCCCTGGTGCAGGCCCCCGGCGGCGCCTTGGCCTCGCAGTCCGGCGCCTACTTCGCGATCAGCGTGGTTGCGATGTACGCGGGCGGGCTGACCGCTGGCATGATCGAGCCGAAATATGGCGTCCTCAACGGCCCGTTGGTGGCGGTCGTCTACATCCTGATCAGCTTCGTCGTCACCTTCTTCCACGAGCTCCAGTTGGTCAAGGTCGTGGGCCCGCTTGGCCTTGGCCCGATGCGTGTCGACCGGGTCTTCGCCGCCGACATTCCTCAGCTCTTCTTCTCCACCCTGGGTGGGTACACCGCCGGGCTCATTGAACAGCGCTTCCGAGCCCCGCGACGGAAGGCCAATCGTGGCAAGAGCTCAGGCGGCTGACGCCGGGCGCGGTAGGGGGGAAACGCCGCAACCGGATAGCGAGGGCCTCGCCCGTGCCGGCGCCCTGGGCGAGGCGCTGATCGCCAACATCAACCGCGTCCTGGTCGGCAAGAACGACCAGGTCGGCCTCGCCGTTGTGTGCCTCCTGGCTCGCGGCCACGCCCTGATCGAGGACGTGCCGGGGGTCGGCAAGACCACGCTGGCCAAGGCCGTGGCGCGCAGCATCGGCGGTCGCTTCGACCGGATCCAGTTCACGCCCGACCTGCTCCCCTCCGATGTGGTCGGGATCAACATGTACGACCCCGAAAAAGGGGGCTTCCAGTTCCGCCCCGGGCCGGTCTTCGCGAACGTGCTGCTGGCCGACGAGATCAACCGCGCCACCCCCAAGACCCAGTCTGCCTTGCTGGAGTCCATGGAGGAGCGCCAGGTCACTCTGGACGGCGTGACTCACCCGCTGTACGCGCCCTTCATGGTGCTGGCGACGCAGAACCCCATCGAATTCGCCGGCACCTTCCCTTTGCCCGAGGCCCAGTTGGATCGATTCAGCCTGCGCATCAGCCTGGGGTACCTGAGCCCTCGCGCCGAGGTCGAGATGCTGGACCGATTTGAGGATTCCAACCCCCTTGAAGATCTCAAGGAGGTCGCCGGCGAGGACGAGATCCGCGACGCCCAGCAGGCGGTCGCCACCGTCGACGTGGCGGGCGAGGTCAAGGAGTACATCGTCCGGCTGGTGGCCTCCAGCCGCGACCATCCCGACCTGAGCCTGGGCGCCAGCCCACGGGCATCGATTGCGCTCCTCAGGCTCTCCCAGGCATGCGCCGTCGTGGATGGACGCGACTACGTCACCCCAGACGACGTCAAGGCGCTGGCCGTGGCAGTGCTGGCCCATCGCCTCGTCTTCAAGCCCAGCGCCGAGATCCGAGGCGCCGGCCCGGACAACCTTCTCCGCAAGCTGATCGACTCCGAGCCAGTTCCCCAGTCACGGCCCGCGACGCTGGGCTAGCCGTGTCCGCCCGGATCCGGCGCAGCGTCTTCGTCGTCGGCATCCTGCTCCTTCTGTTCTTCGCCTACATCACCGCGATCAAGCTCGCCTTCGTGATGCTCTACTTCGCCGTCCTGCTGGCGGTGGTGAGCTGGCTGTGGACACGACTCGGCACTGCAAAGTTGGCAATCAGCCGGGCGGCGCCGGGCGGCGCCTACGAGGTGGGTGAGGACTTTGTCGAGGTTCTCACGGTCAGCAACCCGGCAATCGTGTCCCTCCCCTGGGTGGAGGTTCTCGACGGCTCCAGCATCCCCGGCTACAACGCTGGTCGGGCCATCAGTGTGGGGCGCCAGCGGGAGCGGACCTGGCGCAGCCAGGGGCGGTTCATCAGCCGGGGGCGTTACCAGATGGGCCCTACCAGGCTCGTCGCCGGCGACCCCTTTGGCCTCTTCCAGCGGACCGTGGAGGTGCCTGCGGATTCATCCGTGACGGTTTATCCGCGCCTGGTCGACGTCACCCGCTTCCTACCCGGGGCCTCCCATACCCTTGGTGACACCATCGCCATGGGCCGCTTCATCGACGCCCCGCCCGATGTGTCGGGGATCCGCGAATACGACCCGGCAGATGGCTTCAACCGCATCCACTGGCCGTCGACAGCGCGGCTCGGGCGGCCCATGAGCAAGAGCTTCGAGAAGTACGAGGGCTCTGACCTGATCGTGGTCCTCGACCTGCGGAGCAGCGCCCACATGGGTGAGCCGCCACAGTCGACCCTGGAGTATGCCGTCAGCCTCGCGGCCTCGCTGGCGGTGTTAGGTCTCAGCCGCAAACAATCCGTCGGGCTGGCGTGCAACGACGCGCGCCGCACCATCATCCCGCCCGCTCGGGGCGGCAAGCAGCTGCGGCGAATCCTTGACTTCCTGGCCGAGGTCGACGCCGACGGCGGGGTCAGCCTGGAGGCGCTGCTCCAGGGGCTGGCATCCAGCCGCGGCCGGCAGAGCCTGGTCGTGGTCACGCCCAGCCT
>OCZT010001431.1_pt1 | contig 24682 bp, 25 predicted proteins | sample 1539031 | NCBI WGS metagenome assembly OCZT01 (sample SAMEA3539308, study PRJEB22396) | soil metagenome | biome: tundra; feature: field; material: soil | place: USA | collected 2010-05 | depth 0.15 m | reverse complement strand
CTGGCGCTGGCGCGCTTTTTGAGGCAAAATGTCTCGTAAGCGCTTGATGGCCGCGGCTTTTCGGGTCTTATTCCGCGGTGCATCAAGTACGGCTTCGTATTCACCGGAGATTTGAGGCAAGCGCATGGCGGAAATTCCGCTCATCCTGACGCTCGACTTCCACGGCGTCCCGCACCGCTGGGTCACCTGGCAGCAGTCCTGCTATTACTACGCCAAGAACCTGGTGGCCTGGACGCTGGGCGAAAGCGCGTTCACGGTTTACGGCGGCACCTCGCGCAAGACCGGCGAGCGCTCCAGCATCACCACCAACTCCATCATCGCCATCAAGGGCAAGGCGATGGCGGCCAAGGGCTTCCGCCAGGTGCCGCCGCTCAACAATCGCGAGCTGTTCCGCCGCGATCGCCATATCTGCGCCTACTGCGGTGCCGAGTTCGGATACTTGCGTCTCACCCGCGACCACATTACGCCGCTGTCGCGCGGCGGCCGCGACCACTGGATGAACGTGGTCTCGGCCTGCCGCCACTGCAACGGGGTCAAGCGCAATCGCAAGCCCGAGGAAGCCGGCATGGAACTGCTCTATACGCCTTACGTGCCGAACAAGGCCGAGTACCTGATCCTCACCAACCGCAAGATCCTTTCCGACCAGATGGGTTTCCTGGTCCAGCACGTCTCCGCGCACAGCCGCGTCATGCCGCACGCCGTAGTGCACGCCTAGCTTGGTTCAGGATTTCTGGCGTCACTCGGGTTTTCATTTGCTCCGCCGCGACGCGAACGGGCGGCTGGTCGTCAGCGACGACTTCCTGCGCGCCTACTACCTGCGGCCCGAGGTGCGTCCGGTGGAAGAATCCTGCGCCAACGAGATCGCGTTGCACCAGGCCCTGCTGGAGGCGCCGCGCATGCAGGTGGAGGCGGCGCAAATCGAAGCCATGGCCGACGCCGATGCCCGCTCCAGCTATCGCATACTGCTCGATTTCCGCACGTTGCACCAGGCCCTGCTGCAGAACCCGCGCATGCAGGTGGGGGCGGCGCAGATCGAGGCCATGGCCGACGCCGATGCCCGTTCCAACTACCGCATCGTGCTCGATTTCCGCACGCGGCTGCTCGCCGTGCCCACGCTGGAGGCCTGCTACCTCGGCCTGTTCGCCGGCGGCAACGTCGGCGTGCCGCCGCTGTTCATCGACCAGCTGGCGCAGATCATCCTGAGAAACATCCTCGAGGGCGCGGACGACGCGCTCGAACTGCGCGCGGCAGAGTTGTTCTACCGCGAGCAGAAGGCGAGCCTGCAGGAGGGCGCCGTCATGCTGGCCGATCTGGAGACGATAGCGATGCACGCCTCCGGCAGCGCCAACGACGCGACCAGCGGCGGCCTCGGGCAGCTGATCGCCGAGGCGCAAGCGCCGTTGCACGAGGCGCAGGCGCCGTTGCAGGCGCTGGACCTCGACGTGCTCGACAGCGGCAACGCGCAACTGTACTGGCTGCGCGACGAGCGCCACGATTTCGTGATCAGCATGAACCACGGCCGCGCGGCGCTCGCCGCCTTCTGCCGGGTGCTGGAGCGCTGGATCTTGCACCTCTCCGGCGTGAAAGTGACGGTGACGTCGGTGCCGCGCATCGAGGAGGCGCAATGGGCCTGGCACATAGGGCTCGACGCCAATTCCACTGCGCTCCTTAACGATCTGTGGCGCGGCAAGGAGGTAGAGCCCGACAGGCTCGCGCGCCTGCTCGCCCTGTTCCGCCTGGATTTCGCCGACGCGGGCGAAATGCGCGCCGACATCGCCGGCAGGCCGGTGTACCTCGCCCTGTCCATGAGCGAGGACGGGGTGGTGCGCATGAAGCCGCAGAACCTGCTCACCAATCTGCCGCTGGCGCAGGCCTCGTGACGCCCGACTACTGGCTGCGCGCCAAACGCGCGCTGGCGCGCCGCGACGCAGTGCTCGCGCGCATCATCCGCGCCCATCCGCGCATCGCGCTCGCGCGCCGCGGGGAGCCGTTCAAGACGCTCGCCCGGTCGATCGTCGGCCAGCAGATTTCGGTGAAAGCGGCCGAGTCGGTGTGGAAGCGGGTGCTCGCCGTCGCCCCGGCGGCGACGCCCGAACAGATGCACAAGGCGCGCCGCCGGCTTCCCGCCTGCGGCCTGTCGCAGCGCAAGGCCGAGTACATCGCGGACCTGGCGCGCCACTTTGCCGACGGCAGCATCCATGCGCGTGACTGGCCGGACATGGACGACGAGGCCGTGATCGCCGAACTGATCCAGGTGCGCGGCATCGGCCGCTGGACGGCGGAGATGTTTCTGATATTCAACCTGCTGCGGCCCGACGTGCTGCCACTGGACGATCTGGGCCTGCAAAAAGCCATCGGCCTGCATTACTTCGACGGCGAGCGCGTCGCGCGCGAGCGGATGCGCGAACTTGCCGCAAACTGGGCGCCGTGGCGTTCGGTCGCCACCTGGTACCTGTGGCGCAGCCTCGATCCGGTGCCGGTGGAATACTGACCCGCTGGAACGGGGTCGCGTACGCAGGCCGGGCAGTGCGATAGAATAAGGCCTTCTCCGCGTTCATCGTGGCCCGGGCCTTTGAAAACGACTTTCCTGGAATTCGAACAATCCATTTCCGATCTCGAAGCGAAGATCGAGGAACTGCGCTTTGTGCAGGACGACTCGGCGGTGGACATCTCCGAGGAAATCGCGCGGCTGCAGAAAAAGAGCAACGCGCTGACCAAGGATATGTACGCCAAGCTCACGCCCTGGCAGATGGCGCAGGTGGCGCGTCATCCGCAGCGTCCCTTTACGCTGGATTACATCAGCGCGCTGTTCACCGATTTCCAGGAGCTGCACGGCGACCGTTCCTACGCCGACGATCCGTCCATCGTCGGCGGCCTGGCGCGCTTCAACGGCCAGTCGGTGATGGTGATCGGGCAGCAGAAGGGCCGCGATACCAAGGAAAAAATCCTGCGCAACTTCGGCATGCCGCGTCCCGAGGGCTACCGCAAAGCCATGCGCCTGATGCGCCTGGCGGAAAAATTCGGCATCCCGGTGCTGACTTTCGTCGATACGCCCGGCGCCTATCCCGGCATCGGCGCCGAGGAGCGCGGCCAGTCCGAGGCGATCGGCCGCAACCTCTACGTCATGGCGGAGCTGAAAGTGCCGATCATCTGCACCATCATCGGCGAGGGCGGATCGGGCGGTGCGCTCGCGCTTGCCGTGGGCGATATCGTGATGATGCTGCAATACGCCATCTATTCGGTGATCTCGCCCGAGGGTTGCGCCTCGATCCTGTGGAAAAGCGCCGACAAGGCGCCCGAGGCGGCGGAAACGCTGGGCATTACCGCCAACCGCCTGAAGACCCTGGGCCTGATCGACAAGATCATCAACGAGCCTCTGGGCGGCGCCCACCGCGACCACGCAGCCATGGCGCAGAATTTGAAAAAGGCGCTGCAGGATGCGCTGCGATCGTTCGCCAACAAGGGCATCGACGAACTGATCGAGGCGCGCTTCAACCGCCTGATGGACTATGGCAAGTTCAAGGAAGTCGAAACCGAATAGCTCGGACAGCATCGAAGCCACGGTAGGCGCAGCGCTCAAGCCTTTGCTCTTTCCCCGGGCGCGGCTGATGCTGGGACTGTCCGGCGGCCTCGACTCGGTGGTGCTGCTGGAGGTGCTGCGCCGGCTCGCCGGGCCGCTCGGTTTCCGCCTCTCCTGCGTACACGTCAACCATGGCATCAGCCCGAACGCGCGCCGCTGGGCTGCGTTTTGCGCACGCCGGTGCAAGCGGCACGATATCGCGCTGGCGCTGCACCAAGTCGATCTCGAGCCTTATCGCGCCGAGGGTTTGGAGGCCGCCGCGCGCCGCGCCCGCTATCAGGTCTACGCCCGGCAGAAAGCCGATTTCGTCGTGCTCGCCCAGCACCTGGACGACCAAGCCGAGACCTTGCTGCTGCAGTTGCTGCGCGGGGCGGGGGTGAAGGGCGGGGCGGCGATGCCGTTGCTGCGGGACCAGGATTCGGGCAGCAAAGGCAAGGGCGCGCGACCACCTGCCATTTTGCGGCCGATGCTCGCGATCTCGCGCCGGCAAATCGAAGCGTACGCCAAGGCGAACAAGCTCAAGTGGGTCGAAGACGAGAGCAACGCCGACACCCGCTACGACCGCAATTTTCTGCGGCATCAGGTGTTGCCGGTGATCGGGAAGGCCTTTCCCGGCTACCGCGCGACGCTGGCGCGCGCGGCCGGACATCTGGCCGAGGCGAGCCTGATTCTGGATGAACTGGCCGAAGCCGATGCGAAGATCGCCGTCAGGGGAAACAGACTGGCCGTTGCCGAGTTGCAACGCCTCGGCGTCGCTCGCGCAAAGAATCTGTTGCGCTGGCTGCTGCTGCAACAAGGCCACGCAGCGCCCGAGGCGGATCGTCTGCAGGAAGGCCTGCGCCAGCTATTCGAGGCAGGCGATGACGCCGCCGTGCGCGTCGTGCTCGGTGCATGCGAGCTGCGCCGCTATGCCGGACAGGCCTATCTGCTGCCGGCGCTGCCGGACGCACCCGCGGGGTTTCGGCGCGACTGGGACGGCAGGCATGTGTGGTCACTGCCCGAATTGGGTGGCGCTTTGCATTTCGCGCGCAGGCAAGGCGCCGGCCTGGCTTGCGCGCGTATTCGCGAACAGGGCTTGAGCCTAAGGCTGAGGCAAGGGGGTGAGAAATTGCGCCTGCAGGTCCATGGCTCGACGCGCAGCCTGAAAAACCTGCTGCAGGAGGCGCGCCTGCCGCCGTGGGAGCGCGAGCGCCTGCCCCTGATCTATTGCGCCGATACATTGGTAACGGTGCCGGGGCTAGGCGTGGCGAGCGGCTGGCAGGCCGGGTCCAATGAGGTCGGCTGGCTCATCACCTGGCGAGCGCAAGCTCAGGCGATATCTTCGCCTGGCGCCACAGAGTAGGCGCCCGCCGCAGCCGAAGTGCAGTTCTGGCAGGCGACATAAAGTAAAATCCCTGATAAAATATAACGTTAAGCTTTTCCCGACCTGAATTTTGGAGATTTGCATGGCTTTGGAGCGCACCCTATCCATCATCAAGCCCGACGCGGTGGCCAAGAACGTCATCGGCAAGATTTATTCCCGCTTTGAAACCAATGGCTTGAAGATCATCGCTGCGCGCATGCTGCAATTGTCGCGCGCCGAGGCCGAGGGCTTTTATGCCGTGCATAAAGGCCGGCCCTTTTTCGAGGATCTGGTCAAGTTCATGATCTCCGGCCCGGTGATGGTGCAGGTGCTCGAGGGCGAGAGTGCGATCGCCAAGAACCGGGAACTGATGGGGGCGACCGACCCGAAAAAGGCGGACAAGGGCACCATCCGCGCCGACTTCGCCGACAGTATCGACGCCAACGCGGTGCACGGCTCCGATGCCGTGGACACGGCCAAGGTGGAAATCGCCTATTTCTTCCCGGCGTTGAACATCTACTCGCGCTGAATCTCAAATCGCCATGAATCCCAATCTCCTCGACCTTGACGCCGCGCAGCTCGTCAGCTTCTTTGCCGACATCGGCGAGAAGCCGTTTCGCGCCAAGCAGCTGCTGCGCTGGATGCACCAGTTCGGGGAGGCGGATTTTTCGAAGATGAGCGATCTGGCCAAGCCGCTGCGGGAAAAGCTCGGCGCGAGCGCCGTGATCGAGGCGCCGCCGGTCGTCTCCGACGTCACAGCGGCCGACGGCACGCGCAAATGGCTGATCGACGTCGGCAATCGCAACGCGGTGGAAACGGTGTTCATTCCGGAGACCAACCGGGGCACGTTGTGCGTGTCGTCGCAGGCGGGCTGCGCCCTGGATTGCAAATTCTGCTCCACCGGCAGGCAGGGCTTCAACCGCAACCTCAGCACGGCCGAGATCATCGGCCAGCTCTGGATCGCGAACAAAGCGCTGGGCGCCGCGCCCAAGGGCGAACGCGTCGTCAGCAACGTCGTCATGATGGGCATGGGCGAGCCGCTGGCGAATTTCGACAACGTGGTAACGGCGATGCGCCTGATGCTCGACGACAACGCCTACGGCCTGTCGCGCCGGCGGGTGACGCTGTCCACCTCGGGCATCGTGCCTGCGATCGACCGCCTGCGCGACACCTGCCCGGTGGCGCTGGCGGTATCGCTGCACGCGCCCAACGACGCGCTGCGCGACGCGCTGGTGCCGATCAACAGGAAATATCCGCTCGCCGAGCTGCTTGCCGCGTGCCGGCGCTATCTGGACCGCGCGCCGCGCGATTTCATCACCTTCGAGTATGTCATGCTGGAGGGCATCAACGACGGCGCGGAACACGCGCAGCAACTGATCGCCCTGGTGCGCGAAGTGCCATGCAAATTGAACCTGATTCCGTTCAACCCCTTCCCCAATTCCGGTTTCAAGCGCTCGTCGCGCGACGCCATCCGCCGCTTTGCCGAGATCCTGATCTCTGCCGGACTGGTAGTAACCACGCGCAGGACGCGTGGAGACGATATCGACGCAGCTTGCGGCCAACTCGCGGGCAAGGTGGAAGACAGGACCCGGCGCACGCGCCGCGTGGTGGAGATACAGTCATGCTGAGACCGACCGTTGCTGTTGCGCTGTTGATTGCCTGCGGCGCGCTCGCGGGCTGCGCGCAGGCCCCGCCGTCTTCCGCGACTCAGGCGAATACGGTGGAAACCGGCACCCTGACCGGAGCGGTCGGCGATCCGCGCAACCGCGCGCGCATCCACACTGAGCTGGCTTCGGCTTATTTCGAACGCGGCAGCATGGGCGTCGCGCTGGAGGAATTGCGCACCGCGATCGCGGCCGATCCGAGTTACGCCACGGCGTACAGCGTGCTCGGCCTGGTGCACATGGAGTTGCGCGAGAACGACGTCGCGCAGCAGCATTTCGAGCGCGCGCTGAGCCTCTCCCCGAACGATCCGGACATCAACAACAACTACGGCTGGTTTCTGTGCCAGACCGGGCGCGAGCAGCAGTCCATTGCCTATTTCCTCGCGGCGCTGAAGAACCCGCTGTACAACACGCCGGCGCGCTCGTACGTCAACGCCGGGCTGTGCTCTCTGAAGAACAACGAGCGCGATGCCATCGACTACTTCGAGCGCGCGCTGCGCAGCGCGCCCGACAATCTCCAGGCCTTGCTCAACCTGGCATCGGTGCGGTACCAACACGGGCAGCTGGAGGCTGCGCGCGGCTTGATCGGGCGCTTCAACAAGCGGGTCGAACCGACGGCCGAATCACTGTGGCTGGCGCTGCGCATAGAGCGCAAATTGGGCGACCGGTCGGCCGAAAATGCGCTGGCCGCGCAGTTGCGGCGGCGCTTCGCCGGCTCCCAGGAATACCGGGACCTGCTCCAGGGCAAGTTTGAATGAGCGAAGTGGAACCAGCGGCCGAGCAATCCAGTCCGGGGCGGACGCTGGCGGCTGCCCGCGCCGAACTCAAGCTCAGCCTCGCCGACGTATCGCAGCAGATAAAGTACGGGGTCAAGCAGATCGCGGCCATCGAGGCCGACGACTATGCCAAATTGCCCGGCACGACTTTCGTGCGCGGCATGATCCGCAGCTACGCCAAGCTGGTGCAACTCGACCCCCAACCCCTGCTCGTCGAACTGGGCCGGCGCGATCTCCCGGCTGCGGTCACGGTCGATCTGCGCACCAGCGGGCAGGAGCCATTTATCGAAGGCGGCAAGAAATCGAACCGAATCTATGTTCTTCTGTCTATGGCAGCGCTGCTCGCGGTGGCGGTCGTGGCCTATGAGTGGTACGTCAGTCCGCCGTCGATGGGCGAGGTGGTGACGATCGCCCCTAAAGTGCCGAAGAGCGAGGTGGCCCAGGCGCCGCCGGCGCAGGCGAGCGCAACGGAGCAGCCGGGCGGGACGGACACGCAGACGGTCGAGCCGCAGAGCCAGGCGACGCCGGTGCCGGCCCCCGCGGTCAGCAGCAAGCCTGGCGGGTCAAAACGCATCCAGCTCGAATTCGACCAACTGTCCTGGGTCGAAATCAAGCAGGCCAACGGCAAGATCCTGCTGTCCCAACTCAACCCGGCCGGCAGCAAACAGTCGATCGAAGGCGCACCGCCGTTCGAAGTGGTGATCGGCAACGCCGCCAATGTGCGGCTGAAGTACAACGACGCGCCGGTCGATTTGCGGCCTTATTTCAAGGTCGACGTCGCGCGCCTGACGCTCGAGTAGCCCCGATGTCCGGCACAGTACGCAAGACCACGCGCCAGGTGCGCATCGGAGACGTCGTCGTCGGCGGCGGCGCCCCCATCGTGGTGCAGTCCATGACCAACACCGATACCGCGGACGCCAGCGCCACGGTAGAGCAGGTCTGCGATCTGGCGCGCGCAGGTTCCGAATTGGTGCGGATCACCGTCAACACGGCCGAGGCCGCGGCGCAGGTCGCCCGTATCCGCGAGGAACTCGCGCGCCGGGACTGCGCGGTGCCGCTGGTGGGGGATTTCCATTTCAACGGGCATCGCCTGCTCAGCCAGTATCCCGAGTGTGCCGAGGCGCTCGCCAAATACCGCATCAATCCCGGCAACGTCGGCAAAGGATCGAAGCGCGACGAGCAGTTTGCGACCATGATCGAAATGGCCTGCAAATACGGCAAGCCGGTGCGTATCGGCGTGAACTGGGGCAGCCTGGATCAGGAACTGCTGGCGCGCCTGATGGATGAGAACGGCGCTCGGGCGCAACCGCTGGCGGCCGATGCGGTGATGCGCGAGGCGCTGATCGTGTCGGCCCTGGAGTCGGCTGCGCAGGCGGAAAAATGGGGCCTCTCGGCGGACCGGATCGTCCTGTCGTGCAAGGTGAGCGGCGTGCAAGACCTGATCTCGGTCTATCGCGAGCTCGCGGCGCGCTGCGATTATCCGCTGCACCTCGGGCTCACCGAGGCCGGCATGGGTTCCAAAGGCATCGTCGCCTCGACCGCGGCGCTGTCGGTGCTGCTGCAAGAAGGCATAGGCGACACCATCCGCATTTCGCTCACGCCCGAGCCGGGCGGCGACCGTACGCGCGAAGTCGTGGTGGCGCAGGAAATCCTGCAGACCATGGGCTTGAGGTCGTTTGCGCCGCTGGTCATCAGTTGTCCCGGCTGCGGCCGTACCACCAGCACCTATTTCCAGGAACTCGCCGCGAACATCCAGGCGTACCTGCGCAGCCAGATGCCGCTGTGGCGCGAGCAATACCCGGGCGTGGAAGACATGCACGTGGCAGTGATGGGATGCGTGGTGAATGGCCCGGGCGAATCCAAGCACTCCAACATCGGCATCAGCCTGCCGGGTTCGGGCGAACGGCCGGTGGCCCCGGTATTCGTGGACGGGGAAAAGACCGTGACGCTCAAGGGCGAGACCATCGCCCTCGATTTCCAGAAAATCGTCGACGATTACGTGCGCAGCCATTATGGGGCGGGCGGCACGCCCGGCGCTGCGGCCGCAACGAAAAAATCAAAAACATTTCCGATAAAGGCGGCGGTCTAAGTCCGACCCATTCCGAGCGCAACGATGAGCCATACGATACAAGCAGTCCGCGGGATGAACGACATCCTGCCGGACGAGGCGGTACTTTGGGAGGAGCTGGAGGAGACGCTGCGCTCGTGGCTCCAGAGCTACGGCTACCGCAACCTGCGCACGCCGCTGCTCGAGTCCACGGCGCTGTTTCGCCGCGCCATCGGCGAAGCCACCGACATCGTCGAGAAGGAGATGTACAGCTTCGTCGACGAGCTGAACGGGGAGGCGCTGACGCTGCGGCCGGAAGCCACGGCTTCGACGGTGCGTGCGGCGATCCAGCACAATCTGCTCTACGGCAGTCCGCAGCGGCTGTATTACCTCGGACCCATGTACCGGCACGAGCGCCCGCAGAAGGGCCGCTACCGCCAGTTCCACCAGGTCGGCGCGGAAGCCTTGGGTTACGCCGGGCCGGATGTGGATGCCGAACTGCTGCTGATGTGCGCGCGGCTGTGGGACGACCTCGGGCTGGACGACATCAAGCTGCAGCTCAACTCCATCGGCAGCCCGGAGGAGCGCTTGCGCCACCGCTCCGAGCTGGTGCAGTATCTCCAGGCGCACGAGGATGCGCTCGACGCGGACGCCAAGCGACGCCTGCATACCAATCCCCTGCGCGTGCTCGACAGCAAGAACCCGCTGATGCAGCCGTTGATCGAGGCGGCGCCGCGTCTGCTCGATCATCTGGGCGAGGCCTCGCTGGCGCATTTCGAAGGGGTGCAGCAGGTATTGAAGGACGTCGGCATCCCTTACAGCATCAACCCGCGCATGGTGCGCGGTCTGGACTACTACAATCTCACCGTGTTCGAGTGGGTGACCGACCGCCTGGGCGCCCAGGGCACGGTGTGCGGCGGTGGGCGCTACGACGGTCTGTTCGAGCAAATCGGCGGCAAGCCCGCGCCGGCCTGCGGTTTTGCCATGGGGCTGGAGCGCCTGTTGGCGCTGATGCAGGAGGCGCGCGCGCTGGAACCTGCAGCCCAATGCGAGGTCTATGTCCTGCACCAGGGCAGCGCTGCCGGCCGCATGGCCTTCGGCGTGGCCGAGGAACTGCGCAACCATGGCCTGGCGGTCATGCAGCACTGCGGTGGCGGCAGTTTCAAGACCCAGATGAAAAAAGCCGATGCGAGCGGCGCCGTGCTTGCCGTGATCCTGGGCGAGGACGAGGCGGCAAATAACGAGGTGAGCGTAAAGCATCTGCGCCAGCAGCGCGAGCAAGTGCGCGTGGCGCGCGCTACGCTGCCCGATACCGTAACCAATTTATTGTTTTTGGAAGAGGATTAAGAGCGCCTGACAGAATTACCGTTAGGCGACTGATTTAGGGGAGCACGAGGGGATGCGCCCCGAAGGAAGTCCCCTCGGGGGATTTCCCCTCGTATTGTTAAAGGGATAGAAATGGCTGCATACGATCTGGAAGAACAGGAACAGTTGGAAACGCTCAAAGCGTGGTGGGCGGAAAACGGCAATCTGGTGATGACCGTCTTGAGTCTGGTGCTCATCGTGCTCGCTGCCTGGCAAGCATGGAACTACTATCAGCGCAACCAGGCGGCCCAGGCCTCGGCCTTGTATGACGCCGTGCAGAAGGCAGCCGGCGCCAGCGACCTGAAGCAGGTGCGCGAAAGCGCCGGCGCCATTCTCGAGCAGTACCCGCGCACGACCTACGCTGCAATGGCGGCACTGGTGTCGGCCAAGGCGCACTTTCAGGGCGGCGATCTGAAAACCGCGCACGCGCAGCTCGCCTGGGTCGCCGAGAACGCGAGGGACGAAGCGCTGCAGGATATCGCGCGGCTGCGGCTCGTCAGCGTGATGCTGGACGAAAAGGCCTACGACGATGCGCTGAAGGCGCTGGATACCAAGCACGGCGCCACGTTCGATGCGCAGTTCCTGGCGGCCCGCGGTGATGTTCTCGTCGCTCAAGGTAAGAAGGAAGAGGCACGCGGCGCTTACAAAGCCGCGCTGGACAAGGCGGACGCCAAGGATGCCGGATTGCGCGGATCCATCCAGCTGCGCCTGGATGCGCTCGGAACGGCGAAATGAGGCGTGTCTTCGCATTCGTCCCGGCGCTCGCGGCAATGCTGCTGGTTGCAGGTTGCGGCGGCGGCAGCATGGTCAGCAGTGCAATCGAGACCATGAACCCCATGAACTGGTTCGGCAGCCGCAGTCCGGCGCCGGAAATGGCCCAGCTGGCCCCGCTTACGAATACGGTTGACGTAAGCACGCTGTGGCAGGCGAACATAGGCAATTCGCAGCAGGCGGTATTCAGCCCCGCAGTGGCGGGCGACAGCGTCTACGCGGCTGCCTATGACGGCGCGATCACGCGCCTGGATGCCGGCAGCGGCAAACAACTGTGGCGCATCAATGCCGGAGAGCGTCTGACCGGCGGCGTTGGCAGCGACGGCAAGCTGGTGGCGGTCGGCAGCGGCAAGGGCGAGGTGCTGGCTTTCGACACGAACGGGACTGCACTATGGAAGGCGCAGGTCAGCAGCGAAGTGCTGGCTGCGCCGCAGGTGGCGGACGACGTGGTCGTGGTGCGCAGTGCCGACGGTCGCATCTTCGGCCTGGATGCGAAGGATGGAAAACGCAAGTGGTATTACCAGCGTTCCACGCCGGCGCTCACGGTACGCTCGCCGGTGGGAATCAGTATCTCCAGGGGCGTTGCCTACGCCGGCTTTGCCGGCGGCAAGTTGGTCGCGATCAATTTGGACAACGGCGCGGTGCGCTGGGAGGCTACCGTCGCCTTGCCGCGCGGCACCACCGAGCTGGAGCGGGTCACCGATGTAATCGGGCTGCCGGTCGTCACCGAGCGCGAGGTCTGCGCGGTCGCCTATCAGGGCCGCATCGGCTGCTTCGACCTGGCCACCGGCCAGGCGGTGTGGGGGCGCGAGATGTCGAGCACCTCCGGGTTGTCGCTCGATGCGCGCTACGCCTTCGTCAGCGACGACAAGGGCGCGGTGCATGCGCTCGACCGCATCGGCGGCACCAGCGTGTGGAAACAGGACAAGCTGCGCCTGCGCAACCTGTCCGCGCCGCTCGCCTTGGGGCGCGAGATCGTGGTCGCCGACATCCAGGGCTATGTGCATTTTCTCGCCCGCGACTCCGGTGCCTTTGTCGGCCGCGTCGCAACCGACGGCAGCCCCGTCAGCACCAATCCGGTCATGCTGCCCAACGGCGGCTTTCTCATACAGAGCCGCAACGGCGGGCTGTATGCATTCAGTGCGAAATAGAAAGAGCCTTCAACGCCAGGGTGCAAAGGGCGCCAGAAAAGTCGATTTCTTCGCGTCCTTTGCGCCTTTGCGTTCGATCCCACACGTATGAAACCTACCGTAGTCATCGTCGGCCGGCCGAACGTCGGCAAATCCACGCTGTTCAACCGGCTCACGCGCAGCCGCGATGCGCTGGTCGCGGACATGCCCGGATTGACGCGCGATCGCCATTACGGTGAAGGCCGGGTGGGAGACCGGCCCTATTTCGTGGTCGACACCGGTGGTTTCGAGCCGGTGGCGAAAGAGGGCATTCTGCACGAGATGGCGAAGCAGACCCTGCAGGCCATCGCCGAGGCCGACGTGATCCTGTTCATGGTCGACGTGCGCCAGGGACTCTCTCCACAGGACCGCAACATTGCCGGCATGCTGCGCAAGACCGGCCGGCGGGTGTTGCTCACGGTGAACAAGGCGGAAGGCATGAACATCGGCGTGGTCACGGCCGAATTTCACGAACTCGCGCTGGGCCAACCCTACGCCATCTCCGCCGCGCATGGCGAGGGCGTGCACGACCTCGTCGATCTGGCGCTCGCCGGGTTTGCGCCGGAGCCAGAGGATCAGCCGCTTCCGGACCATCCGCGCATCGCCATCATCGGGCGGCCCAACGTCGGCAAGTCGACCCTGATCAACAGCCTGCTGGGCGAGAACCGGGTCATCGCCTTCGACCAGCCGGGCACGACGCGCGACAGCATCGATGTCCCGTTCGAGCGCGACGGCCGGCGCTATACCCTGATCGATACCGCCGGGCTGCGGCGCCGCGGCCAGGTGTTCGAGTCGGTGGAGAAGTTCTCCGTGATCAAGACGCTGCAGTCGGTGGACCAGGCCAACGTGGTGGTGCTGGTGCTTGATGCGCAAGCCGACATCTCGGACCAGGACTCGCACATCGCCGGCTACGTCGTCGAGCGCGGGCGCGCGCTGGTGGTAGCGGTCAACAAATGGGATGGCCTGGACGACTACCGGCGCGAGTGCGTCAAGCGCGATCTGAGGCGCAAGCTCGGTTTCCTCGGCTTTGCGCGCTTTCATTTCATCTCCGCCCTGGAGGGCAGCGGCTTGTCCGGTTTGCTGCCCTCGATCGACGACGCCTACCGCGCCGCCATGACCAAACTGTCGACGCCGCGCCTCACGCGCGTGCTGATCGATGCCGTCGAGCGCCAGCAGCCGCCGCGCAAGGGCCTCACGCGGCCCAAGCTGCGCTACGCTCATCAGGGCGGCATGAATCCGCCGCTGATCATCATCCACGGCAACGCGCTCGATGCCGTGCCGGAAAGCTACCGCCGCTATCTGGAGGGGCGCTTTCGCGAGGAATTCTCGCTCGAGGGCACGCCCCTGAAAGTGCAATTCAAGACCTCGGTGAATCCTTACTTGAAAAAGGCGTAGGGCGGCCCCATCTCCATATGAGGTGGAAAAAGCCAGAGAAATCAATTAGAGTGGCAGTTCAACAACAAAGCTGTGGGGGCACGATGAGCACTAAAGGGCAGTTGTTACAAGACCCGTTTCTGAACACGCTGCGCAAGGAGCACGTGCCGGTCTCAATTTATCTGGTCAACGGCATCAAGCTCCAGGGGCAGGTCGAATCCTTCGACCAGTACGTGGTGCTGCTGAAAAACACGGTCACCCAGATGGTCTACAAGCACGCAATTTCCACCGTGGTGCCGGCGCGCGCAGTGACTATTTCCTACGAACATTCTGCTTCCGACAACTGAGGCCGGCCTGCTCGCCGCCGCCGGCGCGCGCGATGTCTGAGCGCCCCGTGCGCGCGGCCGCCGCCGTTCTGGTCGGCCTGGATTTCGGCGCCGACGGCTACGCCGAAGGTCTAGAGGAACTGCGGCTGCTGGCAGAAAGCGCCGGCTTGCAGCCGCGCGCCTTGATCCAGGGCAAGCGTCAGCGGCCCGATTCGTCCCTTTACGCGGGTTCGGGCAAGACCGAAGAGATAGCGGCCGCCGTGCGCGAACACAAAGCGGTATTGGTGGTGTTCAACCATGAGCTCTCCCCGGCGCAGCAGCGCAACCTGGAAAAGGCGCTGGACTGCCCGGTCCTGGACCGCACCGGCCTCATCCTCGGCATTTTCGCGCGGCGCGCACGCAGCAACGAGGGCAAGCTGCAGGTGGAATTGGCGCAACTCGAATACGCTTCCACGCGCCTGGTGCGCGGCTGGACTCACCTCGAACGCCAGCGTGGCGGGCGCGGGTTCATGGGGGGGATGGGCGAAACCCAGATCGAGATCGACCGGCGCCTGCTGGCCAAGCGCGTCAAGCTGCTCAAGGACAAGCTGGTCGAGTTCAAGCGTCGCCGCGACGTGCAGCGCCGCGCACGCGTGCGCGGCGAGGTGCTGTCGGTGTCGCTGGTGGGCTACACCAACGCCGGCAAGTCGACGCTGTTCAATACGCTCACGCACGCCGGCAGCTACACCGCCGACCAGTTGTTCGCCACCCTGGACACCACCACGCGGCGGCTGTATCTCGCCGGGACCGGCAATATGGTGCTATCCGACACGGTGGGCTTTATCCGCGATCTGCCGCACGGCCTGGTGGCGTCTTTCCGCGCCACCCTGGAGGAAACCATCCAGGCGGATCTGCTGCTGCACGTGGTCGATGCCTCGAGCGGCGTGCGCGAGACGCAGATCGTGGCGGTGAACAAAGTGCTCGCGGAAATTGGCGCTGACGCGATTCCGCAGGTGCTGGTGTGGAACAAAATCGATCTCACCGGCGTGCCGCCGGGACTGGATCGCGACGAGTATGGTAAAATCCACCGCGTTTGCTTGAGCGCAAAGACCGGCGCCGGCCTCGATTTTCTCAGGGATGCCCTGGCTGAAGTCGCAGCCTCGAAAAAGTCCGCAGTAATCAGCCCGGAAAACATGCAGCATCATGGGGATACGTATGTCACTTAATGACCCGCAGTGGGGCAAGAAGGGCGGGGGCAGCAATCAGGGGCCGCCCGACCTTGAAGAACTGTGGCGCAACTTCAATCAGAAGCTGAACAGCATGTTCAGCAAAAGAGGTGGTGGCGACGGCTCGTCTTCGGGCACGCCGCCCAGCATGCGCCAGATCAGCGGCGGCGTCGGCATGCTCGCCGTCCTGGTGCTGGTGGTGTGGCTGGCGAGCGGCTTTTATACCGTCGATGAAAAGCAGCGCGGCGTGGTGTTCACTTTCGGCAAGCAAACCGATCTCACCAGCCCGGGCCTGCGCTGGCGCCTGCCTTATCCGATCCAGTCGCACGAAATCGTCAATCTGTCCCAGGTGCGCACGGTCGAGGTCGGCTACCGCAATACCGTCAAGACCAAGGTGCTGAAGGAATCGCTGATGCTCACCGATGACGAGAACATCATCGACATCCAGTTCGCCGTGCAATACACGCTGAAGGACCCGCTCGCTTACCTGTTCAACAACAGGAAGCCGGATGAGACCGTATTGCAGGCGGCCGAGACCGCGTTTCGCGAGGTGGTCGGCTCGAGCAAGATGGACTTCGTGCTGTACGAGGGGCGCGAGCAGGTGGCGAGCGCGGCGCAGAAGCAGATACAGGACATTCTCGATCGCTACAAGACCGGCATTGCCATCAGCCGTGTGACCATGCAAAACGCCCAGCCGCCGGAACAGGTGCAGGCCGCATTCGATGACGCGGTCAAGGCGAAGCAGGACCTGGAGCGGCAGAAGAGCGAAGGCCAGGCGTACTTCAACGACGTGGTGCCCAAGGCGCGCGGCGCGGCGTCGCGCCTGCAGGAAGAGGCGCAGGGCTACCGCCAGCGCGTGCTGGCCAATGCCGAAGGCGAGGCGAGCCGCTTCCAGCAGGTGCTCGCCGAATACAACAAGGCACCGCAGGTGATGCGCGACCGGATGTATATCGAGACGGTGCAGCACGTACTCTCCAGCACCAGCAAGATCCTGATCGACGCCAAGGGCGGCGGCAACCTGCTGTACCTGCCGCTGGACAAGATCATGCAGATGACGGCGGGGGCCTTGCCCGAGACGGCAGCTCCCTCTGCCAAGCAGACGCTGATCGATCCGACGCCGAATCCGGACCCGGGCGCGCGCTCGCGCGACGCGCTCCGCGGCCGTGAGCGGGAGAGCCGGCCATGATGAACAATCGCTTGGGAATCGCGCTCGCCGGCGCGCTTGCCGTAATGTTGCTGGCGAGCATGTCGCTGTTCACGGTGGACCAGCGCGAGCGCGCGATCGTGTTCCAGCTGGGCGAGGTGAAGGAAGTCATCACCGGGCCCGGTCTGCACTTCAAGTGGCCGCTGATCCAGAACGTGCGTTACTTCGACGCGCGCATCCTTACGCTGGATACGCCCGACGCCGAGCGCTATATCACCTCGGAAAAGAAAAATCTGCTGGTCGATTCTTTCGTCAAATGGCAGATTACCGACGTGCGCCAGTACTACATCAGCATCGGCGATGAAGCGCAGGCGCAAACGCGCATTTCGCAGACCGTCAATGCGACGCTGCGCGAGGAGTTCGGCAAGCACACGGTGCACGAAGTGGTGTCCGAGGACCGCAACGAAATCATGAAGACCGTGCGCGAACGCGCCAACCAGGACGCGAAGAAGATCGGCGTGGAAATCATCGACGTGCGCTTAAAGCGCGTGGACCTGCCGCAGGAAGTGAGCGAGTCGGTGTACAAGCGCATGGATGCCGAGAGGAAGAGCGTCGCCAACCAGCTGCGCTCGGAAGGCTCGGCTGCGGCCGAGCGCATCCGCGCCGAGGCGGACAAGGAGCGCGAGGTGATCATCGCCAACGCCTACAAGGACGCGCAGCGCGTCAAGGGCGAGGGAGACGCGAAGGCGGCGGCGGCGTACGCGCAGGCATTCGGCCAGAACCCGGAGTTTTACGCCTTCTATCGCAGCCTCGAAGCCTACCGCTCGAGCTTCAATAACCGCAGTGATGTGCTGGTGCTGGAGCCGAATTCGGATTTCTTCAAGTACCTCAAAGGCCCCGGCAAGGGCAGCAAGTAGCGCTTACGGGAGAGCCGGGGATGGCCACCACTTTCCTCATGGCGTTCGCGCTGATGCTGGTCATTGAGGGCATCCTGCCGTTCCTGTTTCCGACGCAGTGGCGCGAGACTTTTCGCCGCATCACCCAGTTGAGCGACGGGCAGATCCGATTCTTCGGCCTGTCGTCGATGCTCGCGGGTTTGCTGCTGCTGTTTTTTTCGAAGTGAGAATAAAGGCATGAGGACCGCAACCGGCAGCCTGGGCAAGATGCTCCTGCTCATCCGCCGCTTCTCTCTGCTCGCGCGCTCCTATGCGTAACTGGGTCCTGCCCGAATACATCGAGGACATCCTGCCGCCCGAGGCGCGCGGGATCGAATCGTTGCGCGCGCGGCTGCTGGAGCTGTTCCGCGTCCATGGCTACGAGCTGGTCATGCCGCCGCTATTGGAGTACCTCGAGTCGCTGCTGACCGGCACCGGCCACGACATGGACCTGCGCACGTTCAAGCTGGTGGACCAGCTTTCCGGGCGCACCATGGGCCTGCGGGCCGACATCACGCCACAGGTGGCGCGCATCGACGCTCATCTGCTCAACCGCGAGGGCGTGACCCGGCTTTGTTACTGCGGCCCGGTACTGCACACGCTTCCGGCCGGGCTGACCTCGACGCGCGAGCCGCTGCAGATCGGGGCCGAGATCTACGGTCACGGCGGCATCGAAAGCGACCTGGAAATACAGCGGCTGCTGGCGCAGGCGCTGAAGCTGTGCCGGCTGTCAAACGTGCGCCTGGATATCGGCCACGTCGCGGTATTCCGCGCGCTGGCGCAGCGCGGCGGCGTCAGCGCCGGATTGGAGGCCGATTTGTTCGCCGGCCTTCAGGCCAAGGATGTTTCGGCTTTGCAGGCCTTGACCAAGGGCCTGGACAAGGCGACACGCGGCGCAATCCTGCTGCTGCCGGAACTGTACGGCGGGCGCGAAGTGATCGCGCGCGCCAGGCGCGAGTTGCCGAAGCACGCGGAGATCACGCGCGCGCTCGCCGAGCTCGACCGCCTGACGGCAACGGAAGACATTCCCGTCAGCATCGATCTGGCCGACTTGCGCGGCTATCACTATCACAGCGGCGCCGCTTTTGCGGTCTACTGCGCCGGGCTGTCCAATGCGATCGCCCTCGGCGGACGCTACGACGGGGTCGGCAAGGCATTCGGCCGCGCGCGGCCGGCGACCGGTTTCACGCTGTATCTGCTGGATCTGGCGCGCCTCGCGCCGGCCGAGCCAGCCCCAGGTTGCATCCGCGCGCCCAGGATAAGCGACCCTGCCTTGGACGCTGCCATGGCAAGCTTGCGCGCCGCGGGCGAGGTGGTGATTCAGGAACTGCCAGGGCACGAGAACGAACCCGACGAGGGGCGCTGCGAGCGCGAACTCGTGAAGCAGAAGGGCAAGTGGCAGGTCAGAAAAATATGAAGCTGCGGATTGGCGCGGATCGAACCGGTTGGACGAACCGGTCTTTTCCGGGTCTTTCCACGATCATGCCGCGGCATCCGTAGTTCTCTTTTTTTGGGTAGAGCATGGCAAAGAACGTAGTAGTGATCGGCACCCAGTGGGGTGACGAGGGCAAGGGCAAGGTGGTCGACTGGCTCACCGACCATGCCGATGGCGTGGTGCGTTTCCAGGGCGGGCACAACGCCGGCCATACGCTGGTGATCAACGGCAGGAAGACGATTCTGCGGCTGATTCCCTCGGGCATCCTGCGCGAAGGCGTTGCCTGCTACATCGGCAACGGTGTGGTGCTGTCTCCTTCGGCGCTGCTGCAGGAAATCGACGAGCTCGAATCGGCCGGCGTCGCGGTCGCCAGCCGGCTGCACATCTCGGGTGCCTGTCCCCTGATCCTGCCGTATCACGTGGCCATCGACCAGGCGCGCGAAGCGGCCAAGGGCGTGGACAAGATCGGTACCACCGGGCGCGGCATCGGGCCGGCGTACGAGGACAAGGTGGCGCGGCGCGCCATCCGCCTGCAGGACCTGTTCAATCCGCAGCGTTTTGCCGAAAAGCTGCGCGAGGTGCTCGATTTCCACAATTTCGTGCTGCAGCATTATCTCAAGGCGCAGCCTGTGGATTTCCAGCGGACGCACGACGATGCCCTGGGATTTGCGCCGCGCCTGGCGCCGATGGTGGCCGACGTGTCCTCGGAGTTGTACCGCGCGGCGGCCGCGGGGAAACAGCTGCTGTTCGAGGGGGCGCAGGGTTCGCTCCTCGACATCGACCACGGCACCTATCCGTTCGTCACTTCGAGCAGTTGCGTGGCGGGCGCCGCGGCCGGCGGCTCCGGAGTGGGCCCGCAAATGCTGCATTATGTGCTGGGCATCGCCAAGGCCTATTCGACCCGCGTCGGCGGCGGACCGTTCCCGACCGAACTCGAGGACGCCGTGGGCGAGCGGTTGCGCCAGAACGGCAATGAATTCGGCTCGGTCACGGGCAGGCCGCGCCGCTGCGGCTGGTTCGATGCCGCGGTGCTCAAGCGCTCGATTCAGATCAACGGCGTGTCGGGCCTGTGCATCACCAAGCTCGACGTGCTCGACGGCCTGGAGCGAATCAAACTCGGGGTCGGTTACCGGGTCGGCGGCGCGACCCTGGACATCTTTCCCGCGGGCGCCGACGCCTCCAGGGATTGCGTGCCGATCTACGAGGAGATGCCGGGGTGGTCCGAGAGTACGCTAGGGGTGAAGCGGCTCGATGCGCTGCCGGCAAATGCGCGTGCCTACCTGTCGCGGCTGGAACAGATCTGCGGCGTGCCGGTGGATATGATCTCCACCGGGCCGGACCGCAAGGAAACCATCGTGATAAGGCACCCGTTCGAATAGCAACCGGACATCTGAGGGAACCATGGAATACCAGGAAATTCTTTACGCAGAAGACGGTCCGGTCGGAACGATCACGCTCAACCGCCCGGACGACGGCAACATGTTCACGCCGCGCATGTGCCACGAGATACGCGACTGCATCAACGACATCCGGCGCGAAACCCGGACCAGGGTGATCGTGCTCACCGGCGCCGGCGACCGCTTTTTCTGCATCGGCGGGCGCAAGGAGGGGATGGAGCACACCACGCTCTACGCCGGAACGCTGCCGACGCTCGACATGTACGAGAGCATCGACCGGCTGCAGAAACCGGTGATCGCGTCGGTCAATGGCTTCGCGGTCGGCGGCGGCAACGTGCTGCAGATGGTGTGCGACCTCACCATCGCCAAGGAGAGCGCGGTGTTCCGCCAGGTGGGGCCGATGATGGGCAGCTTCGACGCGGGCTATGGCACCTGGTATCTGGAAGACCTGGTGGGCAAGAAGCGCGCCAAGGAAATCTGGTACCGCAACCCGAAGATGAGCGCAGCCGAAGCCCTGCAGATGGGTCTGATCAACAAGGTCGTGCCCGATGCGGAGCTGAAAACCGCCACGCGCGCGATGGCGCTGGAAATCGCCGAACGCGGCGCGTTTGCGCTGGCGTCGGTCAAGGCGGCATTCAATGCGCGCCATGGCGGGGTGGCGGGCCTGTCGCGCATGGCGCACGACCTGCTGCTGCGCGGCTATCTGGACAGCGACGAATCGAAGGAGTTGTCGCAGGCGTTTGGGGAGCGGCGCAAGCCGGACGCGCAGAAATTCGGCCATTAGGCCGTTGGGCGAGGGCATACGGTGAGCACGATTCTTACGCTGCACGACCCGCAGGCGGCGCGCCAGTATTACCTCGAGGGACTGTGGCAGCAGCACACGCTGTATTCGCTCGTGCGCGACCACGCGAGTTCGCGTCCCGCGGCGTTTGCGCTGCGCGACGCGGTGCACCGGCTCACCTGGAGCGATCTGCTCGCGTGGGTGGACAGCGTGGCGGAGGATCTGCACCTGGCCGGCGTGAGGCGCGGCGAGCGGGTTTCGATGTGGATTCCAAGCAGGGCGGAGTCGGTCGTCACCCTGCTCGCGTGCTCCCGCAACGGCTATGTCTGCAATCCTTCGATGCACCAGAACTACACCACCGGCGACGTGCTCGAACTGCTCGAGCGTATTGATTGCGCGGCGCTGCTGGCGCAGTCCGGGTACGGGGCCGATGCCGGACGGCGCGACATATTCGCCGAAGCGGCGCAGCTTGCGGGCATGCGCCGTGTCTACCGTCTCGCAGCGCGAGGGGAGTCGGCGCCGGGGTCCGGCGGCCATGCATTCCCGCCGCAGAGGCTCGAGCAGCCGCCGAGCCTGCCGCCCGATCTGAATCCGGACAAGATCACCTACCTCGCTTTCACTTCCGGCACTACCGGCACGCCCAAGGGCGTGATGCATTCTGACAACACCCTGCTTGCCAATGGGCGCGCCATGGTGCGCGACTGGAAACACGACGCCGATACGGTGCTGCTCAGCTTGAGCCCGACATCCCACCATATCGCCACCGTGGGCCTGGCGCAGGCGCTGGTTGCCGGCTTCGAAATGGTATTGAACGATCTGCCCAAGGGTTCGGATGTCATCGACTGGATGATCCAATCCGGCGCCACCTACGTCATGGGAGTCCCCACCCATGCGATCGACGCATTGGCGCAGATGCGCCGGCGCGGCTTGAACGCGCTTGCCCGCGTCAAGGTGTTCTACATGGCCGGCTCGACCATACCCAGCGATCTGGCGGCGAGCTTTCTTGCGATCGGGGTCACGCCGCAGAACGTGTACGGCATGACCGAGAACGGCTCGCACCAGTACACCCTGCCCAGCGACGCCGCCGGGACCATCGTCGCGACCTGCGGCCGCGCCTGCAGCGGCTATGAGATCCGGCTCTGGCGCCAGGACGATCCCGATGTCGAGGTCGCGCCGGGCGAGATCGGGGAGATCGGCGGACGCGGCGCACTGCTCACGCTGGGGTATTTCGGCAACCAGCGCGCGACCGAAGCTTCATTCAATGCGCACGGATGGTTCATGAGCGGCGATCTGGGCCGCTTCGACGAGCGCGGCAACCTGCATGTGGTCGGCCGCAAGAAGGATCTCATCATTCGCGGCGGCCACAATATCTACCCGGCGCGCATCGAGGATCTGGCCCACCGCCATCCGGGCGTATCCAAGGCGGTTTGCTTCCCGATTGCCGATGAGCGCCTGGGCGAGCGGGTCTGCCTGGCGGTCGTTTCCAAGACCGCGCCCGGACCCGGCGTGCAGGAAATGCTTGCACATCTGGATTCCGCCGGCTTGTCCAAGTACGACATGCCGGAGTATTACCTGGTGATGCTCGAATTTCCGATGACCGCCTCGGGCAAGACCTTGAAGCGCGAACTCGTCGCTTGGGCACGCGACGGCCGCATCCGGCCCACCCCTTGCCGCGCAAGCGGCGCCAACAAACCAGCCTAGAGGCCAACATGAGCGTTCATCTGACGCGGCAAGACGAATTCGCAGTGATTACCCTCGATCGCCCGGAAGCGCTGAACGCACTGTCCTCCGCCGTATTGCGGGAACTGGCGCAGGCGTTCGACCAGGTTGCCGACAGCGATGCGCGCGCGCTGATCGTCACCGGCGCCGGTACGAAGGCGTTTTGCGCCGGCGCCGACATCAAGGAACTTACCGGTCGCAGCCTCGCCGAGCAGAGGCGCGACGCGGCGTTCGGCCAGGCGGTGTTGGCCCGACTCGATACCTTGCCCATGTGTTCGGTCGCGGCCATCAACGGCTACGCCTTCGGTGGCGGGCTCGAGCTTGCGCTCGCCTGCACCTTTCGCATTGCCGTGCCGGCAGCGAAAATGGGGCTGCCGGAAATCAAGCTCGGGCTGATTCCGGGTTACGGCGGAACGCAACGACTGCCGCGCGCGGTGGGCGAAGCGCGTGCCCTGGAAATGATATTGAGCGGACGCACGGTCGAAGCAGAGGAGGCGCTGCGCATCGGGCTGGTACACCGCATCGTCGACGGCGATCCGATCCAGGCCGCAATCGGGTTCGCGCGCGGATTCAGCGGCTTCGGCCTGCCGGCGCTGCGCCTGGCGCGTGATGCGGTCAAGCGCGCGCTCGACGTTCCGTTGCACGAAGGGCTGAACATCGAGGCGGACCTGAACACGCTCGCGTTCCAGACCCAGGATGCGGGCGAAGGCATGAGCGCATTCATGGAAAAGCGCAAACCCCGGTTCAAGGATCGCTGACCAGCCCATGCCGACAACTGAAGGAACAGTCGCCGTCACCGGCGCGAACCGCGGCATAGGCGCCGCGATCGCGCTGGCGCTGGCGCGCGCGGGCTACAGCGTCGCCTGTCTCACGCGCAGCGGCGGGGTGCCCGACGCGGGCGCGGACAGCGCCTTGCGCGCGCGCCTCGTGCCGATACGCTGCGACGTGCTCGACGAAGAGGCGGTCAGCGCCGCTCTGGCGCGCGCTGCCGCAGGGGCAGGGGGCCTCGTCGGCCTGGTCAACAACGCCGGTGTGCACACGGACGCAAAGAGTTCGGAACTGGCGACGGCGGATTACGAGCGCGTCATGGCCGTCAATGCGACGGCGGTGTTTGCCGTCGCGCGCGCGGCCTACCCGCATCTGGTGCGCGCGGGCGGCGGGCTGATCGTCAACATCGGCTCGTTCTTCGACAAACTGGGGGTCAAGCGCAACCTGGCCTACTGTGCCTCGAAGGCGGCGGTCGGGGCGATCACGCGCTGCCTCGCGGTCGAGTGGGCGGCGCAGAACATCCGGGTGGTCGATGTCGCGCCCGGTTACATCCTCACCGATCTGAACCGCGAGATGATGGCCGCGGGGCCGCTGCGCGCGTATCTCGACAAGCGCATTCCGCGCGGCGAACCGGGGACCGCCGACGAAGTGGCGCGGCTGGTCGCGGCCCTGTTCCGCGAGGACTTGCGCTTCCTCTCCGGGGAAACGATCTACATCGACGGCGCGCAAGGCATTGCGCATTGAATGAGAGGCCGTTTCAGAATTACCGAAACGGCCCCTGAATTAGGGGAGCATGAGGGGATGCGCCCCGAAGGTCTCGATCCCCCTCGAGGGGAAAGTCCCCTCGGGGGATATCCCCTCATTTCGTAATGAACAAAGTGAGA
>OCZT010001429.1_pt1 | contig 24706 bp, 22 predicted proteins | sample 1539031 | NCBI WGS metagenome assembly OCZT01 (sample SAMEA3539308, study PRJEB22396) | soil metagenome | biome: tundra; feature: field; material: soil | place: USA | collected 2010-05 | depth 0.15 m | reverse complement strand
AAAGTCATATATTTAGTTTTTATTCTTTTTATTTGATTTTCTGAAGATCGAGGCCACTCCCGAACGGTCTTTTATCAACTCAGGAATAATATTCAGCTTACCCCTCTTCATCATTTTTGGAGCGAGTGCCAGATCTTCAAAAATTTTTAACGTCCTGGTTTTATAGTCAACAAACAAGCCGATCTCATAAAGTCTTCCTGTGTATTTAATTGAGTCGAGAAAAGATTTATGAAAGGCCACAATCTCTTTTGCCTTTGGATTTGCTTTTTTCTCATTTATTGATTTTTCCCTGAGGAAATCCATCATTTTGGGAATATCAATACTCATTGGGCAACGTGCAAAACACATTTCGCATGTGAGACATACCCAGATAGTGAAAGATCGCAGGACTTTTTCTTCAAGAACCGGATCGCCCGTCTGCAACATCCTCATAATCACACTAGGAGGATAATCCATCTCTTCTGAAAGAGGACAACCTGCCGAACATTTTCCGCACTGGTAACAATGGGTAACTTTTACCTCTGTATGCTCCAGCACTTCTCCTCCAAGTCCTGATATTCCTGACTGATGCGTATCTGAACTCATGATATTCTTATTAATACTTAATATGAATTACATTTATGATAACGCACAAAAGTAACTATTTTTACAGCTCTAATTACATGAAAAAAGTCATATTAGGGATTTTACAATAATCGCAAAAAATCACTGATCCCCTTTTCAGGCACTAACATTCATCTAATCTGTGAAATGAATAACAGTACTTTTTTTGCCAATGTGATAAATATCACCAATAACAGATGTTAATCATTTCACAAAACAAAAAAAAAATCTAATTTTGTGCGGCTTAAACCTAATATAATTCTGTATTTCTATGAATAATGAATGGTTAATTCTTTTTTTCTTAGTCGGAGCAAGCTTTGTAGGATTAGTTCTGATCTTTTCGGGAATCGTAGCTCCAAAATCAACAAATCCTCAGAAATTTGAACCATATGAATGTGGCATCCCTACTGAGGGTGTTACATGGTTGCAATTTAATGTAGGTTATTATCTTTTTGCCATACTCTTTCTCGTTTTTGATGTTGAAACAGTCCTTGTATTTCCATGGGCCGTGGTAATGAAAGAAACCGGGATGGCTGCATTTGTCGAAATATTAATATTCTTTTTTATACTGGGCCTCGGTTTACTCTATGCCTGGAAAAAACATGCTCTTATATGGGAATAAAAGGAATGAAGAGGGAAGATTTCGGGGATAATGAAAGCCTTGATCTTCTTAATGAATCCGGCACCAATATTCTGCTTACAACAATTGATGACGTAATAAACTGGGGAAGAAAGAATTCCCTGTGGCCACTAACTTTTGCAACTAGATGTTGTGGTATTGAGATGATGGCTGCAGGTGCTGCACGACACGACTTCGCCAGATTCGGGATGGAAGTATACAGAGCGAGCCCCCGGCAGGCAGACGTTATTGTTGTGGCAGGAACCATTGTTCATAAAATGGCCCCTGTATTGAAACGTTTGTACGATGAGATGTCTGAGCCGAAGTATGTTGTCGCAATGGGTGCATGTGCAATATCAGGCGGACCATTCTTCCTGAATTCATACAGTGTTGTAAAAGGAGTCGAGCATGTGATCCCCGTTGATGTCTATGTACCGGGCTGTCCCCCTAGGCCTGAAGCATTATTGTACGGAATGCTTCAGTTACAACGCCTGATTGAAACACAAACCATAAAGTCGAGAAAAGAAAGGAACCTCTCTCACGATTATAAATAATACCCGGTAAATTCCGGAAATCTTATTATCAATGGATAAAATACAACTTGGAGAATTTATTAAATCGATAGCCGGTGAAGTGGAAATCAGAGACGGTAAGCAATATCTCGAAGTAACGGTTCCTCCTTCGGCGCTATATAAGCTGGCAAGGCAGTTAAGAGAAAATGAAGAGACACAATTTGATTTTCTTTTTTGTCTTACCGGAGTCGATTGGGGAGCCGATCTTGGAGTTATTTATCACATGAGGTCGACAATATATAATCACACTGTGGTTCTTAAGACCCGTATATCTGACAGAGAGAATCCGGTTCTGGATTCAGTTACGGATATATGGCAGACCGCTGAATTCCATGAAAGGGAAGTATATGACCTGCTGGGCATTAAATTTAATAATCATCCCGACCTTCGCAGACTATTCCTTGACAATTCATGGGGTTTCCCGTTGAGGAAGGACTATGTTGATGATATAAATATCGTTACAAAGTAATTTATGGAAGAAAAGGTAATAATCACCACTCCTGACGAATTGCAGGAATACTTTATCAACATGGGACCCCAGCATCCTTCAACTCACGGAGTGCTGAGGCTCCTGGTTTCGCTTAAAGGTGAGATGGTCAGGAACATTCAGCCTCATGTCGGGTACATACACAGCGGAATTGAAAAGATGTGCGAAAGTCTGACCTATCCGCAAATCATACATCTCACGGACAGGATGGATTATATTTCTGCCCATATAAACAATGAGGCTGTATGCCTGAATGTTGAGAAAGCTCTTGAGATAGATATTCCCGACAGGATCAAAGTGATACGTACTATAATGTCTGAACTCACCCGATTACAGTCACACCAGCTCTGGTGGGCCTGTTTTGGTATGGACCTTGGGGGACTTACATGCTTTTTTTATGGACTCCGGGACAGGGAAAAGATATTGGATATTTTTGAGGAGACATGCGGAGGCCGTATGATAGTGAGCTATAACTGTCCGGGCGGATTAATGTATGATATTCATCCCAATTTTCAGAAGCGAGTTAAGGATTTCATAAAGTATTTCAGGAAAATATTACCCGAGTATGATCAGTTACTGACAGGCAATGTGATTTTTCACGAAAGAAGCAAAGGCATAGGAATACTTACAAAAGAAGATGCAATCTCATTTGGTGTTACCGGTCCGACCGGCAGGGCATCAGGTTTTTCATGCGATGTAAGGAAGCATGAACCCTACAGCGCATATGACAGGGTGGAATTCAAAGAGATAGTGTTGACTGAAGGGGATACTTTCAGCAGATATGTTGCTCGCATAGAAGAGATGTGGGAATCTATGAAAATCATTGAACAACTGATAGATAATATTCCTGAAGGACCTTATGCAGTAAAAATGAAGCCAATTATAAAACTGCCCGAAGGTGAATACTATCAGAGAGTTGAAACGGCCCGAGGGGAGTTAGGAGTATTTGTGATCAGCGACGGCAACAAGAATCCGTACCGGGTAAAATTCAGATCTCCTAATTTTTCAAATCTTTCTGTTCTGAACCATATTGCAAGCGGCTTTAAAATAGCTGACCTTGTGGCTATTGGTGGTTCGCTGGATTTGATAATTCCGGATATTGACAGGTAAAAATTTGAAGTTAATAAAAAACACTATACTCAAAACGATAAGTAAAATTCCAGAACCTGGAATATAAGAATAAAGACCTAAAGTAAAAATATATGCTACCTGACATTGTCGCAGTAAATAATTCCCCTTCGCTTTCAGTCCCATGGTGGAAAGTCATTTATGATTTTTCCTCCCTGACAAAATGGGTCGATACCAGCCTTCATAGTTCTATGTCATCTTTTTGGGCTACAATAACAGAAATGTTGATTATTGGAGTATTAATACTCCTGTTTTATGCTCTAATCGGGCTGTTTCTGGTTTATGCCGAAAGAAAAGTTTGTGCCTTTATGCAGAACAGGCTTGGACCGAACAGAGTAGGCCCTTTCGGGATTTTCCAGACAATTGCTGACCTGTTCAAACTGCTTTTCAAAGAGCTGGTTCCGATAAAAAATGCCGATAGTTTTCTTTTCAACCTTGCACCTTTCATTGTGATAATAGCTTCATTTATGGCCATAGCAGCCATCCCTTTTGCAAAGGGGTTGCATGCAATTGATCTTAATATAGGTGTATTATATGTCATGGCTGTTTCAGCCATGGGAGTTATCGGAGTACTTCTGGCCGGCTGGTCAAGCAATAATAAATATTCACTGATCGGAGCGATGAGAAGCGGAGCCCAGATAGTAAGTTATGAATTATCAGTTGGCCTGGCCCTGATTACAGTAGTTATACTGGCCGGTTCAATGCAATTATCAGTAATTGTTGAAGCTCAGAGAGATGGCTGGTTTATTTTTAAAGGTCACATACCCGCCTTTATAGCTTTCATCATTTTCCTTATTTCAAGTACAGCCGAAACAAACAGAGGCCCCTTTGACCTTGCAGAAGCAGAATCTGAGCTGACAGCAGGTTATCACACAGAATATTCAGGTATAAAATTCGCTTTCTTCTTCCTTGCAGAATATATTAACATGTTTATTGTAGCGTCAATTGCTGCAACTGTCTTCCTGGGAGGCTGGATGCCATTTCACGTAGGTAGCTGGGAAGGGTTTAACCATATAATGGATTTTGTTCCGCCTTTTATATGGTATATAGGAAAAACATTTTTTGTAATATTCCTGATGATGTGGTTCAAATGGACATTCCCAAGACTGAGAATTGACCAGTTGCTTACTCTGGAATGGAAATACCTGTTGCCAATCAACCTCGTTAATGTTTTGATAATGGCATTTATAGTGCTGATGGGCTGGCATTTTTAAAAGTATATAATTATTAATATTTATCTCTGAATGAGAAGCATAATAAATTATCTGAAGGAAATATTTTTAGGTGTATGGTCGCTTCTGAAAGGCATGAAAGTTACCGGATCATACTTTTTCAGACCGGGTACTATCATCACTCAAAAGTACCCCTCGAACCGGAAAACCCTTGTAATGTTCGAACGATTCAAAGGTGAAGTTGTTATGCCACACAATGAAAAAAATGAGCATAAGTGCACAGGGTGCGGTATATGCGAATTGAATTGTCCCAACGGCACCATTGAAGTGATCTCAAAGACAATTGTAACAGAGGATGGAAAAAAGAAAAGAGCTATCGACAAACATATCTACAGGTTGAGTATGTGTACTTTTTGTGCTTTATGTGTTAAGACATGTCCTTCAAATGCTCTTGCCTTTTCCCAGAAATTTGAACATGCGGTCTTTAACAGGGCGCTTCTTATTAAAACATTAAATAAACCAGGTTCACAATTAATGAAAGGAGTTGAGTGATGATGGCCCCTATTATGTTTATAATTTTTTCTGCGATGATTGTTGTCTTTTCTATTCTGACAGTCACAAGTCGCAAAATTCTCAGAGCTGCAGTTTTCCTCCTGTTTGTTCTGGTTTCAACGTCAGGACTATATTTCATGCTGAATTATCAGTTCCTTGCAGCAGTCCAGCTAACACTTTATGCCGGGGGAATCGTAGTTCTGATAATCTTTTCAATTCTTCTTACCAGTCATTTAAGCCAGAAGTTCGAATCTTCAGGTTGGAAAAAAAATATATTCTCGGCAATAGCCGCTGCGACAGGAGCTATACTTTCTATTATAACAATACTCGATTATAAATTTGTAGCAACCACCGAGGCAGCTAAAGAGGTAGACATGAGACTGATAGGAAAAAGCCTTTTGTCGGTCGATTATGACGGATATGTGCTTCCGTTCGAAGTGATTTCGGTATTGCTTCTGGCAGCAATGGTTGCGGCTATTGTTGTCGCAAAAAAAGGAGCCCCAAAAACTATAGATTTAACAAAACCAAATCAGGAATAAAATGAACTCAGGAATACCGGTACAGTACTTCTTAATCCTTGCAACGATTATGTTTTTCACAGGAGTCTATGGCTTCCTTACACGACGGAACCTGATAACAATATTAATGTCGGTGGAACTGATTTTAAATTCTGTTAACATAAATTTCATGGCCTTTAACAGGTATCTGTATCCGCATAAGCTTGAAGGCATGTTTTTCAGCCTGTTTATTATTGCAGTCGCTGCTTCGGAAGCTGCGGTTGCAATAGCAATAATAATCAATATCTACAGGCGGTTCACAACGATAAATGTGGAAGACGTTGACGAGATGAAATATTAACCGGTGTGAGGTGTGAGGTTAGAACTAAATATAGAACAATAGAACAATAGAACAATAGAACATTACAACTCAGCAACTTTACGAAATTTTTAATATGATGAACTTCAATTATACAATCTGGATTTTGCTGCTCCCTTTTCTAATGTTTATATTTCTGGGACTGGCGGGTCATAAGTATTTTCCAAAGCTCTCAGGTATATTAGGAACATGCGGACTGGCAATCATTACAATTCTATCATACTTTACAGCTTACAAATACTTTTTCTCAAGTGAAAAGGTGGATGGGGCGTTTCAGAAAATTATAGCATTCAATTTCACATGGCTTCAATTTACTGACAAGCTGCATATAGATATTGGGGCTTTACTTGACCCGATTTCGGTTATGATGCTGGTGGTTATAAGTACAGTTTCATTCATGGTGCATATCTACAGCCTTGGATACATGAAAGGGGAAAAAGGCTACGAACGTTTCTTTTCTTTTCTTTCTTTGTTCACTTTTTCGATGCTGGGATTGGTTCTGGCGACAAATATTTTCCAGATGTATATCTTCTGGGAACTTGTAGGAGTATCTTCATTCCTTCTCATAGGATTTTATTATCAGAAGCCATCAGCAGTAAGAGCTTCAAAAAAAGCTTTTATCGTTACACGGTTTGCTGACCTGGGATTTCTGATCGGAATTCTTATTTTATCATTTAATACAAAGACATTCGATTTTATTTCCCTTACTAATCCTGCAGGATCAGCTATAACCCAGGGGACTGGCATCGGCTTCCTTGGCCTTTCAGTAATGACCTGGTCGATGATCTTTGTTTTTATGGGTGGTGTGGGAAAATCAGCGATGTTCCCGTTCCACATCTGGCTTCCCGATGCTATGGAAGGTCCTACTCCTGTTTCTGCCCTTATCCACGCTGCTACTATGGTTGTGGCCGGTGTATATCTTGTCGCAAGAATGTTTCCTATCTATGCAATATCTGCTCCTGTTGCGCTTCATGTTGTTGCCTATGTCGGAGCATTTTCATCTCTTTTTGCTGCAATCATCGCATGTACTCAAACGGATATAAAAAGGGTACTGGCCTATTCCACAATGTCGCAGATAGGATATATGATGCTTGCGCTTGGCGTTGCAGGTTATGGAGGGCAGGAAGGATTGGGATATATGGCATCTATGTTCCATCTCTTCACCCATGCAATGTTCAAAGCGTTGTTATTTCTAGGAGCGGGCGCAATTATTCATGCCGTTCACAGTAATTATATGACCGACATGGGCGGGCTACGCAAATATCTGCCCATAACTCATATTACCTTTTTAATAGCGTGCCTGACTATTGCCGGAATACCTCCGTTGTCGGGGTTTTTCAGCAAGGATGAAATACTTGCTGCCGCATTTCACAGCAACAAGATCCTGTTCGCAGTCGAATATGGTGTTGCAGGCATTACAGCATTTTATATGTTCAGGATTTATTTCAGTATTTTCTGGGGAAAAAATACCAACTATCATCATACACCTCTTGAGGCTCCTGCAACCATGACTATACCATTAATTGTTCTTGCTATTGGATGCGTGGTCTCGGGTTTTATTCCTTTTGATAAACTCGTTACATCAGATGGTAAGGTACTGAAAAGCGAGATTGAACTGGTAATCGCAATTCCATCGGTACTTATTGCCTTACTCGGTATAGGAATAGCGTACATTATGTACCGTAAGGAGAGTTCAATACCTGACAGGCTTGCCTCAATATTTAAATATAGCTATAAGTGGGCCTACAACAAGTTCTATATAGATGAAATCTGGCTGTTTGTAACCAAAAAAATTATCTTCAGATACATATCAGATCCGATTGCATGGTTCGATCGTCATGTTGTTGATGCGACAATGAATGGTATTGCCAGCATTACCCAAATTGTATCTTTCAGAATAAGAGGATTTCAGTCGGGCCAGTTGCAGAAATATGCTTTTGTATTTATAACCGGGGCAATCATGCTTGCGATATTATTTATTTACCTGTGGAAATAACCGAATATTTAGAAAAAGACTTTTAATTATGGATATTTTATCTCTGTTTGTAGTAATTCCGGTCTTAACTATCACTGCCATCCTGCTTTTAAAAGACACAAAGCATGTTCGCATGGTTTCAGCTTTTGGGATGGGGCTGCAGTTATTGATGGCGGCCAGTCTTGTGTTCCTCTATCTTTCTGCCCGTCATGCGGGGAATAGTGATGAAATGTTATTCGTTAAAGACCATTTATGGTTCAAAAGTCTTAATATCCATTATGCTGTAGGTGTCGACGGTATTTCCGTAGCCATGATTGCACTGACTTCACTTGTTGTTTTTGCAGGCATCTTTGCATCATGGGAAGTAGTGTTTCTCAGGAAAGAATTTTTTGTCTCCCTGATTCTTTTGGCTACCGGAGTTTTCGGATTTTTTATCTCTATCGATCTCTTTACTATGTTTCTGTTTTATGAGCTCGCAGTTATACCAATGTATCTCTTGATTGGAATATGGGGCACCGGTCCGAAAGAATATTCAGCTATGAAACTGACTCTGATGCTTATGGGTGGATCAGCGTTGCTTCTTGTTGGCCTGCTTGGCATATACTTTAATTCCTCACCTGATGGGGGCCGGCTCACATTCAACATACTGGAGATCTCAAAAATTGTCATCCCGCTGCCGGCCCAGAGATTATTTTTCCCACTCACATTTTTGGGATTCGGAGTTCTCGGAGCATTATTCCCATTTCATACATGGTCACCCGACGGGCATGCCTCCGCTCCCACTGCGGTTTCTATGCTGCATGCAGGCGTTCTGATGAAACTGGGAGGTTATGGGGCATTCAGGGTAGCTATTTTCCTCATGCCTCAGGCAGCTCATGAACTTTCCTGGATATTTATTATACTTACTTCGATCAGTGTCGTTTATGGAGCTTTTGGAGCAATTGCCCAGAAGGATCTTAAATATATTAATGCTTACTCCTCCGTGAGCCACTGCGGACTTGTGCTTTTTGCCGTGCTGATGATGAACCAGACAGCCATGAACGGAGCAATAATCCAGATGATCTCGCATGGCTTAATGACAGCCTTGTTCTTTGCGCTGATTGGAATGCTATATGGTCGCACTCATACCAGGCTGATCAATGAAATGGGCGGATTGATGAAAATTATTCCATTCCTTTCTGTTTGTTATGTTATTGCGGGTTTGGCTTCACTTGGATTACCGGGCCTCAGTGGTTTCGTTGCTGAAATGACAATTTTCGTTGGAGCTTTCCAGCATCCTGAGCTCTTCTACCGGATCGTGACAATACTTGTGGTCTCCTCCATTGTAATTACAGCAGTCTATATACTCAGAGTGATTGCAATTTTGTTACTTGGCCCTACAACAAATGAGCATTTTGAACATCTGCCTGATGCAAAATGGTTTGAAAAGATTTCAGTTGTAACACTGATAGGGTCGGTTGCCGCAATTGGTTTGGCACCATTCTGGCTTTCAAGTATGATTGGGACCAGCCTGCATCCCATTATCGAGAAGATTTTAGCGCTCAACCCGTTTTGATTTGTCTATTTATAAACGCTTTGCATAATATTATGATATGAGCTTAAGTACTTTTTTAATAATGCGTCACGAAATGCTGCTAATTGTTGCAGCTCTTTCAGTGCTGATCGCCGAAATATTCAGGGATCCTGAAAAGAAGAAAAGCGTAACTCTCTTTTCAATATTGTTATTCGCAGTAATAACAATCATAGGATTTCTTCCTTCTGCTGAAGGATCACTTTTTGGAGGAATGTATATTTCTACCGGGACAAGGCTCCTTATGAAGAATATTCTGAATATCGGAGTGTTGCTGGTATTAATACAATCCGTCACATGGCTTAAAAAAGAAGAAAATTCCGGGAAAATAAATGAGTACTTTTTATTGATCATATCTACTCTTATCGGAATGAATTTCATGATTTCTGCAGGTCATTTTCTGATTTTCTACATCGGAATAGAACTGGCTACGATCCCGATAGCAGCCCTGGCAGCATATGACCGTTACAGGAATAAATCTGCGGAAGCCGGTATTAAACTCATTTTATCATCTGCATTATCATCAGGAATACTGTTATACGGATTATCCATGATATACGGAACTACAGGTTCTATGTATTTCGGCGAAGTGGCTAAACAGTTTGGAAATAATAGTCTTCAGATATTGGGTTTCATCTTCTTTTTCGCAGGAATGTCATTCAAAATTTCAATTGTTCCTTTCCATCTCTGGACTGCCGATGTATATGAAGGTTCTCCTGTAAATGTAACCTCTTATCTTTCAGTTATTTCAAAAGGTGCAGCACTGTTTATTTTAATCATTATCCTATTCACAGTTTTTCCTGTTATAATGGCAACCTGGCAGAAAACGATTTTTGTCACATCAATCCTGACAATGACAATAGGCAATCTTTTTGCCATACGTCAGCAAAATTTAAAACGTTTCCTTGCATTTTCATCTATTTCCCAGGCAGGTTATATCCTGTTAGGACTTATTGGCGGAAACCAGCTTGGAATGACCTCTGTGATATATTATATCCTGGTATACATTTTTTCAAATCTTGGCGCCTTCGGTGTTGTTGCTGCAATATCCAACGCAACCGGAAAGGAAAACATTGATGACTATAACGGACTCTATCATACAAATCCGAAGCTTAGTCTTATTATGACCCTTGCATTGTTTTCGCTGGCGGGGATCCCTCCTGTTGCAGGATTTTTTGGAAAATTTTTCCTGTTTACAGCAGCAGCTCAGAAAGGGTATTATCTGCTTGTTTTGATTGCGGTTCTCAATACAATTATTTCATTATTTTATTATCTCCTTGTAGTAAAAGCAATGTTCATAGTGAAAAGTGAAAATCCAATAGAAAAATTCAGGAGTGATTTTCCAACACGTTTTGCATTGGGAATTTGCGTTGCAGGTATTGTAATTACCGGTTTTGCCAGCATAATTTTTGAGGCAATAAGAAATTTAAGTTTCGGTGTATAAAGCACAGGGCTCAGGGCTCTGAGCGAAGTTCTTTGCCGCAAGACCGCAAAACTTTCAGACTGTAAAACTGCAAGACCATAAAATATCGGGATAAATTTTAAAGATTAAAAGCCATGGCGATAAATAATGCAAAACATATTATAGGAGAAATCGATGGCATCCGCTGTACTATTGTTGAGACCGGTGCCAGTCTAGAACGTAGTGCTTTTCTGAGTGATCTCCTGAGTTTCAACAACCTGGAAGTAAAAGAGATGAAGGAACCATCTGAGATTCCGGATGAAGAATCAAAATATACTATTGGTGTCACTGACCTGATCTTTAATCCTGTCTTCGCAATTTATGAAAGGCAGTTAAAAACAAGAGAGGGATCATTTGTAACGCCTGGTTACTGGAAACAGGAATGCATTGAGTGTGATCCAAGATATTGGATCAGGAGAAAAAATGTAAACAAACCTGCTGCTGATTAACAATATTGAAGTTATCGGTTGCCTGTTTTGGCCGGTGTTCCTGATATTCCGAGTGAAATTGTAATGCTATTTCCTGAAATCATTCAAATTATTCCTTCTGTTAATACTCCTAATTACAAGTCAGCAGTGTTCCATATTTCCCAGGCCTTCTCAGCCTGAGACTGAAGCATTTTGATTCCGCTGATTATCAGACATCCCTGCTCCGCTCCTTTTTTCAGAAAAGCTGTAAGCTCGGGATTGTATACCAGATCAAATAAGATATGCTTCCCGGTTAGACTTTTGTAATCTATATCTGGTTTGCTATCAATATCCGGGTACATTCCCAGGGGAGTAGTATTAACTATAAGCTGACTGTTATTAATAATTTGTGAATCGATATCAGAATAATTCAAAACACCTGTTCTTTTTTCGCGCGATACCAGGCTTACATTTAATCCGAATTTCCTAAGAACATGGCAAACTGCCCTGGAACTCCCTCCTGTTCCAAGAACCAGTGCATTTGATACATTGGAATTGATATATTGTACCAGTGTATCTCTTATACCGGTCACATCGCTGTTATAACCACTCAGCATGATCTTCCCTGCATATCTTTTAATCTTTATTACGTTTACTGCACCGATCTCTTTGGCTTCAGGTTCGGTAAAGTCGAGAAACCTCATTATTTCAGACTTATAGGGTATAGTGATATTCAGTCCACACAATTCATCATCAGAAGCAATTAACTCCTGAAATCCGTCAAGGTTAATTAAAGGATAGTTCTCGTACGAACAATCTTTAATGTTTTCGTTTAAAAACTTTTCAGTAAAGTACTTCTTAGAGAAAGAATGTCCGAGAGGATATCCAATGAGACCAAATTTTCTCATTAATGCAAGGTTATTTGATTTTGCGAAGAGAATGACAGACAAATTTAGTTACTGTTTCAGTTCCTCGGGAAGAAATTGAAAAAATGTATCTCCGCGAAGTCCCAGTCGTAGTGTTTCAAGGGAAATTATCTCGTGAGGCGCTATATTTCCCAGGTTGACATTTGCTCCGAAATTTTTAATAAACCACGACTGTTGTGATTTTAATGGCGCTTCCCATATCACGTTTTCAAGTTTAACATGTTCAGCAATTCCACAGATTATACTATTATTTATCGACCCGTCTTCATTATAAATTCCGGTTGTGCCTGATTCCCTGGCTTCAGCAATAACTTTAACAGATCCAGCATTCAGTTCCGTTTTCATCATAGCGACCCATTCCTCAGGAGTATAAATAACATCTTTCTTCTTTGAGCCAACTTCTGAGATAACAGTTCCTCTCTCAGTCAGCCTGCTTATATACTCAAGTTTCCTTTTATGTTCAAAGTCGTAAGATCCGTCAGATACTTCGACCACTTCTATTTCGTATTTATCAATAAAGTCGACGAATTCCTGGAACATATTCCTGATAATGAACGCTTCGAACAGAGTGCCTCCAAAATACGGGATCGCGCCGGATTTCTTATAAAGAGCAATTTTCTTTTCAAATCCAGGAGTAATCAGAGAGGTTCCGAAACCAAGCTTCACATAATCGGTATACCCGCTGCCAACGGACATGAAGTCTTCTGCTTCCCTGATACTTAGTCCTTTATCCATTACCATTGTGATTCCGGAATTACGTGGTTTTATCGGCCTTTCAGGCAGAAAAGGTAGCAGCGTTGTCATAATTATGCTATTTTTAGCTTAGGTTCAAATAAGATTGTTGCTCTCGAGAAGTTTTTTAATCTTTCTGGTAAAAATTTCAGGCGGGAAAATATCTTCAAATTCTGAAAAGAGATCTTTATCAAGATTTAATGCAAGTGAAAGATGCTTGTAAGCTTTTTCATTATTCCTCGAATGAAGGTAAAATGACGCCAGCAAATAGTTGATACCTGGTACATCGCCGGTAACTTTGTAGGCGCGTTCAAAGTATGGCAGGGCTTTGGCAGCAAGACCATCTTTAAGGATAATTGTCCCAAGATCGGCCCATACTTCATCATAATAGGAATCGAGTTTAAGAGCCTCCCTGAAACATCTTAACGCAGCTTTTATCTCTCCTTTGGAATAATGTGCTTTACCTAACAGGTACCATATTTCAGGATTTTCATCATCAAGGCGCACTGCTTTCCTGAAAAAAATCATGCTGTCGTCAGCATTTCCGGTATTAAGTGCAATTACTCCCAGACCAAACCATGGATCGGCAAATTCGGGTGCAAGTTCAATTGCTTCCTGGTAATATTTACGTGCCATGATAACCTCACCTACCTTTTCGTAACATTCTGCCAGATATGTCATCGCTTCAAAGCTGTCGGGCTCATTTTCCAGATATTCATGATATACCGGAATTGCATCGGAATACCTTTCCAGGTTACTTAGAATATTCCCTTTGTTAAAGATTGCGAATGTGTTCTGGGAATTTATTGCGAGGGCATAATCATAAGCCTCCATCGCTTTGTCGTACGATTCAAGTTTATTATAAATTATTCCAAGATTATACCAGGCGCTGTCTGAGAATGGTTCTTCATCGAGATATTTAAGATAGTAGTGTATGCTGTTTTCATAATCCTCTATCTTTTCATATGCATAGGCTATATCGTACAGATGAGCCTTGAATTCAGGTTCCATTTCAATGAGCTTTTCCATATAAGGGATCAAATGCTCATAATAGTTAAGGTTTTGCAAGACTGAAGTTATCGCAAAAAGTATGTTTTCAACATCTTCCGTATCAAGTGTAAGAGAGTAGTCAAACATCTTTTTTGCCCCCTGAATATCACCAAGCATGCCATACGCAGTGCCTTTTTCTATATAAATTTCATGATTTCCCGGCTCGATGCTTTCCAGTTTCTTGAGTAGTCTGAGAGCCTCAACAGCTCTGCCCTTATCAAGCAGTACCCTCGCTTTTCTCAATTGGATGGAAACTGAATTAGGATGCTGTTCGCTGGCCAGTACTGCAGCTTCAAATGCTTTTATTGAGTTATTGCTCTCAATATAATAATCTATAATTGTCTCAAATTCAATAACATCAAAAAAATAATTCTCATTATTTTTCTTCATTTTCTCAAACTTCTGTACTGCATGCTTCACCTCGTCCTCGTAGGAAAACCCATACTTATCTTCTTCCATGGCTCACAAAAATATGTTTACAAAATTAATACTATTTTATAATAAGGATGTTCCGTGCATACTCAATTATCAACATTTTAACATTTTTTTAACCATTTGATAAACAGGTAAGTATAAATAAAACGAAATTAATAGCGTTTTTTTTAATCAGCTGACGCAACCTGTGGAACCAAATAGTCATCTATTACTTGTAAAACAGATATATTTTAATAAATCATACCCTATTTACCCTAGAATTAACCTAAATTCTACCTTCGAAGAACCGGGCGACCTCCCGGTTTTTCATTTTATATTAATATATTTGTATTGATACATTCCTTAAAATACTTCTACATGAAAAAATCAGGATTTATCAATTTAATTCCAATGCTGTTTAGCATCCTGTTTATTTCGATTTCTTTTACTGACTGCAAAAAAACTGAAAATCCAATAAAATATTCTAAAGGTACATTCCCCGATACAGTTATTAATATAGCTGATATTAATTCCAACTATGATGATTACAACATTGCATTATACCAGATTGGAGAAACTCTGCCCATAATATTTTCAAGTAACAGGAAAAGTTCAGGAGGACAATTTGATCTTGAACAGGCGAGTATTTCATATTCATTTGATCAGACTACTGGAGTATTTGGATTTGGATCAAAAATGACAACTGATCCTTTCCTTGACAAACTTATCGGGAAAGCTGTAACACCCGGAAATGATTTCGGACCCTACAGACTTTTCAGCACAGTAGATGGGTTTGAATATCTTTTGCTTTCTTCGGTAAATGCAGCTGGAAACCTTGATCTTAATTATCTTAAAAACACGCCGGTCTCCGGCTCAAATATCCCTGATGTATCCGGACCTTTTCCCATTAAGCTTATGAATACAGGATCGGATGATGCCTATATCTGTTTTAATTTTGATCAGGATACAGCTTATTTTTCATCGAATAAGGATGGAAACTTTGACATTTTTTCCCTCAATAAACCGGCAGATAAAGATCTGACATCATGGTTTAATCTTGATTATGCACAACCTGCAAAGACAGATAGTATTAATAGTTCATATGATGATAAATGTCCGTTCATATACAAAAAAATAATGGTTTTTACTTCTAACCGTCCGGGCGGACTTGGCGGTTATGACCTCTATTATTCGATTTTAAAAGATGGGAAATGGAGTTCTCCTGTTAACATGGGTCCACGTATAAATACTTCCTATGATGAATACAGACCGGTTATCGGTTATGATCCTGATTTCACTAACAAATATCTGATGTTTTCTTCCAACCGACCAGGTGGTAAAGGAGGATTCGATCTCTATTTCACCGGTGTGGATTTTCCTTCAAAATAATGAGGGAATCCGGGGATAATAAATTCAGTCTTTTCTAGCAGCGATAAGAGTGTTACGCAAAAGTGAGACTCTCGTCATTGGCCCAACACCACCCGGTACAGGAGTTATATAAGAACATTTAGGGGCTACACTTTCAAAATCGACATCTCCAACAAGTTTAAATCCTGATTTGGTCTCATGGCTGATGACACGGGTCGTTCCGACATCTATCACAACAGCTCCATTTTTGACCATATCATTTGTAACGAAAGCGGGAGAACCGATTGCTGCAATAATAATATCAGCCTGCCTTACAATATCCTTTATGTTTTTGGTACGGCTATGCACCACAGTAACAGTTGCGTCCATTCCTTTCTGGGAAAGAAGAATACTAAGAGGCCGGCCAACTATATTACTGCGGCCAATTACGACACAGTTTTTGCCTGATGTTTCAATCCCATACCTTTTTATCAGTTCAATGATCCCATATGGAGTGGCAGGCAGATATCCTGGTAGTCCAATAACCATCTTCCCGATATTAACCGGGTGAAAACCGTCTGCATCTTTTCGGGGATCAATTGCTTCAATTACCTTATTTTCTGATATATGTGCAGGTAATGGTAACTGGACTATGAAACCATCTATAGCAGGATCATTATTGAGTTCTTCAATTTTTTCGAGTAAGGCGGCCTCGGTAATTTCGCTCCTGAATCTGATAAGAGTTGATTTGAAGCCAACTTCCTCACAATCTTTTACTTTGTTAGCAACATAAATTTCGCTTGAGCCATTGTTACCGACAAGTATAGCCGCGAGATGAGGAATCTTTTTCCCTGCGGTTTTTAGCTTTACTACTTCACCGGCAATTTCCTTTTTGATTTCAGAGGCTACCTTCTTGCCATCAATAATCTTATACATGTCACATGTTATTTTTTGCCCATGAGTCTTGCGACATTTCCACCCTTAGTCATCATCTTCATCATCCGTTTGGTTTCATCGAACTGTTTCAGAAGCTTATTCACCTCCTGCACCGTTGTTCCACTTCCTGTAGCAATTCTTTTCCTCCTGCTGCCATTAAGAACTACAGGATTTATTCGTTCTTCAGGTGTCATACTTCTTATAATTGCTTCAATACCCTTGAATGCATTATCGTCTATGTCCAGATCTTTTACTGCTTTTCCAACCCCGGGGATCATTGCCATCAGATCTTTAACATTACCCATTTTCTTTATCTGCTGGATCTGTGTAATAAAATCATTAAAATCGAACTGGTCTTTTGAGATCCTCTTCTGTAGCTTTCTTGCCTCTTCAGAATCATATTGTTCCTGCGCTTTTTCAACAAGAGAAACTATATCACCCATTCCCAGAATTCTGTCGGCCATCCTGTCAGGGTAGAATATATCGATAGCCTCCATCTTTTCACCCGAACTAACAAATTTAATAGGTTTGTTGACTACTGTTTTAATAGAAAGTGCTGCTCCTCCCCTTGTATCTCCATCGAGTTTTGTTAATACAACTCCATCAAAATCAAGTCTATCATTAAATTCCCTTGCAGTATTTACGGCATCCTGACCGGTCATGGAATCAACAACAAAAAGTATTTCATGTGGATTTACTGCATCCTTTACTGATGATATCTCCTTCATCATCTCTTCATCAATGGCCAGGCGGCCGGCTGTATCAATAATTACCAGATCGTAGCCTGTCTTTTTTGCTTCTTTTACAGCATTACGGGCTATTGCGATCGGGCTCATATTTCCATCTTCAGTATAAACCGGTACTTCGATCTGTGCACCGATTATCTTTAATTGTTCTATTGCAGCGGGCCTGTACACGTCACAGGCAACAAGCAAAGGATTCTTGCCTCTTTTGGTTTTTACCCATTTGGCAAGTTTACCGCTGAAAGTTGTTTTTCCTGAACCCTGAAGTCCGGCAATAAGTATTATTGAGGGATTTATTTTAATATTAAGATCGGTTTTATCGCCGCCCATCAGGTCAACAAGTTCATCATGAACTATTTTAACCATCATCTGTGACGGGTTAACCGAATTGAGAACCTCCTGCCCTATTGCTTTCTGTTTAACAGTATCGGTAAATTGTTTTGCGATTTTAAAATTAACATCCGCATCAAGCAAAGCCCTGCGAACTTCCTTAAGTGTTTCAGCTATATTTATTTCAGATATTCTGCCCTGTCCTTTTAAAAGTTTAAAAGATTTCTCCAGCCGTTCACTTAAATTTTCAAACATAAATTTTATAGATAAATAAAATAACTTAAAATTCTTTCTATTGTCCCAAGGCCCCCTGGGATAAATCTCTCTTACATCCTTTCCGGCATTTCAATACCCAGAAGCCACATCCCGGCAGAGATTATTTCACTTATGACCTCAGATAAGATCAGCCTGAAATTTCTTATATCTTCATCCACTTCTCCAAGAATAGAAAAATCGTGATAAAACTGGTTATATTCCCTTGAAAGCTCATAGCAATAATTTGCGATTAAAGCAGGACTATAACTTGTTGCTGCTGCTGAAACTGTTTCAGAGAATTTACTCAACAATTTTATTAGTTCAATTTCTTTAGGACCTGTTTTTGCTCCGGAAAATTGAATATGGTCAGTATTGATCCCCATCTGTTCTGCTTTTCGGAATATTGATTTTATTCTTGTGTATGTATATTGAATAAATGGTCCGGTGTTCCCATTGAAATCTATTGACTCAGCTGGGTTAAATGTCATGTTTTTTCTTGGATCCACTTTAAGAATATAATATTTCAGAGCACCCATTCCGATTTTTCTGAATATATCTTCCTTCTCTTCGTCTGAAAAATCAGAAAGTTTCCCAAGTTCCAAAGAGACTTCCATAGCAGTCAGCTGCATCTCTTTGATTAGGTCATCTGCATCCACTATTGTTCCTTCGCGTGATTTCATCCTGCCTTCAGGAAGTTCAACCATGCCATAAGAAAAATGGATCAGTCCATCGGCCCAGCTATAACCCAACCTTTTAAGAATAGCTTTAAGTACCTGGAAATGATAATTTTGTTCATTTCCAACAACATAAATACTCTTGTCGAAATTATATTCTTTGTGCCGATCTACAGCAGTACCGAGATCCTGGGTCATATAAACTGCTGTACCATCAGATCTTAGTAAAAGCTTCTGATCCAATCCATCAGGAGTGAGATCGGCCCATATTGAACTATCCGCATTTCTGTAAAGAATCTTTTCTTTTAATGCTGCGATGACAATATCTTTACCAACTTTATAGGTATCTGATTCATAGTAGATCTTATCAAAATCAACTCCAAGTTTTTTATAAGTCTCATCAAAACCAGCATATACCCAGGAGTTCATCATTTTCCATAACCTGTAGACTTCTTCATCACCTGCCTCCCATTTCAGAAGCATATCCCTGGTTTCTCTCATGAGTGGTGCGGAGTTTTTTGCTTCTGCTTCATCCATACCCTCATTTACAAGTTCCTCAATCTGTTCCTTATAATTTTTCTCGAATAAAACATAATATTTTCCGACCAGGTGATCACCCTTTATACCAGACAACTCAGGAGTTTCTCCGTTTCCAAATTTTTGCCACGCCAGCATTGATTTGCAAATATGGATTCCCCGGTCATTAACAATATTTGTTTTTACCACTCTGTGTCCGCAGCCTGATAAAATACGATAAAGAGAAAATCCAAGAAGATTATTCCGTATATGCCCAAGGTGTAAAGGTTTATTTGTGTTAGGGGAAGAGTATTCAACGAGAATAGTTTCAGGATTTGAAACCTGGCAATTCTCCAGATGGTTTTTTTCAGCCTTTATTTTTCTGAAATAATCAACCCACCAGACGTCAGAGATTTCAAGGTTCAGGAATCCTTTAATTACATTAAATCCTGAAACTGACGGAAAATTTTCAACAAGATATTGTCCGATTGTTTCACCGGTCTTTTCGGGTGTATTTTTTGAAAATCGCAAGAGAGGAAAAACAACAAGTGTAAAGTCTCCTTTGAAATCTTTTCTTGTTTCCTGAATCTGAATCAGGTCATCATTAACTTCGCTATTGTAAATAATATTAACAGCTTCTTTTATCTTTTCTTTAAGAACAATCTCCATTTTTTCTTTAACAAATTTCAGGTTGCAAAGATAATATATTAATATATTGATTTACAAGAAAACATGACCAAAAAGGCTTCTTAGAGTACTAACAAGAATTATGTTGTTTTTGCCAAACCGGTAAAATATTTGACAACTGACCTATTCTTTTTGATAAAGAAAACTTTAAAATAAAAAACTTATTATACTTTTGAATATGTTTTTTTTATAACTTTATCATCAATAATAGATTAAAAGGTGGAGTTGAAAAATTTATTTATCGAACCGACAGCTAAGACACCCCAGGTTGATTTAAATTATCCTTCAGGCGAACTTATAATGTCCGGAAAGTCAATCCCTGAGAATGCTGCAATTATTTATGAAGCAGTGCTTAAGTGGGTTAATGAATACATTAAGAAACCCAGACCCACCACAAACCTGCGTCTTAATCTGGAGTATTTTAATACTGCTTCTGCCATCTGGCTGGCAAAAATTGTACAGGCTCTGGGTTCAATAAAGGATAGTGAATATACGCTTATGATACACCTCTACTTCAATATTGAAGACTATGATAATATGGAAGCTGAGGATCTTAAGGATGAACTTCACCCTATTATACATATGATCGGAGTTCCAACAGTAAGTCTCGGAATCAAAATTTACGGGACAGATGATAAAGGAGAGATTCTTAAAGAGTCGATGGTTCTTATTTAATTTCACCTACTAACTTTTATCGGTAAACTATTATTTCTTCATTTTTTTGGCATAACTTTATTCGCCAATTAATTGTAATAGTCATGCAAACAGTATTCATTGTTTTGCTTTCAATATTTACTATCATGGAAACATTTTCCCAGAACATTACAACTGACAGACAGCCAGTTGCGGCAGGAAGATTTTATCCGGCTGATAAAGAGACACTCACGAAAGATCTTTCTCGACTTTTCGAATCCTGTAAAAAGTCGCCCGACAATTGGAACGTAAGGGCAATAATCAGTCCACATGCGGGATATATGTTTTCAGGGAAAATTGCTGCATCTGCATTTTCAGCAATACCAAAGAACGCAATATATAAAAATATCTTTATTATCGGGTCAAGCCATGTAATGTACTTCAACGGAGCTTCGGTATATAATTGTGGTGATTATATTACCCCTTTAGGGAAAGTTCCTGTAAATAAAGAAATTGCCAATAAACTTATTAAGAACAATAAGGTCTTTAACTTTCCAATAAATGCACATCTCCAGGAACACAGTATCGAGAATCAATTACCTTTTATTCAATATTATTTTAAGGAGATGCCAACGATTGTGCCTGTTATCATTGGTACTGATGATGAAAATACTGTAAAGAAGATCGCTGAGGCTCTCAGACCGTGGTTTACTCCGGAAAACCTTTTTATTATCAGTAGCGACTTCTCTCATTATCCGGCGTATAAAGATGCCATCGAGAATGACAGTTTAACTGCTATGAGTATTATATCTGGTAGTCCAAAAACTTTTTTGAATACTCTCAGTAACAATACTTCAAAACAAATTCCCGGACTGGTTACAAGCATGTGTGGATGGACTTCTGGACTTACACTACTCTATCTGGTTGAAGGAAATAATAAACTTGAAATCAAACTTATAGATTATTGTAATTCAGGCGATTCTCCAAATGCCGGAAAAGATGAGGTAGTTGGCTATAATGCAATCATCATGATTGATAAAAAGCAGGATGCAGCCACCGTGCACGAGACTAAAAATAGTTTTTCTTTTACTGACACAGAAAAAAAACAACTTTTTGCAATTGCAAAGAGTAGTATTCAGGCAAAGCTTAATGATAACAAAAATATTGTTTTAGATGAAAAGTCCTTTCCGGAGAATCTTAAAAACCCGATGGGCGCTTTTGTTACATTAAAAATAAATGGCGATTTAAGAGGTTGTATCGGTAGGTTCATTTCTTCAGAGCCATTATATAAAGTTGTCCAGGAATCAGCTATTTCATCCGCATTTGAAGATCCACGTTTTAACCCGCTTACAAAAGATGAATATAAAAAAACTACCATTGAAATAACTGTACTTGGACCATTAAAAAAGATCAATAATATTAACGAGATCATTTTAGGTAAGCATGGGATTTATATCAAAAAGAACAACAGGGCAGGAACTATGCTTCCACAGGTAGCAACAGAAAACGGATGGACCGTTGAAGAGTTCCTTGGATTTACTTCAAGAGATAAAGCCGGTTTAGGATGGGACGGTTGGAAAGATGCCGAGATTTTTATCTACGAAGGAGTCGTTCTTGAAGATAACTAGAAGTAACTATGTATCATGTTATTAGCACTTGTTTCACTGTAATACTCTTATATTTAATCAGTTACTTTTTTTACCGGATCGGTTACTATTCCCTTCAGCTTCACAGAAAATTCTGGAACTCGGTGCTTGCTGCATCCTTCCTTCTGACAGCGATAGCGGGTGTATTCCTTGCCCTTCAGATTAATTATAAATGGAACCTTCCATTTATAAAGACAGTGCTCAAGTGGCATGTTGAATTTGGTATTGGACTGGCAACCACCGGTATATTCCATCTTATCTGGCATCTGAACTACTATGTAAGGTTTTTTAGCAAAACGGAAAGGAATCCTGAAAAACCGGAGTTGCAGAAACTATCCTCCTCCCAGATAAAAACTAATCTTTTTATTATCGGTTTCGTCAGCTCTTCTATACAATTCTTACTGATGAGGGAGATAATGAATGTTACCGGCGGATATGAGCTTATAACAGGCTCATTTTTAGGATCATGGCTGATCGGATCGGCGATTGGCGCTTCATTGGCCGGTAGATCAACACTTAATGATATACGAAAGATAAATCTTGTTTTTTCTTTCAGCCCCCTAATTTCAGTGATGTTGATGCTTTTTCTATCGAGGGTGTTTTTAAACCCCGGGGAAACTCCTTCCTTTCTGGCAGCGATAATCTACACATTCCTTGTTCTGATCCCTTTTTGCATGGTATCGGGATTCACATTCATTAAATTGATTACGATAGCCGGTTCGGAAAATAACTTTGTGCCGGGAAAATCATTTTCTATCGAAACTACCGGAGGAATCGCCGCAGGTATTTTAATAGCCATTTTAACAGCAGGGTTGCTAAGTACCTACAAATTACTTTTGCTTATAATATTATTGTCAGTCGGTTATGTAATTACGACCTACTATATCAGTACTCAAAAATCAAAGATCTTCGCTAATTTTTTTGTACTTTTCCTGGCTACTCTTATTATATTTTTAAATCCCGATTTACTCTTCAGACAGATTTTACTACCTGGCATTAAAGTTACGGGGACGATAGATACACCTTATGGCAACATAACAAAAGGTAAATATAAAGGTGAAGAAAGTCTGTATTATAATCAAAGACTGCTGGCATATAACGATGATGCGACTGAAAGGGAGGAAGACATTCATTATGCAATGCTTCAGTGCGAATCGCCTGAAAAAGTAATTATGATATCCGGGTCACCTCGATCCCATCTACCTGAAATATTAAAATACCCTGTCAGAAATATCATTTATATTGAAAGGGACCCGGCCCTGGTAAAGTACGAAACATCCACTGGTGACAAATTTGCCGGGAAAGTAGTAATTGTGAATAGTGATGCATACACATATATAAGGAACTCTGTTGAATCAGTTGATGTTATAATTCTGCTGATTCCGCCTCCCTCAACCTTACTCCTGAACAGGTATTATACCTCTGAATTCTTTACTGAAGTGAAGAAAAGACTTAAGCCAGATGGCATTTTTATGTGTTCTCCGGGTCCAGGCGACAATTACTTCAATAAGGAATCATTGAATCTCTACTCATCAATTTATAACAGTCTGGCAGCCATTTTCAAAAATGTAAAGCCCGTCGTTGGCAATAAACTTTATTTCATTGCTTCCGACAAAGAAATATCTTTATCATTCTGCCAGCTGGCAGAGAAGAGACATATTAAAAATATCTATGTAAGTGCTGACTTTTTGGATGATGATCTTATAACAAGGAAGTCGGATGAAGTTAATGCACTTATTGACCATGGGATAAAACAAAACAGATCTGCTTTCCCTGTGGCATGTTTACATTCACAAGCTTATCAGTTCAGTAAAAACCTCGGTGAGAAGATACCTGCAATAGTATTAATGTTTATTGTCTTCGCATTGCCCGTGACAACAATTAAAAGAAAAAATATGCTAATGTACTTCAGTGCATCAGCACTCGCGGGGTTTGAAATTATTATTCTTCTGAGTCTCCAACTTATGGTTGGGAATATGTACCAGCTCACCGGACTAATAATTGCAGGGTTAATGGCTGGTCTGGCTATTGGCTCCGGAATAAATATAAGGTTCCTTAATACTATTTCATTAAGAAACAAAGTTATCTTCCTGATATTATTTTATATCATTTTTGGTCTGATTTATAATTATATGATAGAACTAAAAAGTAGCTTACTTTCAGTTGCAGTAATCATTTTATCTGGTTTTTTACCTGCAGTATTCACAGGACACATCTTCCGTGAACTTACAAACAAAACAGGAGGAACATCGACATCATCGGCAGTTTACAGTGCCGATCTTGCAGGTTCTGCTTTTGGTTTCATCATTATTTCAGGTTTTGCAGTGCCTGCGTTCGGAATTCAGGTTTCTGTTTTTTTATTAACTGGGTTAATTTTTATAGGAATTCTTTTTG
>OCZT010001428.1_pt1 | contig 24708 bp, 20 predicted proteins | sample 1539031 | NCBI WGS metagenome assembly OCZT01 (sample SAMEA3539308, study PRJEB22396) | soil metagenome | biome: tundra; feature: field; material: soil | place: USA | collected 2010-05 | depth 0.15 m | reverse complement strand
GTGTGCTCTTCCGATCTGTCGAGCAAACAGCTGGTCGGCGAAGTGCGATCCCCGATCCCCGCGGCCCCCGGCCATGGGCTGATCGTCGATCACGAATACGTGCGCCACGGCGTCGCCACGCTTTTTGTGGAGGTCGAACCGCTGGTCGGACGCCGCCATGTCGAGGTGACCGAGCGACGCACCCGGCAGGACTGGGCTCGCTTCATCAAAGCCATGCTCGACGAGCGTTACCCCGACGCGGTCAAGGTGCGACTGGTCATGGACAACCTCAATACCCACGACCTTGCTTCGCTCTACGAAACCTTCGCGCCGGCCGAAGCCCATCGCCTGGCCCAGCGATTGGAAATCCACTACACACCCAAGCACGGCAGCTGGCTGAACATCGCCGAGATCGAACTGAGCGCCCTCAGCGGCCAATGCCTCGGCCGCCGAATCCCTGACCTCGCCTCCCTGCGCCGCGAAATCTCGGCCTGGCAGCAGCACCGCAATAACCGCGGCGCGCCCATCCACTGGCGCTTCACCACCGCGGACGCTCGCATCAAACTCATCAGACTTTACCCGAAATTATAGCTGTTACGGGATACTAGAGGCCCAGCACGACCCGCCCGAACAGTCGGTCCAATCTGCCAGCGTAGCCGCTACCGGGTAATCGCCGCAATTTCCAACCACAAGATTGTCCATGGCTTGCATTCGGGGCGGATCGGTGAATCACCTGAGAAAAATCGGGCGAACTCATCCCTGGGCGCGCTCAGTCTCGATCTGCTCCAGCGACTTGCCGGAGGTGTCGGGCATAAAGAAATATCCGACTACGCCGCTGATGACGAGGAACAGGGTGAGCAGTCCAGCAACCTTCCCGATGCCGGCGCTGGCGAGCACCGGCACGAAGAAGCTCCAGACTCCGAGCACGATCCGGGCGGTGCCAAAAGTGAAACCCTGCGCGGTCCCACGCAGCATCGTGGGAAAAAGTTCCTGGCTGAACACCTTGTAGAATGGCTCGCCGGCGAGGGAGGCGCCGGCGGAAAACAGGACGATGTTCGCGACAATCACGGGAATGGTGAACGGCAGCACGAGGAAAAGTCCGTATGCGACGATCTGAGTGATCGCGCCGATGCCCCAAAGAAGTTTGCGCGTCGTGTGATCGCGGTCGGCGAACCTCATGAAAACCGTGATGGTGACGGCCATGGAGATGACGAACGCCGCGCTGGAAAGGCCCACGCTAAGGCCCTGGCTGCCGGATCCGAGCGTGCGGATGATGTAAGGGTTGAAAATTCCGGCGGTACCGGCGGCCAGACCCCAGAACAGATAAATGGTCGCGGTCCACACGAGTGCCCGCAGGTTCGCGCCGGAGAAGAGGGCGCGCACCTGATGGCGGGGCGACGTGGACGATTTCGCCGCCGATGTCCAGCGGGCCGACTCGGCGAGACCCCGCCGCATCGCCCACGTGACGAGGGCGACCACAAACAGGTGCAGGAAAACGATCCGGATACCCAGCAACGCGAGCGGCGCCAATGCCAGCGCGAGCCACAACACAATCACGGGCCCGAGACACCAAGCGACTTGGGTGAAGCCAAGCAGTTTGCCACGCGCCTTCGCCGGCGCGAATTCCCCGACCAGCGCGAGGGAGGTGGGCACGTCGGCGCCGACCGCGACGCCAACGACGAACGTCCCGATGAATAACATTTCCCGATTTACTGCCAGCGCGATGCACAGGATGCCGGCCGCATAGACCAGAAGGTCGTATTGGTAGATTCGTTTGCGCCCCAACTTATCGCCGAGCCAGCCGCCGCCGATGGCGCCGATGGCGCAACCAATGGCGTTCGGTCCGATCGCCGCCAGCGCGCCCACCGCGCCGTTGCTCAGGTTGAGGTAGGATTGAAACAGGGCCAGTCCCGCGCCGAGAGCGACGATCGAGCCGGCGTCCAAATAGGATGCCATTCCGGCGAGTGCAGACCATTTCCATTGCTGGCGGGTGATGGTGCCGGTCTCTCCAGGGGATGAGACATCGACCGCTTCCTCGCCGGTGGATCGCAGGTTCGTGTTCGACACATTGATGCGAGGAGGGGTGGATTGACTCATGAGGTGGCGAGGACGGGGTTATGGAGTGGAAAACTGGAGTGAAATCAGCGAAAATTAGCGTGCCGGAAGCCAGAATGGTCATCTCGATGTCGCCGCGATTGCCCTGCGCATCGTTGGGCATGCGGATGAAGAGGGAGGAGCTTCATTTCAATAGGCCCGATCGGACGCATGAAAAGCGCAGGATTCCGGCCAAGGAAACGGCCCGGTTGTTCTTCTTGTGCGCGGTCATGACTTGGCCAGCTTCCCCAACCTGTCCTTCTCATTGGGAAGAGGAACTGCAACCCTGCCGGAAGGAAATGTCTTCATGTGCGAGAAGATCGCTAGTCGGCAGATCCTTCACACTCGTACCTTGACCACGACTTTGAACACCTCGGCAGGCTCATCCCACGCGCACGAAGGAATGTGGCCATCCTCGGGGAACAAAATCGCGAACTGGCTCTCCCGCACCTGAATGGGCACGCCCTCCGCGATAAGGCCGTAAAGCGCCGCGTCTTTCTTAACATCGAATGGCATCGTCTCACGGGTCAGGAGGGGCAGCGGAGCCCAGTAGATGATTTCCCGCCCGCGCTGAACATACTGCACATCGATATATTTCCGATGCACTTCATACTGATTCTCATGGGCCGGCTTAGTGCTGTGCTGTTGAACAAAAGCAAAAACATCGTCTCCTGCGATCTCGTGACGACCGACGGGAGTCTGACTGGTCACCCGGTGCAGAAAAGCAAAGGCTTTTACAAATCGAGGCGAGATCGCGCTGTATTGGCGCCATTGGCTTAGGGTATCGAGGATCATGGTTAAATCGTGGGCTGGGATTGTGAAACAAGCCGAAGATGGGCGAGGCCTGCCAACACGGTTTTCAATGGCCGTGTTGTCAGCCGTTCTAATTCAACAATAATAGCTCGATCCTCACCAATGGAGACCTTCCTATTGCTGTCCGACCATTACTGACCAGAACCCGTCGTAAACTTCGGATAAATTCGGTGTCTTATACGGATTAAATTCAACTAACTGGAAATGGCTGAAAGATAATAAACAACACAAACGCAACTAACTATCAGCCATTATCTTATTTTGGGGCGAGCGCACTTGGAAACTGAAACGAATAAAGATCGGCATCGACCATTTGAAAACACAGCCGGACCGGCTTGGCCAAGTAGCGCGCGACCGATTGCTGGCCGTGCCAGCTCACCACGCCGGCGATACGATCGCCGATCAGGACATCGCAATCCGCGAATGTGTAGCCGGGCAGCGGCTGCCCGGCCGCGTCCTGTAGCTCGACTCGGATCTCTCCCGCCCCGCTCGTTGAGAAATTGAGCACAAGGTGGTCGCCGCTGTAGGTGAAGGGCACCGTGACCATCGTCCCGCCCGCGTAGGGCGCGTTGACCGAGGCGAAACCATCTGTCCGCAGAGAAATCCGTTGGATGTAATTGGTCTTCTGGAGGTGATGGCGGGAGACGTAAAATGAGATTTCCGCCGGGCCAGTGGGAATGATGCCACCGCTGAGGCTGGCGTAATTGCAACGCGAACCCCAGTTGCCGAGCTCGGGTCCGGGACGGAGAAACGCCTCCATGAACGGCCGGTCAAACGTCACGCTGCCGGGCTTTGTCACGAGCAGCACCAAGTCATTCGCGTCGCTGGCAAAGGTGTAGGTCGGGGTCGTAGTGTTCCCGGGCAGTCTGGAAATGTCGAGCGAGCGCTCTTCCTCCAGCGTGAGCGCGCGGCGGCCTGGATTGAAGCGGTTCGCCAGCACAATGTAGAGATTCGGCGACCGGAAATACGGCACCGTGCAGGTCTCGTAGAAATGCTCCCGCGGGGTCTCGCCGTAGTTCATCGGCTCCGGTTTCGACCAGGTAACGAGGTCGCGCGAAATTGACCGGAACGAAGTTCGGACACCGGGACGGCCGATCATCCAGTCCGGCAGTGTGCGGGGGTGCGTCGGAGCCGCCGTGTCCCACCAGCGAAAATAGCCGACAAAAGCCTGCTCGGCTTCGGACCAGCAGACGCTACCGCCGTCAAACGCATTTACCAAATCGCTTTCCAGGTTGGCCTTGATCGACAGCTCATGCCAGACGCGCCCATCTGCCGAGCCGAGCAGCTGGGCGCGCAGGCCCTTGCCCGCCCCACCCGCCCGGCGGGCACCGTCGCGCATATCGATTGCCTTCAGCCGCTCGTTATAAGGAGTACCCGGACGTGGGTCGTAGAAAGTGAAGCACGCGGGGAACGCTTTGCCGTTCTCGTAGGCCACCATGTTGTTGTCCTTCGAGCCCTTGAATTCAACCAGGCCGAGCGAGGGCTTATCCCATTTCACGCCATCCTTACTCATGGCCATGCAGAGGTACTGCTCGTCGGGACCCTCCTTGCCACTCTCCGTGTTCATACCCCGATAGAGCATGTAGTACAGGCCGTCATGTTTGTAAATCGAGCTGATGAAGAAGGCACGACCTTCCCATGGCTTTTCCGACGCAACCGCAACCTCTCGGCTAATCGGCATACCCAGCCTCAGGCTGGCTTGGCCGCCAAGAGTGTCTATAATCGACCGGTCCACCATAAGTTGGAGGGAGTCATCGAGCTTCCGCGGCGTAACGGTTTCGGCGCTAAACAGCGGGGAGGCCAAGGAAACGAGCCCCGCGACGAGGACCGCGGCGCGGCGCAGGCGGGCATGCAGATGACGAGATGAAATATTCATTTCACTTGAAGGCAGTTTGAATGAAAAGTGTGCGAATTGGGTCGGAGCGACGATCCTGTTGTTGTCTCCTATGCGCGTTCATGGGCCAATCGGTTTGCGCAGATCATCGATCCCTGCGACGATCCGTGGTTGGTGCGGGCCTGCACGGCAAACTCGGTTTGCGCATTCACCCACTGCTGCGTTTGAACATCAGCTTTCCGGCATGTTCGGCATGAAACCGGCGATGCGACCCGCCTATCGCTAGCACCTAATCGTCCGGTACCATTTCCTCCACCTGAACGCCGTACGTATCGAGCCGGATCTCCTCGGAGGCGCGCAGTTCGCAGCGATGGCCGTTCGTTTCCGTGTCGGCCTCGTGGTGGTGGTCTCAGCGGCGTGAACACACAATCTCCACTTCGGTTAACATTGGGGAGTTCGCCCCATCGGGGGAAGTGAGCACGGCCCGATATTGCAGCCAGCGATGCTTCGACTCCACGCCCGCCAACTGGGCTCCGGAGGCGGTATAGTAGGAACTGGCGCCTTCCGGGCCGGACCACTTTGCCGTAGTGAGATCCGTTTGCGACGCGGCGCTGCGGACCTGGAACTTCACCCCCGTCCCCAGCTCGGTCTCTGCTTTCCATCGGAGCTGGGTAAATCCCATGTCCTTCACCGCCTCGATCGGCGCCGAAACATAGTCCCATTCGTATTTGCGGGTGTAGATGTTGCCCGCGTCCACCATCGTACCCAAGTGCGAACCGATCGTCGGAATGTTCGTGCGATTCGCGATCGAGTAGCCCTTTTCCCCGCCCCAGTAGATATTCGTCCCGCTGAGGTGACTGAAATTTTTCTGATGGTTGGTGATGACCAGATCCAGCCAGCCATCGTGCTTCAGGTCCAACGCCTCGATCGAGGCCGATGAGGCAGCATCGAGGAAGGTGCGATGTTTTTCACTGTAGCCTCGCTTGCCGTCGCCCCAGTAAATTATCGCAGGAAGTTCGCGCGTGGTATCCGCCATGTAACTCGAGAATGCGAGGTCGAGGTGCCCGTCGCGGTTCAAGTCTGCCACGGTCACGGCCAGCGCATTGTAGGTTTCGATTTGGCTCCGCTCCTTGAAGTCGCCGTTCGGACTTCCCCAGTAAATAAAGGAGTAGCTATTTCGCGTCGTCCCTTTCACCCCCGTGCCTCCGACGACCGGCTGGCCGGGGTTTCTTTTGCCCATGAGGCCGCTGGTGAAGACCACATCCAGCCAGCCGTCATTATCTAAATCGGCCACTGCCGCTTGGCTGGCGCCATTCGTTTCCAGTGTCGTTGTCCGCGCCGACGCGTAGCCATTGGGCCCGCCCCAGCGAATTTGAGAGCGGTCGATGTCCAGCAGGGGAAAGATCAAGTCGAGATACCCGTCTTTGTTCAGATCGGCAATCGTGACGGAGGTCGACCCAATCGTTCCCGAGCCTCCCGGAAGTGAGAAGGTCTCGGTGCGGGCCTCGGCGAAACGGTGTTCGTTCCCATAGACGATAATCGCCTGCGGACTTCCCTCTTTGGCGTTTTGACCCAATCGGCCGACGCAAATCAAGTCGAGATACCCATCGCCATTCAAATCCGCCACATTGATGGCGAAAATATTGTCCCCGCCAGGTAGCGACGCGATCGGCACCTCCGTACGGTTCTTGACATCATAACCTGACGCACTGCCCCACCAGATCCACGGATGCCCTGCAGTAACGAGCACGAGATCCGGATAACCATCATCGTCAAGGTCGGCGACGGTGTACATCATGTAGCCGCCGGGCTGAAGTTGGGTGACGGAAGCACTGGAGTAGTTGTGTTCCTTATTGCCCCAGTAAATGGGCGTAGGGAGATTCCCTTCGCCGCTTCCGGAAAGGTGATTGAGCAGAACCACGTCCTGATTCCCGTCACGGTCGAAATCCGCCACTCCGACGCCAAGGACGCCAAACGCCTGCAATTCTTTCTGGCGCTCATCCGAAAAGCCGTTGGCACTGCCCCAAAAGATTTGGGTCGGCACGCCTTTGCTGGTATTAAGGTTGCCGAACACAAGGTCGAGGAAACCGTCGTTGTTCAAGTCTGCCGCCTTGACTGACATCGCCCCTAACGTCGACAGCTGCGTTTTCCGGTCGGCGCTATAGCCACTTTTGCCACCCCAATATATCGTTGACTTGGACGGTTTCGTCTTGCCGTCGTTTTTCTCTACGCCGGCATTGGCGACAATCAGGTCGACATATCCGTCCCGATTCAAATCCGCCGCCTCGAGGCCATAGCAGTTCTCCGCCGGCAAATCCGCCGCGCGGGCGGGATTCAGACCGCTCTTCGTGCCGAGGAAAACGATCGCATTGTGGGTTCCCGCCACCACGAGGTCGGTCAAGCCATCGCCGTTCAGGTCGGCCGCAAGCAATGTGTGCATTTCAACGTCCCGTTTGCCGACGTTCGCTCCCTGCTCGGTCAGCTGCAAGACTTGGCGCGACGCTTCGCTAAAGTTGCCGCTGCCGTCCCCCCAATAGACGTAAACACTTTGCTCATTGTGGAGATCATTCAAGAACGCAAGGTCGAGATGCTTGTCCCCGTTAAAATCACCGATGGCAACATCCGCAGCGGAGATCGTCGGGAGCGAAGTGCGGTGGGAGACGTCGAATCCCGTGGGGTGCCCCCAATAAATGTACGACTCCAAGTTATTGATCATCGGGCCAAACCTGACGTCGAATCCCCGTTCGTAGCCCTGGTTGGCGATCACCACATCCGGCAATCCATCTTCATTGAGGTCCCCAACTGCGATCCCGCTGGCGATATAGGCCGGAAGAATGGTCCGGTCGCTTTCCCTAAACCCTTGGGCGCTGCCCCAGTAAATGTAGGCGGGCATGTCCTGCCGGAAATTGTGCATCATATTCCCAGAAATAATGTCCAGATAGCCGTCGTTGTTCAGATCGGCGATCTGGCATCGACCTCCGCCCAAGCTGGGGAGCCAGGTGACTTTCTTGAGCGCATGCTCCGCGTGCTTCAGCAAAGTGTAGGGAGACCGATACTCCGGAAGCTCCGGCTGGAGGGACTCAGGGCCATCCGCGCCACCCCAATAGATCATCGCGTCGGGAGCGTAATCGTGGTTGTGATCCTGCGTGAACACCAAATCGATCTCCCCATCGCGATTAAGGTCCCGCCGGTGGATGGTTTCGATATTCCCTTTGGCAGAAATGTAGGTGTTCGCCCCGGAGTCTCCGAACGAACCGCGCTTAAATCCTTCGAATCCTTTTTGGATAATAGAACAGGCATCGGAACTCTGGGCGATTGTCGCGGGCAACGTTCCACTCCAGGAAGCGAGGAGCGCGAAGCAAGAGCCGACCAAACGGTTTTTAGTGTGACAATTCATGGGACGGTATCATGGGCTTGTTATAATCCACCTTTGCGCGGACATCGAAAGAAATGGTCACTTTCCGACAAGGAAGTTTCAAGTTTCACCAGAGCAACATTTGAGGCAGGTGCCGCCTCGGACTGGGATTGCGGTTATTCTTCCCCCAATCACTATCGCAGCGACGCTCGCGAAGACTGGGACAAGGGCGTCCGAGTGCGCGGATCCATCGAAGCCGAGCCAGGCCGGTGCTGTCACTGCATCCCCCGGTGTCCAGATGATTTCCCTCCTTCGTGCCCGCCCTGAGGTCATAATAATAATCGAACAGGATATTTAGCGCACTCATAGGCTTCGGCCTTAAAGAAGGAGGGGCCGACAACTCCAAGCCGTAGCACAGGCCGAAGCCGAGCGACACAGCACCGGGTCGTGAAGAGAACCAGATCATGGAGCGGGACGCAATTGCTCCGAGGAGCGCGTGAGCGCTCGGTGCGGTTTTACTGATCCAACCTTGGGCCGAATTAGCGGCACCCAAGGTCGTTCGTTCAAAAGGCCAAGACTTTTCGGTCCTTCGTCTGGCGGTGAAAGGAAAATCAGCGCAGACTGGCAACCCGGCATACGCTGATCGCGAAATAGAGGAAACCCTCCGAATGATCGCCCGTTCACCGCAAGTTGCTTCCGGGCGATCATTTCCAAGTCTAACTTACCACTTGTATTTTACGGCCAACATCGAGTCGAAACCAGTCACCGTCTGGACGAGACCGTTGGCCGCGATGGCTACAATGTACCGCTGGTCGGTGACATTGTTCAGGTTGAGCTGGACGCTCCAATGCCTTCCCCACTCGTAGCGCGCGAAAACGTTGTAGGTTGGCGGGAAATCGATCCACCAATTCGTGTTGCGCTTCTTTGATTGATCGTAGTACGTGGCACCGACCATCAGGCCTGACAACGGACCGCCGGTCCACCCGTACTTGGCCAAAAGACTGGTCTTCTTCGGCACGAAGTCATTGGCCATAAGTGTCGGGTCAGCGGCGGTCTGGGACTTGCCATCGGCATAGGTGCCAAGCAGGTCGAAGTTGCCCGTCGCCGAGGAGAACCGCAGTCCGTATTCCAACTCCCAGCCTTGGGCCATGTCGCCGGGAGATTCCACGGTGCCGATCTCGGGTGGGTTGGTCCCCGGTATTACACCCTGGGGGATGCGGACGTTCGTCAGCGACATGTCGTAGTGCGCCCAAGAACCGTAGACGGAAACTTTGTCGGATATCTTGTGATCAACCTTGAGGCCGTACTCCTTCATCGTGCCTTGCTGCGTGTGCAGCGGGTTGAGACTGTCACCGCTATGATAGAGGTCCGAGAAACCCACTTGGGGGTAGGCATTCGTGGCATCCGTGTAATAGAGGGAAACGGCCGGGATCGGACGCACCACGATACCGTACTTGTGCGTCTTGAGGACCGGAGTCGGGAGGTCGGTGACCACGCCGGTGATGTTGTTCTTCGTAGTGCCGGCCGGGTTAAACCATCGCAGACCGCCGACCAGGATCAGGCGGTTCGTGAAAAAGGAGAGATTCTCCTGGAAGTAATAGGAAAAGTTCAACGGCCGGCTGATCGCCTGCGTGGTATTCGGCAGTCCCGCACCCGGATGTGGCGCGGCGAAATACGCATCGTCCGGGGCGAAGTTGATGTTGGCTGTGTCAATGCTGGGAATAGCATTCACTGATAGATCCTGGCGGTCGAAGGACGAGGACGCATCCATGCCGATCGTCGTGTCTAGGGTGAAGACCGACGTTTGCAGCTTGTAGTCGAAGTCGGCCTGCACGTTGTTCGTGAAGCTATCTTCGGCGAATGGGATGTCATTTCGAAGCAGAGTGTGATTGTCGGCCGTGATCGTGATGCCACGGACGAGGCGACGGCGGTCCACGATGTTGCCGCCAAAATAGAAAAGGCGGAGGTTCGCATTCTCCGTCAGCTTCGTCAGGAAGGTGACGTCTATGAAACTGTCCTGATTTTTCCAGAACGTGTCTTTTTTCCGCGCCGGGGAGAAGCTTTTGGTGGAATACTGATTCAGCTTGGCCTCCATGGGATTGTTGACGGTTCCCAGCGTCGTGTTATAGTCCAAAAAGTCCTCCCAATAGTAATAGCCGTTGTCCCTAAAGTAATATCCATTCACCAACAGGCTGGTGTTCGGGCCGAAGTAAAACGCCAGGCCTGCGCCCACGAATTTTTGGTCCTGAAACTCGATTTCCCTGTCCGAGTTCGTTGAGAGGGCGCCCACCGTCACCCGATAATCGACGGTCAGATCCTTCGACTTTACTATCGGTCCCGAGACGTTGGCTGCGAGCCGGACATAGTCGTGCGACCCGAAGGTTAACTGCACATCCCCGGCCGGCTTGTCGGTCGCCTTAAACGTCACAAAATTCACCCCGCCGCCGAGAAAAAGGTTGTTGCCCAGCAGCATGGCGCCCGGACCTTTGATCACCTCGATGCGCTCGACGTCATACATGGGATTCCGCTTGTAGCTCGTCTTCGTCACCCCGTCGCGCAACGAGAATTGCGTGCGAAAGCCGCGGATGTTGACGTCATCGTTGATGGTCTGGTTCTGGGTGACGCCCGCGACGCCAAATTGGAGAACCGTGTGCACCTCCGTGGCGTTGAGGTCGTCGATCTGCTCCCGGTTGATGATCGAGACGCTCCCGGGAAGATCCATCAAGTTAGCCGCCGTGCGGCTGCCGATGAGCGTCTGCTCGGTCCGGTAGCCCTTCTCGTTTTCCGAGGCGGTAACCATAAACGGGCTGAGATTGACGATGTCAGAGTCGTCCTTGGCCTTAACGGATGTGTCAGTCGTTGTCTTAACGGATGTGTCAGTCGTTGTCTTAACGGATGTGTCAGTCGTTGATTGCGCCATTACGCTGACGGAGACGGCGATTAAAGCCGCGCACGTCGATAGCATCCACCGGAAGACAGCGGAGGGAACGATGTATTTCATAGGTTTTGGTGTATTTTTGGGTGTTCTGGCACCTTCGCCACGAATTGCATACATCTGTTGACAAGCGTGTCCGTGAGTCAACATTTAATTAAATCACTGTAAATTTCTGTGCGCCGGCCTGTGATTATAACATTAGCCATGTCGTCGCCATTCTGGCAGCCGAGCACCCCATCGAAGCCCTGCTTCTCCCGATCCGTTGACAGGCTCTGGCCAGCATCATTTGGGACGCGTCCATGCGGGTGGGGACAAATCGATCCAAGAAAGCCCTTTGCCCCGTCGCCTTTGGCCTCGAATTCAAAGTCGGTCGCCGAAACCCATCGGCCGGCCCTTAACTGTTGTATATTAGCTCCTCATTCGTCAGCCTACGGGCGATCAGTCCGCCACTCGCATTGGTCATGGCGCGCAGGCTCTTCTCGATGAGATCCTGAATATGTCGTTCCATCGCGTTCTTCGCCGCCGTGGCGTCGTCCCGGGCGATCGCGCCATAAATCTCGTCGTGGAAACCCATGACCTTGCGGCGGTTTTCGTCCCGATCGGATTTCACCGCTACCGGAATCGGAGTTCCCGCCGCGGAGTTAATAGGCCCGAATACGATTCGTTTCACGAGGTGTAGCCGCAAGATTTCGCCCTTTATGAGCTCATTCTTGGCCGCGGTCATGATCGCAATATGAAAGCGCACATCCTCGCGCACGAGCTCATCAATCAACGACTGTTCCTCCTTCGCGCTAATGAGGCGCTTTGTGATCTCGCGCATCGCCTCGAGAGCAAACTCGATTTCGCGAAGGTCGGCCTGACTGTGGTTCAGCGCCGCCAACCCGGCCGCGTGACCCTCGAGCGCCAGGCGCAGGTCGCACATTTCCTTGAATTCCTTCACATCCATCATCTTTACGTTCGCCCCCAGGCGCGCACGGATGTTGACCAACCAGTCGGCCTGCAGCTTATGCAGCGCCTCGCGCACGGGTGTGCGACTCACCCCGATCTCGCGGGAGAGAGCCTCCGTCAGCAACGCGTAGCCCGGCGGGTATTCACCGCTCAAAATCCTCTTCCGGATATAATCGTAAGCCACGTCTGAATTGACTTTCTTCATGCAGCGAGAAAATGCACTTGTATACATCGTTGCAAGGGAACAATGCTCTTTTTTGCCGACGCGATCCACCTATGAGGCATCGCGGGGGATAAGATACAATTCAGTCCATTACATGACCAGACCCTCCGTTTTGATTATTGGCTGTGGCAGCATCGGCGAGCGCCATTTGCGCTCTTTCCTAAGGACGGGTCGTGTTCAGGTTACGGCCTGCGACGCCAACCTCCCCCTGCTCCAGCGAATGGCGGACTCGTACAAGGTGCCCGTGGTCGCCGATTGGAAGACCGCCCTCACGGTGAACTTCGATGCTGTCGTCATCTGCACCCCGGCGCCCCTGCACGTGCCCATGGCTACTCAGGCGCTGGCCGCTGGCCTTCATGTGTTGGTAGAAAAACCGCTTTCTTCCACGCTGGAAGGCGTCGAGGAACTGTTCCGGGCCCGGGACCGCGCCGCCCGGCAGGTGGCGGTCGCGTATGTGCTCCACGTTTACGCCATTCTCGCGGAAGCCCGGGAGTTTTTGCGGCGCGGCGAATATGGCCCGGTGCGCCAGGCCACGGTCGTCTCGGGCCAACCTTTTCACCTCTTCCGGCCCACCTACGCGCAGACTTATTACCGCGACCGCCGCTCGGGCGGAGGAGCCATCCAGGATGCGCTCACGCACTCCGTCAACTGGATGGAAAGCGTGCTTGGTCCTGCCGAAAGCGTGCTATGCGACTGTGCGCATCTGGTCCTGCCCGGGGTCGAGGTCGAGGACACGGTCCATGTCTCCGCCCGCCACGGCACCGCGATGGCGACCTACGCGTTGAATCAATTCCAAGTCCCCAACGAGACCACGTTCCAATTCAACGCCGCACGCGGCAGCGTGAAAATAGAACTGCACCAACAGCGGTGGGGCACCTTCGGCGAAGGCGGCAGTGCCTGGACCTGGCACGACATGCCCGCCGCCGAGCGCGACACGCCCTTCATCAATCAGGCCAACGCTTTTCTCGACCAACTCGAGGGCCAGCCCTCACGACTTTGCTCGCTCGAGGCGGCCGCCCAGACGCTGCGCTTCAACCTCGCCGCCCTCGCCTCCGCGGAGTCCGGGGTCCGCGTATGCTGCGCCAGCGTCAATGCCTAAACGCCAGCTTCCCTCCGTTAATCACTTCCTTGGGTCTCTAAAAATCATTTTTTCTCCCATGCAAACCCGTTCCGACCGTTCCGCCAAACCCGGCCGCAAGGGCCCTCGCTCCGCGACCGCCGGAGTCAAGTCGCGGTCGCGCCAACCGGGCTCCCCGTCGGCTGCGGCGCACCCGTCGCCGGTCGATGCGATCGACATCGATGCAAATCGCCGGCTGCTGAACCGCTATCGTTTCGTCCTGCATGAAGGCATGCGGATCCTCGCTGGCTGGCTTCCGAAAGCAGCGACTTTCGAGCTCAAGTGCGAGATGGGCCGCACCATCTGGGAAGACGCCCTGCACGTCAACGCCCTCTATCTCCGCCTGCGCGAGATCCAGTCCCCGGCATTCCAGAAACCTTCCGACCCCGCCCTCGTTACGCTGATGAGCGAACTGCTGCACGCGCCCAATGAGTTTGCTCTGGCCCTGGGCGTGTATCGTGTGGTCACGCCCAGCCTCATCGAGGCGTTGGCGAGCCACGAGACAGCCACATTCCCCAACAGCGATCTGCCGAGCGTGCAGGCCATCAAGCATTCCTTGCTCGATCTGCGCGCCCAGCAGGAGCGCGTGGAACCGATCTTAAAGCAAGCCGCCAAGGCCGGCGGGGTCCTGTCGGCGGCAGGCGCTTGGGAAAAATATGTTTCCCAACTCCTCGCCTGCGCCGGCGGCATCAGCGGACTGAAGGAACGCCCAAAGACCGCGCCCACTCCTCCTGCCTGCCGCACGGAGTTCAAGGTCCCGCGCGAGGCCGAACGCGACGAACGATTCACAAATCGCGCGGCGGCTATGGAGCAAATGCCCGGCGAGGGAGATTACCAGGCGCACACGATCGAAGAGTTCGAGCGCTACTCCACCGAAATGCTGGCTGCCGAAACCGTCGGGTTCGTGATGTTTTCGGTCCCGAACATGCCCTGGGAATTCCAATTCGACGCCGCACGGCATCTCTACGACGAAGTGCGGCACTGCCTGATGGGCTATGAGTGGATGCGGGGCCATGGCAGAGACCCGTTCCAGTCCCCCCAGTATCTCCACATCTACAAATGGCGCAGCCAGTTTCCGCCGGTCATGCAATACTGCATGCTAACCATGGGTAATGAAGTGCACGCCTTCCCCTACCGTCACCGCCGCGTCGAGGCGCACCAGAAATCGGGTGATCAACTCAGCGAGCAGTTCGTGCGCTATGACATCGCGGACGAGACCCAGCACGTGCGCTTCGGCAAACGCTGGCTGCCGGAAATGCTCAAACATGTCGGCGAAAAGCGCCCGTTAAAACAATATGTCAAAGACACCCTGAAAGTCTGGGCGGATCAATATCGCACGGGAAACCTGACCATCAATGTCGAATAACCGCCCGGTCCCCACCAAGGCAGACGCGAAAATCATGAGCTTGGTCAAGAAACCCAATGAAATCCGGCTCGCCATGCTGGGTAGCACCCCGGGCAACGGGCACCCCTATTCGTGGAGCGCCATGTTCAACGGGTACAACCGCGAAACCATGACCCGCGAATGTCCTTTTGCGGGTATTCCCCAATACCTCAACAAGCAGCCGGTCGACACACTCACGATTCCCGGGGCGAAGGTCACCCATATCTGTTGCAGTGGTGACGGTGGATTCACCGCGGAGCACGTAGCGAAATGCTCTCTCATCCCCCATGTCGTGGAAAAACCTACAGACGTGATCGGCAAGGTGGACGCGGTCGTGATTGCGACCGACATCGGCAGCGAGCATGTGAACCGCGCCCGGCCCTTCATCGAGGCCGGCCTGCCCGTTTTCATCGACAAGCCCCTGACGGATAACGCACCTGATCTAAAAATCTTCCAGGACTGGGTCGCCGCCGGCACGCCGATCATGTCGTCGAGCAGCATGCGTTACACCAAGGAGTTCATGCCCTACCGGCTCTCGACTCGGGAGCTGGGCGACTTGCGCTTCGTCAGCATTACCACGCCCAAGAGCTGGGAGAGCTATGGCATCCACGCGCTGGAAGGCATCTATCCGATCCTCGGCCCCGGTTTCCTCTCGGCCCGCAATACCGGTACGATCGACCGGAATATCGTCCACCTCAAACATAAGTGCGGCGCCGATGTCATCGTGGTAGCCTCAGCTGACATGTATGGCAGCTTCGGCTGCCTGCAACTCTGTGGCACCGCCGGCAAAGTCCAGCTCGCCTCCGGAGATTCCTTCTTTGCCTTCAAATCCCAACTCGAGGCGTTCATCGGCTTCCTTCGCACCGGCGTGTATCCATTTCCTTTCGCAGAAACTGTCGAGCTGATGCAACTGGTGATTGCAGGCCTCCGCAGCCGGGACCAGGGCGGCCGTGAGATACCCCTTTCCGAAGTTTAACCACGTTCCGGTTCCACGCCGACGGAACGATGACCATCACCGAAATCCTCCATCACCTCCCTCTATGAAACTCCGCTCCAGCCGCCTGCTGAAACTCCTCCGTGAAGGCCATCTTCCGACGGTCTTAAAAATCAATCTCTCCGATCCCCGGGTGATTGAAATCGCCGGTCTCTCCGGCGTCGATGCCGTCTGGCTCTGTACCGAACACGTGCCCAACGACTGGCTGAGTCTCGAAAACCAGATCCGCGCCGCCCGGGTGCATAATATCGACACGCTTGTGCGCGTCGGCCGCGGCAGCTACAGCGATTACATCCGTCCCTTCGAAGCGGATGCCACCGGCATCATCGTGCCGCATGTGGCCAGCGAGCAGGAGGCGCGCCAGATCATTCAGTGGGTGCGCTTCCATCCCGTCGGCAAACGGGCCCTCGACGGCGGTAATACCGACGGCCAGTTCTGCCTCGTCCCACTTGAGGAATATATCAGACATTCCAATACCGAACGCGTGGTGATTCTGCAGATCGAGTCGCCCGAGGCGCTGGAAAACGTGGAGAAAATCGCCGCGGTGCCTGGCTTCGACGGCATTCTCTTCGGCCCGGGTGATTTCAGCCACCGCATTGGCAAAGCTGGCCAACTCGACGCCCCCGAGGTCGTCGCCGCGCGCAAACGCATCGCCGCCGCCTGCCGCCAATCCGGCAAATTCGCCATGACTGCTGGCCTCATCGCCCCCCTTCCGGAACTGGTGCAGGAAGGCTATCGCGTCGTTGGCATCGGCGCCGACGTGGTCGCCCTTACCTCCTATGTGAAGCAACGGCTCGAACTCGTGCGCGGGCAGATCGCCGCCCTTCCCGTTGGGGTCAAGCCGCCGGCCCGTTCGCCCTATGTCTGAGGTTAACTCCTTTTCCCTTCGCAACAAAGTCGTCATCCAGTTCGGCGGCACCGGCTTGTTGGGTCGCGCGTTGGTTTCCGCGCTGGGGGCCGCCGGCGCGACCCTGATCATCGCTTCGCGCAACCGGAGCGCGCTCACTGCGTTCGCTGCGATCGAACAGGCCGCCGGCAGCGCCGTCCAAGTCGACGAAGTCGACATCGGCTCCGAGGCGGCGCTGCGCGCCCTGCGCGACCGCGTCCTTGCCCAGCATGGCCGGGTGGATGGCATCGTGTTCAATGCCGTCAGCCGCCCGATGCGCAACTTCGAAGACGACCTCACCGCGTGGCGCGCCTCGATGGACACCAACGCCACTGGATTCTTCGCCACCATGCGGGTTTTCGGCGACGCTATGGCCGCCAACGGCTCGGGCAGCATCGTCAACATCGCCTCGCAAATGGGCATGCTCGGCGCGAACCCCTGGCTTTATGAGGGGACGTCAATGACCGCTCCGCCGGACTATTTCTTCCACAAAGGAGGAATGATCAATCTCACCCGCTATCTCGCGTCTCATTATGGCACCCGGGGAGTACGGGTAAACGTGATTTCCCCGGGAGGCATCTACAACCCGGAGAAGCCGCAGGCGCCGGCGTTCCTCGAACGCTATGGCAAGATGACCATGCTTGGGCGCATGGCCAATCCGGGCGAAATCGGCGGAGCCGTCGTTTTTCTGCTCAGCGACGTCTCCACTTACATCACCGGCGTCAACCTGCCGGTCGACGGCGGTTATACCGCGAAATAGTACCCGGAACACCCACCCCCGGGGCAGCCATCTTGCCAGTAGATCTTGGATAGCATCTTGAAACCCAACCGAATTATGAAAACGCAATGTCGTCTGAAAGACCTGGTCGCCATCGTCACCGGCGGCGGTTCCGGTTTCGGCGAAAGCATCTGCCATGCGTTCGCCGACGAAGGAGCCAGGATTGTCGTGGCTGATCTCAACGTGGAAAACGGCAAACGTGTCACCCGCGCGCTCGAGGCCGCAGGCCATGAAGCCATGTTTTGCCGCGTCGATGTCGGCAAGTCCCCCGCGATGGGCGAAATGGTAAAATCCGCCCTGAACCTCTTCGGATGCATTAACGTCATGGTAAATAATGCCGGCATGAGTCACCCAAATCAGCCGATGCTCGAAGTCACCGAAGAATTTTTCGACCGACTGTATGAAGTGAACGTAAAGAGCATTTACCTGTCGGCGGTGCATTGTGTGCCTGTCTTCCGTCGGCAGGGTCACGGTTGTTTCATCAACATCGGCTCCACCGCCGCCGTCCGGCCGCGACCCGGATTGGTTTGGTATAACGGCTCGAAAGGCGCCGTCCTATTGCTTACGAAATCCATGGCGGTGGAATTGGCGCCCGAAAACATTCGGGTGAACGCGATTAATCCGGCCCTGGCTGAAACACCCTTGCTGACGACCTTCATGGGGGCCGCCGACCTCCCCGAAAATCGGGCCCGTTTTCTCGCCTCGATCCCCCTCGGCCGTTTATGCCGCCCGTCCGACGTCGCGAACGCAGCCGTTTTCCTGGCCGATCCGGCGACGGAGTACCTGACCGGAGTTTGTTTGGAAGTGGACGGTGGAAGATGCATCTGAGCGCAACCTTCAAACCCCGTGCTTACGGCCGTAGGTCCAACCCAACCTGTCTCATAGAAGCTGAAACAGAAATGCCCAAGACACGAGAGCCGTGCCTGTTCCGCACTCTAAACTATGCCAAAAGGACTGGAGCGATGCCAACGAAGGGGAAATTTCACCAAAAACTGATAGCGCACTTTTTTCACCGGCCGCAGCTCGTCGCCGAGGGTATGGACCGCATGGTGAGTCCGAGTGCAATTAAACAACAATATAGCATCATGAATGAAACCACGGGCCAGATCAACCTCATCATAACGCGCTTGGACTCGATTGCGCCACATTCGGCCGGGAGATTGCTCACATGACCCCGCGCCAGAAACTTCTGACTGTTTACACCGGCGGTCGGCCGGATACCGTTCCCGCTCTCGCCGATCTCTCCTATTGGCACGCCGGTAATGGCGGGGGCAAGTTCATCCCCGGCAAGACCGACGGTGCCAATCGCGACAAGGTCGACACCCTGCTGGCGCTCCACCGCCGCACCGGTGCGGCGATCCACCTCAATCTCGGTTCGTTCTACCGCGAATCCTACGATTCCTCGGTACGCGTCGCCTCGGGCATCCGCGGCGATACCTATTTTCACCGTTTCGAGACTCCTGTCGGGACGGTGGAGGAGCTGCGCGAGTGGGGTCCGACCACCTACAGCTGGCCGATCACTCGTCACATGATCCAGAGCGTCGAAGACCTGAAGGTCATCCGCTATGTCTTCGAACGAATTAGTTACGCGGCGAACTGGGACCTCTTTCACGAAGTCGACGCGCAAGTCGGCGACCTGGGCCTGCCGCTGGTGCAGGTTCCCTATACCGGCTTGGGATACCTCATGAGCCGTTACGCCGGAGTGGAGCCGACGGTGATGTTCGCCGTCGACGAGCCCGAGGAGTTCGAAGCGACGCTGGAGGCGATCAACACCGCGCACGAAAAGTGCTGCCGCCTGATGGCCGAGGGTCCCTCGCAGGTCTTGATTCACTCCGATAATCTCACCAGCGACACCCAAAGCCCGCCGTGGGTCCGACGCTACAGCGGCGAACACTATCGGAAGATGACCCGGATCGCACACGAGCATGGCAAACCAATTGTGACCCATATCGACGGCCGGCTGCGCGGGCTGCTCTCGACGACCAGGGATCTGGGTTTCGACGGTGCCGACGCCGCCACGCCCGCACCTTGGGGAGATCTCACACCCGCCCAGTGCCGTGCCGAAGCCGGGCCCGACTACATTCTGTCCGGCGGCGTGCCGCCCGACAGTTTCAATGCCGGCGTCCCGATGCGGGTCTTCGACGAGCAAGTCGAGGCCTGGCTCGACCTCCGGCACCAGAGCTCCGCCTTGATCATCGCCCCCGGTGACCAACTGCCGCCCGGTGGCGACATCGACCGGGTGACGCGGATGGTGGAGATGGCGGCCAGGGCCACTTTCTGAGCTCGCCTCCGCATTTCCCGGATAAGCACCCTTCCAGCCCCCTCCCTCATCTGCTGCGGCAAGCTCGGCGAGCGCCACCTTCGCCCCTTTATCGCCAACGGCCGCTGCTACTGAAGCCGCGCCGGATACACCCGCATTCCCACCACGTCCCCCCGTGTGGTCATGGAGCTTATGCGACACTCCGACATTAAGCTCACTATGAAAATCTACACTGACACGACTCAATTGGGGTTGTCGGAAGCAATCTCAAAGCTCTTGCCCGTTGCGATGAGTGTCGGCGGCCTGAACCAAATCAAAAACTCAGTAACAGCGTAATTCCAGCGGTTGGTCTAGAAAGCTAATCATGCTTGATCAGGAGTTCTCCAATATTCTCCTGAGCTGATCGACCAATTCGTATACGAAGACAATCCATCTAGGTCTGGAAACATGCTGTAACGGTGAACACCAAAAAAAGCTAACTGGGCGATAAGCTTCTTTTTTGCCGCTCGTGGAATCTCAAAGGACTCCATTTTCCCCACCAACTCATCGTCAACAACAAGGGGCAATTCGGGCTTAGCATGGTATGTGAAACTACCGCCTTGCCGAAGTATACGCGGGACCACGCCGCGAGGACGCACAACACCTGTGAATTTAGTGACGAATGGCTTATGTTTATCGAGCGTAAGCGTCTTTGGGTATGTTATCGCGATAACTGACCCATCGCGATCATCCAACTCACATGCCGCGAAATATATCGCAGCAAGAGGATTACTTGTCCAATCGAGCAAACGCGTCACGAGTCCGTGATGCTGCGCAACCGACAACCAGTCCCAGTCGTCCTGAATTGGCGTGACGTGATGTGCAATGGCCATGCGCTTCCACGCTTCAAAAACCCATTGACCTGACGCACGCGAACTGAGCCATCGCCAGTGAGAGACTGGGCCCCTAAAAAAGGACCCAGATGCCAAAAGGAAAAAGACATACCCCGGAGCAGATCGTAGCGATTCTGCGCCGGTCGGACAGCGGCGAGACGGTCGCCACCGTGTGCCGGGAGACGAACATCAGCGCCGCGACCTTCCATCGGTGGAAGAGCCAGTATGGCGGGATGGATTTGAGTTCGGATTTTCTTTTCTCGCGAGTCTGCACATACTACTTCTTTCCGCGCCAGAGCGATGGCTCTCCCTTCCACCAGCACATGGCAAGTCCGCACGTTGTGAGGATGAGAGCGTAGATTGAGAATCCGATGGAACCTTCATCTCCAAATATTCGCCAACCTACGGCCAGCAAAGCGAGGTATGCAATGCCTAGAAGCCAGCCCTGCCAGGTGCTCAATAGCGCCCAACCACGGCCATACTTTCTTCTTTTGAACCACCAGTTATTCTCGGATGGAGTCATAATTTTTGCCGACCGTTGATTATATCGCCGTGAGCGGTTCAACCAATCTTGTTATCGACTAGTTTGGATCGTTTCTGGGAAAACGACCCCCTCGGAAAAACGGGGGTCGTTTTTTGATGGTCGGACCATTTATGCGGAAATTGTGCCGAACGGTGGGCAGCTTGCGAGCCTCCATTCGAAGGTGTCCGCGAGTTGCGTGAAATGCGTGTTTTACGCGCGCCGGAATGAGTGTGCCCAAAAACGTGTCCAAACTTGGGTCGCGGGCGAGCAGTGTGAGACACGCAGAGTCGCGGCGAGTCGAATAGGAAACTCTTGCAACGTTAACAGTGTGCCGCTCTTAGTCGCGGCGAGACGCAGTCAGTCATGTCCTGCATCTCGGGGAAAATGGTCGGGCTGGTGAGATTCGAACTTCCCGGGCCATTCCTTCAACTGAGGACAAACCAATGAATAAGAAAGGTTGTCCTCAATCATGCACACAGAATGCACACAAATGGCCCTCTGCCCGGGGGTCTGGGGGTGGAATCCGCCCCCAGTTAGACCGGACGCGGAAGCGCCGGTCGTAGCACTCGTCAGGATCGGCGGTCGCAGTGTGACCGTGGGAACCGGCTCTGTCGCGCTCCTGGGGGCCTTAAACGGCCGCGGCGCCGCCTTCGCAGGCCAGAGGGTGCCTCGGTCCGCTTATCAAGGCACGTCTCCTTTCCAGAGGAGGCGGCAGTACTTCCCGCCGCCAAAAGCCAGGGCGTGCTCACACGGCTCGGATTTGTTGGGGATGCATTCGCAAAACAGGCTCTTCCAGTCAATCACCTCCAGTTGGCACTGTCTTCCAATGGGGCAGAGTAACTTTTTGCGGTCGCTTGAACGCGGAGGAAGTGGCACTCGTTTCATATTTCTAATGTGCGGCTTGCGCAGAATTAGTCCAGCTTATATAGGCTGCGGTGTTTACCCAAGGTTGGCGCTGAATTTTGCAGGGGTTGGCGGAGCGCGCCGCAGGCGCGCCCGCCTAACCTTGTATGAGGGGGAACAATGTGACGGAGGCCACCATGGCTAACCTGTCCAAAGCCGCATGTAGACTGTCCATTCTGCACCTCTTCCGTGAAGCAGAGTACTGCCACCTTTGAACATACACCTTTGAGAATGACGTGCCCCCGAAAGAGGCCGCCCGTCGTTGGCGGTTGTTTGTCCGCTGGCATGTCGAGACTGGCCGGAAGTGTGTCCGTGTCCTGGAATCCGGAGGCTGGCATGGCCGGTGGCATTACCACTGTGTCACCCCGGAGCGGTGGAAGGTGGACGAGGTTCGTGAGGCTGCAGAGCGATACGGCTTCGGACGAATCAATGTGAAGAGGCTCCCTGCCAATCGGGCGCACTATGTCGCAAAGTACCTGGGGAAACAGAATCGTGGCAACCTACCTCCCGGGCAACGTCGCTGGGCGTGCGTGGGATTCGAGGGGGTACCGGTGAATCGGGTGGAGGCTTCAAGCGAAACGCGCCATCTTCCGAAAACCTGGGAAGGCCGGGCGTGCACTCACGTCGAGTGGGTTTTTGCAGGGCGCGAACCGATTCGACACCAAATACGTAAAGCCGAGACAGCAGAGGCTGAACTGGTCCGCCAAGTCTTTGTTTCTGCGGCTGAGGCCGATGCTCTCATTGCGACGGTTATGGCGGGTGCATTCATCCAGCTCGGGGAATATCGCGGTCTGTCTGTCACCAAGCGGGTCGTCGAGGATCCGCAAACCGGAACGCGCATCGAATCAACCGTCATTGAGCATGTGGTAGAATTTGGTGCGGTCACCCAAACGGTGACGGAATGGCTTCCGGCTGGCGCTGAGGTTGAGTCGGTAGCGCTGCCAGCGCAGCCAGGGACGGCAGTCCTGGTGTTAATCAAGTCGCTCAGACAATACCTAGGGCAGGAATATTACACGGGAGTCATAAAACCCCTGTTGGCTGTCGCAGAGAGTCATACGGAGTCGCAACAACCCCCTTCAAATCCATGAATCGGAGGTTGACTCTGGTTTTGAAACTGGCGCGGTCTGAGCAATCGCCCTGGACAAGACACGGCGGGATTAGGCCCAAGGCGAGAAGTCGCATTTTTGCGAAACTGCGCGGGGCGAACACTGATGAAAATTATCCCGGCATGTCTGAGAAGTACGAAAGCGCCCCCGACGGTTACCAATACCTGACCGTCAAGGAAGTGGCTGCGCGTTTTCGTGTCTGCCGCCGCACGATTGAGCGGGAAGTTGCTGCGAAGCGATTCCCGCAACCTGTTCCCGTTGGTCGAGCACTTCGCTTTCCCACTATGGCTATCATCGCTTTTGAAGCAAAATTCAAGGAGGGGCCTGACGGCCAGGAACGGAAATGATCTGCTCCGTTTTCAAGCAACGGCGGCGAATTGATGGCGTTCTGCATGAAGCGGCCAATTGGTCGGGTCGTTTACGAATGCCGTGGGAACCCTCTGTCAGCACAATTGCCCTTAACACACCGGACAAGCGCCTGGCCCTGCACAAGCTCCTGAAGGAAGCCGACGACCGGGAAAAGGAGCAAAACGGCATCCTCCCGCCTAAGCCTGTTCGTGAGGCGGCAGCGCGCCCGCTCATTGAACTCCTGGGTGAATACCTCGTGGAATTGGAATCGCGCAACCGCACACCCCGTACCCTCAAAAAGTACCGAACGATCATGCTCAAGCTGTTCGAGCGGTGCCGGTGGCAGAAAATCCAAGATGCAACCGGGCGTTCTTTCTGTCTGTGGCGAAATCACTGCGGTCTGAGCGGAAAGACCTCGAATGACCTTCTTTCGTGCGCCACCTCGTTCTTCGACTGGTTGGAACGCCAAAGGATGCTGACCGAGAATCCCCTCAAGTATGTCGAACGAGTGGACACACGGGGCAGGTCGCAATACCGGCGGGCGTTGACGCAAGACGAGGCGCGGCGACTCCTTGACGTGGTCCCGCATTTTCGAGCGGTGGTTTACGTCACGGCGATTTATACCGGACTTCGAAGGAGTGAATTGAATCAACTCCGTTGGGGTGACCTGCACTTGGATGCCCTGAGCCCGTCTGTCGTCGCTCCCGCGTCGATCACCAAGAACAAAAAAGAGGCGAAACTTCCCTTACGGCCGGAAGTCGTCCAGGCGCTGCGGTCGATTCGTCCAGCTGACACCGCGCCGTTTCAGTGGGTCTTTCATCACCAGGTGCCGCGCGTGAGGACGTTTCACCGGGATCTAGTTCGGGCCGACATTACTCCAATTGATGAGAGCGGAAGACGGCTAGATTTTCATGCATTACGGGTCACGTTTTGCACGATGCAGACCGATCCAGAGTGAACCTGCGACGCTAACTCTGACAATCAACGTTGCGAGAGATGAAGCGAACGCCGCTTCGCGATGGAGTGCACGGGGCGACCCGGCGGACCCTACGAGGATCACTTTGACCTTGTTCAACCTCAACTCTCCATTGGGTGGTGGTCCGAGTCAGGCGGTTCCACTATGGAATAGTCCGTCTTTTGGTATCTTGCTGCAGCTTAAAGTTTACACGTCGGACAATAGCCCTCCGCTTTTTCTCTTCTCTTTGTATCGTCGACCGGTGGCGGCACAACCGACGCCAGCACAACCGGCGGCTGATCAACCGGCGACGGTTACACAACCGGCGGCTACACAACCGGGAGGGTGACCTGAGCCTGAAAAACTGGACACGAAAGGTCAGAAAATAGGGCGGGAAAGCG
>OCZT010001427.1_pt1 | contig 24721 bp, 15 predicted proteins | sample 1539031 | NCBI WGS metagenome assembly OCZT01 (sample SAMEA3539308, study PRJEB22396) | soil metagenome | biome: tundra; feature: field; material: soil | place: USA | collected 2010-05 | depth 0.15 m | reverse complement strand
TAATGATCGCTAATACATTTATCAAACGGCCGGTTACTGCTATCGTTATATCAGTTATTCTAATGATATCTGGTATAATTTGTATTTATAACCTGCCTATTGATCAATATCCAAATATTTCACCACCCGGAGTATCAGTATCCGGACAATATACCGGTGCTGATGCGCAGACAGTTGAACAGACAGTTGCCACACCTATCGAAGAACAGGTAAACGGCACACCAGGAATGGACAATATACAAAGCACCAGCACCAACAGCGGAGCTGTGAACATAGGTGTAACATTCAAGGTTGGAACCAATGTTCATATAGCAGCTTTAAATGTACAAAACCGTGTAGGCATTGCCGCACCTTTGCTGCCTTCGGTAGTCAGCCGCCTTGGTCTCACAGTACGTGCCCGAAACCCTGATCAACTTATGCAGGTAGCCATTTATTCCCCAAATGGAACTCATAACATAACTTTTCTCGATAATTACACAAGTGTATACATTGAGGATGCTTTACTTCGGGTGCCGGGTGTAGGAGATATTAATGCAAGAACCGATCAGTTTAGCATTCGTGTCTGGATGGATCCTGAAAAAATGGCATCGCACGGTTTAATCCCCCAGGATGTCATTAATGCTCTTAATGCACAAAATGTACAGGTGGCAGCAGGTTCGGCCGGAGCTCCCCCTCAATATGGTTCACAAACATTTGAATTGGGAATCCTGGTAAATGGACAATTAAAAACTGTTCCCGATTTCGAAAAAGTTATTGTTAAAACTGTTCCATCTACAGGTGAAATGATTTATCTGAAAGATGTGGCAAGGGTAGAACTGGGGAAATTTACCTATTCCAGCAATTCATTCGTTGATGGTAAAAGGGCTTCTATTTTAATGATATTTCAATCTCCGGGAAGCAATGCACTGCAAACAGCAAATAATGTGTACGCAGCATTGGCAAAAATGAAAAAGTCTTTCCCGGCCGATGTTGATTATAAGGTACCCTTTGAGTCAATTACCATTATAAAAGTTTCCATGATTGAAGTAGTAGGGACTTTGTTGAAAGCACTGGCTCTTGTTGGTCTTGTGGTTTTACTATTCCTCCAGAACTTACGATCAACCATTATACCTATTCTTGCTATACCTGTTTCTATTTTAGGTACTTTCTGCTTTTTCATACCATTAGGTTTTACGATAAACACACTCACCATGTTCGGTTTTGTGCTTGCGATTGGTATTGTAGTTGATGACGCAATTATTGTTGTAGAAGCAGCGCAGAACTATATAGACAAGTACAAAATGTCTGCTAAAGAGGCTACATACCAGGCCATGAAGGATATTTCGGCGCCAGTCGTAGCCATAGCTCTCATTCTGGCTGCTGTTTTTGTTCCGGTTGGCTTTATACCAGGAATAGTAGGACGTTTGTACCAGCAATTTGCCATTACCATTGCCATTTCGGTAGTTCTTTCAGCTTTCATTGCTTTATCTTTAACTCCCGCTCTCTGTTCGCTTCTTTTAAGACCATCGCGCACTGATAAACCCTCAAACTGGATAGGCAGATTTTTCTATCATTTCAATAATTGGTTTGAAAAGATGACTGATAAATATACAAATGGAGTAAAACATGGTATAAAAGCTTCAAGATATATAGTCATTTTACTTGTATTTATATGCGGTACTGCTATTTTTTTATTCAAGAAAAAGCCATCTGGTTTTATTCCTTCAGAAGATGGCGGACGTCTCTTTCTTACATATCAGTTACCTGAGGCGTCTTCTACAACACAATCTGTTGAAGTCATAACCAAACTTATGAATATAGTAGGTACCACTCCCGGTGTTGATCACTATTCTGCCATATCGGGGTTGAACATAGTTAATTCCGGTGCCACATCCAACTCCGGTACTATTTTTTGCATGCTCGCACCATGGGAAAAGCGTACTAAACCGGAAGAGCAGGTACCTGGTATTATGGATGTGATAAAGAAACGTATTGCTGCAGCCGGTATAAAGAATGCAAATATTGTTGTAATTCCTCCTCCACCTATTCGTGGTATAGGACAAGCGGCAGGATTCAGTATGCAAATAGAACAGGGTAATACAAATGATGATGTGTATGCGTTTGAAAATGTTGTAAAAAAGTTTGTAGCCGAAGCTCATAAAAATCCAGCAATAACTACTGCATTTAGTTATTACGGCGCACATACTCCAAGTTATGATCTTACGGTTGATCGCGAAAAATGTGAAAAGATGGGAGTAAGTATCTCAGATGTTTTTACAACAATGCAGGCATATATGGGAAGTTTATTCGTAAATAACCTGACTCTTTATAATCGTACTTTCCATGTGGCAGTTCAGGCAGATACAACATTTCGTGCATTGATATCAGATATGAATAAATATTACGTACGAAATCAGTTTGGGCAAATGGTGCCTCTAAGTACTCTAATAAGTTATAAGGCAACTGTAGCGCCTCCCCTAATTAAACATTATAATATTTTCCGTTCTGCCGAAATAGATGGTTCAACACCCCTGGGATTCAGTACAGGTCAGGGAATAGAAGCGTTGAAAGCAACTGCCGAAAAGGTTTTACCACAGGGATATATATATGAGTTTTCAGGACTGAGTCTGGAGGAATTAAGATCCGGGTCAACAACTGTTTATATATTTATTTTTTCTATCGTATTCGTATTTCTATTCCTGGCGGCTCTCTATGAAAGCTGGTCTGTGCCTTTTTCAGTAATGCTTGCCGTGCCGATAAGCGCCTTCGGAGCTATTCTGATGCTAATGTTTATACCTCGTCTTACCAATAATGTTTATGCACAGATAGGCCTTATAACTTTGATCGGGCTCTCAGCGAAGAATGCAATTCTTATTGTGGAATTTGCTAAAGTACGCGTTGATCATGGAGAAGAACTTATAAAATCCACTCTGGAAGCTGTGAGGCTGCGATTTCGTCCCATCCTTATGACTTCCATGGCATTTATCCTGGGTGTTCTGCCGCTTGCATTTGCTACAGGGGCAGGTGCGGTCGCCCGGAATACAATAGGTTTTACTGTTCTCGGGGGAATGATAGCAGCCTCTACGCTTGCCATATTGATTGTTCCGGTACTGTTCGTTATAATTACCCGCTTCTCCTACGGAAAAAAGAAACTCGCTTACCTTCAAGAGCATCATGAAGAATTGATGGAAAAAGCCCGAAAAGTAGAACAACAGAATATTGATCCGGAGTTAGAGTATGAGTTGACTCATAATCAGGATAAAAAAAGCAGCCCGCTGAAAAATTGAGTTACTGATTACAGCAATAAACAAAAAATCGTATGACACGGATTTATAACGACAAGCTCCTTTAATTCCTATATTCTATCAGGGTTCTCTTCAAAAAGCAGTTTACTTTCTTTTTTGTAATATACGGAGTTTAAAATAACAAAAAGCTTGGTAATTTCATTTATTATAGCTTGAATAAATACATGCTGATCATTACTGATTTTATCAATGGGCATAATGCAAGAGACAAGGATATTTAAATTTTTCGGATTGGAGACGATGTAGCTGAATGGTAAAATATGTTGTTTTTCCATAATCATTTTATTACTGACATGAGGATAACTATATGAAAATCCTTTCCTCGTTCCAAAGTGCTCACAAACAGTTCTCTGAGTATTGCTTTCAATTATTCTAAATAAGACCCATTCTGAATTTACTATTCCAATTACACGCTCACCAAAAAAATTAAAAGCTTTTTTCAAACCATCTTTTGTTTCAGGATATTCATTAATACTATTAAAAATTGATTTAATTTCCTGTATCTGAACATTCATAATGCCAATATATTGTTCTGAATCATTAAGCCTGTCCTCAACTTTCTTCTTTTCATCAATAATTTTATTAATCAGGTCTTTATGTTTGTTAACTTCCCGTTTATACAAATTGAATATCAAAATACTTATAATAAACAAAATACAAATGAGCGACCCTTCGAAAGTTTCCTCTTCTAAAATTAATTTTGAAGTTAAGGTTACCGGACCCTTAATTAATGTCGGAGTATATATTATAAAAGCAAATAGAATGATAAAGATTATCAAATACAAGATTTGCAGAAATGAAGGCTGAAAGTTTATTTTTTTCATGTGCTAATTATTATTTCTAATAAATTATTCCATTTAAATATTGGATAAGCAAACTTTTTATCTCGGATAATTCTTCTATTCAACAATTATTGGGAAAGGGACTTAAGCATTAAATGCTCCTAAAGTCCAGATATCCTCTGCTATTGTATTCAACTGATATGTAGGAAATGATAAAACAGGGATATGGGCTTTATTTATCATTTGGTGAGCATAGGTACCCAAAAGTAAATTTGAAAAACTCCTCTCCTGCTCAGTCATTATTGAAATAAGGTCAGCATTTACTGATACTGAATAATCAAGGATTAAATCAGTCAGATTGCCGCCCTGTAGATGCTCAACTTTATATGGGATGTCATGATCCCAAAAATAAGAGCATACTTGTTCAGTATATTTATAAAGCTTTTTTTCAATACTTTTTAAATGCGAACCTCTCACGGTAATAAGGTGAATTTCAGAATTAAACAACTTCGCCAACTTTACTGTATATGGAACCTTTTCCCTTGTCTGCAAGGTTATATCAAGGGGCAACACTATCTTATCAATATTCGATGAGATTTTGCTTTTTCTGACTGTAATAACAGGTTTCTTCGAATGGGAGGTTATTTTGTAAGCATTACCTCCAATGAACAATTCTTCAAAGCCTGATTCCCCGTGAGTGGAAAGCACTATCATAGAATCTTCAAACTTATCTGCCAGGTTTGTTATTTCACTGAATATCTTACCTTCCTTAATTGTATAATTCAGGGCACAATTTATATTTCCACCTTCTTTGCATTTTTTCAGTATTTCTTCAAATTTCCTTTTTGCCAGTTGATTCTATTTTTCTAGAAGTTCAATATTAGCGTCAATATTCTTCCCGATTACATGAACCATTTGAATATTTGCTCCGGTCCTTTTAGCCAGCATCAATGACATATTCAAACCATCGAGCGACTCACTTGAAAAATCCAGAGGAACAATAATTGTTTTCATAATTATTATATTATTTGTTTATGACCTGATTGAATAGAAAACACATTTTGACTCCTGCACTGCGTTACAAGCTGGTTTCAGGAGCTTATGTATTCTACAAACTCAGGAATGCATGCCGGATTTTAGATATTAAGTCACTTTCCCCGAAAGTCAATTCAAGTCCATATTTTTGAAGAGATTGGTCTATTTTTTTTCTCTCTGAATGCGATAAATCTTTTTTAAAGTCGATTTCTCCTGACTCAAATGAGTTGTACTTAAAACCAAGTCCTTCCAGTTCCTGAATTACAAAGAATCTTGTTCTCAGACACACCATATTTTTAATATAAATTTTCATGATTAATTAGTTTTAATAATAGTCAACCTGTCCTTCTCCTGATCAAATCCTGAGGGGTTTCCCAGCTCTCATCCTTTCGTGTTTTTTATAAGACATTTGAATATCATAAACCATTCTGTCAATGCAATACTTTAACATAAAATTAACAGAGTATAAACTAACCCGCTGTTTAAGGTGATTCATTATAGCGTTTCTCAATCAGTTGCCAATAAATCAGCTTTCAGAAAGCCTCTAAAGAATCATGATGTTTAGAGCGATGCTTGTATTGACCATTATATGTTGCCTGGCTATCAATCCATGCTCCTAAACCGTAGGAGCTTCATTGTTCATTTAATAAACATCATTTGGACAATTGGATCTTTTAAATTATGAAATTATTTTTAAATTGCAATACACCTTGAATTCACTTCAGGCTGGTCATTAACTCTTTCACTTTATTAATATCAACTACAATCTGAGGATCAAATGACTTACTGTTCATATAATTCAATATAGAAATCAACAGTTGTTTTGAGACTAGCCTCTCATCAGAAATATTCTTCAGGTCGATACTGCAAACCATCAGTTTGCCACCATTTGTTTTTACTTCAAAAGCCAGAGCAAGCCGGCGGTTTTCAAACCAGGTATCGATTGGCTGAATTAATGGCTTAAGGTCCGCAGGAAAACTATCGAGTATCATTGCCTGAGAATGAGTAACAGGGTCCCACCACTGCCAGTTGGTGTGAAACTCCGTAGGAAAATCTTTGAAAACAGGATGCTTGGGATCACAAAGTATTCCAAGGGTATGTGGTGGCTGATTATTAGTCCAGGCCGTGTTCCAGAATACCGTTGAAAATCCGATTGCAACCTGTGCTCCTTTCTCTTTTCCGACTTTGCCATAATTAAGTAACAGGACAGAACCTCCTTTATTCAGTGTTGCTTCGGCATTTTTGTCAAGCTTGTCTGTAATTAGAACATTGCCTTTCTTCACTTCCTGAATTGCAGGGTATACCCAAAAATCCCAACGATTCTTATAGGGAGTATTTGCTAAAAGTACTTCAAGCGTCAGTTTCTGTGCTTTATTCAAAAACGACAGATCCATTTGATATAACCCGATGTCTGAACAATTTCCAATTTCTAATCTATCCCTTGTGAATATCTCCTTATGTATGGTATCGCCATTTTCATTCGTGACCTGACAGATAATTTCAGCTTTTTCTATTGGCTTTTCACCAAAATGTGCTATTTCAACAGATGCTTTAAATGCCTCATTATTATTATATATCAGTTTCTGCATTCTTGCAAGCGGAACTGTCTCGTTACAAAACATCCTGAATTCTTCAGATGTAATATATCCTTTGGATTCAAAGAAAGGATTAAGTACGCCTACCAGTGCTGTCCCCTGTCCGGGAAAATCATGTAGCTGCAACAAATGAAATCCCGCAAATCCCTGCGTGCGCAGAGCAGCCTCAATATCAGCTTTATAACAAAGTGCCTGGAGTTTTCCTGATGCCATCAGGAATGCTTCTGCCTGATCTCCCATATGATTTTCAGTAAGTGATTCCCTGAAAATCTCAAAATTTGTTGGTTTGAGTACCCCGGTATATTTTGCTATTTCCTTAAAATCGGGATAAACACACCATTGTCCAATTTCATGACTTACAGTCGGAATCTGGTATCTGGAAATAATGTCATGATAGTCAAACATTGTTTGTGGAGCTTCCCTGTTTATTATACTTTTTAATCCTTCGCCCCATCGTTGTATCCGTGGTTCTGCAGTAAGGTTGAAGTCATTTTCAGGAATAATCGGCCAACCGGCTCCTGAAGTATACACCCTTCTGTTATCTTTAGCTTTCCAGTAAGTAACCAGCTTCCCCAGATATGCGTTTTGATTTATTCCGGCAGGTTCATTTCCATATGTCAGCATACAGAATGAAGGGTGGTTTCCATAAGAGCTGAGTATCCTGTCCCCTTCCTGATAGATATATTTATCTATGACTCCCCCATCGCCTATTGAAGTTCCGGAATTGGCCCACGATGAACATTCAATCTGAAAATACAAACCAAGTTTGTCTGCTGCGTTGAAAGCAGCTTCCGGAGGGCACCAGGAATGAAACCTTACTGTATTCAATCCATAATCTTTGAATGTCTTAAGAACCTTCACCCACGATTTTATATCCGTAGGGGGATAACCTGTAAGCGGGAAAATGCAGCACTCAAGTGTTCCTCTTAAGAATATTTGTTGCCCGTTAACTTCAAAACGTGTTCCCCTGGTTTTAAAATCACGCATACCGAAGTCCTCCGACTCTGAGTCGAGTAATTCACCTTTTGATCCCTTCAGATTCATAGTAAGTTTATACAATGAAGGTTTGAATTCGCTCCATAATTGTATGCTATTTCCCATTGGGTAGTCAATAACAAGCTGAAGGTCCTTTGAATCAGTCTTAGCAGATACGACAACGCTTTGCAGTTTTTGAGAAATAGCGGAATTAAAACTTCCACACGAAATGACTACTTCTCCACTAAACGCAGCTCCCGATTTATTGTTTAATGCAACAACGATCTTTGCTTTTTTCCCCTGAAGATCAGGATATATTCTTACGTCCCGGATAAACACTTTTGATGTAGCTCTCAGACTAATATCTCCTACTATTCCATTCCAGTTCGATTGGGTATGGTCGCTAATGCTGTGAGAGTTGATACCGACTGGTATTACCACACGGTTATCAATTCGAATGCTGATGCGGTTTTTCCCCGGAATGATAAGATCAGTTATATCAAATTGATGAGCAACAGCAAGGCTATTCTCGCTTCCTGCTTTTTTACCATTTACATAAACCGTCGATTCCCAGTGAGGTCTTTCAAGAAACAGTATAATATTCTTCCCATTCCATCCGGATGGAAGATCAACCTCTTTCTGATACCAGGCAACGCCCTTGTAATATTTAACCGGTTTCAGCCAGAATGGAATTTTAATGTTTCCGGGCTGACGGTATCTTTCATATTTTTTTTCGGTGAAGTAAGACTTATCGACTATTTCTCCGGTCCAGTCAGTTTTGAGAGTGACCTCATCGCCTTTCCCGTTCTCTGCCATTGAGCCTGGAAGTCTGACTGTTTCGACTGCCAGACTTTCATACCATTTATTCGCGATTCCCTGGTCAAGGGAATCAATTCTGAATTTCCATTCACCGGCAAGTGATAGTTTTTCCCTGATCTCATTTTGCCTGACATTGCAGCCTGAAAGCAAAAGTAACAACCAGCTGATTTTAAAAATCCGGATCATTTATTTTTTTAATGCATTAATTATTAAGCAAGAGGTCAATACTGTACTCAGGAACAAACTGTATATTCCTGATATTTGTTTTTTCAATCTCATCTTTACTTAATTCTTTGTCAAAGTATATTTTGAAATTTGCTTTGAAGGGAAAGAGCTCAAATTTCAATTGTTGTCCTTCAATCTGGTTCCCAAATTGTTTGAGTGCAATCTGCCAGGGAGTAAAATTATTAAAGTTATCAGCAATAAGTTTATGTCCAAACCTTAATTCACCGATATCTCCGTTATAATTAACGTGTAAATAGAGTTGATTTAAACCAGCCAGGTAATTATCCGGTATTTTGAGTAAATATTCATAAGAATTCTGACTTAGATCCAGATCATTTCCGAGTTTATCTGACATTATTTCCGGTCGTACTAATCCTTTTAACTCTGTAAACGAAGATGGAATTGTATACTGTTCGATTGTCAACCATGATTGGTCACTAACGATAGTTACTTCATCTGAATTCATATATTCCACTCTGATCTTTGCAGCAAAAGATTTGTCACCTTCAATAAAAGGAAAGTCCATCATAATCTGATTATTCCCCTTTTGTAAGTAGCCGGTAATATCAAGTTGATTCATTTTTGCGGGTAGGATTTCCTGATTCAGCCAGAGTTTATTAATTTCAATCTTACACGAAATATCCGTGGCCAAAATTAATTTTGCAGACCTGACAGCTGAAGGATTATCCAGGTTAAACTCCTTAATAAATATTTTGTTATACAATTGATTATAAGGTGTTACACTCTTAACTGAAGCTCTAAGTCTGTTAGAACCTGAAAGGATTGGCAGAGCCGTGATTTCAGGAGTAAAGCTTTTTGAGGGCACTGTAAATTCAAAGTGTTTATAACTACCTAACGGTTTAGAAAGAGTATCAGCTACTTTAAGAAGTGAATTATCACTTATCTGGATTACTTTCATAACGTTTTTAGGACCATATATATGTAACTGATTATGATTTATATACAAATTAGCATCACTGATAAATAATTGCCTGATGCCGCCTAAATTAAAAAGCCAGACCTGATCTGATTCTTCGAATGACAGAACGATGACACGTTGCTCTTTTCCGTCTGTATTTATTATTTTAACAAAGTTACCGATACCCGGAACTAAACCGGTAATAATATATTGGTTATTGATTTTAATGATTTTACCGCTGCTTGATTCTATTGTCCTTATTGAAGCAGCATCAAAGCATAACTCGGGTTGGATACCAAAGTTCTGCATCAAGAACCAGTCAGAACGATCTTTCTGATCAATATTACATAATGGTTGAGCCGTGGCATATTTTAAAACTACATTGTTTAATCTGAAATTAAAAGGCCATATAAAAGTACTGCTGTCGGGAATATCAACGGGTCTGTAAGGAAACAATAGGGTCTCCCCGTTAAGTTTTATTCTAAACTGAGTGTTTTTTTGTTCAGGCTTTCGGGCTCCCCTGTAATAATTGATTCCAAAAAGAAAACCTGAATTATCTTTTACCCTTACAGAATATTGCAGGTCAATTGCCGGATCTTTTATTTTAGCAATAACAGGAACCATTGGAGCAAGAATTTCACCAAATTCATTGAGGAAATAATGCATTTTCTTAACCTGGTAATATGAAGGAGCCAGTTCTCCGGTTTCCTTAACAGCTGCCTGGAAATCGTAAGAAATTTTGGGATAAGTATTCCAGTATCCTGTTTCTTCCCGATTTTCCTCCATACTGGTCAGTATCCCAACCGGATTTGAGCCACCCGTAAAAACATAATAACCCGGAAGATTGCTCCCAGAACCAATTTTTGCTGTAACAATTGTTAGTCCGTCGAACCTGTTAAAAAAGGGTCTTCGATGTTCAGTAATCTGGTTTCCGACGCCCAGTTCACATGTGAAAAAAGGATAACTGTTTTTATCGTTCCGATTAGAATCAAATTCAAATGAGGAGTTTTGAGTGATTTTCTCGATATCAGAATTCCATGGTGCTTCGGGATATGCTCCCCAAAATGGAATAACCTCATTTTCGGGGACGGAGGCGTTATCCCATCCTGTAACACTGTAAAGAGGCACATCAATTCCATATTTTTGAACCGTTCTCTTCAACCATAAAATATGTTCTTTACCCCTCCCATACTCATTTTCAAGCTGTACACCGATAATCGGGCCACCATCCTTATACATAAAACCTTGCATCTGGCTTGCCAGCTGTTTAATATACTCCTCTACATAAGATTGATATACCGGGTCATTGGACCTATCCACAAGAAATTTTTTCTTAAGAATCCAATCCGGAATGCCACCATTCCTTACTTCCCCATGGGCCCATGGGCCAATTCTGGGATAAACCAGCATACCATGTTTCTGGCATAACTTTATAAAACTTCGAATATCCTTATTACCGGACCAGTCAAATTGCCCTTCAATTTCCTCATGGTGAATCCAGATAACATAAAATGCAATGATATTGATCCCATTGGCTTTCATTTTCAAAATTGCATCTTCCCATTGATCTTTCGGGTATCTCGAAAAATGCATTTCACCCATCACCGGAATAACTGGTTTCCCTCCGATTGTCATGTATTGGTTATTTATAAGCAATTCATGGCCTGGAAGACCGGGATTTCCCATTTTAAAATGGCCCGGCTTGACCTCCCTGCCAACATTTGAAGCATCAACACTCAGTACATTTTGTGCATTTGCCAGAATGGAAGAAAATATAATTATGGAAATAAGTACTGCGTACTTCCTATTATATTTTAGTTGTATCATTTTGTAAAGTATTTTCTAGCGTATTGTAAATTCATCTTCAATCTCCTCAAGGGATTTGCCTTTTGTTTCAGGCAGCCTTCTGAGTATAAACAGGAATCCGAGCAAACAGATGCAGCCATAAAGCCAGAAGGTACCCGAGGCTTTAAACAACTTATTCAGTAACGGGAATGTATAGGTAAGAATAAAACATGCAGCCCACAATGCAAAGGTCGCTATCGACATTGCAGTTCCCCGCATCCTGTTCGGGAAAATTTCAGAAAGGACGACCCATGTTACCGGGGCTAACGACATTGCATAACATGCTATTGCAGTTACGACCATTATCAATAGAGGCAGCCCCTGGATATGAAAAAAATACATAGTCCCGAGAACTGTATAAATTCCTGCCAGGCCGCCGGCTCCAATAAGCATCAGAGCTTTTCGTCCCAGTTTATCCACGGTAAACATCCCAATAAATGTAAATATAAGATTTACACAACCTGTTATTACGATATTAAACAAAATATCTGAAACACTGTAACCTGCATTAGAGAAAATCTCCTGTGCATAATTAAAAATGACATTTATTCCGCACCATTGCTGGAAAACTGCCAATACAATTCCCAGCATAAGTAATTTTGATATACCAGGCTGTTTCAGAAATCTAAGATTTGTCTTTTCATTTGACTCACTTAGAGTTTTTTCAATGGAAGCAAATTCAGATACTGCATAATCGTCACCTCCAATTTTTGCAAGGATCTTACGGGCTTTGGTATGATATACCGATTTTTGTGCCAGCCACCTGGGACTTTCAGGAACAAACCACATAAGGATAAAAAAAAGTCCTGCCGGGATTGTACATGCGTAGAACATCCACCTCCAGCCTGTCTGTCCGTTCCATGATGCCAGTATATCGGAAGTTGTTGCGCCTGAAGCTACAGGCCTGGCTATTCTCCAGTTAATAAGCTGAGCTGCAAGGATCCCGATTACAATGGTCAGCTGATTTATTGAGACAAAACGGCCTCTGACATTACCAGGGGTTATCTCTGCAATATACATCGGAGAAAGATTTGACGCCAGACCAATACCTATGCCGCCTAAAATCCTGAATATGACAAATACATCAAAAGAGTCTGCTGCCCCGGTACCTAGTGAAGCCGTGACAAATAATCCTGCAGCCAGGATCAGTAACTTTTTTCGTCCGAGTCTGTCGCTGAGCCATCCGGAGATTACGGCACCGGCCAGGCATCCTGCCAAAGCGCAACTCATTGCCCATCCCTGAAGGAAAGCATGATTGGTAATACCGAAAAACGGCTCATAAAATGGTTTGGCTCCACCTATTACAACCCAATCATATCCGAATAGAAGTCCGCCCATGGCGGAGACAAGACAGATGCTTACAAGATATTTCCAGTTAAATGTGTTTTCTTTCATATAGGGCAAGTATCTTGTAATGATTTATGCACAGGGCACAGGGCACAGAGCTCTGTGCATTATAGTTCTTTAAGAGCATCTAGCATTGCAACAACATTTTCAAAAGGAACATTAGCCTGGATATTATGTACTGTATTAAATACAAACCCTCCGTTTTTATTAAGTATGTCGCACTGGGATTTAACTTGTTCTTTAACCTGAGCAGGTGTTCCAAAGGCAAAAGCACCCTGGGTATCAACACCTCCGCCCCAGAAGACCAGCTTATCACCATATTTTTCCTTTAACTTCCGCGGATCCATTCCTGAGGCATTGATCTGAACTGGGTTAATGATATCAAACCCTGATTCTATGAAATGACTCATTAATGGTTCGACAGCCCCGCATGAATGTTTAAATGTTTTCCAGTTTGTATTCTGATGAATCCAGTCATTTACCTTTTTATAATAAGGTAACCATATCCTGTCGTATGTCTCAGTTGAACAGAATGTCGAATTCTGAGTACCAAAATCTGTTCCACAGGTAAAGACTACATCGATCTTATTCCCGATAACTTCATGCAATAACTTCAGGTTTTCTATAGCTATATCAGTCTGCCGGGAATATATTTCCTTTACAAAATCCTCTCTGATGAGTGTTGAAATATACCACTCTTCGACGCCACGTATTCCCTTTGGGTTCTTTAAATTGATTGCAGGAACAAGGGCAATATCACCGAGAGCAGTACCTCCCAGGGAAGCAACTACAGCTTTGGAATTATTATCAAGGTTAGCTACCTGATCTTTCCAATATTCAAGCTCCGGCTCTGTGATATGACCAAATTCTTCAAGATTATCTTCAACCTTTAGCATCGAGTCATCGATCGGTTGCTGCCTGTCGATAGCATCAAAAAAATAACCTGTCTTGGGCATCATACCACTTGGCGGAACAGATGTATCACCTTCAGGATACATCAGAATATCTCCATTACTATTATACGTATAATTAAATCCACCCGGAAAGAGAACTTCCTGTCCCCATAGAGTCTTATGTACTTGCCAGTTACCCATTAAGACGCCGAACATATTCTTTGCCGAGAACAATCCGATGATATCGATGTCCATTGCCTTAATCAACTCCGAATCAATCTCACCGAGCATCTGGTAGGGCTCAATGACTTTAACCGGTCTCTTCTCCAGTCCATAATGTTCCCGGAGTTTTTCAACGATAAGTACATGAATTCCGGTTACACCTGTTGATCCAAAGTCTACTACAACCTTATCCGGTTGTTTATGATTAATTGTTTTTAGAAAATTTTGTCTTGAAGATGAAAGCATAATTTAAATTTTAAATCATTTAATCGAGTAACATTCAATAATATGAATTTTACCAGTCCGGGTTACTTTTCCCAGAGTTTTTCTATCTCTTCCAATGATTTTCCCTTGGTTTCAGGTACAAAAAGATAGGTAAATAACCATTGCAGCAATGACATGAGCGCCAGGAAGAGGAAAGTTTTTGCACCGCCAATGGATGCCAGAAAGTGAGGAAAGAGCAAAACAACAAGAAAGTTAAATATCCATTGTGTGAAAGAAGCAAAAGCCAGAGCTTTTCCTCGTATCCTGTTAGGAAAGATCTCCGAAACGAGTGTCCAGAATACAGGCCCGATACATGAGGAAAAGAATGCTATAAACATCAGAATGCAGATAAGTGTAAATATGCCTTCCATTTTTAAATAAAACGATACTGCAAGCATCAGTAATGTTATAACCATTCCCATAGAACCTATCAGATAAAGGGATCTTCTTCCTGCTTTATCAATGAAAAGGATAGCCACAAAAGTGAATATAAAATTGATTAAACCTACCAGGGAAGTCTGAAGCAATGCATTATTAATTTCGACACCGGCTGCCAGAAGTATTTTTGGCGCATAGTCAACTATCGTATTTATACCGCTGATCTGGACAAACATAGCCAACACGAATCCGATCAGCATAACTTTACGCACAGATGGTTTGAATAATTCACCTGTAGAAACTGAAGATGTATTCCTTTCTAATGATGCCGCAATTTCCTGAATCTCTGCTTTTGCAAGCGACTCGCCTCCAATTCTTGTAAGAACTTTTAAAGATTCCTCTTTTCGTCCGGCTTTATATAACCAGCGTGGGCTTTCGGGAATGAAAAACAATCCGACAAAAAAGAATACTGAAGGAACAATCCCTGTTGCAAACATCCAGCGCCAGTTGTTGTCAATATTATGCAAACCGTAGTTTATTGTAAATGAGCACAGTATTCCCAGAACAATGGCAAGTTGATAAATGGACACAAGCATGCCCCTGCTTTTAGGGGGAGCTACTTCCGCCACATACATAGGAGACAGCACTGAAGCGGCTCCGACCGCTAAGCCACCAAATAAACGTGCCGAAATAAAAATAACAGATGATGATGCCAAAGCTGTGAATGTGCAGGAAACAGCAAAGAAAAGCGCTACAACAATAAGAACATTCTTGCGTCCATACTTATCGGATAGTACACCTGAACCAAAGGCTCCTATTATGGCTCCTACTAAAAGTGAACTTACTCCCCATCCTAATTGTAATTCATTCCATCCGAAATAGGGCTGAATAAAGGGAACGGCACCTGATATTATTCCTACATCAAATCCAAACATCAGGCCGCCCATTGTTGCAATCAGGCAAATGAAATATAAATACAGTAAGCTTTTCTTCATAATTGTTCCCTGTTTATTAATAAAATCCAATTCAGGATACAATAATTATCCTGCATATAAAAAGTTAATGCAATCAGTCATGAATTGATGATAGAAGATTAAGCATTTGAACTTACATCCCCATTGTTTTTCTCATATATTCTCTGCTCATCTTAAGACTTTCTTTTAGAGGCCTGGTCCGGACAAACCCATTTTCATGTGCTAATTCAATATTAGCATCCCCCTCAAAATTTATCTCTCTTAAAACATCTCCAATTTCTTTAAAATTGACATTTCCTTCTCCCATTGATTCCGGCCATTTTCCATTGCTGAGCTGATCACGCAGATGCATGAAAACAATCTGTTTCTGAAATTCTCTCAGAAAATCAACTGGGTTTATGCCTGCCCTTAGGAGCCAGTTTAAATCCGGACCAAGCTTAACATCAGGGATTCTTTTAAGTGTCCCTCTGAGATCATACATGTTATTTTCAACTTCATTTGTGTGATTATGCAAATTGAGCACAATCCCTTTTTTATGTCCAAGGGCAATTAACCTTTTAAGCAGATCTGCCTGATTATCAAACTCGTCTTCTGTCTTTTTCCGGCCTGCAGGTTCACCGACAGATACTCCGAATGTTCTGGCACCTACCGAAGCCATATTTGTAAAGATAAGATCGACATCCTCATAGATCTCATTCTGTTTATCTTTATTCCACATTTCTGCTCCATAAGAGCTTCCGTTCAGTTTTATTTTATACTGATCGATCAGTTCCTTAATCTGTTTCGTATAGACAGTACTTCTCAAAGGTTGTTCCATTGTTTCAATACCATCAAATCCGGCATAGGCCATATCAGAAAATATCTGACTAAGAATTGGCGAAACATCATATCCTGGCATAGTACTTGCATAAACCCAGACATGAGCTCCAACAGTTATCTTTTTCCTGCTACTATCTTTAATGATTGAAGCGGAGCTCCCAGTCTGGTATAATGATAATGCCAGCATGGACAATGATGTATTACGAATAAATCTTCTGCGATCCATTTTCAATAGTTTTAATTATTATATTGGCATATCCGGTAATTTCCACCCGTCCCTGTAGTTATGGCGAATGTATGAATTTGCACTTTCAAGGGCATTGAAAGTATCATATTTTTTATCGAAGGTAGGATGCCCGTTTTCGACTTTAAAATCATCACTCTTAACTATTTTCAATTCTTCTGTGGGCGATATGTTGGTGAATCGCATATTTTCTCCATCCCAGGCAAGGGCTTTGTTCAGTCCCTGCAGGCGGATTGCCAGAACTCCTAACAGTACCATTTCGTTGAATGGTCCGGAATAGGCAAAATTTGAAGTGCCCTGAACTCTGTTTTCCGGTGATTCCTTACAGGCCCGGATCCAATCCTGTTCATGAGGTCCGTCGGGATAAACTGGGGCTCCACCGGGAATTCTTCGCAGGTATGGTTTTACATCCGGTTTCCGGCCGGAGAGCAAACGAGCGTTGTAACCTCCTGAACCGCACATAAGAGTATCCTTGGAACCAATAAAAAGGCAACCTCCTAACCCGTCGGCCATCAAATTTTCACCTTCAGGAAGCAGGTCGGAAAGATTCGGAAGCAATCCTCCGTCGTACCAGTGTACTTTAACGGGAGGAAGAGCAAGTTTCGACATATTTTCCCTGGCCGGGAAAGAAAATTCTACTGTTTCTGCCTGTGGAGCTGAATCTATATTTATGCTGGTTGAACTGCCGCGTACTTTATCGGGATAGCCAAGCTTAAGTGACCGGTATATCGGATCCATAACGTGACAAGCCATATCTCCAAAAGCTCCGGTACCAAAATCCCACCACCCTCTCCAGTTCCATGGTGTATAAATTTCATTGTAGGGTCGCATCGGTGCCGAGCCAATGAACAGATCCCAATTGAGAGTTTTGGGAACTGGCATTACATTAGTGGGCCGGGGTATACCCTGTGGCCATATAGGTCTGTCAGTCCAGGCATGTACCTCCCTTATTTCACCTATTTCATTGTTCCATATCCATTCGCAAAGCTGCCGTACACCGTCTCCGGAATTTCCCTGGTTACCCATCTGGGTAGCAACTTTATATTTGGCAGCTAACTTAGTCAGCAACCGCGATTCATATACAGAATGAGTAAGCGGTTTCTGGCAATAAACATGTTTCCCAAGTGTTAAAGCATGTGCAGCTATGAGAGCATGGTTGTGATCAGCGGTCGCAACCAACACAGCATCAATTGAGCCGGTCATTTCATCGAACATCTTTCGCCAGTCCCAATATTTCTTAGCGGCAGGAAATTCCTTAAAACAAGCATCGGCATACTTCCAATCCACGTCGCACAATGCTACAATGTTTTCAGTTGCCATCCCGTGCAGGTTAGTATGTCCTTTCCCGCCAATTCCAACACCTGCTATGTTAAGCTTATCACTTGGAGCTTTGTGTCCAAAACCACTCATAACTTTGCCGGGAATAATTGTCATCCCTGCGGAAATAAGTCCGGCTTTTTTTAAAAAGCCTCGCCTGGTCTTATCTGAATTTGACATGTCTTTAAATGTTTCAATTGTGGTTACAGCTGTTTCAGTTTAATATTCCTGAACCACACTTTTGTACCATGGTTTTGAAGTGAAATATGACCTTCATCGAATTTCCCCCAATCAGGGAAATTTGCCCATTTACCGCTATTCCGGAGCTTCTTCCACTCTTCTGAGTTTTTTTCGTATTTCACAACTACTACATCATTCAGCATCTGTGTTACAAAATTCCCGTCAACTACCAGAAACAGATGATTCCATGCCCCGATGGCCTTATACGGTTTTGCCATTGGAGGATACATTGCATAATTTGCACCATTGATCTGCCAGTCTTCAAGTTTATCTTTTTTCCAGTTTTCATGATCAATAATCTGAAATTCAGGACCGGTTTCATATGGGAATTTATATTTGGGGTCTTCCTTGATCTGGAATATGACTCCGCTGTTAGTTGCTGTGTCCATTTTATAGTCAACGCTGAATGCGAAACTGCGGTACACTTTATCTGTGACTATGTCGAGACCTTCCTGACTGCCTGAATTGGTTGTCGTAAAAGTTCCGTCTGCGATTTTCCAGCAATCAGGGAATACTTTCATATTGTATCCATGCCATCCTTCAGTTTTTTTACCATCGAATAGCAATTGCCAGCCATTGGTTTTTTCCTTGGCAGTCAAAGTGTTGACAGGTGCGTTTTTGTCCAGTTCAGCATATAATGCCAATGGATCTCTTTTGCTTGATTTTGCACTGCAAATAATGACAAGAGCCATTATTCCCAGAAAAATTTTAATTGAAAATGTTTTCATTTCTATACTTTTTTATGGTTTATGAAACTAATTATTGCATCGGCAATCAATGAAATGTGGTGAAGTTTTTTCGTTTTGAATTCATAAAAACAGATCGTTTCGGATCTTGCCGGAGTCAGATAATACAAGAATTATTTTGATTTAAAGATAATCAATTATGAATATCAAGATATCCTGTATAAATCATTCTTTTTTTCCAATATGTTTGGTATATCTTTGTAATCAACATCATGAATACTGATTATCAAATACCTGAACCCTTTTTATTTAATCCCCTCAAACACCATCTCGGATTCATAAAAGAATTCACTAATATTTATATTGATAAACCCGATTATAGTATTCAAATGCTTACCAGAGAACTTAAGCATCTTGGAAGATCAGTAATGGATGTCTACTCAGGTCAGTTGTCAATCAGGAATATTTGTTCCGAGATTGAAGAATTTCTTAAGCAGAAAGATATTTTAAGAAGAGAGATCTATTCCCTATGGGCCGGGACAAAGATGGATTGCAACAGAATATTCCCATTATCAGATAGTTCTCAATGGACCTTGAAGTTTCATGATAATCCTCAAAGATTTGTACATTTTTTCCCGGCACGTAACAGCCAGCACACTTTCAGGGTAAAATCCAATACACTTAAATCAGCGTTGATGTATAATATAATTATAGCTAAAGATCTCGTTACCGGAGATGATCTTAATAAGGTGCGTCCATTACTGGGTCTTTCTCCGGTAAAAGATGCATTAGATACAGAAGCGATTCTGGAAATGATTGAAATTCTACGGGATTGAAGACGAAATCCTTTAACCGCAAAGTCCTCAAAGAATTAAAACCTAAGATCGCTAAGGATTAAATCTCAATAAACGGATACTATTTCATTTTTAGAATGTTTTTTTAGTTACACAGAGATCCACAAAGGACTTCACAGACGACCAAGGAGAAAATCCGTTACACACATTGAATTAGGATAAACCCACTTCTTGTTTCTTCAGAAGGGGATCTGAATGAAAAATTCTGCGCGTGCTTTGCGGTTAAAAAGTATTTAATCAGTTAATATAATAGCTAATTTTACGAATGGTGATTTCTAAAAAAAAATCTATGAATAAAATGAACCGCAGGACACTTTTGAAATATGCCGGTACAGGCATGGTTGCAGGAGCTTTTGCAAGCTCAATCGGGAAGGTAATGGCATCAACCTTACCACTAACCGGCGAAACATCCGTGGGACGGGGCTTCACCGGAAAAATCCCCTTCTCGTTAATTGTTGATGACGGATCACCAGTAGATCCTCTGTTTTATGAGCTACCCGGGTATGAAACTCCATTCCTGGTTCCTGCAAAGTTTACGCGACGCGTGGCAGATACTTTTGACAAGTTCGACCTCCACGGAAAATTTACCATTATTCCAATGCCAAGTTGTCTCGGGCGCATTGACCAGTCGCTCAAACGGGTACCTCAGGATCACCTGCTTGAGTTTCTGAAGCTTATGCGCGAGCGTGTCGCTCCCCGATTTGATATAACTCCCGAATTTCTGACCCATTTAAGCTCATATGATCTTAAGACCGGAAATTATCGTCGCCATATGTATGAGGATACATGGATCACACAGGCATCAAAGGAAGAAATTGTTGAGTATTTTTCGCTTGCCTTCCAGATTCTCAGAAATGTCGGTATAGAGTCTACCGGAATCACATCACCGTGGGACTCAGGTATTGATGTTGAAGATAAGTATGCCCAGGCACTGGCTGATGCCCAGTGGAATATTTTTAAACGTAAACTGACATGGTACTTCCTGTATGCCGCATCTGATACTGAGAAACCATATCAATGTAATGTGAAGTATAAAAACCCTGAGCGCGGTCAGGTTGTAGTTAGCGTTCCTGCAAATGCGGGGGATATTTTCTGGTCAATGGATCTTGCTGACAAAAAGGATCGGCCGAAATTTATTAAGGATGGTATAGACCGTCTGGTTTCGCCTGATGGAAAAACAGGAAGGATCCGCCAGCTGATTGATTCAGGCTTCCCGGTTGTGATTGTAACACATTGGCAATCACTTTATACTCAGGGCACAGAGCTTGGTCTGGAAGGTCTGACAGTACTTGCAGAAAGAATACAAAAGGTATTCGGATCAGGTTTCGAATGGGTAAAATGTTCCGAGATGGCCCGAAGATATGCCGAATCGCAGGCATAAAACATGTAGTGTAAGTTTGCGAGCCTACATTACCGTTATTTTTAATGATTTCTTTAATCGTTCATAACGCCTTTTAATTCAGGTTGACTATTATTTAACCCATCGGAATAATGAAAATCAACCGATACTTTATTCTTGTCAAACTTGCAGGTAATGGATTCAGTATGCGGACTTTCGATATAGCGTAACACCAGTTCCAGTGTATTTTCATCTTTCCAGCCGAAACTCCCGGCTACTTTGGCAGGTGGAAGACCAACAAAATGTGCTTTCGCAAGCAACAATAAATCGGGTCCGGGAAGAGTAGTTTCACCGCTTATCCATTTTCCGGATCCTAAAGAAAAATTATAATGGGTGGAATCAATCAACATGGAAACTTTGCACATATTGTCCATAAACTGGAAATTCATTGTCTCAAGGTGTTTGCCATTTGGTTCGAGGGCAAATGTTTTACCTGAAATCTGTGAAGCAACAACTGAATTGTTCCCTTCGACCGGGAACGGAAGAGCCAGGGATGATAATTTTTGCTTCAGGTTTGTAGCTAACGCTGTGTTTTCATCCAATTTATTGGTTTTTATGGCTGGAAGCAAATATTCCCAAACAAGGTTTATTTCATCCTGCATATCAGGAGTTTCACAAGTTATAGCGATTACAGCATCCTGGTCGGGCATAACAATGATATACTGTCCATAGGCTCCGTCAGCGCGGAAACAATTATGGCGGCAACGCCACATCTGGTAGCAGTAGCCCTGCATCCAGTCGCTGGAATCTTTTTTAGACTGAGGGGCATCAGGTGCCTGGTAAATCTTTAATGTGGTAGCTTCTTCAACCCAGGCAGCCGGCAGAACCTGTTTCCCATTCCATTTGCCCTTTTGTAAAAAAAGCTGGCCGAACTTAGCCATGTCTTCGGTTTTTAGTCTCAAACCCCAACCGCCGCAATTAATGCCATGTGGATCAACTTCCCAATCCATTCCCTCAATTGCCAGAGGTTCGAACAATCGAGGCTTCAGGAAGTCAATTACCTTTTCTCCTGTTGCTTTTTGTACAATTGCCGATAACATATAAGTGGCTAGTGTATTATACAAAAACTTTGTACCCGGTTCATGGACGATTGGTACGGCAAGGAATGCCTTTACCCAGTTGCTGTCTTTTACAACTGTTGTAAATGTGGGATCAGGGTCCTGTCCTGCCGACATGCTCAGCAAATCCTTAACCTTCAAATTCGAAAGGAACGGACTCAGAGTATCCGGCAATAAATCAGGGAAAAAAGAAATGACTTTATCATTGACTGACAATTGTTTTTCACTCACGGCAAAACCAACAGCAGTGGCTGTAAAACTTTTGCTGGTGGAATAAAGTGTATGTTTAAGTTCGGGTTTGTACGGGTTCCACCAACCTTCGGCTATTACCTTTCCATGTCGCAGAAACATTATACTGTGAAATTCATGCCGGCTTTTTGCTGCTGCATCCAGGAAATCAATAATTCCCTGTGAAGAAACTCCTTCCGCTTCCGGAAAGCTCCGTGGAAGTGATGTTGTTGGCTGTTCTTTTTTGCATCCGCCGAGTACAAAGACAAAGAGCAATAATGCATAGCCGAATTTTCTCCCGGTCATTTTCATAATAAAGTGAATTTAGATTTTAAAAGAATTATCATTCAATAAATATACAAATATTTTTATAAAGATTTCTTTGATTATCAAAGATCAAATTTCAACTATCTGCGAGATCAGCGGGAAAAGAGCAATCGGAATGCTACTATATTTTGTAAAGTTGAGGTTTTATAACGTACCGGAATCCAACTATGCTTGTTTTACTTTCTGATATGCCTTCAAAAAGCTTTAACTGATCGTGAAATATCGTCTGATGTGAATGCCCAAATATAATCTATAATATTTTTAGAAATAATGCAGCATATAGTTAAGATGATCGTCTATCTGTTAGAATAACATGTTGTTTACTCTGAAAACTACTAATCATGAAAACGAAATCATTAATTTTTTCTCTATTCTTTCTTATACCCACCATAATTTATTGTCAGAACAATAAAACACAAGTCCTGCAGGGTTCGTGGATGGGGAAGGTTACTACCAGCCAATTTTCAATGCGGGCACTATTAAGATTTGAACTAACAAAAGACAGTCTCAAAGGGTTCCTTGATAGCCCGGATCAGGGATTAAAGGATCTTACTATGGATAAAGTATGGACCATCCGGGATAGTGTATTTGTCGATGCATCATCTTTAAATGCAGGAATTATTTTTAAGGGGAGAATTCTTCCTGGTGATTCGGTTATTGATGGAATATGGGGCGGGGCTATTGGTTTAAGACTAAGTCGTACCAATTATGTCTTTGCACTTAAAACAAATTTGAATCCTCAAATTGAGGGATTTAAGATCATTAAACTGATTGAAAGTTCCCCTATCAAAGATCAACAGGCCACTGGCGTTTGCTGGAGCTTTGCAACAACATCCTTTATTGAAACAGAAGCCATAAGACTTGGTAAAAGTCCCGTTATTCTTTCACCAATGTTTTATATTGCCCCGACGTATATCGAAAAAGCTGAGAAATACATAAGAATGAATGGTAAAAGCTATTTCGGGTGTGGCGATTTAACATTTAGTGCCATGGGTGCATATAATAATTTCGGAGCAATTCCTCAAACAGTTTATTCAGGGAAAAAAGACTCCACAGCTAAGTATGATCAGAGCGATATGGACAAAACCTTACTTAATAAAGTCAAATATTATGTGAATTCCGGTCGTGGAAATATGACCACTGAGGGATACAGAAAAGACATCAGTGAAATTTTATCTGGCAATATGGGCAAAGCTCCTGACACTTTTATATATAAACTTAAGAGCTATACTCCAAAATCGTTTGCCAAAGAGATGGTTGGAATCAACCCCGATGATTATGTGGAAATAACCTCTTTCAGTCATCATCCTTTTTATACAAAGTTTATTCTGGAGATTGAATCAAACTGGAATAATAACTACTACTTAAACCTTCCGATAAATGATTTTAGTAATGTCATTGATTATGCTTTATTACACAATTTTTCAGTATGCTGGGATGGTGATACTTATGAATATAATAATGGTTTTGCAATATTGAACGATACTATTAATACAATTACACAACAAATCAGGCAGACCGCTTTTGATAATTACACTACAACAGATGTCCATAACATGCATATCATCGGCATTGCAGAGAACAGCAAGGGAAAGAGATTCTATATTGTTAAAAATTCAAGCGATCAAAGGAACTGCGGAGGGTATATATACATGTCGAAAGAATATTTACTACTAAAAACTATATCAATAATGGTAAATAAGGATGCAATACCTAAAGAGATTAAGAAAAAGGTTACAGCGGTCTTATAAAAAATAACTGCCTGTAACGCGTTTCAGGGTTTATAAAATTGAAATGATGCTTTAAGGATGCCCCGGTTGTTAGAATTCTTCTACGCCGGGGTATTTATTCAACAGTTAGATTCATATATAATTTTTAACTTTAAGATTAATTGTAGATTGTGGTCGCTTAATCTCTCTGAAGGGCGAGGGACTATATAGAGAAAAATATTTTAATAAATTGTTTGTTTATTTATAAAATGCATTCTATATT
>OCZT010001426.1_pt1 | contig 24750 bp, 19 predicted proteins | sample 1539031 | NCBI WGS metagenome assembly OCZT01 (sample SAMEA3539308, study PRJEB22396) | soil metagenome | biome: tundra; feature: field; material: soil | place: USA | collected 2010-05 | depth 0.15 m | reverse complement strand
TGCGCAACGTCGGAGGACGCCGCGGGCGCGAGATCGTCCAGCTCTACCTGGAACCATTGCCTGGCGCCGGCGACCCGGCCCGCCCGGCGCGGGCCCTGGCCGCCTTCGCCCCCGTCGATGCCGATCCGGGAGAGGAGGCGACGGTCGCCCTCACCGTGCCATCCCGTGCCTTCGCCCGATTCCGGGAGAGCCCCCGCGGGTGGGGCTGGCCGGCTGCCCAGTGGCGGCTGCGCGCGGGCCGCTCGTCGCGCGACCTGCCTCTCAGCGAACCGGTCCGCGTGAGCTGACGGCTCGACCGGCGGTCCAGCTCGGCTGAGCATTCCCGCGCCGCACTGGCGGGCCCGTCGTGGCGGGCCGTCCCGCCAATCCTGCTGGCCCCCCGAGGGGTCCGGCTGCGCTTGCGCACCCCGGACGCGGCCTCACCGCAGAGCTTCGAGATGTCTTCCAGCGGGTCGGTCCGCGGGAGCCGGGAAAGCCCGGCCGGCACGCTGCCGGCCGGGCCCTGCCCGCCCACCCACTGTGGGTGGGGCTATTCCGTTGTGGTCCGCACTGCTCGACGGAGCAGAGTGGTGTTATCGGTCAGTGAGCCACCGGCTTGAGCTGCATCAGGATGTACGGCATCTGAGGATCGCTCGGGCTGGGGTTCATGTAGGGGTGTGACTGGTTCGGCCAGCCGGTGTAGTTCGCGCTGCTGAACACGTTCCAGTCGGCTCCGTAGAGGAGTGGGACGTAGGGAACCTGGGTCGACATGATGGTCTCGAGCGACTGGACGGTCGTGTTGATCGTCGAGGTGTCGCTGGGGTTGGTGGAGGCGTACGTGGTCAGGGCTGTTGCCGCGGCCGCGTCACCTGAGAAGGCCTTCATTCCCGTGTAGGCAGCCGAGGTGCTGGATTGGGTGGCGTCGAACCAGTCCTCGTACTGGACGTAGGGGATGCTGCCGCCGTTGCCCCAGTGGATCAGGGTCTGCCAACCGGTGGCGCTGGTGGAGTATCCGGAGAACCAGTCAGAGTAGCCCTGGGCGGCCTTGGTGGTCACGTCCATGCCCACTGCCTGGAGCTCCGACGAGATGAGGGCAGCGTCTTCCCAGTAGTCGGAGAAGGCGATCGGGTCGTACACCGAGAAGCTGATGTCCTGACCGCCCTTTTCCCAGCAGTTGGTCGGGCTGTTGCTCGTGCAGTTGCCGCCCTTGGTGTACCCCGAGGTGGCGCTGTAGCTGGAGCTGGTCGGAGCCGTGTAACCGTCCGCGGTGAGGATGTCGTAGACGTCATCGCCGGTGGGCAGGTTGTCAGCCTTGGCGGTCACCGCGTCCGGGACGTTCCCGGCGGTCGAGAGGTCGTTGGTTAGACTCCCGCTCGATGGAAGGTACGACTTCTGCGCGGGCAGGATCAACCCACTCGAGGAGCTCGCCGGCTGCTCGTATCCGGACTCACCCAGGAGGCCGAGGGCGTTGCGGTCGATGCCGTAGCTGACCGCCTTGCGCACCTGCGCGTCCCCGATCCCGGTGGCCCCGCCGTTACCCGTGTTCAGGTTGAACCAGAGGGTCACGGTGCTGCCGGCGGCGAACCAGGCGTTGTTGGTCTGGGGGTTGAGGTCGACGAAGGTCGAGTAGATGTTGGGGATGTCGTTACCGGCCCAATCGAGCTGGCCGCTCACCAGTGCGTCGCTCGCGGCGGCGTTGGTGGCGAGCGAGGGAGTCTCGATCTCGGACTCCGGCGGCTTACCGCCCCAGTAGTTGGGATTCGGCTTCCACTTGATGAGAGAGCTGGAGTAGCTGTCCAGCATGAAGGGGCCGGTGCCGATCGGGGTGGTGATCTTCACCGTCGGGTTGGAGGCGATCGAGTTAGCCTGCGCCGCCTGCAGCATGTACTCGTTGCCGAGGATGGTGTACAAGGCGGTGTACTGCGCCGTGGCGAAGGTGAGCGTCACGACGTTGCCCGAGGCGGTCGGGGCCGACGACTGGGCCGGCATGCCGTTGATGTTCGCCTTGGGGTTCATCAGCATCTTGTAGGTGGCGACAACGTCGGCCGGCCCGAAGGACGAGCCGTTGTTGAACTTGATGCCCGACTTGATGGTGATCGAGAGCTTGGTGCCAGTGCTGTTGAAGCTGTAGGCGCTGGCAAGCCAGTAGTGGGTCCCGCTCGAGGTCGGGTCGAGAACGTCGAACTCGATCAACGGCTCGTTGACGAGCGTCCGGGTTCCCATCTGGGCCGCCACCGAGTTGCTGTCATAGGGGTTGAAGTCGTCCGAGAACGTCACCCCGGTGGTCGGCTCTGCGATGAGCGGCGGACCCGCCGTCGTGGTCGTCGACGACGACGACGACCCGGTGCTGGAGCTCCCGCAAGCGGCGACGGCCACGGTCAAGACCGCCGTCCCGAGCAGGCCTGTCAATGTTCTCCGATTCATAAGCTCGCAATCTCCGTAAGGCACAGCCCGAGGCGGGCGGTGCGCATTCTGCTGATAGATGCCGAGGCGAGGCACCGCCACCAAGAGCGGTCGCATCCGGGCTCACCGACCGGTGAGCCGCACACGCGCCTCTCCACGATGCCTCCCGGGCTCCGGCGAAGCCCGGAACGCTGTAAGCCATGGTCCGGTCCTCCTCAGTCCTCCTTGGTCCTCCTTGCCCTCCTAGCCCTCCTCGTGGATGGTGCTGCTCATCGGGTCGTGCTCACGATCAGGCGACCCGCCGGCAGGGTTCGGTCGGTGCTGGGCGCCGTCTTCCGGCGGGGCCTCTCCACCATTGCTGCCCGCCCGGCGCTGGGCCGGGTCGACGTGCAGCCAGCAGGCGGCCACGTGCCCCGACGAGATCGGGACGTCGGGCGGGACCTCCCGCCTGCAGATCTCCATGGCGTGGGGGCAGCGGGGATGGAAGCGGCATCCGCTCGGAGGGGAGATCAGGCTCGGCGGCGCACCGCTTCCGGCCAGGCTCGGCGGCTCCGCGCGGTCCGGGTCGGGAGCGGCCGAGAGCAGGAGCTGGGTGTAGGGGTGGGCCGGGCTGTCGGTGAGAGTCGCGCTCGGCGCCGACTCCACCAGCTTGCCGGCGTACATCACCATGATGGTGTCGGCGAGGTAGCGCGCCGAGCCGATATCGTGGGTGACGTAGAGGATCGCCAGGTGATCGCGATCGCGCAGGTCAGCCAGCAGGTTGAGCAAGCCCAGACGGACCGAGACGTCGAGCATCGAGACCGGCTCGTCGGCGAGAAGCACCCGCGGCCGGACCGCCAGCGCCCGAGCGATCGCCACTCGCTGCCGCTGGCCTCCGGAGAGCTCGTGGGGAAACTTGTTCGCGAAACGCTCGGGCGGCTCGAGCGCCACCCGGCGGAGCAGGTCACTCACGGCGGCGTCGATGTCGGTGGCACCATGGTGGATCCGCAAGGGGCGCACCAGGTCGTGGCGCACCCGGTACACCGGGTTGAGGGAGCTGAAGGGGTCCTGGAGGACCATCTGAACCTGAGCCGTGTAGGAGCGCGGACGCCTCCGCGGCGCCGGCTCACCATCGATGAACAGCTCGCCGAGGTCGGGCGTGATGACCTTGGCAAGCAGCCGGGCGACTGTCGTCTTCCCTGAGCCGCTCTCGCCCACCAAGCCGGTGACCGTCCCCGCGGAGAGAGCGATGGAGAAGTCCTCCACGGCGCAGAGGCGCGCCCGGCGGGCGAAGATGCCGTGACCGCCCTTCACCGAGAAGTACTTGGTGAGGTTCCTCCCCTCCAGGGCCGGCTCCGCGGCGACAGATGCGGTGGTGGACGGAGTGCGCGCTGCGACGCTCATCGCGAACTCCGGCGGAACCTGGGCGCAGCGGCCCCCATCGCTCCGGGTGCCGGCTGCAGCGGGTCGGGAAGGTCCAGATCCTGGGGTACGCTGACGTCGCCCGCGTGGAGCCAGCAGGCTGCCGTGCGACCCGACTCGGCGAGAGACACGAGCGTCGGCGTCTCCGACCGGCACCGCTCCATCGCCCACGGGCAGCGGGGGTGGAAGGCGCACCCATGAGGGAGGGCTCGCAGGTCGGGCGGCGAGCCCGGGATGCCCTCCATGGCCGCGCGCTCCCCGTGCATCGGCGGGAAGCAGTGGAGCAGGCCGTGGGTGTACGGCATCCGTGGGGCGCGGAAGAGGGAGACCGCCGGAGCCCTCTCGACGATGCGCCCCGCGTACATGACCGCGATCTCGTCGGCGAGCTCGATGAGCAGGGAGAGGTCGTGGGTGATGAAAAGGGCAGCGAAACCCAGGCGGTCGCGCAGACTCATCAACTCCTCGAGGATCTCCCGCTGAGTCACGACGTCGAGGGCGGTCGTGGGCTCGTCCAGGATCATGACCTGGGGGTCGAGAGCCAGGGCCATGGCGATCATGACCCGCTGCCGCTGGCCGCCGGAGAGCTCGTGGGGATAGCTGCGGAGTCGGTCGGCGGTCAGCCCCACCATCTCCAAGAGCTCCACCGCCCGGTCCACCCTCTCCGCCGCGGAAAGGTTGCGACGGTGTACGCGGAGCAGGTCGTCGAACTGGGCGCGTGTCGTGGCCACGGGATTGAGAGAGTTCAGGGCGCTCTGAGGGACCACCGAGATCTCGGACCAGCGCAGGGAGCGCAACTCCTCCTCGCCAGCCGACAGGACGTCCACGGTGCGCCTCTCCCCGGAGGCGGGTTTGGAGTGGAAGAGGACCTCGCCGGCGGTGATCACGCCCGGCCACCGGAGCAGGCGGATGGTTGCCATCGCCAGGGTCGACTTGCCGCTACCGCTCTCGCCGGCGAGCCCCAGCACGTGTCCGCGCCGAAGGACCAGGTCGCAGTCCACGACGGGGTGAACAGCTTCGTCACCCAGGCCGTAATCCACGCAGAGCCCCCGGATCTCGAGGACCGGGTCCGCAACCCCGGCTGAGCCCGCCGCCGGGTCTGCGGGCACCTCCGCGTTCGGTGTGAGGTGCGCGTTGCCGAGCGTCATGGCGCGGCCACCTCACCGCCGGGCTCGGCCTTCCTCCGCACCACCGCGGTGACGCCGAAGCTCGGCCGGACGCGGATTCCCGCCCTCTTGGCGGCCCGGCGGGAGAGGCCGGCGACGCGCAGCCGGGGGTTGATGAACTCGTCGATCCCGAAGTTGAGGAGTGCGAGCGAGGTGCCGAGCAGAGCGATGCAGAGGCCCGGAGGTGCCCACCACCACCACCACCCGCCGCGCACCGCATTGTTGGCGAAACCCTCGCGCAGCATCTCGCCCCAGTTCCAGAGCCCGGCGGGCGACGACGTGGGCGAACCGGCCAGACCCAGGAAGGCGAGGGCCACGTAAACCCCGATGGCGTAGAGCGTGGTGAAGAGGAACGAAGCCGCCACGATCGGGACCAGGTTGGGAAGGACCTCGACCAAGATGATGCGCAGGCGTCCCTCCCCGGAGATCCTCGCCGCCTCGACGAAGTCGCGACTGCGCAGCGACAGAGTCTGAGCGCGCAGCACCCGAGCGGTGTACGCCCATGATGTGACGGCGATGATGATGGCGACCAAGAGGATGCTGGTCCCCGCGGACGGCACGTAGAAGGCCAGCACGATCAGCAGCGGAAGCCCGGGAATGGCGAGGAAGACGTTGGACAGCAGCGACAAGCTCTCGTCGGCGAAACCGCCGATGTAGCCGGCGGTGACTCCGACGAGCACCGAAAGTACGGTTGCCATGGCGGCGGCGAGGAGGCCCACGAACAAGGTGGCACCGGTGGAGGCGAGCAGCTGGGAGAGGACGTCCTGGGCAAAGACGGTCGTCCCCAGCAGGTGGGAGGACGAGGGCGGCAGCGGGAGCGGGTAGTAATGGGCTGGGACGCCGGTGCCAGGCCCGGTTCCAGGGACCAGTACGTGCCTCACCCACGTCGCGACGTTGGTCGCGTTGGGGGAGTAGGGGGCAGCCCACGTTCCGATGATGGCAACCACCACGAAGACGGCGAGTATCACGAGGCCGATGATCACCTTGGGGCCGTGCGGAAGGCGCAGCGCCCGGGGTCGCCCGGGAAGCCCCTCAGGTAGGGGGGCGCCGCCACCGGCGACTGCGGCCATGAGCGTGGTGTTCTGGGCCATCAGCTCATCCCGCCTGCCGCGCCCGGGGGTCGATGAGCACGTAGACGACATCCGCCAGGAGGTTGGCGGCCAGCACCACCAGGGTGATGACCACGAAGATCCCCTGCACCAGGCTGTAATCGAGCTCGCTCAGGGCTTGGTAGAGGTGGTATCCGATCCCGGGGTAGTTGAAGACGATCTCGACGAGGATCTGGCCGGACACCACCAGGCTCAGGGCGAGCGTGAAGTTGGAGACGACCGGCAAAAGGGCGTTGCGCGCCGCATACGTCACCACCCTACGAGTCGGCAGGCCCTTGGCCCGGGCCACCAGGACGAAGTCCTCGTCCATGGTGGTGAGCATGTTGTTACGCATGGTCAGGATGAAGCCACCCATCGAGGCCAGGACGACGGTCACCCCGGGCAGGATCGCGTGTTGGAGGATGCTCGCGATGTAGGACCAGTTCGGACCCGGGGTCACCGTGTAGATGTCGTAGCCGAAGAGGCTCGGGAGCCACTTGAGCATGGTCCCTGTCTGCCCGAAGATCAGGACGATCACCAGGGCGAGGAAGAAGTAGGGGATCGCCTGGAAGAAGGCCGCCGCCGGCATCACCCATTCGACCCAGGAGCCGCGCCGCCAGGCCATCAGGACGCCGATCAGGGTGCCGACGGCGAAGGCGATGACCGTCGCGACGACGAGCAGCCCGATGGTCCAGGGCAGGTAGGAGACGATGAGGCCGCCCACCGGCGCGTTCTCGGACCATGAGAATCCGAGGTTCCCGTGGGAGAGGTTCCCCCAGTACTGAGCATACTGGGTCCAGAGGGTGGTGTGGACGTTGAAGCCGAGCTGCAACTCGATGGCATGAACGCAGGCCGAATTGCACTGTCCCGATGTCTCGGCTCTGATGATCGCGGTCGCGACCGGGTTGCCGGGCACCACCCGTGGTATGAGGAAGCTGAAGGTGATGGCCGCCCAGGCGGCGACGAGGTAGAAGCCCAGGCGGCGGATCAGCAGACGCATGCTAGCCGACCTGCCCGGTGAGCTGAAGGACCGCAGGTGCCGAGGAGGCGCGCACCTCGAGCCGGGTGCTGAGGATCACGTTGCGGGGCTGCCGGTCCGGCGAATGGATGCTGTCGATGAGCAGCCGCGCCATCTCCCGGCCCATCTCCTCGATGGGCTGGCGCACGCTGGTGAGCGGCGGTTGCAGCGTGGCGGCCATGGGGTGGTCGTCGAACCCGATCACGGCAACATCCTCGGGAACCCGGCGGCCCGCCTCGGCGAGCACCTGGAGCGCGGCCTCGGCCATCATGTCCGAGGCCGCGAAGACGGCGTCGAGCCGGGGGTGCTTGATGAGCAGGAGCCGCATCGCCCGGGCCCCGCCCTCGCGGGTGAAGTCGCCCGTCTCGGTGAGGGTCTCGTCGTAGGCAATGCCGGCGGCCTCGAGCCCCTGCCGGTAGCCGACCAGCCGGTCGTGACCGGCGGGCATGTCCTGGCGACCGGTGACGGTGGCGATGGACCGCCTCCCCCCGGCAACGAGGTGGGCGACGGCGCGAGCGGCCCCAGCCACGTTGTCGACGTCGACGTGGCTGACGAGCTCGGAATCGGAGGGGGGGCCACTGGCCACGACCGGGATGCCGCGGGAGGCGAGCCGGCCCGCCATCGGATGGGAGGTGGGCAGAGAGACCAGCAGCACCCCGTCGGCATGGCCGGCGGCCACGTAGCGCTCCACCCGATCGGCGTCGGCCGCCGATTGCGCCGTCAGCAGGACCAGCTGCATCTCGCGCGAGCTGAGAACGTCGTTGACGCCGCGAATGAGGCGCGTCATGAAGGGGTCGCCGAAGAGGAAGGTGGTGGGTGCGACCAGGGCGACGGCGTCGCTGCGCCCGGTGGCGAGGGCGCGCCCGGCCTGGTTGGGAACGTAACCCAGCTTGCTCACCGCCCGTTCGACCGACCGCCGGGCGTGCGGGCTCACCCGGGGGTCGTAGCTGAGGGCCCGCGAGGCCGTCGAGCGCGAGACGCCGGCCACCTGTGCCACCTCGTCGAGGGTCGCCTTCGGGTCGCGGGAAACCTTCATGGGAGCGGTCCCAGACTTTAGAGACGGCCTCAGCGGCATGTCAATCACCCCAACGGGTGATAGTGACGGAAATCCCCCGGGGCAAGGCCCCAGACGGCCGCTGGGAACCTCTCGGGGCCCCGATCCCAACGGAGCGGGATCAGTCGAGCGGACCCGAGGGATCGAGCGGATCAGGGCTGCCGATAACCTCGATCGTCACGGTGTGGGCAATCTGGGCCGAGGAGCGCCCCACGTGCACCTGATAGGACCCGGGGTCGACATACCATCCCGCTTCCCGGCGGTGCAGATGCACCTCACGAGGGGCCCATGAGACGGGGTGACGCTCCAGCAGCGCCGGCCAGTCCTCGTCGGCCACGTCGTAGTAGGCAAACGACCGTTCTCCCAGCTCGAAGCCGACAGCAGTGCTCTCACCCGGGCCCAACCGAACCTTGGCGAAGGCCTTGAGCTCCTTCACCGGTCGAAGCCGGCCGCCGGGCCGGGCCCTTCCGCCCCCGGGCGGGGCGACGTAGAGCTGGACGACCTCGGCTCCCCGCCGCGGACCCGTATTGGTCACCGTCACCTCGACGCGGACGCGCTGGCCGGCGGCCACCACGGTCTCCGACAGTCGTGGGGCCCCGATCTCGAAAGTCGTGTAGGAGAGGCCGTGGCCGAAGGGGAAGCGCACCGGCAGCTTGCGGGCTTCGTACCACCGGTAGCCGATGAACAGCCCTTCGCCGTATCGGACCTGGCTGCTCTCGCCCGGGAAGTTGCCAAAGGCGGGCGTGTGCTCGAGCGCGAGCGGGAGCGTGGTGGGCAGGCGCCCGCCGGGCTCGGCATCCCCGAAGAGGACGTCGACCAGGGCGTTGGCATACTCCTGGCCGGCAAACCACGCTTGGAGCACCGCGCCGGCCTCATCTGCCCACTCCATGGTGACCGGGGCCCCCGCATTGACCACCACCACGCTAGACGGGTTGGCCCGCAGGATTCGGCGAACGAGGTCGTCCTGCTGGCCGGGAAGGTCCATCGTCTCGCGGTCGTAATCCTCCGTCTCCCAACCCGGGTCGCTGCCAACGATGACGATCGCGGCGTCCGCGCCGCGAGCCAGATCGACAGCGCGCTGGACGCCCGCCTCGTCCGCACCCGCCTCGTGGACGATCTCGTGAGTGTCTCCGAAGCGCTCCCGGAGGGCGGTGAGCGGCGACAGAATATAGTGGGGGATGACGCCCGCGCTGCCACCGCCCATGATGACGGGGCGGTCCGCGTTCGGTCCGACCAGCGCGATGCGGCGAAGGCCGCTCGGCGCCAGTGGGAGGACGCCGCGGTTGCTGAGGAGCACCAGAGCGTCGGCCGCCACCCGACGATTGAGGGCTCGGTCTTCGGGGCGATCGACCGGACGCTCGGGCTGCCCGACCGGGGCTTCCAGGGCGCCGACCCGATTCAGGACGGTCAGCAGCCGGCGGACCTTGGCATCGAGGAGCGATTCGTCGACATCGCCGGCGCGAACCGCGGTGGCGAGCGCGGCGCCGAAAGAACGGGGGGGGCCGGGCATCTCCAGGTCGAGACCGGCGCGAGCCGCCTCGAGGGTCCTCACGAGAGCCCACCAGTCGGTCATGACCACGCCCCCAAAGCCCCACTCGCGGCGGAGGATGTCGGTCAGAAGACGCGGGTCGTCGGAGGAGTGGCAACCGTTGACCCGGTTGTAGCTGGTCATCAGCGCCAGCACGTCAGCCACCTTGACCGCGTACTCGAAGGGCAGGAGGTACAGCTCGCGCAGCGTGCGCTCGTCGACGACCGAGGAGGAGGTGTTGCGCTCGAACTCGGTCTCGTTGCCCACGAAGTGCTTCACGGTGGCCACCACACCCTGGGCCTGCACCCCCCGGATGTACCCGATCGCGAGCTTGGCGGTCAGGATCGGATCCTCGGAGAACGCCTCGAAGTTGCGCCCCCAGAGTGGGTGCCGGTGCAGGTTGACAGTGGGGGCGAGGAGCACCCGCGCCCCCTTGTCGCGAGCCTGGCGCGCGACCATCGCCGCGGTCTCTGCGACGAGATCGGGATCCCAGGTGGCGCCGAGAGCCGTCTCCGAGGGGATGCACACCGACGGCGTGATGCTGAGGCCATCCCCCCGGGTCTCGCCCCGAGCCCCGTTGGGACCATCGGTGAACTTCACCGCGGGGATGCCAAGTCGCGGCACCGAGCCGGTGTGCCAGCTGTCGACACCGGCGGTGAGGGACGCCTTCTCGTCGAGGGTCATGCGGCCGACGAGCGCATCGACGTCCCGGACCGCTGCGTCTGCCGGGATCGGCGGCGGCGACTCCATGACTCTGAGCTCCTCCGGGTGCGGCGCCGGTCCCACCCCGGCATCCGGCGCATCCTAACGTTCGAATCAATGCTCGTGACCGCGTCAGCGGTTGGGGGGCGAGATGTCGATGTCGATGTCGATGTCGACGTCGGCGCGTCTTGACTCATGCCGACGCCGAGAACCTGGCGGCGACCGGATCAGCCGCGAAGGTCGGCGCTCCCGCCGGCGGGCTGGTGGCGCCCGTTGCCTCCCGGGCGGGCGGGGACCATGCCCGAGGCCTGTTCGAGGTCACCGGCCATCGTCGCCTGGGCGCCTGAAGCCAGAGCCAGCTCCTGAGCGGTGGTCGAGACCTGCCGGCTCGCGACCCGCACCTGCTCCATGGCCTCCACCACCTGCTCGGTGGCGGACTGCTGCTGCTGGGTGGCGAGCCGGATCCCCGAACTGGCCTCGGCGACCTGCTCCATGAGCACGAGGCCGTCCTTGAGCTGCTCTGCTCCCTTGTCCATCGCCAGCACCGTGGCGTTGGTCTCGACCTGCACGTTCGCGGTGATCTGAGAGATGTCGGCGGCGAGCGTCTTCGAGCGATCGGCAAGCCGGCGCACCTCGTCGGCGACGACCGCGAAGCCGCGCCCCGCCTCGCCGGCGCGAGCGGCCTCAATGGCGGCGTTCAGGGCGAGGAGGTTGGTCTGGTCGGCGAGATCGTTGATCATCGAGAGGATCTTCGTGATGTCGCGAACCCTATCGGTGAGGCTCAGGGTCCGCTCGCTGGAGGCGAGGATGTCCTCGCGGGCCCGTTCCAGCTTGTCCCTGGTCTCAGCGGCCTGGGCGGCGACCACGTCCACGGTCTCGGCGATCTGGCCCGAGGTCCGCGCCAGCTCCTCCATGCTGGCCGACGTCTCGGTGGCGCTCGAGCTCTGCCGGGCGGTGGTGGCGGCGAGCTCGGTGGAGGCGGCCGCCAGGCGGATGGCCGAGTCGGAGAGGTCCCTGCTGGTGCCCTGCACCCGGCCGATCAGGGCCCCGAGGTGTTCGACCATCTGGTTGAAGGCACTGGCCAGGGTGGCCACCTCCACCGCCCCGGCCGGAGTCACCCGGGCGGTGAGGTCGCCGTCGGAGACGCGGCGCGCCGCCCGCGAGAGGGCGCGGATGGGACGCACCTCGACCTGGGCCATCGCGAAGGAGAAGACAGCTGCGAGCACGAGCCCGATGCCGAGGACGATGAACCCGGAGTTGCGCAGCGCGGTCACGCCGTTCAGCGCCTGGTTGGCGGGCTCGCTGACCAGTATCGCCCACTGCACGTCAGGGGCCTCGGCGTACCCAGTGATGGAGTCGGTGCCGTTCATGACCATGCGGGCTGCGCCGGAATGGCCGCCCAGGGCGTCGACCACGGCGGCGTTGTCGATGCGGGTCCTGAGCGCCCCTTTGGCGAGCATCTGCACCGAGGTGAGCTTGGACGCACTCCCCATCGAGGTCGTGTACACGAGCCGGCTCGAGCTGTCCACGGCGGTGACCGAGGTCGACACGCCACCCGCGCCGCGGACGCCGGCAAAGAGGTTGGCGATCTGGTTGCTGCCTCCGCCGGGCCCGGTCCAGGGCTCCAAGCCGACGGCGCCGACCAGGAGACCGCTGAACTGCAGGTTGCTGGTGCTGGCCGGCACCGCCATCAGCCACTGGAGGTCATTGCCAGCAGCGTTCAAGGTGACGTCGCCGGCATAGGGCTGGCCGCTCTCGCTGATCCCCGTCACCCACGTCTGACCGACGAGCGACACCTCTCCTCCGATGCCGGTGGCCGCGATGGGCTGACCGGTGGTGTCGACCAGCTCCAGCTCGGCGAAGGGGTCGCTGGAGGTTGACTTCGCGATCAGGGCGATGGCGGGCTTGGCACCGGTGGCGTCGGAGCTCGAGATGATGCTGGCCAGCTGGGTCAGCTCGCGCTCACGGTCCTGGACCCACGAGTCGACCTGACTGGAGACCTCCTGGGCCACCGTCTGGACACCGTTGGAGGTGTCGGTGGAGAGGCTTCCAGCCGAGAGCTCGGTGAGGACGAGCACCATCGAACCCATCACCACGACGCAGATGGCGAGAACGCCCACCAAGAAGCGCGTGAAGTAATGACCACCCCGTCGGTCGAAGCCGGAGAGCGCCCTCTTCAGGATGTCCACATCGCCGTGTCCGCACTCCGGCTGAGGTCAGGCCGGGCTCTCTGCGGCCGAACTCTGACCGCCGCATCATCCCCCCGGCGCCTGTGACAGTGGCGACGCGCGTTGCCGAATATGGGTAACGGGGATGGATGGCGGTGCCGACCCGGACGGGCTGGACTGCCGGCACGACAGCGAGGGTCTCTGGGCACGCCGACCGCGTCCAAGCCCGGCCGGTGGGAGGGCTTTGCGACGAGGGCTGGTCTGCCGCGCAGCCCCCCGGCAGGGAATCGAGCGCCGAGCTCCTCCCGGCAGCCAACCGCGTGCCGGGCCCGCGCTGGTGAGAGCGTTTCCACACTCTAGGGGCACCGCCTGAGGCTGTCAATGATCAGTGGCCACCCCTCGGGCAACCGCCCTCGGCGGTGCGAGGTGCCACTCCGCTGTCCAGCCCCAGGCCCACCCCCGTGGCAGGCGCGCCTGATCAGGCGACCGCGGGTGGAGCCGGGACCCCTCCGAACGTCTCGAGGAAGAGTGACTCCAGCAGCAGCCGCGGCTGGGCGTAGGAGGCGACCTCGGCGCTGGCCCTCAGCAGGAGGTCCAGGATCCGGCCGGCGCCCGCCGGAGAGAGCGCTCTCGCCCACGCGTCCGCCTCCCGCCTCCGGCTTCGCAGGCGGGCCAGCTCCGGAGCTCCGGCCGCCCGGACCGCCGCGTCGCGCACGAATGCGGACCAGATTGAGAGGTTGAGCAGCAGCCGCTCTCGACCCTCGCCGCCGGCCGCGGGGGTCAGCTCGACCGCCGCCTCGAGGGCGGCGGGGCTCCCGCCCCCGCCGATGGCGAGGAAGCGGTCGAGCACCGCCAGCTCGCCGCGCAGAGCCTCGGGGTCGCCCGCGAGACGCAGCGCCCGCCCCGGACGCCCGGCGCCCAGCTCTGCGGCCAGCAGCGCGGTCTCCGGCTGGACGCCATGGCGGTCCCGGAGCCAGGCCTCGATGGCACCGCCCTCCACCAGGCCAAGGCTGAGCCGCCCACAGCGGGAGACGACGGTGGCGGGCAGGCGCTCGGGGCTGTGGGCGGTGAGCAGGAGATGGGTACCGGGGGGTGGCTCCTCGATGGTCTTGAGCAGCGAATTGGCCGCCTCCTCGGTCAGCCGATCGGCGCGGGCGATGATCGCCACCCGGGCCCCGCCCGCCCACGTGCGCAGGCCGAGAAACTCCTGGAGGCTCCCGGGGTCACCGCCGGCCCTCACTCGCCGGATCGAGATCCTCTCCTCCGGCGAGTCCTCCAGCCAGAGGTCGGGATGGGCGGCCGGATCCCCGGGCCAGGAGCCACGGGGCAGCAGCTCGGCGGCCAGGCTCAGCATCAGGGTGGTCTTGCCGACCTGGTCGGGGCCGGTGACGAGGAGGGCGTGTCCGAGCTGCCCCGAGTCGAGGGCGTGGCGGAGCCCGGCGACGGCGCCGGGGTTGCCGAGGAGGTCACCGAGCGCCACGCGGTCAGCTTGCCACAATGGCGCGATGCGCCAGGGCTCGATGCGCCAGCTCGTCGCCACCCCGGTCGGCGGGACGGGCGGGGCCACCCCGCGGGTGCCCTGGGACTGGACCGACGTGGTCATCTTCTTCGGCGCCTACCTCCTGGGGGTCTCGGTGCTCTCGGAGATCTTCTACGCCCCGGGGGTCGAGCGATTCGCGCGCGGGCTGACCCACGGGCTGAGCCCTCAGGTGCAGACGGCGCTCGCCAACTTCGCGGAGCAGACGGCGGTCTACGCGTTCGCGATCGCGGTGGTCGCGGGCCTCGTGCTCGGCCGCCGGCACGCCTCGCTGAGGGATCTCGGCTGGCGGTTGCCTCGCATCCGCTGGATCCCGGTCGCGGTCGTCTCCAGCCTCGTCGCCCTGGTGGTGCTGACCTGGCTCCTCAACCTGGAGGCGGGCCTGGTCCACGTCCAGAACGCCCAGGTTTCGACCGTGCAGGGCGAGTACGGCCATCAGGTCGGCATCGCCCTCCTGCTGCTCTCGGTCGAGGTTCCGCTCGCCGAGGAGACATTCTTCCGAGGCTTCGTCTACGGCTGGATGCGCCGCCACCTCAACGTCCCGGCGGCAGCGGTGCTCTCCGGATGCTTCTTCGCCGCCGCCCATGTCGGCTGGGGAACGTCCACGGAGGAGATCCTCTTCCTCCCCCTGGCCCTGCTCGGGATCCTGCTGGCACTCCTCTATGAGTACTCGGGGTCCCTGCTCCCCGGGGCGATCGTCCACGGCCTCTTCAACCTGGTGGAGACGCTGCAGATCCTCTGACCTGGATCGGTGAGTAGCGCGAAGCAGACCGCCTGCCAGGCGAGATCAGCCCAAGGCGCCGACGAGCACCGCAGGGAGTGCACCCGGAGGGCGCATGACCGAAGGAGCGCAGGAGGCAACGCCGGGATGGTCCGGCGGGTGGGATGAGATGCGAGTGTTTACTCACCGATCCAGGTCTGAGGAGTGTGTGCGCCGTCAGCCTGCGGCGGCGGGGGCCGTGGCGGCGGCGACGGCGTCCCGGACCCCGTGGTGGACGTTGCCGGCCGGGACCAGCTCAAAGACCCCGTACCGCTGGAGCAGGTCGTGGATGTCCTCGACGTGGGCGAGGTGGATGTTCACCGAGCGCGTCCGGAGGTCGCGCAGGAGGGTGAGCAGCACCTGACCGGCGGAGTAGTCGATGTCCGCGACCGGCGAGAGGTCGAGCACCACCCAGGCGACCGGGTGCGGGGCGGCGGCCACCAGGTCCAGCACCCGCTGCCGGAAACGGTCGGCGTTGGCGAAGAAGAGGGTGCCATCGAAGCGGTAGGCGATGCCGCCCGGGAGGGTCTCGATGCCGGGATGGGCGGCCTCCGGGACGAAGCTGCCGGCGGACCCCGCGACGGACACCATCACGGTGTCCCGGGGCCGGTAGGCGTGGCGGACGAAGTCGAGCACGGAGAGCGCGACGGCGAGCCCGATGCCCTGCTCGACCCCGACCAGGACGACGACCAGAGCCGTGATGGTGGCGAGCGCCAGCTCGTCACGGCGCAGCCTCCAGAGCTCGCGCAGATGACCGAGGTCGATGAGCCGGAGGCCAATGACGAAGACCACGGCGGCGAGGGTCGCGTCGGGCAGGAAGTGGAGCAGCGCGGTGGCGGCCACCAGCACCACCACGGCAATCACCGCCATCACCAGCTGGGCGAGCTGGGTGCGCGCCCCGGCGGCGTCCACCACGGCCGTCTTGGTCGGGCTGCCGTTGACGCAGAACGCGCCGGTAACGCCGGCGGCCAGGTTGGCGACGGCGAGACCGACCAGGTCGCGGTTCTCGGAGAGGGGTTCCTCGCGCTTCTGGGCGAAGCTGCGGGCGGTCGCCGCGCTCTGGGCCAGGATCACCACGAAGATCGAGGCGGCGACCCCGGCCAGCCCGGGGACCTGGCCCCAGGTGACGTGGGGGAGGCCGATGGGCGGGAGCCCGGCCGGCACCGACCCGACGATGGCGACGCCGTGCTGGTCGAGCCGGAGGGCGGCGGCCACGATGATCGAGACGGCGACCACCACCAGGGTGGCGGGAATCCGCTTGGACACCCGCTCGAAGAGCAGGATCACGGCCACCGCCAGGATGGCCAGCACCGCGGCGGGGACCACGATGTGGCCGAGAGAGGTCAGCACCTTCCCCATCTGGTTGACGACGCTGCCGCTCGCGTGGATGCCGAGCATGCTCGGCAGCTGGGTGAGCGCCACCTGCACGCCGACGCCGCTCAGGAATCCGACCAGGGCGGTCCGGGAGAGGAAGTCGGCGAGGAAGCCGAGGCGGAGCAGGCGGGCCACCAGCAGGTAGCCGGCGGCGAGCAGCGCGATCACCCCGGCGAGACCGACGTACTCGGGGCTCGCCGGCTTGGCGATGCCGATCAGGGCCGCGAACATGATCGCCGCGGTCGCCGAGTCAGCGCCCACCACGAGATGCCGCGAGGACCCGATCAGGGCAAAGACGATGACCGGGAGCGCGAGGGTGTAGATGCCGGTGATCACCGGCATCCCGGCGATCTTGGTGTAGCCCATCGACTCGGGGATGGCCACGGCTGCGAGCGTCGCCCCGGCGATGACGTCGGCGACGATCGTCGCCCGGGTGGTGCCGTCCAGTCCCTGGATGAGGGAGAGGGGATTCTTCCGCGCGGGGGAGGCGGTGGCGTCGTGGGTCACGGCTCGGGGCAGTCTACCGCTGCGCCCCGATCGCCGCGGGCGTCGCACCGTGCCCCGCGGTTGCCCACCGGCGCCCGCGCTCCGGGTCAGGAGTCCGAGGGGGCGGTCTGCCGAGCCTCCCGCCGGACCAGCCGGATGCGCTGGAGGGCGGTGAGGTTGGTGAGAACTGCGAGCACCCAGAGGGCGATGATGAGCAGCGGCGGTACCACCAGCCCGACGACGGTGATCACCACCCGCTCCGGACGGGCGAGCAGGCCGCCGTCACAGGTGAAGCCGAGCGATTGCGCGCGGGCCCGCACGTAGGAGACCAGCAGAGAGCCTCCCAGGGCGACGATCACCAGCATCGCCGGGAGCTCTCCACCGCTCCGCGAGATGAAGTGGTAGAGGAGGGCGGCGTAGGTGACCACCTCGGCGTAGCGGTCGGTGGTCGAGTCCAGGAAGGCTCCATAGGGGTGCACCCGGTTGGTCACACGGGCCACGGCTCCGTCCAGGATGTCGAAGAGTCCGGCGAAGAGGAGCACCAGCCCGCCCGGGATGAGCCAGCCCAGGCCGATCAGGACGGCGGCGACGACGGTCACCGCCAGGCCGGTCAGGGTGAGGGCATTGGGAGTGACCCCGCGGAGATGGATCGCCGTCACCAGCCGGCGCGCCGCTCCGCGCACCCAATCCTGGAATCGCTGCGTGAACACCGCCGCTCCTCAGCTCGACCAGGCGAGGAGGGCGCGTGCCCGCTCGCGTGCCTGCGCATAGACGTCGAGGATCTGGTCGCCGACCACCCGCCAGTCGTAGCGCTTCGACTTCTCGATCCCGCGCCCGCCCATGCTCCGCCGGAGGCCGGGGTCGGCGATCAGCGACTCGAGGGCGCGGGCAAACCCCTCCGGCTTGCCTGGGGGCACGAGCAGCCCATCGCCTCCCGCCTCGACGACCTGGCTGAATCCGGGGATGGCCGAGGCCACCACCGGAACCCCGCTGGCCATCGCCTCGAGCAGGACGATACCGAAGCTCTCCCCGCCGCTCGCCGGTGAGCAGAAGACGTCGGAGCTCGCGTAGATCCGGGGAAGGATGTCGGCCGCGACGTGTCCCAGGAACCGGACGTCGGGGACCCCGGTCGCCTCGCACTGTCTCTCGAACGCCCAGCGCATCGGCCCGTCGCCGACGATCACCAGCCGGCAGTCGTCGCGACGCTGCCGGAGCTGGGCGTAGGCCTGGAGGAGCACCGGAAGCCCCTTGCGATGCTCCATCCTGCCGACGAAGAGGATGGTCGCCTGGCCGTCGCCGCGCAGCTCGGGGAGGGGCGGGAGGTCGGGGCGGAACCTCGCGCCGTCGATGCCGTTGGGCACGATGGTGTAGTCGCCCTCGAAGTAGCGGCTGATGAAGTCGCGCGCCGGCTGGCTGACCGCGATCAGGCCGTGGAGGCGCCGGAAGTAGCGGCCGAGGAAGGGGCGGCCGTAGTAGTAGCCCAGGTTGCGGCGCGCCATGGCGTGAAAGGTGCCGACGTTGGCGCCGCGGTGGAAGCGGAGCGTGGTGATCGGCAGCCCGGGCACGAGCGGCTCGTGGTAGTGGACGACGTCGAAGTCCTCGCGGGCGAGCAGGGCGCGGACCCGCCGTACCAGGTGGAAGGAGAGGGCGATCCTGGCCACCGACCCGTTGCCCCGCACCGGAACGCTGCGGCCGATGCGGACGAAGCCGGGGATGCCGTGGTCGTCCGGCACCCGGGACGAGGGAGCCAGGACCGTGACGTCGTGGCCGCGGCGGCGCAGCTCTTCGGCCAGGTGACGGACGTGCTCAGTCACCCCACCCGGGTGGATGAAGTCGTAGGGAGAGACCAGGCAGACCTTCACCGCCGCCCCGGGTATGGGGTGCGGCCGCCCGCTGTCCGACCAGTCGCCGCCGGCCCGCCGTTCATCCCCCCTCCTCCCAGACGGGGTCGAGCACGTGCCACTGCTCCGGGAACTCCCGGATCCACTCCTCGAAGACCTTGAGGATCTCCATGACCACCCGGCGGAGCTCCTCGTGGCGCGGCGCGCTGGGGTCGTACGGGATCTCCGGGTGGACGAAGACGCCCACGCCGCCGCTGATCCGGGGGAGGACCACGGGCATGATCACCGACCCGGCGCGCATGGCGGCGTCGACCACCCCCACCGGGATGGGAGCCTCGGCCCCGAAGAAGGGGAAGAGCTCGCCGTTGCCGATCAGATCGCGGTCCATGGCCAGGGCGATGGCACCGCCGCTTTTGAGGATGCGCAGCACATCGCGCATCGCCGCGGCGCCGAGCCGCCGCGCGGTGACCTCGTCGGCGCCCTTGATGGCTGCGATGTCGATGGGGACGATCCGCACCCCCTGGGCCCGCCGGGATCCCACCACCCGCTCAAAGAGCTGGGACGGCCGGATGTACTCGGCGAGCAGGGCCATGGGGAAGCCGAGGCTGTTGCCGGCGGCGAGCCCCTTTTCCCAGGATCCGAGGTGAAGGGAGATCACGGCGACACCGCGTCCGCTGGCGGCCGCCTCCGTGTAGCGCTCAAAGTGGTCGACGATCAGGCCGTCGCTGATGTCGTCGCCCTCGAAGCGCATCGCCATCACGTCCACCCAGGCGCGGCCCAGGTCGCGCAGGTTGCGGCGGACCACCCGGTCGAGGGCCCGCGGCTCGAGGCCCGGGAGGACGTGGGCGAGGTTGGCCCGGAGACCGCGGACGGCCCTAGGCCGGACGGTTCGGAGGACCTCCGCGCAGCCGACGGCCAGACCGTAGGCGGCCCTCCGCGGCAGCACCCGGACCAGCGACTCGGCAACCCGATAGGCGTAGTACGGCAGCATCGATCCGTCGCCGGGAGCGACGGCGGCAGCCCCGGCGGGGACCTCTCCGCCGGGGCCGCGCTCGATCTGACTGCCGACGCTGGTCATCGCCACCCCGTGAGGGCTCCTGCTGCGGTGAGCAGGCTATCAGGAGTGAGGAGGCTCGACTGCCTGCTGGGTGACCAGCGCCGCGGGGGCGGCGGGCTTGGCGTGCCCGTTGCCGGCCGCGGGAGTGGTGCCGGCGATGAAGGCCTCGGTCAGCTCCCGGGCACGGTTGTCCGAGTACTGCTTGGGCGGTGACTTCATGAAGTAGGAGGACGGGCCCTCCAGGGTGCCGGAGAGGCCACGGTCGAGCCCCAGCTTGCAGCAGCGGACGGCGTCGATCACGATGCCCGCGCTGTTCGGCGAGTCGACCACTTCGAGCTTCAGCTCCACGTTGATCGGGATGTCGCCGAAGGAGCGTCCCTCCATCCGGATGTAGCACCACTTGCGGTCGTCCAGCCAGCGCACGTAGTCGGACGGCCCGATGTGGATGTTGCGGTCGTCCAGCTTCTGGTCCAGCTGGGAGCGGACACTGTTGGTCTTGCTGATCTTCTTGCTGACCAGGCGCTCGCGCTCCAGCATGTTGAGGAAGTCGGTGTTGCCGCCGAAGTTGAGCTGGTAGGTGTTCTCGATCCTGACCCCGCGGTCCTGGAAGAGGCGGGTGAGCACCCGGTGGATGATGGTGGCGCCGAGCTGGGACTTGATGTCGTCGCCGATGACGGGCACCCCGGCCTTGCGGAAGCGGTCCTGCCAGTAGTCCTCACGGGCGATGAACACCGGCATGCAGTTGACCATGGCGCAGCCCGCGGCCAGGATCTGCTCGGTGTACCACTTGGTGGCCTCCTCGCTGCCCACCGGGAGGTAGTTGACCACCACGTCGGTGCCGCTCTCCTTGAGGACGCTCACGATGTCGGCGGTGGAGCCGGGCGCCTTGGTGATCACTTCTTTCAGGTACTTGCCGAGGCCGTCGTGGGTCATCCCCCGGACCACCTTGACGCCCTTGTTGGGGACGTCGGAGAACTTCACCGTGTTGTTCTGCCCGCTGAAGACGGCCTCGGAGAGGTCCTTGCCCACCTTCTCGATGTCGATGTCGATGGCCGCGGAGAACTCGATGTCGGAGATGTGGTAGCCGCCGAGATCCACGTGCATCAGGCCAGGGACCTGGTCTCCGGGCTCCGCGTGCTGGTAGTACTCGACGCCCTGCACCAGCGACGAAGCGCAGTTGCCGACGCCGATGATGGCGACCCGGACCTTGTTGCTCATGAGACTCCTTCACTGATAGGCGCGGGCAGCGCCTCGGTGGTACGACCTGGCTCGGCGGCGCCCTTGGGATCAGCGGCCGCCCCGAGAATCTGGACAAAACTCCGCAGGTTGCGATCGATGGCCTCGCGATCGAGGCGGCAGAGGACCTCGCGACCGTCGCGCCGGGTGGAGACCACCTGGGCGTGGCGGAGGGTCCGGAGGTGCCAGCTCATCCTCGGCTGGCTGACCTTGCACAGCTCGGCCAGCTCGGAGACCCGCACCTCGCCCCGCCGGGCCAGGATCTCGACGATCGCCAGCCGGGTCGGATTGGCCAGCCCCTCGAAGTGGACCGAGAGGTCGAACACCCCGGCGGCGATGGCTCCGGGGACGGCCCGGCGTGGGGGCCGCGAACGCATAACCGATTCTTTCATAAAGATACCTTGAATAAAGGATACGTTATGCGTCGCCCCGGGCGCAAGCCCCCCTCGACCGAGGCCCCTCCACCCGAGCCGCCCGCGAGCAGGAGCTCCCGCGGCGCTCAGCCCTGGATGTCGAGCTCGGTCCAGGTCTGCCCCGCGTCGGTGCTGATGTAAGGCGTACCGCCGCTCCCGCCTGATCGCCCGTTCGAAGGTGAGCTGGGTGGCGTCGGCGGCATCCTCGGCGCTCCCGAGGATGAGCCGGGCGAGACGATTCACCGCCCCGGCGTGCTCCTCGTAGGCCGCCGACCAGTCGATCTCGTGGTCCAGCACGGTGATCACAGACGATATACGCACGAAGGCGCCAGAACTTTCAGCCAGCTCGCACCGAACCTACTCTCGGCCGGTCCTACCGATGCGGACATCGTGCTACAGTGACAACATGTCGGTGAATGTCTCGGTGCGCCTCGATGATCAGTTGGCCGCGCAACTCCGGCTGCGGGCCAGGGCGGCCGGGGAGAGCCTCTCCGACCGTCTCCGCCGCTACGCCGAAGAGGGCACGCGGCGCGACGAGCATCCCCTGGTCACGTTCCGCGACGGACCGACGGGGCGGCGAGCCGGGCTGATCGGGGGCCCCGACGTCTGGGAAGTGGTGATGTGGCTCCAGGAGCTCGCGGGGGAAGCCGACCCGGCGGCCACGCTGGCCGCGGAGATGGAGCTCAGAAGGCCCCAGATCGAGGCGGCTCTCCGCTACCACGACGCCTACCCGGACGAGATCGTGACCCGGATCGAGCTCCACCGCCGCGAGACTGCCGCGACCACCACTGGGTGAAGCTCCTCCTCGACGAGATGTACCCGCCGGCGCTGGCCGCGGCTCTGTCCCACGTCAGCGTCGACGCCGTGACGGCCGCCGAGCTCGGCCTCGCCGGGCGCTCCGACTTCGACGTGTTCGCCGCGGCGGTTGCCGAGGGGCGCGTGCTGCTCACCGAGAATGCCGCGGACTTCGCGCGTATCGCCGGAGATCACGCAACGGCTGGCCACCGCTCCCCTGGTGTCCTGCTCGCGCTGTCAACCCGGTTCTCCCGCCGCCCGAGCGGCCGCGGCCCACTGGTCGCCGCCATGCGAGCCCTGGGCAACGACTCCCTCGAGGACCGAGTCGTGTACCTGCAGCTCTCCGATCCAGCTCGCCCGTGACGGTGGGACGGCGTGGCGCCGGAGGGCCTCCAGAGGTCCGTTTGCCCCCCTCCCCGGCTCCCGCCGCCTCCCCTTGAGTATCCTTGCGGCTCGATCCCAGGGTAGCCAAGTTGGTCAAGGCAACGGTCTGTAAAACCGTGTATCGCTGGTTCGAGTCCAGCCCCTGGGACCAACCCCCCCGGGTGCTACGGTCTCCCTTCCCGGGGCCGCCCGAGGCACCCGCCCGTCCCCGAGGCTCCCGATGACCAGCCCCCCCTCCCCCACTTCCGAGATCAACCGCCGGGCGGCGCTGATCGAGCGCAACCTGGCCGAGCTGCTGACGCGGGAGGAGCTGCCCGGGCTGCTGGCCACCGGTCAGCGGCTCAAGCATTACATCGGCTACGAGATCTCCGGCCGCGTCCACCTCGGCGGCGGGCTGGTGGCGATGGCCAAGGTCCGCGACTTCCAGGAGGCGGGCGTCGACTGCAGCGTCCTGCTCGCCGATTGGCACACCTGGATCAACGACAAGCTGGGCGGCGATCGCGATCGCATCCGGCGGCTCGCCTTCTCGTACTACGGCGAGGCGATGAAGGCGTCGCTGCTCTGCGTCGGCGGCGACCCGGCCGCCCTCCGACTCACCCTCGCCTCGGACGTCTACGCCGACCCCGCCCGCGACTACTGGGCCACGGTCATCGAGGTCGCCAAGCACACCTCGGTGGCCCGGATGCAGCGGAGCATCACCATCCTGGGCCGCAAGGAGGGGGAGCAGCACGACTTCGCCAAGCTCATCTACCCGGCGATGCAGGCGGCCGACATCTTCGCCCTCGGCGTCCACATCGCCCACGCTGGGATGGACCAGCGCAAGGCCCACGTGGTCGCGCGCGACGTGGCCACCAAGATCAGGATCAATACGCTCCGCGATGCCGCCGGCACCGCCATCAAGCCCCTGGCCGCGCACCACCCGCTGCTCACCGGGCTGCTCAAGCCGGACCGCTGGCCGGTCAGGCCGGAGGAGCGCGCCGACGCGCTCGCGGCCATGAAGATGAGCAAGTCCAAGCCCCGGTCGGCGGTGTTCGTCCACGACTCCCCGGACCAGATCCGGGCCAAGCTGCGGGGCGCCTTCTGCCCCCCGGGGGAGGTCGAGCTGAACCCGGTGATGGACTGGATCGAGCAGCTCTGCTTCGGTCTCGGGGATGCAGAGCTCCGGGTCGAGCGGAGGCCTGAGAACGGCGGTCCGGTGACCTTCTCGTCGATCCAGGAGGTGCGCGAGGCCTACGCGACCGGGGCGCTCCACCCCATGGACGCCAAGGCCGCCCTGGCCGACCGGCTGATCGACCGCCTCGAGCCCGCCCGCAAGCACTTCGCAGACCCGGAGCGGGCGGCGGCGCTGGCCGAGATGGAGTCGCTGATCACGGTCTGACCCGGCCGGGAGGGGTCAGCGCGACCGCCCGGGCTGTGCCGGCGGCGGCGAGGCGTACGCCGGCCCCCGTGCCACCGATGGCTCAGCCTCCCAGCTGATACACCACGCTGACGCTGACGCTCAGCTGCTCCGACCCCGCCTGCACGGGGACGGCGGAGCTCGCCTCGGGCGCGCCCACCGCGTACGAGATCGGCGGTGTGGTCGAAGTCTGGGTGTTGTCCGTGATGGAGACGATGGGCCCGAGGGCGACCCCGGCGCCAGATGCGAGCTGCCCCGCCTTGGTCTTGGCATCGGCCATCGCTTGGGCGCGGGCCTGGGCCATGAGGGAGCTGGTGTCGCTGATGGAGAGCGCCATCGACTCGATGCAGATGTCGTCGCCGACCGATCGTGCCGCGGCGTCGAGGACGGTGCCGGCGGTGCTGAGGTCGCGAAGGGTCACCGCCACGGTCTCGTCCACCTGGTAGCCGGTGATCGACTGGCCGTCGCTCCCATAGACCGGGTCGATCGAGAGGCTCGCGGTCTGGATGTCGCTCTGGTTGACGCCGCTGCCGCTCAGGGTCTGGATCAGGGAGTTCGTCTCGCGCTCGTTCTGGCTGAGGGCGTCGCTGGCGTGGGTCGCCTGGCTGGCAACGTCCATCTGGACGTTGAGGGTGTCGGGGGTCCCGTAGACCTCGCCGGCGCCGGTGACGGTGATCTCCGGCGGGCCCACCTGGACAGCGGAGGAGGCGGCGTGCAGGTCGAGTGCCGCCGGCGGCGCCGTCTCGGACGAGCGGGTGAGGACGAGGGTGGCGACGACTGCGGCCACGCCGAGGAGGTAGACGAGCCGGGCGGCCAGCGGACGCGAGATCGGCGAGGGGCGGGCGGCGGGGTCAGGCATGGGAGACTCTCCGTGGAGGGTGTTCCCTCCGATGACGCCGTCGAGCGCCCGGAAGTTCCCGCGGTCGCCGCGACGCGCACCCGTGCGCGACGGGGCCCACCGGTGCGC
>OCZT010001425.1_pt1 | contig 24764 bp, 19 predicted proteins | sample 1539031 | NCBI WGS metagenome assembly OCZT01 (sample SAMEA3539308, study PRJEB22396) | soil metagenome | biome: tundra; feature: field; material: soil | place: USA | collected 2010-05 | depth 0.15 m | reverse complement strand
AACCACATCAACCATCACCACCACCAACCAGACAATGGCTATCCACCCCTACCCCTTGACACCCGCTCCTCCATATGGGCGACGAGGCACTCGTCTGCGCTGCGGCGCTCTCCGATTCCCGTCGCGCAGACGGATGTGCGCAGCATCGCGCTGCGCCCGCGACGCCGTACTCTCTGGAGATGGCGCCGTTCGGTGTCCCGGAGATCGTGGCCTCCGTCGCGGGCGCCCGCTCAGTGCTCGACGTCGGCTGCGGCAGCGCGCGCCTGACCCTCGCGCTCGCCGACGCGGGCGCCACGCAGGTCGTTGGGGTCGACACCAGCCTCGACCGGCTCACACAGGGGCGAGCGCGGATCTCGACGCACGCGGTCGGCGGCCGTGTGCAGCTGTTCGAGGCCGATTTTGACCGCGCGCTGCCGTTCGCCGATGGTCGGTTCGGCGCAGCTGTCAGCCGTCTGGCGCTGATGATCGCCAGCGACCCGGTCGCCACGCTGCGAGAGCTGCGACGCGTGACCGCGCCCGGCGAACGAATCGTTACAGCCCTGTGGGCGCCGGTTGGCGAGAACGCGTGGTTCGCGCTTCCGCGCGCTGCCGCCGCGGCAGTCCTCGGCAACGACCGCGCGGACTACGCGCGCTCCTTCGGGCGCCTTGGCAGCCTCGACGAGGCAACGGAAGTTCATCGGGCCGCCGGGCTCACGGACGTGCGAGCCGAAACGCTGCGGAACAAGCTCGACGTCCAGCACGCCGCCGGCCTGTGGCGCTGGATGGTCAGCCAGAACGGTCACGTGCGCCGCTTGGACGCGTCGCTCACAGCGTCCGAACGCGCGGCCGTGCTCGACGAGCTGCACCGGCGAGCCGCCGAGCACCGCGCAGACGACGGCTCGCTCGCACTCGCGCGCGCGATGACGCTCGTTATCGCCACCGCCTAGCAACCGGCGACGGCCTCGGCGTCGTGTCAACGCCGCCCCGCACCGATGTACGAGCGGCCGCTGGCCCGGACGATACGGAAGGACTCGCGGACCCGCGATTTGGTGCGGCGGGCTTCGCAGACGCGGGCCGGTGGCGCGTTACCGTGGGCCGCCCGTTCCAGCTCGGGGTTACTCCGACGCCCGCTTCATCCCCAAGCGCTCTCGAAGGACGGTTGCGGCCGTGCGCTTCACCAAATCGCGTCTCCACTTCGACCACCGTCGACTCGTCTGTGTCGCGCTGGCGCTCCGAGCGCGAAAGCTCGCGCTGTGCGCGACCCGTCTCGCCGACGTGCGCGCAACCGTTCCCAAGCGGGCGTGTCGTTTGGCGGCGTCATACGCTCGGAATGCCCGAGGCGAGCAGCAGAGCGGTGGACGCTGGAGGCGCTGATCGGGCGCGGTGGCGTGGATCGCGGTGCTGGATGGGTATGGCCCGCCGACGCGCGGCTGGGCCCACCGTCTCAACTCTTGCTTGCCGGCGATCGATTGCCGGCGGCCAACATGCGGAACGTGCTGGCGAGGCCGCTCGCGACCAGCACGATCGAGATGATGCGGAGCCTCTTCTCGCCCGCAGACGTGAGCTGCTTGGGCGGTGGATAGCCGATCCGGGCGATTGTGGCCGACGTCCAACCCATCCACCACCCGCCACACACGAGCCGAAAAGTGTTCCAGGTCTGAGAATCCAACCGGCGCCGCCCGAGGAGGAGGATCACGCCCCACACGCCGGCACAGCCGATGCTGTACGCCGTGTAGGTGTTGCGCTGTGTACTCATCGGTGACCGCGACATCTCAGAGGCCGATCCTCGCACGCTGATCGCGTCATCCGTCGCTCTCTGCGCTCGATTCTGACAGCTTGAACGCCGACGGCTGGTCCCGGACAGCGCAGTAGCGAACTGACCGCCGCCCGTGCTGCGCAGCCGTCGAGCCCCGCTTCGGCAACGAGACACGCATCTCGCCCTGCCCGTCGACTTCCCCGGATTGCGCGGAAAGCACGCCTGACGCGGGCAATCGCTTTGGCCATCTGACGGCTCCGGCGCTCACGATCGAGTTGGCGACCGAGCGCTCGTTCCCGACCGCCCAGGCGCGAGGAGATAGGCGCTTCGAGCTTCTGGCCGGCCGGGATGTAGTAATTCCGGCCGCTAGCCGGCGATCCGAATTGTCCGCTACCGCATCGACTTCGCGCTCGAGGTCGTCGACGAATGGAGCTGACGGGCAGCGCCCTGACGTGCCGTAGTTGAGCACGCTGCGAACGCCGGGGCGCTGATGGCAGGGCTCGACAGTCGGATGGCGTCAAGCGCCCCGGTCGCCCGTCGCTCGTCGCGGAGGTGCTTACGGGGCGAATCCGATCGTCGGTCGCTGCGCCGACGCCGCCCGGCGCGGACGAGAGCACGGTCACCAAAGCGCTCGCCTCAGCGGAGCTGAGTTCGACGCAAAGCGATCGCTGAGGGCGCTACCCGGATGTGGGTCCTAGCGGTTCGCCACTGCGGCGACGTCGTCTTCGGGCCTCCAGTCGGAAATCGGTCCTAGTGCAAACGCGCAGCGCTATGACGGGCGTCGCGCAACAATCAGTCCGTGAGCTACGCCCAACACGATCAAGCCCAACGCATCCGCGAACGCGTGGAAGCTCCCAGGCGGTGGGCAGCAGAGAACGTTGAGGTCCTACACATGATCTGGGAGAAGTTCGACGCGACGGGCGAGTGGCCGCAGGCGAGCGAGCTCCAGCGCGAGTTGTTCCGCGCGGGCCGCCGTTTCAGCGCGACCGAGTTCGGTCGGCAAATGCCCGGAGCGCTCGGGCATCTCGACGTCTCCAAAGGAACGATCATCCTTACGCCGCTTGCTCTTTCCTACCTACACGCTCCCCGTCTCGTGCTCGACCGGATGGCGCAACTAGCCCGGATCCTCGTCGAGCGCTACGCCGCGGATGGTGTCGAGCCAGAAGTCAACAGCGAGGAGTTCCATGAGTTGCTCGGCATCGACGAGCAACAGACCCGCCAGCTCGCGACGCTGCTGATGAATGACCGTTTCCTGTTCCTTCCCGCTGGCGGCAGGCTTGAGGACAGCACACAGAAGTTTCGCGCTGACGAAGACTCAGTCATCGAACTGGCGAACGTGCAATCGATCGACGACTATTTCGAGGTTCAGAACCGAATCTGGTACTCCGCGCCACGCGCTGGCGAGATCCCCCAAGAACCACTCGACGTCTCGGAGTTCACGGCTGAAGCAGGGATCAACGTTGAGCCGGGGGTCGGCGCTGAACCGAACGTTCGTCGTACGACGGGACACGCTGCTCTTGAGGGTCTGCATCCGATGATCGCTGAGGCCTGCTCCGAACTCTGGGCGAATGGCCACCGGCGCGAAGCAATCGGGAAGGCGGCCCTCGCCGTCCGGGATGCAGTCCGGGATCTCTCTGGCCTTGACGATCTTGATGGGCATCCGCTGATGGCGCAAGCGTTCAGCCCAAAGGATCCGTTCATAGTCGTCGCGGACCTGCGGACGGTGCGGGGCCGTGACCTGCAACAAGGTGCTCACCTCTTCGCGATGGGCGCGATGGCCGCAATCCGAAACGTCCATGCCCATAACCTGGAACAGCCCCACGTCGATGAGGCTTGGGAGCAGCTCGCGATCTTCAGCTACATCGCGCGACGCCTCGATGAGGCCCGCAACGCACCTCCTGAGTGGCGGAACGAATCAGCACACGCATAATTTGGGTGCAGGCTCGTGCTATTACGCACGCGCTTCGTAGGTCTCGATCAAGAAGAGTGCCATTGAACCGGCGAGGTTGACGGCGAGAGCTGCATGACGCGCGGCTGGCCGGTAGCTACGACGTCCCGAACCGTGGGCGTCGCCCGCTTTGCTGCGCAAGCTTCCGAGCCCAACAACGACCGAGTGGCACCCACCGAGGATCTGCTTGAACGCTTCTTCCGAATGCGCGCTAGGCGCGAGGGCGAGCTCCCTGCTGACTGCACCGTAGAGTGCCGGCAGGTCGTCGCGGTCCCGGTACGGGACCTGTCGGTCGTCGAGGATTGTCTTTAGCGTTGATTCGAGCAGAGTTCGGGCAGCTGTGATCGCGCCGTCTGGGTCGCTGTCGCGGCGTGCGATCGCTTTGTCCCAGGCATCGCGTACCGAATCAGCGTTCAGCCTCTGCGCGGCACCTGTCACCAACTGGTCGGCCGGACTCTCCACACGGCCGTGTAGCGCATCAAGCACCGGGTCGATCAACGCGTGAGCCGCGTTGCGCCGAAGCTCCCATGAGCCCGAGCCAGTAGCAACCGAGCGCAGGTGACCCCAGAGGAGAGCCGGCGTGTTCAGCCGCCGAAGCGGCTTTGGCGCCGCTTTGCTGGCCACTGGGTCGCGAAAAAGCCGGGTATGAGCCGCCCGGTAGTCGGCGACACGGACCTTCTCCTGTGCGCCTTCGGCAATCATGATCGCGTAGGACAGGAGGGCTGTTCCAGCATCAGCCGCATCCCACTCATCCAAGCCATCGAGCAACCCGAGCCCCATATCTAAAGCGTAATCGCGTGCCGGTCATCACCATGTTCGCACGCTCGTCATGCTTAAAACGCTCAATCACCAGCGGCGAGCCCTCTCGCTTTTGAGCCGCTGATCTCAGCTGACTCATAGATGCGCGGCGATCCGTGCATACCACGCGCTAAGACGTCCATCGCGGGGTGTAAGTGCTGCCCATTCGTCCCACAGTTGCGTGGTTCGGGCCCAGTCGCCGTCGGCGTTTGCGGTGACCAGAAGGAGCGAGTGGTACGCGTCACCGCGGACAGCAGCTGCGGCACCAGGGTTTCGGGCTACTCCGATCAGGACTTGAGCAGCTCGCGCCGCATGACCAGCAACGTAAAGCGCAGATCCGCAGATCCCGATCATCGGCTGATCGGGACCGGCAGTCAGCAGGCTCTCGGCGGCATCAGCGATATCGGGAAGGCGGCCGCGTTCGAGCGCTACGTGCAAGATGCCCTCGAGAGCCCATAAGGCCTCGCGATGCGGCTCTAGTACCTCGAGAGCAGCCTCGTAGTGCGTCTGGGCTGTTAGCTGTCTCGCCCGCGCACCGACCGCCATTCTCGTGTGTCCGCGCTGCATCATGATTGTCGAGACTTCGTCGTCCCACGGAAGCTGAGGCTTTACGACGCAGCTCATCAGTCGGTTCAAGCCAGCCAGCTCAGCTTCTGGTCCGTCGCCAAGGGCGATGTCGTGCAGCTCGGCGAGTGCGCTCTCGACAACATCAGACGCTCCCGTATGGACCCGCGCCGCCGCGCGCTGCCTCGCCGCGCCTTCTGTGTTTGGGTAACCCTCTAGTAGGCGCAGCGCCAACCGGTAATCGGAAATGCGAAGCGCGACCTCCGCAAGCACCTCCGCGTTGGTTCCCGCTGAGATTTCCTCGGCGAGCACCACGTCGTTTATTAAGGCCGTCGCGTCGCTGATCTCGCCGGTTAGGAGATAGGCGTCGCACAAGAGCATGAGGAGACGGCCGCTCTCTTCGAAGCGGCGAACGTCGATCAGCTGGGACCGAATCTTCCCACCGCTCGTGATCGCTGACCGGAGCACAGCTGGCTCTACGCCCCGGTCTTGACTCACGGCGATCCTTGCTTCCTGCACGACAATGTTGATTCCGACGACCCTAAGCTGCATCAGGTGAGGCGCCAGAACCTGAGCCTGCTCCAGATGCGAGCGTGCTGTACCGACGTCAGCTTGAAGCAGGTAAGCCAGGGCCTTCTGAGCGTGGATGAGCGCGCGGAGCTCCGGATCCTCCGACTCGATGCGATCGAGCCGCGCGAGTTGCTCCACCGGATCGAGCAGATCGGAAGCCTCCTCCAAAGCGAGGCGAGGCGCGTCATGTTGAAACGCGCGGGCACGGTCAGTCAGCGCGGTGTACCGGTCGCTATTCCCGCCGGCCCGCGCTGCAATCGCGGCTCTGACTAGAAGGTCAGCCCAGGCCGCTGGCGCGTCGGCAGCGGCCGCAGCCTCCTCCCAATAGAGCGAGGCAACCGGCCATTCACCAAACTGCTCCGCGAGGCGCGCGATGACGGCCTGAAGCTCAACGGGGCCCTCTACAAGCCAGGCGGGAGGCTCCGCCAATAGTCGAGCCAGGGACTGCGCGTCGGGATCTTCACCTAACGCGTCCTGGAGCTGTACGAGAAGCTGACCGTCGCGGCCGCCGAGTCGCGCAAGCGCCTTGCGAACCCCGTCTGGGCCCCAATCAGCCCTAACGTATCGAACAACCTCTCGGTCAGCTGGCCTAGGCCCGTGCGTGTCGAGGCGCTCGTTGACTCGCTCGACGCCCTCGAGCACCAGCGCCTGGCCGTCCAGCAAGGCCTCTGATGTCTCGCTTAGCGTGTCAAGAGCGTCCTGAATCGCTTCAACCTTGGCGATCAGGTACCTACTCAGGTCGATTTGCTCGCTGAGCACGAACGATGCGACAGCGATCGCGTTATTCGCGATTTCGGTCGCGGCCTCGGGGTCAGCGCTCCTGAGATGGGGACGAAGAAGGTCGGCGAGCCGGTTGATGTCCTCGTCGCAAATCTGGCGTCGTCCCGCCACTACGAGATTCAGCTCGTCTTGGAGTTCCGGCACCGCTCCGAGCGCATAGAACTCGCTCTTAGTGAGCCCGGAATCTTCGCCGAAGTCGTTGTAGAGAAGAACTAGTAGCTTGCCTGAGGCATCCTTGCCCACCAGGTCGCGGAGGATCTTTCCGGCGCCGCTCCAGGCCGAACCCGCCGCCTGCTCGGCGAGAAGGAGGGGGATCAGCGGGAGGACCATGTACTAAGCGAACCCGCGAGGCGTTGTGCGAGCCGCTCTTGGCGTTACAGCAAAATGTCTAACAACGAACGCAGTGACAAACATGCGCCCTCCTCTTGGAACCGCCGTCTCGTAGCTGAAGAGTATTCGTGGCCGTGGATTTGGGACAGAGCAGGGCTGCGATCGCTTTCACTCTCCGACCCTTCGCCTAGGCGCGATCACTTTGGCGACGTTGCGCTCGTCCCGATCGGGCGCGGCCGGCGCCTCAGCGCGCGATCGCAACGCCCCAAATCCGCTTGCTCCCATCCGCGTCGGCTGGCCGACTCGATCGTAGCGGTCGAGCCGAGCGCTGCCTTCTGCTTTCAATCCGATCGGGCCAAACGGCGCGCTTGTGCAATCGCGTGCGAGCACCAGTCCGCCAGATCCGCAGCTCGCTGGTCCGGCGTGGCCATCTGACTTGCGGAATTGCCCAATTCAGACGTCCGGGTAATGTGCGGTCGGCCGAGAGCCAGCTCGGTTGTGGGGGCCGGCTTTCAGGGTGCCAGCCGAGGCCAGATCGGGCGGTGCATCTGGCGTGAGATCAAACGGAAATCAGGCGCTCGGACATCTCGGCGCTCCCGACCGCTACCGCGATCCAAGCGGAAAGTCAGCGCCGCAGCCGTGTGGGTCTCAGTCAGGTCGCGGCTCGACGGCTCGCGCGAGTCGACTCGCGGCCTCGGCGAGGTCGCGGAGCGCCTCCGCGAGCTCGTGGTCGCCACCACCGTCGAGCACCGCGCGAGCGCGGTCAAGCACCTGCCCGAGCTCGGCGCGGCCATCGCTAACGCTCTGCGCCTGCGCTTCGGGCGTGGGCTGAGCTCCGTTTGTCGCGTCTGGGCCCGACGCCTGCATGAGGAACGCGTCGAGGTCGCCACGACGGATCCGTATCCGACGCGCTCCGACCCTGATCGCCGGGAGCGACCCCTGATCGATCCAGTTCCTCACCGTCTGCGGGTTAAGTCGCAGCAGCTGGGCGACCTCAGCGACGGTGAGGAACTCATCGCGCGAATCCGCTGGCATCCGGTTGAGACTAAACGAGTCTAAGCGAACCCACCTTGCCGATCGACATAGTCTGGCCCATTGGATCGCCCGCCGCCCGAAACTGCTTCGCGCGCGGCTAGCGCGACCGCCCCGCCGTGCGTGGGCGGCCGGCTCAAGGGCGCGCCCAACCGAGCATCGGCGCGCACGTGATGGCGGTGTGCATCGGCATCGACCGTCCACTGGCAACCCATCGCGGTGCCTGTCAGCGGCTGGGCTTCCCGCTCACCGGCACGGGTCAGTCGCCCGTGGGCGAGACGATCCCATTGCCAGACTTGCGATGCCCTGAGCGTCGACCTCGTTGTCGCCTCCCGAAACTCGGAGGCGGCTCCGCGAAACCGCGGCCTGAACGTGTGATCACGAACGCCTTGCACGCGTTAGGAGGTCAGCGTGGTGCGGGCGCTTGTCGGAATGCAGCCGTTTGAAGGGTCTGTGCTGAGCGCACCAGCGTCGCTGCGGGCCGGCGGGCCGCAACCCGGGGGCAGGCGGCTGGGTGCGACGCAGCGTCTGCGCTGACGGCTGCTGGCGCCGAAGTCTGGGTCGGCTGTTGGGGTGAGCGGGACTTCCGCGTCCGGAGCCAATACCTCGTAGAGCGTGGCCCGCCTGAGTCGGCGGGGTGCTGAGGAGTCCAATCGCTTCCGAGGAGGTAGACCGTGCTGATTGCCTATCGCTTTCGCCGCCTGACGGCCGGTGTGGGCGTCGTCGTCTTGACGGCCGTGCTCGTCGGGCTCCTGGTGCAGGGCGGGGTGCGTGTCGATCTTGTGATGAAGGCGGCGGGGATTCCGAGCAATGCGTCGGGGATCGGCGGGTTTGTGAATGGTGCGCATGCGCTGCTGACGCCGGCGCTGGTGATGGTCGCGGCGGTCGCTCCGCTGGCGCTGGTGGCGGGTGGGGTGGTGTTGATGTTCGGTGGCCGGCGCGGGATGCAGATCGTCGGCACGTCGCTGGGTGTCCTGCTGCTGTTGGGCAGCGTGACGGCGCTGATCGACTAGCTGCGATGCGAGTGCGCCAGCACCAAGCGGATCGGCTACGGGTGCCGTGCGCCGGTCGCGCGTGCCTGCTCGTTCGCGGGCATTGGGAGTTGCCGGCTGTCGGCGCAGGCGTCCTGGCAGCGACGCTGGCTGTTTCGGCTCTCGACCCGGCACCGGCTCGAGCTTGGCTGCTGGGCTTGCCGAGCCCGGGAAAGGTGATCGGCGGCCTCCTCGGCGGAATCGGTCATGTGATCGGAGGCACCGTCGGCAAGGTGGCGGTGACGGCGTTTGACGCGATCATCCACGCGCTGTTCGCGCCGATCGCGAAGTTCATCAACACGCAGCTACTCGGCTGGCTGGTCGCGGTGCCCGACTACGCCCGGGCCGGATCGCATGTGGCGGCGACCGAGCAGACGGTGCTGGCGATGGCGGGCGCGGCGCTCGGAGCGGTCGCGACGATCTCGATCGCGAGGTTCTGGGTGGCCGGGCTGGCGGGCAGCGGCGGCTCGGCGCTCGAAGGGCTGGCGCGCACCGTCGGCGCGGCGTTGCTGCTGCCGATCTGGCCGTGGGTGTTTCACACGGCCGTCGCGCTCGCGAACGACGCCAGCACGGGCCTGCTGGGTTCGGGGAGCGTGACGAAGTCCAGCGCGAACCTGCTCGCGGTCGGTGTCGGCGCCGGAGTTGGGTTGGGTTTCCTTGGGGTGGGGCTGTTTGTGAGCATCGCGATGGCGGTGGTCGCGAGCGTCCTGTTCCTGGGGCTGCTGATGATGAAGGTGGCACTCGCGATCTCGACGGTGCTGGTGTTCATCGGGATGCCGATCGCGATCGTGCTCTCGCCCGTGGTCTCGTGGATCCCGCGGGTGCTCGCGCGCGCGTTCGTCGTCTGCCTCGCGGTGCCGTTCATCTGGGCGGTGTGCTTCGCCGCGAGCGGCGCGATGCTCAATGACGGCCTGTTCCTGAAGGGGTCTTCGGGGTTCTTCGACGCGTTGCTCGAGCCGCTGGCGGCGATCGCGATGCTGTGGTTGATGCTGCTGTTGCCGAGCCGCCTGGCGCAGATGGCGATGCTCGGCGCGGGCGCAGTTAGCGGTGGCTTCGTCTCGCGCGCTGTGAGCTACGCGGCAGGCTCGCAGATGCGTGACGCCACTCGCCAGCACATGCCGAGCTGGGCGGGCGGACAGGGCGGATCGAGCGATCAGCGCTCGCGGGCGACCGACTCTCGCTTGGGCGCAAGGCTGAGCGCCGAGAGCGTGCTGGCCGCCAGCAAGGCTGCAAGTGCCGGCGGTCCGGCGGGTGCTGTCGCAGCCGTTGGTGCGGGTGTGGCATCTGCCTCGAGGGGCGGGGCGTCGAACGGAACCGCCGGCGGCTCGGCGCAGCCCGGCTCCGGCTGGTTGCAACGCGTCCGTGGTGCCGCGAACGGGCGCGCGTACTCGCCGCCGCCGCTGGCCAGCCAGCGGGGCGCGGTTGCGGCGAGTGGGGGTCTGCAGCGGCCGAGCTGGCGGCAGGACGACTTCGACGCGGAGCTACTTGAGGCAGCGCTGCGCGAGCAGCGCCAGCCGGTGTCCGCCGGGCAGGCCAAGCAGGCGCTCGACGCGCTCCCAGCGCCCACCCAGGGAGCAGTAGAGAGCCTGGTCGCCGATCACGGCCCCAGGGCGCGGCAGCACCTCGCTTACCAGGCGCTGGGCGAGTGGACGCCAGAGCACCGCGAGGCGATCCGGACCCTGGCCGCCGCCAGCCCCGAGGTGCGAGCGCAAGCGTTCTCCGATGGCGGCCATTCCACGGCAGGGTTCGGCGAAAGCGCCGAGCCAGCGGCCGGGAGAGTCGCAGGATCCGGCGCCGACTCAGCCACAGCCACACCGGCCCGCAGCGCGACCGGCAATGGCGGCAACGGGACCCGCGCGCGAGCACCGCAGGACCAACCCCTATCCGATGACGGCGGCGGCGCATGAACCCTGCCCCGGCGCATCTCGAGGCGAAGCTGCGATTCGGCTGGGACTTCACCGTCGGGCAGATCGCCGCGATGGTCGCCGGGATCCTGATCGGGTTCGCGTGGGCGAACTGGCTGAGCCCGATCCATGGGATCGGCGCGGCCGTGACCGGTGTGTACGTGGGCGGGCTGCCGGTAGCCGCCGGGTTCGTGGCCTCGCAGACCGAGTTCGACCTCGGGGCGGTAGTGCTCTCGGCGGTCCGGTGGCGCCGGACCGGGGGGCGCTTCCTGCCGGGCGCGGGCGCGTGCGCGGGATACGCGGTGCTCGCCGACCACGACGATCGGGGCGGCGGCGGCGAGCCGTCCGCGGTCCTTGACTCCGACCTGCTGTGGGGCGCGCCGTGACCGTCCCGACGACACCACCGAAGCTCCCGAGCGCCCGTCGACGATTCGCCTCGCGTTCAGTGCGCTCGGAACCCGCCCGGACCGAGGCGCTCGTCGTCATGGCTGCACGGGGGGCTGGCCGGCGATGATCGAGGTCGTCAAGCGCAGGCGTGAGGAGCTGCGCGAGGCGGGCGAGCTGCTCGGGGTGGAGACGGTCGACCGTTCGGGTCTGGTCGTGACGAGCGAGGGTGCGTTCGTACGGATCTTCAGGGTGTCGCCGGTGAATCCGCTGCTGATGTCCGGCGAGGAGCGCGAGAAGGCGGCCGGGACGTTCCAGCGGCTGATCTCCCAGCTGCACGCCGACGAGCGGATCCAGATCCTCGTGGAGGGCCGGCCGGTGAATCTCGCCGAGCTGGTGGACGAGTCACGGCGTGAGGTGGAGGCGAGTGCGGGACCGCCCCCGAGCCGCGAGCGGCCCGCGCGCGATCCGCTGTCGCTGTCTCGGTGGCGGCTGCACGCGGCGCTCGAGGAATCGCTGCGACTCCACGCCGATAGCCAGGCGGCGGTGGAGGTAAGCCACTACGTGGTGGTTCCGTTCCTGCCGCGCCAACACGTCGCGCGCGCCGCGCTCGCGTATGCGCGGCGCGGGAAGCTCCCGACGGCTCCGCTTGAGCGCACGCTGGCCACGCATCGGCGGGCGGTGCGTGAGCACCTCGGTCGCGTCGACGCGCTGCGTTCGGAGCTCGAGGCGGAGGGGATGGCGACGGAGCTGCTCGATGGCGAGCAGGTCGTGCACCTGCTGTGGTCGTGCTTTAACCCGACCAAGGCGGACCGGGGGAGGCGCCCAGCGGGTGTGGGGGAGCTGCTCGGGGAGCTCGACGCGCCGGTCGAGCGCGACGCGGCGATCCAGGCGGGCGCGCGGTTGCGGGAGGCGATCGCCGGCTCGAGCCTCGATTTCGAGCGCGACTCGCATCTCGCCCATGTCGATCGCGATGCGGAGCAGACGATCGTGGTCGCGACGACCGCCGGGCGGACGAGCATGGGGTGGCTGCATGGGGCGATGCTGACCCGCCAGCCGTTCACGCTCTGCGTGTACGTGCACGCGCTCGAGCGTCGTCGCGAGCGGCAGCGCCTGAAGCTCGCCTACCGGCGGTTGTTCACGATCAACCGTGGCGCCGAGTCCCGGGGCCGCGTGCCCGACTTTGACCGCTACGTGCAGGAGCGCGAGTACGAGGGGCTGCTCGGCCAGCTCGCCTCGGGCCAGCAGACAGGGCTGTTCCACGTCTCGGTTTACGAGAAGCTGCGCGCCCGGGGACCCGACCCGGACCTGGCTGCTCTGTCCGAGGCGGTCGACTTCTGCGCCGAGCAGATCGAGTCCGCCGGGGACTGCAAGGTCAATGCCGGTACCTTCCGCCAGCAGCAGCTGTGGGAGAGCACGCTGCCGCTCGGACGCGACGTGCTCGCCCACGTGCGGAAGTACCCGACGGTGAACGCTGCGGACATGCTGCCGCTGGTGGGGACCAAGTGCGGGTCGCCGACCGGGATCCCGTTCGCGTTCGCCGACCCGGGGCGGACGGTCGAGCTGCTGAACCTCTACGACGAACAGCACCCCAATCACACGCTGCTCATCGCCGGGCGTAGCGGAGCGGGCAAGACTTTGAGCGCCAACGTGCTGATGTCCCGGTCGGTGGCGCTCGGCGCGCGCGCGTTCGTGATCGACCGCGCCGGCCACTACGAGACCCTCTCCCGGCTCGTCGATGGGGCACAGCAGATCGAGATCGGCACCGAGGGGTCGCCGTACGCGCTGAACCCGTGGGATGTGCCCGAGCCGGCGAAGGTGCCGCGGGAGAAGATCGCGTTCCTGATCGCGCTTCACCAGGTGATGATGGGTCGCCTCGACGGCCAGCAGCTCGGGATGCTCGCTTCCGGCATCCGGGCGGTCTACGGGAAGGCGGCCGGGCTCGGCGGCTCACCGACTGAGTCGCTGCTGCGCGAGGAGCTGCGTGCGCAGGCTGATGACGCGCACAAGGCCGATGCGCCTGAGATCGCGGCGACGCTGCGCAACCTCGCCGACCAGCTGTCGGAGTACTGCGGGGAGGGCACCTACGCCTACCTGCTCGACCGCCCAACGACCGTTCCGCTCGACAGTCCGCTGGTGATCTTCGACACGCGCACCTGCCCGGAGAGCCAGCTGCAGCTCGTGATGTTCGCGATCATGGAGTACGTCACCGGCACCGTGCAGCGGCACTGGGCGACGCACCGCGCCGATGCGGTCAAGCCGGGCGCTCCCATGTTCCTCGGCCGATCGATGATGCTGATCGACGAGGCCTGGCATCTGATCCGCCGCGACGAAACCGGCGAGTACGCCAACGACCTCGCCCGCCGCGCCCGGCATCTCGGACTGGCGCTGATCGTGATGAGCCAGCAGCTGTCTGACTTCAACACCGACTACGGCAAGGCGCTGGTGCGCAACTCCGCCCAGCAGCTGCTGCTCGCCCAGAACCCGCAGGAGATCCCGTTCATCGCCGAGACCGTCGAGCTCTCAGAGCGCGAAGCGAACGAACTCGGGCGGCTGAAGACGGTCAAGGGCCGCCACGCGCAGATGCTGTGGCTCAACGGCGCGCGCGGGCACGGCAAGGTCACGCTGCGTGTCGGTCCGAGCGAGTACTGGGCGTTCACCTCCGACCCGACCGAAGTCGCGATCCGCGACGAGATGATCGCCGAGCACGACGGCGACGTCTGGGCGGCGATCAACGCGCTCGCGCGGCGCGGCACTCGCGCGCACCGCGACCAGCCCAAGGAGCCGCGCGATGACGGCCGCGACCGCTGAGGCACCGAAGCGGATCGGCTGGGTCCCCGTGCCCGAGCCCGCGTTCACCGGCGCTAACGGATCTCCCGCCGCGGCGCCGGTTCGTCTCGGGCCGATCCTTGCGGTCTGCGGGCTGGCCGGCGGTGCCGGCGTGACCACCCTGTCCTACCTGATCGCACTTGCCGCCGTCCGGCAACGGACCGATCCGGTCCTCGTCGCCGACACGGGCGGGCCGAGCGGCGGTCTCGCCGCGTGCGCCGGCGTCGAGGTCCCGCGCTCGCTCGGCGAGCTCGCCCAGCAGTGCGCCGCAGGCGTCGCGCTCGGCGGCGGCATCTACGCCGTCGGGCGAGACGGCCTGCGGGTGCTCGCGGCTGGGCCCGAGTTCTCATCGCCCCGGGCCTACGACCAGGTCCGGGAGCTGCTCGCCGACGCGCGCGAGGCGCACGGGCTGACCGTGATCGACTGCGGCACGCTCGCCAGCGAGGTCGAGCAGACCGCCGCTGCGGCGGCGACGCACGTCGCGTGGATGCTGACCGCGACATCGCATGGCGTGAGCAGCGGCCGGCGAGTGCTAGACGCCGCTCCCCGGATGGCTGGCAAGGAGCTCGTTGTCGCCCGGAACGATGTGCGGCAGGCGAACGCGCCGCTGCGCGAACTCAGGCGGATCGCCGCCGACCGGCGGGCGCCGCTCGTGCTCGTACCGCACCTATCTGGCCTCGACGCGGACAAGCTCGCCGCTGCGGCGGAGGCGGCGCAGGTTCCGGTGCAAGCGATTCTCGGAGCTCTGAGGAGATGACCAGCCATCGGAATGAGCTGCGATGGCCGGCCGCCACCTCGGCATCGCGCGATCAAACGCCCCCAGAGCTCAACGTCACCCGACCAGCCAATGAAGCCTCGCTCGTCGAGGCACCCACGAGAGCCGAGACGGCTCAGCTCGCGGCGCGCACCGCCGGCGTGATCACGATCGCCGTCGTTCTGATCGCGCTGGTCGTACGTGCGGGATTCGCCGTCAACGCGCGGCGCTGGCTGGCGTTCCCGTTCGCCGGGATTCCGGCCAGCCCCGGCGAGGCGGCCAGCATCTTCATCCACAACCTGCGCGCGCTCGCGGCCGTCTGGGGGATGCTGCTCATCGCCCAGTCGGGGTATCCGGCGGCGCGCAACGGTCAGCCCGGGGTTGTTCACCAGACGCTGCGGCGGCTCGGCGAGGCGCTGCTCGGCGCAGCGATTGCGGCGAACGTGATCATCGTCGGCACGAGCTTCGGCGCCTACGGCACGCGCATGGTGCGAGCAGCGCTGCCGCACGGGCCGGTCGAGCTCGCCGCGTACTCGCTCGCGCTCGCGCTCTACCTGCAGGGCCGAAACCGCCGGCTCCCGATCCGACACGTGCTCGCGGTGGCGGCGCTCAGCATGTCCGCACTCGCGCTCGCCGCCGTGCTCGAGGCCTTCGTGAACCTATGAGACCCGGTCGGCTCCTGCTCTGCATGCTGCTGGTCGCCGGCGGGCTCGGGGCCTCGGTCCTGATGTTGGGGCACCTCTCCCACATGCTGCACCCGTTCACGCTTCCGATCGCATCCCGCCCCGTCGCGGGTACGGCCCATACGAACGGGATCGCGAATATCGCACGTCGCGCGCGCTCCGCTCGCGTGCCCGCGAGCGCCCGAGTCCGGCGAAGCCTGTCCTCGGGGAGCGGCGGCTCGTTCGCGCTGCTCGAGCGCGTCGGGCTCGAATGCGCGGCCGGGGTCCTGCTGATCGGGGTGCTCGCGATGCTGCTGGTCGGGCGGCGGGTGCGGCGTCGCAGCCGGCGGGTGTACGGGCTTTACGAGCTTCACCCCTCGACCCACGACCAGGCGAAGGGCCAGGACCTCGAGGACATGGTCGAGTCGATCGCGAACATCGTGCGCGCCTGGCCGGCCGACCGCGTCCGCCACGGGCAGCCCTACCTCGCGCTCGAGCTGATCTGCGGCACCGCGCCGAACGCCGGCGGCCGGCTGGAGATGGAGTGGTCGATCAACATCCGCTGCGAACCCGAATCCGTGAGCGCGCTCGACGGCGCGATCAGCGCCGCCTACCCCGACGTCAGGCTCGGCCGAACGCACGGCGAGCAGCCCCGGCCGCGGGCCGGCGTGCTGCGCGAGCCCGGGTGCGTGATGCGCTTCCGCAAGGAGCGAAGCTTCGTGTACTCGCTGATCGCCGACAGCGAGGAGCAGGCGTCCGCGCCGCTTGAGCAGATCGCGCGCGCCCAGGTCGGGGTCGCCGTGCCGTCGCTGGTGCGCTTCCAGCTGACCCCGACCCCGTCGTTCTTCGAGGAGCTCGCGCGCCAGCTGTATCGTCGTCACGAGAACAAGCTCGTGCGCCAGGAACGGTGGGGTCTGCCCGAGGGCGGACTGTCGTCGACGTTTAACCGCGCAGAGATGCGCGCCGCGGAGCGCACCCAGAACCGCGGCCTGTTCTGGCTCGAGGCGGTAGTCGCCGCCGACACCCGCGACGCATGCAAGACGGTCGCCGCCGCCGTGCAGTCTCGCCGCGGCGAGAACCGCCTACACCGCCGGTGGATGATCGTCCGCCAGGGCCTCTACCGCCGCCGCTTCCCGCGAGCACTCGGGCCGCTGATCCCGTCGTTCCGCTCGCTGGTGTCAGCGGCCGAGGTCGCGCATCTGCTCGAGCTGCCCTCGGCGCGGATGAAGGGCGTTCCGGTTAGGCGGGTGACGATCCCTCGAATCCCGGCGCCGCCTGAGATCGTCCGCGGCACCCGCCAACGCCGCCCCGGCTCGATGCGGGCCAGCCGGCCTTCGCCTGCGACCAACGGTCACGGGGCCGGCACCGAGCCCGTCGCCGCGGCGAGTGGGAGGTCGACGTGAGCTCCGCAGCAGCTCGCAGGAACGCCGAGCACGGCCCGGGGCCCGAGGAGCTGTATCCGATGCTGCGCGCCGAGAACGCGGAGGTGCTGATCCACCCCTCCGACCGCAAGTACGGAGCGCTGCTGGTCGGTGGCCAGGGCTGCGGGAAGACCAGCGCGCTGCTCGCCTTCTACCTCAACGACATCGAGGACGACGACGCCGCGCCGATCGTGATCGACCCGAAGTCAGAGCTGTCTCGGATGTGCCTGCGCCTGACACCGCCCGACTGCCGCAAGCGGGTGTGGTTCCTCGACCTCGGCCGCCCGGCGTTCGGAATGAGCCCGCTGCGCCTGATCGGGGACCGGCCACTCGCGATCGAGGCAGCCCAGCTCGCCGAGAACGTGGTCGCTGCGCTGCTCGACATCAACGAGAACCAGATCTACCAGTCCTCGCGCCGCTACCTCTACCACTCCGTGATCGGCGCGATCGCGATCGCCCAGCGGCAGTCCCGGCGCGCCCGGCTCGAGGACGTCTACACGCTCCTGCGACCGGCGAAGGACGAGTTCCGAAACGCGGTCGCCGAAGCGTGCGCTGACCAGCCCGACCTCGACCAGACCGCCGAGTTCTTCCGCTCAGAGCTCCCCGACGACCTGCGCATGGCCACAAGCCGCGTCGCCGAGCGTATGGACGCGCCGCGCAACAAGATCTCCGGGCTGACCGGCGTCCCGCCGCTGCGCCGGTTCTTCAACCATCCCACCGACGTGCCGTTGCGGGAGATCATCCAGGCGCGCGACATCCTCATCGTCGACGCGAACATGGGCGCGATCGGGACCGAGAACAGCAAGGCCTGCATGCTGTTCATCCTGCGAATGCTGCACGCCCAGCTACAGCGCCAGGTCCACCTCCCCGAAGCCGACCGCCCCCGAGTGCCGCTGCTCGTCGACGAGGCCCACTACGTCGCCGGCGGCGAGAACGTCGTCGACCAGGTCGCCACCCACCGGGCAGCTGGGCTCGAGCCCGCGTTCGGGCTGCAGTACCTCGCGCAGCTCGGCTCCGCCTCCGAGCACCAGCAGAAGATCCTCAAAGGCGTGCTCAACCTGCTGCAGAGCCGCTTCCTGTTCCGGATGGGCGACGCCGAGGACGCCGAGCAGGCCACCCGGATCGCGATGGCCGTCTACTCCACGATGATCCGCGACGACCCCGACTCGCGCGCCCGTCTGCGCGTCACCCCCGAGCAGGCACTGAACTTCCCCAACTACTACTGCCTCGCCTCCTGGATCGCGAACGGCACCCGCGTGCCGAGCTTCATGGGGCAGACCTACCCGCTGCCCGACGCCGGCGACGAATGGGCCGACCGTCACCTCGCCGCTCAAGACGAGCGCGTCGGCCCCTACCCCGAGCAGCTCGAATCCACGCTCGCAACCGACGCGGGCCCGGCGAATGGCGATCCGGCCGGGCCGAACGACACGGCGACGGAGATCGCGCCGGCAGCGGAACCGCCCGAGCCGCCGACGCCCGCGGCGGACTCGAACAAGGACCCGAAACCGGCCACCGGTCAGCCGGCCAAGCACGAGGTGCAGGTCGACTACGAACCTCCCCCGCCGAACGCCTTCGATCTCGCTGACAGTCCGGTTCGTCGCATCGTCGGACGTCGGATCGCGGAGCCGATCGCGTCCGACGGGGACCGCCCGCCGTCGGACACGCTCCGCGAGCTCACCTTCCTCGACCGGATCAACGAGATCGGGCCCGCCAGCCAGCTCGAAGGCGCTGGCGGCTTACCGAGGCTCTACGAGGAGGACTACGCGGTCCTCGCGCTGCTCGACCGCGTCGGGCTCGCGCCCGCAAGCCTGATCGGCCGCGCCGCTCTACCTGGCCGAGCAACCCGCAGCATCAACGACCGCCTCGTCAAGCTCTACCGCCACGGCCTGATCGCCCGACACGCCACCGGACTTCGCGAGCGCTCACGCACCGACGGCAAGTCACCTCAGCTCTACTCCCTGACACCTGGCGGACTCCAAGTCGCGCAGGAACGCAAGCCGGCGCCCGCAATCTCTCCCAAGCGCGAATGGCGGGCGATCGAGCAGCCGCGAGCCGCCCGGCTCGCGCACGACCTGCACGCACTCGGGTGGGCCATCGAATTCCACCGCACCGTCGGCGAACTCGCGACCGATCGCTGGCGCACCCCCCGCTACGCCACCGGCCGTTACCCAGTCCCGCAAGCCGGCTCCGGGCAGCGCCGCCACCCGATCACGCTCAATGAGATCAAGGTCCCCGACGGCCAGGCGATCATCGACATCGAGCTCAAGACGTTCACGGAGATCAAACCCGACCTGTCGCTCGAACTCCGTGTCGAGTCGCTCAAGCTCACGTTCGACCTGCTGGTCGAGATCGACCTCACGGCACGCCCCTCCTACAACCGCGACAAGTTCCTCGCCTACGACGCGTTCCTCTGCGGCTGGGCGCTCGCCCACCCACGCTACCGCGCCCAGGGCACACGCCCCGCCGTTCTATTCGTGAGCCCCAACCAGCACGCCGCGCTCGCCTGCGCCCGAGAAGCTGACGAACTGATGACCGGACGGATCGGGGTCATGGGCACCCCAGCCGAGCACTGGTATTACGCCGGACGCGACCACCTCTTCTTCGCCGACGAGGCAGACATCCACCGCCGGCAGCTTTCGGCATTGGTGCTGCCACCGCAGCCCCCAACTCTGCGCGAGCATCTCACTGGTAGCCGCGAGATCGGCCTAGACGCCGTCGGCCTGATCGAGGCGAGAAGCGCGACGACCTGATCCTGGGCTAGCGGCGAGATGCGTGCGCTAGGTCTGCCGCCAAGCCGCACGCGCGCAAACGCTGATTAGCCGGCGCCGGCGTCTTCGACCCGCCCAGTGCGTTGTAGGGACGACGCCTCCGCGATCCGGCCGGCAGGTCTAAAGTCCGCGTCGGATGTCCGTCCGCCCCGTGTCAGCCTGCCCGCCCTCGGCCCGCCGCTCTGCCCGCGCGCTGCGATGAGACTGATCCAGCAGCAGCTCGAAGCCCATCTCATGGGCGCGGCGAACATCCTGCGGGGCAGGACCGCAGGCCAGGACTACAAGAACTACATCCTGTCGCTCATGTTCTACAAGCGCCTCTGCGACCAGTGGGAGAACGAGGCCGACGACGCGATCAAAGAACTCGAGCGGCAGCAGGGCCGAGAATTCAACGAGACCGAGCGCGCGGTGTTCCGCAAGCGCGGCGAGCATCGCTTCACCATTCCCGACGGCTCTCGATGGGGCGACGTCAAGGCCGCGTCCACGAACATCGGCGAGGTCATGACCAAGGCGATGCGAGCAGTAGCGGACTCGAACGACGAACTCCGTGGCGTCTTCACTGTCGACTGGAACCAACCGGCGCCGGACGGCAGCGGCAAGCCGCTCATTCCGAACGAGGTGGCGCACGCGCTGGTCCAGCATTTCGATGAGCACGACCTGTCAAACAAGAACGTGCAGCCGGACGTGCTCGGCCGTGCGTACGAGTACCTCATCAAGTACTTCGCGGACGACGCCGGCGCTAAGGCCGGCGAGTTCTTCACGCCGCCGGAGGTGGTGGACCTCCTCGTGCGGATGCTGGGTCCCGGGCCGGGCGACACGGTGTACGACCCGACGTCAGGCAGCGGCGGGATGCTGGTGCACTCAGGCGACTATCTCCGCGAGCAAGGACACCACGTCACCAGTGCGCGGTACTTCGCGCAGGAGATGAACTGGGGGAACGCCGCCATCGGCAAGATCAACTCCGTTCTCCACGGTCTCGACGCGGAGATCAAGGCCGGAGCGAGCACGATCACCGATCCAGAGTTCCTGGACAAGAACGGGGGTGTGCGCAGGTTCTCGGTCGTCCTCGCCAATTTCCCGTTCTCAGATGACACGTGGTGGCTGCGACCGGAGCAACAGACCGATGACAAGAAGAAGAAGAGCAAACTGCGCACGGAGATTTTCGGCAGGGAGGGGTATAAGGATCCGTACGGGCGGTTCGGTCGCGGAACCGGCTTCCATGCACCGCCTGCTGAATATGGGGATTACGCGTTCATCCTGCACATCTTGGCTTCACTGAGTGACGACGGACGCGCCGGTGTTGTCTGCCCCCAGGGGGTCCTCTTCCGCGGTCAGCCGGCGATTGAGGAGGAGACCGGCGAGAACGACGCTCGCGGGCGCCCGAGGGTCAGGAGACGCAAAGCAGACGACGAGCACCTCATTCGCGAAGCGCTGATCGACACTCGCGTTGTCGATGCCGTTGTCTCACTCCCGCTCAACATCTTCTATGGCGCCGGACTCCCCGCCTGCCTGCTGATTCTGAGGAAGGATCGTCCGTCCGAGCGCCAGGACCAGATGCTTCTGATCTACGCCGCGCGCCACTTCCGCGAACTGTCTGCCCAGAACGAATTGGGCCCGCAAGACCTCATGCGGATCCTCGTCCACTACCAAGCGTACGGCGATGCCGCAAAGGTTCCCGAGCTCGTTGAGTATCACCGAGGTCGACTCCAGAAGCAGATCGAGCTGAACGAGGAGGACGAGGTGGGGCTCTTGATGGCGGAGTACCAGTCCCACGCCGACGCAGCCGACGCCGTTGACGAGTTACTAATCGCAGCACGAGTCCAGGTCGAGACTGCCGCCACCGCCAAACAGAAGCGAACAGCCAGCAGCCTTGCTACCAGACTGGAGAAGCAGCGCGCCAAAGCCATGGCCAAACTGGCCGAACGCGACGGGCGGATTGCTGACCACAGGCGACGAGCGGCCGAGGATCGCCGCGACGTGAAAACGGTTGGCGACGAGCTGATCCAGCTGTACTCCGATCCGGACGAACTGTTCAAGCACGCTCGAGTCGTCGGCACGGAGGAAGTCGTTGAGAACGAGTTCAACCTGAACATCCCACGCTACGTCGACACGTTCGAGCCCGAACCGTGTCCTCCGGTGGCCACTGCGCTCGCCGCGCTGTGGGATGCCAACGAACAACTGCATGCCGCGCAGGAATCCGTAGCAGCCTCGCTGCGCGAGATCGGTTATGTCGTCGCGAACGCCGATTGAGCGCGCCGTCGCCACGTACTGCTCGGCGTGGTCGACCTCCAACGCTGACTGCTCCGGCATCTCCCGCGTCAATCCTGAGGCGCTGACCAGTAGAACCGAGCCTGACTTTAGCTTCCGCTACATCGATATCGGGAGCGTGACCAAAGGAGTGATCAACTGGGCCGATGTCCAGACGATCCAATTCCACGACGCTCCCAGCCGCGCCCGACGTGTCGTGCGGTCGGGAGACACGCTGATCTGCACCGTCCGACCACTGCTCGGCTCCCACGCATCCGCCGACTGGAGTACGGACGACGCGATGGTGTGTTCCACCGGCTTTGCGGTCCTGCGCTGCTGCGGCGACGGTCTGTTGCCCCAGTTCGCCAAGCATTTGCCCTTCAGCGAGCAGGCGAGCAGGCAATTGGCGGCGTGGCAATGCGGCACGAGTTACCCAGCCGTCAACGAGCGCGACGTTCGTAAGCTCGTCCTTCCCCTTCCCCCGCCGCAGGAACAGGCGGCCATCGCTCGACTCCTGGAATCCCTTGACGTGGCCATCGAGTGCGCCCGTACCGCGGTTGAGGCAGCGCGTGTTGTCAGACGGGCTCTCTTGGCTGACCTGCTCACTCGTGGGATCGGAGGTGACGGTTACCTGCGGCGCCATGCGCACAAGGACGAGTTCGCAGTGACGCCTGTCGGCACAGTGCCGGTGGATTGGAGACTCAGTACGGTCGCCTGCGAGTTAGCCCTTCAGACAGGGATCACTCTCAACGAAGCACGGCGTGGCCTCCGCGACCAGCACCGGTACCTCCGCGTCGCAAACGTGCGCCGGTACGACGTCGATCTGACCGATGTGCAGCAGCTCGGCGCTACCGATATTGAGCTCGCGCCGCGACGTCTCCAAGAGCGCGACCTGTTGGTCGTGGAAGGGCATGCGAACCGACGCGAGATCGGACGATGCGCGTTGGTGCCGCCCGTCGCCGTCGGCATGACGTTCCAGAACCACCTGTTTAGGCTGCGGACGAAGGGAGAGATCGACCCTGACTTTGGGTGCCTGTGGCTGAATTCCGAGTATGCCCAGCGGTACTGGGACGCGCGGTGCGGCACCAGCTCAGGACTGAACACGATCAACCAGCGCGCACTCAGGCGACTCGCCGTTCCCGTGCCAGAAGCGAGTGAGCAGCGGGCGATTGTCAGGGTGGCAGCCGCTCAGCGATCGCACCTCGACCAACTCGTCGCAAGCCACACCGCTCTCACGGAACTCAAGCGTGGGCTGCTCGATGAGCTTCTGACGGGGCGCATCCGGCTCGGCGAACCCGCGGTCACAGCGGCGTCATGACCGAAGCCGGCTACGTCGAGTTGCCAGTCATCACGTGGCTCTCGGGCCACGGAAGCTCCGCCCCCGGGGACGCCGGCCTGGGATGGACGTACCGCGACGAGGCCGCGATGGCTGCGTTCGATCGGCCGCTCGAGGACCCACTCGTGGAGCAGGTGCTCGTCAAGGCGATCTGTGAGATCAACCATGACGTCAAGACGGAGGATCAGGCTCGCCTCGCGGTGGCGGCGCTGCGCAAGACGATGTCGCATCCTGACAAGCTCGTTGCAAACCGGCAGACGCTTGACCTCCTGCGCGACGGCGCTCGGATCGAGCTGTCCCCAGGCAAGGACGCGACGACGGTTCGCTTCATCGAGTTCGACCCTCAGCTCCAGAAGCTCAACGACTTCACCGCGACGAACCAGTACCGCGTGCAGGGGGTGAGGCAATGCCGCGACGACACGGTTCTCCTCGTCAACGGTATTCCCGTCGTCATCGCGGAATACAAGAGCTACATCACCAGCGGGAAGGACTGGCGAGAGGCGGTCCACCAGCTTCATCGCTACCAGCGGCAAGCACCGCTCATGCTTGCCCCCAACGTCTTCTGCGTGGCCGCCGACGAGGACGAGTTTCGATACGGCACGGTGCTCTTCCACGATGCCACAAAGGACGACATCGAACGCCATCTCGATACATGGGGTCGCTGGCTCAGCCTTTACCCCGATGAGAAGGGCTGGTGGAACACCCCGGCCGCGGACGACCCGGACGATCCGCTACTCACACCCGTGAGGGGTCTGCTCCGACTCAAGCCGTGCCACGTTCTCGACTTCCTCCAGCACTTCGTGGTCTTCGAGACCAAGATCGGCAAGACGACCAAGAAGATCGCCCGCTACCAGCAATTCGAAGCGGTGAACGACATCGTTGACCGAACCGTTGGCCAGCTCGGCAAGCCCGTATCGGCTCAGGACCGCACCGGGCTGATCTGGCACACCCAGGGGTCCGGCAAGACGCTGACGATGGTGTTCGCCGGCGCCAAGCTACGCCGCCATCCCGCCCTCAACAATCCCACTGTCTTGATCGTGGTCGATCGCCGGGACCTCAAGACCCAGCTCGCCGACGACTTCGAATCGTGCGACTACCCCAACGTGGAGAAGGCCCTCGGCGTTCAGGATCTCAAGTATCGGCTGCGATCTGATTGGCGGGGGACGCTCGTCACGACGCTCCAGTCGTTCCAGCAGATGGCCGACCTGGCACCAGTGGCACGGGACAACGTGATCAGTCTGGTCGACGAGGCCCACCGGAGCCAAAAGGGCAAAGGCAACGAAGGATTCGCCATGACGATGCGAGTGAAACTCCCGGAGGCATTTCGCTTCGGGTTCACCGGGACGCCGATCGATCGCACCATGAAGAACACCCATCGGGACTTCGGTCCGGAGAAGGACGGGGTCCAGGAGCGATACCTCAGCTACTACGGCATCAAGCGCTCGATCAAGGACGGCGCCACGCTTGAGGTTCATTACATCCGGGACAGGGTGCCCTTCGAGGTCGATGAGGAGGCCCTCAGTATCGGCTACGAGGACATGTGCGAAGAGATGGAACTCGAGGACGAAGAGGCGAAGGACTTCGTCCAGCGCCAGCGGGCGAAATGGAAGACGCTCTGACCGGACCCCGTTTGTCGGTCCACCACGAGTGAGAGCGGTGGGTGGATGTGAC
>OCZT010001424.1_pt1 | contig 24765 bp, 21 predicted proteins | sample 1539031 | NCBI WGS metagenome assembly OCZT01 (sample SAMEA3539308, study PRJEB22396) | soil metagenome | biome: tundra; feature: field; material: soil | place: USA | collected 2010-05 | depth 0.15 m | reverse complement strand
TTACAGAGGCAATGGCTCTGGCAGTGTCCGCTTGTGGGACGCGCCTGACCCACTGTGGGGCAGCGCCATGCGCTGCCTTACGCCGCCCGTGGTGACATATTCAGACAGATAATCTGAAGGGGTATGGGAGTAAAATCAACCACAAGCCAGGAGCGGATCGGTCGCGTGGGCCAACGGCGCCAGGTGGTCATTCCGCGGGAGATGATCGAAACTCTTAACCTCCAGGAGGGGGATTTTGTGGCATTCGCCGAACAGAAGAACGGCGCGATGACATTCTTACCCCCGAGGAGAGCGCTCTCGTGAAGAAGGCTGAACGAGAGAGTCACCCTTGCCCAGCTCCGACATGACCTGGATCGTTCACATTCACGACGGCGCCGCAAAACAGCTTAAATGGACGACATCGGCGTGTTCGAAGCGGACCCTCTTTCTCACCCTCGTGATGATCCAGAAAATCCTGATCGATCGCCTTGCGCCCCGCGAAGCCTTCGGGCGTGCCATCCAGGATCTCATGCGATGTGCCCGTCGAGCGGCAACGGTTGCGGGAGATCAAAGCGCTGCCACCCGCGTCCGGAAACGCCACGTCAGACCCGTACGCGATTAAGCCTTGCTCCCTGAGGCGGCATGCCAGCCATTGTCCCGCTCTGCTGGCCGCTGTCGTTGCTGTCGGCATGAAAGGTGACATACCCGGTTCGAGCGCTGCCATCGCACGGTTGCCGAAACTGGTTATTACGCCTCCGCGGGTTCCCGCGGAGGCGCGGCGTCCCAGCTAAGTCGTGGGAGGGAAGTAGAGATTCGGCATCAGCCAGGCACGGTAGGAGCTAGTTGCGGATCCGAGGTCATAGATGAGCGTGCCATTCACGGTGCCGGCAGTCGGCAATACCTCGATGTCATAGCTCGAACTTGTCGGAAGCACAATTCCTGGCTGGAAAAAGTAATTGCCGTTCCCGAGTAACTGTGCGCTGCCAAGGGCGTATCCAAAATAGCCGAGGTCCTGGCTCAGCAGCGGAGTCACTGTCATATTGGTTTCATCCACAGTTAACGACATGCCTCGGCTGTTCCCGCTGCCTAAGCCAATGGGCGGAGGAGCGATACGCGTGTTTCCATTGTCAAATACAGTGAGCTCGCCGGTGGAAGTGTTCTCGATCCCAGCATCGTGCTGGTGCGAGAACCAGGGATACGGATCGTTGTTGATATTGTTAAATGTGAAGTCGCCATCCAGTCCCATGCGCCACAGGATATTGCCGGTTCCCGCACCGTTCTGGTAATCGACCTTATAGATCCAGTCCTGGTGCCGTAAGGAGACGATGACGTCCCCGTTTGCCGGATCGTAGTAAAGGCAATTCTGGTGCAGCCAGTCGTTCGCGAGAGTCGCCACGCCGGATGTTCCCGCGAGGAATAGGTATTCACATCCGCCCTGGTTTTGGGCACAGGTTTCACCCAGAATGGCCGCCCGGTTAATATCCAGTTGCGGCGCGCCGCTATCGTGCTGGAAAACGTCGAAGTACCAGAGCAATTGGAAATTCTTATCGAGAACCAGGAAGCCGTCTCCCAGGATGTCCACATTCAACCCGGTGGTGTTGCCTTGCGTGCCAGGAGGGAAGATCTTCTCCAGGTTGACGCTCACTATCGTATTGCCGTTGGGCAGCCGAATGGCGTCATGGTGGAAAGCCCCCAGGCAAGAGGACCCGACGGCGGCCGGAAGCGGGATTGCGCCACACGGGCCGAAGTCGGTCGAACCGGGCTTACCCGTGGCTAGAATTTGCTGCTGCAAAACGCCAATGTTGGTTTCGCGAACAGTGTTACCGGCGAGATCGATCTCGCGCAGGGATTCCCCGGGCACTACAGTATTGGGATTCCACGAAGTGCCGACTTGGAGAGTGAGCATATGGCCGCCAGGCAGCGGTCGAGTTAAGAGAGTAGAGTGAGTTGGGTCGGTCGGAGCGTAATACCAGAGAATATTCCCGAGTCGATCGGTGGCTACCGACACGCCGCCGAGAAACGCATGCAATACGGTGGAGTCCGCACCATCGTCCTGCGATCCAGGGGGAGTGATAACCGTGAACGTTGGAAAGGTGATCGAGGACGGCAGCGGGCCGGTAGTGAAAGTCACCGGACTGGGGCCTTTGGTAATTTTGGAGCCCGTGATGACCTCGTAATTGATGCTGTACGCAGTTGAAGGAAGCATTCCCGCGGCGAATATATTCGAGGTGAGTTGAGGAGTGCACGCTTTTAGGCTGGTCTCGCCGACCGAACTTCTGCCAACCCTCTGAATAGTGAGCCGAATCGAGCTGCCAGCAGGGCAGGCCGGTGCGCTGCCGAGTGCGACCAGCGGATTGGCCGTGTGTGAGACGACAAAGTTCCCGCCGGTGCTCAAAGGACTCAGCGCGAAAACCGCGTAGGCGGTTGCCGTTTCGCCGGACTGGAAATCCTTGGCGATCACCCTGACGTGATAGATGCCCTCGCCAAAGATCTCTTGCCAGACGAAAGCGGGTCCGGTCCAGGTGCCGGACGTCAGGGTGCCCGAAGCAAAATCGCGTAGGATCGAAAATGCTCCGCTGCCGTACGAAACGCTGTATTGGAAAGTCAGGAGCCCGGCGCCGGAGTCGGTGGCTGTGGCAGTCCAGGTTACTTGAGTACCCAGCGGTTGGGGAGACGAGACGGCTGGAGTAAAAGAGCCGATGCTGACGGTTGCGTGGAGCGATGAGGCGCATAGCACCGCAACGGCCAGGAGAAGACGATTTGGATGAATCATTTATGACCTCTTAGGACACGATTTCGATTTTAGAACCAAGCTCCCGCCATTGTACAACGGACGGCCATACATTGGAACCGTTTTTTTTCATTCTCCTGTTATCAGGAGTGACTCCAGCGGCCCGGATAGGCGCCAACCCCTGCCTGCGCTGGGTCCGCAAGTGACCTGGAAGCGCTTCAGTTCAAACGATTTCTTTAGCACCTCTCGGTACCCTCCCCCTCATTATCTTCCCCAACATTTTGGTCTGCCAGCGGTCAGGTCCTATCCGGCCCAGTACCGCCCCGCATCGATCCGCCGCACCATGCTTCCGAACAGATGTCTGGTCAGATGACTCTCCGCCAGCATTCACTGGGCCTTCTCGCCCTCGTGGTGATCCAGAAAATCCTGTTCGATCGCCTTGCGCCCCGCAAACCCCTCGTGCGTGCCATGCCAGAACTGGATGGACGCCTCGTCCAGCTTCCAGCATAGGTAGACCTCCTCGCCGCGGAAAAGCGTAGGGAAGTCCACCAGCCCTTTGTCGAGATCCTTGACCAGGACGCCGCTCTGCTCAAAATTCTCCAGGATGGACCGCAGCCGCTGCCCGGCGACTTCGCGGCGCGCCTTGTCGTCCGCCGCCCGCTCGCGGTTCACGACGATGCCGCCCATCATGGTAATGCGCGACGCCAGCGACTGCATAGCCTGCTCCGCCTCGTCGTATTGCGACTTCATGGCCACCGCCTCACGCATCCAATCGCGGATCTGCGGGAGCATGCGTTCGGCCTCCCACAGCGTGAAGCGTCTGGACATGTCAGGCGACCGGTTCCGCGTAGTGCGTGGCCACGTACTCGTCCAGCATCCCGATGAACTCGGCCACAATGCGGTCGCCCTTGAGCGTGGTGATCAGGCGCCCGTCCACGAAGACCGGCGCCTTGGGTTCTTCGAAAGTGCCCGGCAGCGAGATGCCGAGATTGGCGTGTTTGGATTCGCCCGGCCCGTTGACCACGCAACCCATCACCGCCACCTTCATGCTCTCCACGCCCGGATGTTTGGCCTTCCAGACCGGCATCTGCTTGCGCAGGTAGGTCTGGATCTGGTCGGCCATCTCCTGGAAAAATGTGCTGGTGGTGCGGCCGCATCCGGGGCAGGCCGTCACCTGCGGCGTGAAACTGCGAATGCCCAGCGATTGCAGGATCTGCTGCGAAACGGTGACCTCCTCGGTGCGGTCGCCATTTGGCAGCGGCGTCAGCGACGTGCGAATCGTGTCGCCGATACCTTCCTGCAGCAGGATCGCCAGACCCGCCGTGGTGGCTACGATGCCCTTCGATCCCATGCCGGCTTCGGTCAGCCCCAAGTGCAGCGCATAGTCGCAGCGTGCGGCCAGCGCGCGGTAGACATCCACCAGATCCTGCACGCCGCTGACTTTGGCGCTGAGAATGATGCGGTCGTGCGCCAGGCCGTACTGCTCGGCGGCCGCCGCCGATTCGAGCGCGCTCACCACGATGGCTTCGAGTGTGACCTCGCGCGCGTCCTTAGGCTCAGCCAGGCGCGAGTTCTCATCCATCATGCGGGTGAGCAAGGCCTGGTCGAGCGATCCCCAATTGACGCCGATGCGCACCGGACGCTTATATTCGATGGCCGCCTCGATCATGGTGCGGAAATTGTCGTCGTGCTTCTTGCCGATGTTGACGTTGCCCGGATTGATGCGGTACTTGGAAAGCGCCTGCGCGCACTCGGGATATTTCCGCAGCAGGATGTGGCCGTTGTAATGGAAGTCGCCGATGATGGGCACGCGCACGCCGAACTTGTCGAGGCAGTCCACGATCTTCGGGACGGCCGCGGCCGCCTGTTCGGTGTTCACCGTGACGCGCACCAGTTCGGAGCCGGCGCGCGCCAGCGCCATCACTTGATTGACGGTGCCGGTCACATCGGCGGTGTCGGTGTTGGTCATGGACTGCACGACAATCGGATGATTGCCGCCGACTTTGACACCTGCCACGTCTACCACTGCCGCCGCGCGGCGGGGCTTCACTGCCATCGATCCTCCAGGGGAACTTTGATTTTAGCACCGTGAATTCTAGCATGCCCTGGCGGCCAGCGCGCCGGGTCGTATAGAGTGAAGAGGTGACCGCGGTGGAGGCGTACGAGTTGACAACGCAGGGAGGCGCGACGGATTTCGCGCGGCTGATTGCGGCGTGCGAGGCGTTCGGACCGTATTGCTTGATCGGCGGGTTGGCCGTCAATTGTTTCGTGGAGCCGGTCTACACGCTGGACGCCGATATTGTTGCGATCACTTCCAATCTGGCAGAACTGGCGGCGCACCTCAGGGAGCAAGGCTTCAAGACCGAGGAGCATCCTCACTCGCTGAACGCTATGACGCCGGCAAGCCAGCTTCGTATTCAGTTCACGACCGACGACAGATATCAGGCGTTCCTGGCACGATCTGTTGACGCCGTGGTTCTAGAGGTGCACGTAAAGATCGCTTGTCTGGAGGACGTCACGCAGGGTAAGCTCTGGGCCTACAGCGATCCGCGGCGCCGTCTGAGCAAACGCAAGAAGGACGAATTGGACTTGATCCGGCTGGCGGAGGCGTATCCCCAGTTGAAGTCTCTCTACCCTGCCGATCTACGGGAGCAACTCGACCGGGGATGATAGAGGGTACGGCGGCACTCACGCCGCCGTACGGCCATACTCTCTAATCAGGCAAGACGGCGCCTTAGCGCCAGTGCCCTTCTACCAGAACATAACCACCGTGGCGGTGAACCCACCGATGGGCTACCCACCGCGCGTGTGGCCGAGGCGGAACGTCCCAACGGCCTGGTACCCACACGTAGGCGCCATTCACATAGTTGTGATAGCCGGCAATCCAAACATGGTTTGGGCTGGGGGCCGCTGGCCGTGTTTCGACGATGGCTGCGGGAGGCCCGATCTTGATGACCACTTCGGCGCACAGTGTGCCGGCGCTCAAGAGCAGCCCGAAGGCGGAACCGATCAATAGTTTCTTTAACATACGCTTACACTCCATTCCTCACCATTATACATTTGTAACCCGGCAGCGTGACGGAAAGACGCTCGGATCTTGTTAAGAACAGTACAAGACCGGCTGCCACATGGCGGAGTAGCCCAGGGAGAATAATGGCACCAAAATCAGTTCCACTCAGGGCAGTTGACTTTACAGCAAGAATCAGCCCAGAATCCAGAGGTATGCCGCGATGGCACATGCGGAGTTTCCGAGGTTGAAGTCACCACTACACCGAATGCCGGCATGTATCGCAAATGCAGTGAGTATAGTTGTTTCCACAGTGCCCGGGTGGCGAAACCGGCAGACGCAAAGGACTTAAAATCCTTTTCCCGGCAACGGGAGTGTGGGTTCGATTCCCACCCCGGGCACCAGCAAGTCTTTTTAATTCAATAGTTGCAGCTCTTTCGCGTGGCATGCTTCGACTTCGCCGCGGCGGATGCGCGCGCGGCCTCATGTCCCGGACGTCAGGTTTGCGTCCATGTAGGTTCGGAGCACGGCATTGATTCGGGTTTGGTAACCCTTTTGTTTTCGAAGCCATTCGAGGAGGTCTGCATCGAGGCGGATCGTTATAGTTCGCTTTGCCGCTGGTATGACGACGCGCGCCTTTTTCCAGAATTCCGCATCGGTTGGGCGTGCCTCCGGGTCGCTTTCGATGGCGCGCCGGATTTGACGATCGCTCAGGGAACGAAGACGCTTCCAATCGCTACTCTCTTTAACCAAAGGTTGTCCAGTACGCTTCTCTTTCATGCCGTTCTGCCCTCCACGCCGATATAATTCGCCGCTCAGTCCGAGACACATCGGTGTAGATCACCGTGATCTCAATGCCATTTACGACGCCAATGGCACACACGCGAATCTCGCCGTACTCAAAAGATCGTCCACTCTTTCAAGCGTGGGGCCTTCGAAGATCCTGACGGCGTCCTCGAACGCAATGCCGTGATGGGCAATGTTCCGCCGATTCTTCTTGGGTCCCAACTGTAACTCATGGCGTCATATTTACATTATGTATTTACGCCGACGGAAAGCGCAAAGCCATCGTCGCCACCCGGCCATTGGCAGAGCGGCGCTCCACACGGTAGACTCGAATATGTCCCTTCGACCGGTTAAGCGGCTCATCAAGGCTAAGCCGACCCTGGAAGGCGCGGGCGTGCACCTGCGCCGCGCGTTCGGCTTCGGCAATACCTCCGAATTCGACCCGTTCCTGCTCCTCGACGACTTCCGCAATGACGTCCCGGAGGATTACCTGGCGGGCTTCCCGTGGCACCCCCACCGCGGCATCGAGACCATCACGTACGTCCTCGCCGGAACCGTCGAGCATGGCGATAGCATGGGGAACCACGGCGCCATCGCGGCCGGCGACGTCCAGTGGATGACGGCCGGCAGCGGCATCATCCACCAGGAGATGCCCAAAGGCGACCGCGCGGGCCGCATGCATGGGTTCCAACTGTGGGCCAACCTTCCGTCCGCGCTCAAAATGACGCCGCCGCGTTACCAGGAAGTGAAAGCCGTCGACATCCCTGAGATCACCGATGACGACGGCACGCACGTGCGCGTGGTCTGCGGCAAGTTTTGGGGGAAGGCCGGTCCGGTGGATGGAATCGCCGCCGACCCGATGTACCTGGATGTCTCGGTGGCTCCAGGCCGCAGGAAGACCCTGCCGGTGGAGACGACGCGCCACGCCTTCGCATACGTTTTCGCGGGGAGTGGGAAGTTCTGCAACGCCTCCGGCCCCCTCGCCGTGCCCACCGAGGCAGTCGGATGGGCGGACACGGCGCCTCCCGCGGAGGCGGACAACCGCTCACTCGTGCTGTTCGATCGCGGCGACGAACTAACGGTGCAGGCCGGGGAAGACGGGATCCGGTTCCTCCTGGTCTCGGGGCAGCCGCTGGAGGAGCCCGTGGCGTGGTACGGCCCGATCGTGATGAATACGCAGGAGCAGCTCCAGCAGGCGTTTCGGGAGCTCAGGGAGGGGACGTTCCTGCAGCCGGAGGACGGGCGCTAAACGGAACCTCTCCAACATGTTTCCTGAGAAATCTGGACCCCGCCTCGCACCAAAATGTTATGAGCGCCAGTCCTTCACCGTTGCCCGCACCCAACACCGACCTGATCGCTAACGTGTTCGACGCGTTTCCGCTGCCGGCGTTCGTTGTGGACCATGATTTCAACATCATAGACTTCAACCTTGCGGGAGCCAGATTGCTGGACCGGGTCCCCTTCGCCGTGCTCCGTCTGCGCGGGGGCGAGCAAGTGCAATGTATTCATTCGATCGAAACCGCGGATGGCGCTGCCACGGCAGCTTGCGAGGACTGCATCGTCAAAAACTTCGTGCGAGAGGTTTTCGCTCAAGCCACAGCCTGCCGCAAAACCGGGCGGTTGCGCCTCACCAGAGAAGGGAAGGCGGCCGACGTGGACCTTCTGATCACCGTTGCGCCGATTCCCGATGAGTCCGAGCCGCTCGCGCTGTTGATCCTGGACGAAGTTGGGGAATTGTCCGCTTTGCTTGAATCGAAGGGCCGCGCCGCTACCCCTGCTTCTTCTTCTCCAGATTCCAAAGCCCGCGCGAAAGCACGCGGCCGCAAAACGGACAATAGTTAATCCCCACGAAACTGTGCCGCTCCTCACCAAAAACAAAGTAGTATTCCGTGTCGATCTCCGTGAGTATCCTGCCGTTGGTGAGCTGGTAGGGCTGCGCATGGCGCGCCAGTTCGAGATCCATGAGCTTGTCGAAATCGGAGCAGCAGGTCATGAGGGTTATATTCTATCGCACCCATCGCAAGCGGGGCCGGTCTCCCCGGTAGTTGTACACTAATGGATTGGCCGCCGCCACACAAGCCGCTCCGCAACCCGTATTTGCGCCGCCCGCTCCACGCCTGGCGCATCGCTGGATCATCACGCGCGGCATCGACCTGGCGTTCATCATCGGTAGCGCCCTGGCCGGATACGCGTACCTGGTCGCGAACGTGGCGCTACACGTCCCCATTTCGCTTCTGTGGTGGTTCTGGTCGGTGGGCTTCGATGGCACCCACATCTTCGGCACGGCCTCGCGCACGTTCTTCGACAGCGAGGCGCGCCACAGCCGCCGTGCTCTGCTGTTCGGCAGCGCGGCGTTCTTCTTCGCCCTGGGACCCGTCCTGGTGCTGCTGGGCGGCAAGGCTGTGCTCGCCTTGATCGTGGCCGTCTGGGCCTACTACCACGTGGTCCGCCAGCACTACGGCTTCATGGTCCTGTACAAGGTGAAGAACCGCGACCTCGCCAAGCTGGACAATTCTCTCGACCGCTGGTTTCTCGGCGTGATGACGGTCTTCCCCCCATTCCACCGCTTCTTCATTCACCACCCCGAGGAACTGGGACTCCACTTCTCGTTCCCGCGCCTGGAGCCCTTCCTGTGGATGCTGGTGGCCGCCACCGTGCTGGTGTATTTCGGCCGGCAGTTCGTGCGCATCCGCCGCGGCGATCCCGTGAACCTGCCGAAGTTTCTGCTGTTCGCCGGCGTGATCCCGCTGCACTGGCTGACCTTCGCCTACATGAGTTGGATGGGCGCTGTGCCGACGGTTACCATCGTGCACAACCTGCAGTATCACGCGCTGATCTGGTTCCACAATCGCAACCGCTACGGCGCCGCATCCTCCGCCGGAAGTCACGGCCGCATCCCGCAAGCGGTCTCGCGCAGCCTGCTGAATTATGTGCTGGTGGCGCTGGTCTTCAGCGCGCTCTACCGCGTGCCCGGCTTCCAGCTTGGTCAGGCATCCGACCTGGCCTTCGGCTTCTTCTGCGGCTTCGGCCTGACCCACTACTATCTCGATAGCAAGATCTGGCGCGTGCGCAGCGACCCGGCGCTGCGGCAGGCGCTGCAGTTAGCTTAGCCGCTCACTTCACCCAGACCGTCACTGTATTGTTCGGCGCGCCCGCCGCAGAGACGGCGTCATTTCGGGTTATCGGCAGCTACATCGCCGATCGCACGTGGCGTGCTACGGCAGCACCGTGAAATCCGTCCACTGGCCGGCCACCATGGCTTTGCCGCCATTCCGCTCGGTCGCGATCACTTGCAGATCGTAGTCGCCGGGAGTCATGTTGTCTGCCAGCTTCAGCGTCCCGAACACGGCCCTCCCGCCTTGTATGCCGATTAGCCGGGCCAGTGCCGAGTACACTTCCTTGCCATCGCGCAGAACACGGACGCGCGTGGCCAGGTCCACATCCAGGTCTTCCTTGCGGCCGTTCTCGACCGCGCAAAGAAACTCCAGCGAACTCCCCTGCTTGAACTGCCGCAGCGCCGCCGCGATGCCCGGCAGGCCGGACTTGTCCGGTGGTTGTTCGCCATCCCGCAGCACGACACTGGTCAAAGCGAATCCCCCCTTTTTCAAATCCGGGATCTGGAGGAACTGTGTGGCCGAGCCGATCTGGGCCGTCGCCTGGTCTCGCACCGCAACGCGGATCTGGTACGCACCGCGCTGCGGAACCGGCACGTCCAGCGTGTATAAAGCGCCATCCCGCAGTGCCCCGCGCATGTGTCCGGGCGCTACCCGCAGATCGAAGTTGCGGCTCACCACCGCCAGCGGCTGGCCGCCAGTGCCGGTGGCCATCGCCACCAGCAGAATCTGCGCCCAGTCGTTGCCGAGGGCGTCGTGCTTCCAAGTCAGGTCGGCCGCGTTGATCCGCAGCAGATTGCGGACCACCGGACCTTGCTCGGGGACCTTGGTATACAACGCCGTCAGGCGCACGCCCACGCCCGAGGACCCGAACGGCGACAACATTGCTGCGTGCAATTGTTCGATCGGCGTGGTGTATTTGGGAAGCGTCTCGCCATCGGTCTCGCCGAAAAACCCCGAGCGCGAGCGTACGTGCAACCCAGCGCGCGTCGCTATCACCTGGATGCGATGAAAATCCGGCTTGCCCTCCGTGCCCTGCAACGTGCTTTCCGACGGGCGATACCCCAGCAGGTAGTAACCCGCCTGGTCTTCCAACACCCGGTCAAGTCCCCAATTCAAATTGTTGCCGTTATCGTAAGCCAGCCCGCCCGTCTTGTCCGCAAGGTATGCGAGGTTTAGCTGGTGGATGTTGGCAGCTTCTTGCCTTCCAAAGCGAACGCCTACGTGGGTCTGTTTGTTCAGCTCCTCGTTCGCCGATTTGTCACTGTGGCCCAGGTCGGGCGCGTCCTGCGCCCCCAGTTGCCGCGTCTTGAGGCCGGTGGCCTGCATGGTGTAGATCACGGTGCCCGAACGGTTGGCCCGGTCGACCAAGCGGTGAAAGGCGCGCTGGGTTTCTTCTTCGCCCTCGGCGCCGACCTTGCCAAATCCATCGGAGAACAGCACCACCGATTTGCGGCCGGGCAGTTCGCGGAGCGCACCGACGATATAGTCGACCGTCACGAGCGTAGCCAAGGTGGAGATGGCGCTTCCTGCGACGTCGGACGACACTGGGTTCCAGCGCAAGCCGTCGATGACCGACAGCAGCACCCGCCTATCGACGCTGAAATGCTGTAAGACGCCCGAACCGGCGCCGGTCCGGCAAACCGCGACCAGGTCGCCCGGCTGCATCTGGTGGTTGACAAACTTGCGCAGCGACCAACGCACGAATGCCATGCTTTCGAAAGAAAGGCCGAGATCGTCCACCATCAGCACGATCGTGCGCCGCACGTCTTCCGGGCGAACGTGCGCCGAGGGCGGAGGCGGCAATCCCTCAACGGACTTGGGCGAAGGCTTTTCACGCGCGGCCCTGAGTTCCGGCGACGTCTTTCGCCCCGGGGCCACCCGCACATACGCGAAGTGGGTCAACTTCTGCAGCTTCCCGTCCTCGAAGACCTGGAAGTCTTCGGGCGTGAGATCGGTGACGTGGTGCCCTTTGGAATCGGTCACCACGGCGTCCACTTGCACCAGCGTTGAGGTGACGGAAAAAGTAGCTGCTGGCCGCGGGGAGTCCGGCACCGGCGCAGCAGGCTGCTGCCCGGAAGCGAACAACGCGCCAATAACGAAGACGCTGGCAATTGCCTTCATGCCACCATTCTTACAAATAGCTGCTCTTGGCGGCTATGGCAGCACCGTGACGTCCGTCCACTGGCCGGCTGGACCCGCTGGAAAGCGGGTCCGCAGCCTGAGAGGCTGCCCCACTCCTCACTCGACCCAGACCGTCACCGTGTTACTCGCCACCCCAGCCACAGTGACAATCACCGGTGCCGCTCCCGAGACACCCGCAGGCAGCGCTACGTTCACCTGCCACAATCCCGCAAACCCCGGCGCCATGCCCGCGAACAACACATCCGCAGGGGCGCCGCCCACCGTCGCGGTGACCTTGGCAGTGACCCAGGACAGCGGATCGGCACTGGCCGCCACGCCTGTCGGCACTGCCGGCGACACGGCGCCCAAACCCGTTCCAAACAGAAGAATGGCCTGCCCCGCCGCAGCCGGATTATCCTGCGAGTTGACCGAATAATCCTGATTCCTCGCCGCCGCTTCCTGGCTGCCGTACAGCGTGAAGATCGCAGGCCCGGCCGCGGCGATGGTGACCGTCTGCGATGCCGCCACGCCGGCGTGCGTCACGGTCAGGGTCGCGCCGCCGGGCATCGCTTCCCACGGCACCTGCGCGTTGATCTGCAGCGGCGATACGTAGACCAACGGCGCCGCGATCCCGTCGATCTGCACACTCGCGGCCGCCATTGTGGCGGGCAGCGGCAACAGCAAAGGCCACTGCACCTGCGCCGCAAGGTTCACGCCGTAGATCGAAAACAACTCGCCCGGACTCAAAGCCGCTTCGGGCGCCGCGGCGTTGACCGCTCCAATCGCCGGAAACGCCGGCGCCGGGACCGCCCATTCATAAGTTGCCACGGCGCCTGCCGGCAAGGTGTCGGTAAAGTTGGCGCCATTCCAGGTCGCCGCGAAGGTGGAACTGCCGGATGCCGCGTTCAGCACCAGCAGCACGATCGACCCATCCGGATTGCTAAACGCCACGTCTTCGAGCGAGCCGGGGCCATAGGTGTTCGAGTCGATGCGATAAGCGCCCGCCTGCACGAATTTACCCAAGTGACCCAGCACATAGTACTCGACGTTGCGCGTGATCTGCGGCGGCGAGACGCTGCCATCCACCGTCACCACGCCACGGCATGCATTACACCCGCCATTCTGCGGCCCGGAATCCCGATCCAGCGCGATGTTCCAGAGAGTCACTCCGCGCGCCCAGTTGCGCGTGGCTCCGATTAACAGATTCTCCGCGTTCCAGGCCAGGTCTCCCGCGAAGCTGGACCCCACGGTTCCCGAACACTCCGTGAACCAGATGTCCTTCGCCGGGTAAGCCTGTTTCACCTGCGATTGCGCGCTCACGCCGCCGGCATAGCAATGGAAAGAACTGCCGGCCAGATAGCCGTATGCCGTGCTGTCGGCCAGCAGCGCCTCGGGATACTGGGGATTGTCCCAGTTATGTTCGTAGCCGAAAATCTTGATGCTCTCAAGTCCCGCGCCCGCCAGCGCCGGCCCCAGGTAATTGCCGATGAAGTTAGCTTCGTCGGAAGGGGCCACATACGCCGAGGGATACCCGCTGGTGGAGTTGAGCGGCTCGTTCTGCATGGAAACGGCGTAAATTGGAATGCCCTGCTGTTGGTAGGCGTCGATGAAGCGCGTGAAGTACTGCGCCAGGCTTGGAAAGTCGGCGGTCACAACGTTGCCGCCATTCATCGATCCGGTGGTTTTCATCCATGCGGGCGGACTCCAGGGCAGCGCATGCACCTTGAGCGATGGGTTGATCGAAAGCGCCTGGCGTAGCAGCGGGATCAGGTAAGTCTGGTCATGCGCAATGGAAAACTGTGCTAAGTTCGGATCGCTCTGGCCAGCCGGCACGTCGTCATAGCTATAGTCTCCGCTGGCGGAGAAGTCACTGGCGCCCATCGGCTGGCGCAGCAGGCCGATGCCGATGCCCGCATTCGGATCGAACAAGCTCTGCATCAACGCATCGCGCTGTGACTCGGTCAGCTTATTCCAGAGGACCCAGCCCGCCGAATCGGTAAGCGAAGCGCCGACGCCATCCAGTTGCTGATAAGTGGTGTTGCTGTCCACCGCGATGGTAAAGGCGGGCGAGCCGGCCGGAGGGCCTGGCGCAAAAGTGAGCCCGGGAGATCTCTCGGTCAGCAGCTTGGATTGATCCGCATAGGTTTCGAAGACCTGTACGTTCTGCCCCGGCGCCGGCAACACGGCAGCCAGGACCATGAATAAAGCCGAAAGACCGACCCGCATATTTGTTATTTTAGGCCATGGTGGAAACAATCGAATGGACCCCCGCAGGCGTGGTGATGATCGACCAGACGCGCCTGCCGTTGCACGAAGAATACGTCACTTGCCGGACCTATGAAGATGTCGCCGTGGCTATCCGCAACATGGTGATTCGCGGCGCGCCGGCCATCGGTGTCGCGGCTGCCATGGGGGTGGCGCTGGGCGTGGCGCATGCCGATGGCGGCGATCTGGACGCGCAGGTGGAGCAGATCTGCGATACGCTGGCGCGCACCCGCCCCACCGCCGTCAACCTTTTCTGGGCGCTGGACCGCATGCGAAAGCTCTATCAATCGCTGCGCGGCCTGCCGCTGGCCGAAATCCGCGAGCGCCTGGCCGCCGAAGCGCGGCGGATCCGCCTGGAGGATATCGCCATCAACCAAGCCATCGGGCGGCACGGGGCGGATCTGGTGCCCGACAACAAGACGGTGCTCACGCATTGCAACGCCGGCGCGCTGGCGACTGCGGGCTATGGCACCGCGCTGGGCGTGATCCGCGCGGCCGTGGAAGCCGGCAAGAAGGTGGATGTCTTCGCCGATGAGACGCGCCCCTTCCTGCAGGGCGCGCGCCTGACCGTCTGGGAATTGCAGCAGGACCACATCCCCGCCACTCTGATCACGGACAGCATGGCGGGGCATTTCCTGAAATCCGGGCGCATCGGCTGCGTGATGGTGGGCGCCGACCGCATCGCCGCCAATGGCGACGTGGCCAACAAGATCGGCACCTACTCGGTGGCGGTGCTGGCGAAGGAAAACGGCGTGCCGTTCTTCGTGGCCGCGCCCATCTCAACGCTGGACCTGACGCTGGCCTCGGGCGATGAGATCCCCATCGAGCGCCGGCCGGATGCGGAGGTGACTCACGTGTTTGGCCACGCCGTCGCGCCCGCCGGCACGCCGGTCGAGAACCCAGCCTTCGATGTCACGCCCAACCGGTATGTGACGGCGATCATTACGGAGCGGGGAGTGGCGCGCGCGCCGTATACGGAGTCGCTGCGTACGCTCGCTTCGTAGTTGTCCGGTTCTCGGCGGAGATTTAAGTCCATGGACACCTATCGAGCTCGTTCTTTTAAGGAGTTACACGACATCCTCAGCTGCCATCGTCCTCACGGAGGAGTAGGGTGGTGCTATCGTGGTCAGGCGAATATCGAGTGGCCTCTCCTTCCGGCTGCTGGACGACCGCAGTATCACACAGGCAGGGACCTTGGCCGGCACAATGCTTGGCGTGATCTGGCAATAGCTTTCGATCCTAATCTGCCTGGGAATGACTGGGAGTGCTTGGCGGTAGCGCAACATCATGGCCTTGCGACTCGGCTCTTGGACTGGACGTGGAATCCATTGGTGGCCGCATATTTCGCGGCAGCATCACCGTTGAATGTGGACGGGGCTCTCTACTGTTACTTCCCCCAGGTCTACATCAACGTCCAAGCCGCGAAGTTTGACAGTATTGATCGCGTGGCGGCATACCGGCCGCGCGCCTTGACCCTTCGCCTGGTTCGTCGGGCTGGCCTGTTCACCTACCCAAGGCCGAATCTTCCGCTTGCTCCAGCTCTTTTGTCAGCGCCGCTTGAGGGGCCAGACCTTAAGGCTATCTGCATCCCGGCCGAAACGAAACAGCTCCTGCTTGAGACGCTCGATATCTACGGTATCAACCAGGTCAACCTGTTCCCTGACTTAGACGGCCTTTCGAGACATATTAACTGGGAAACTCGGGTACAGGTGGAGAGGTGCGACGCAAAGACACTGACCGACCGGGTCCAGATGAAGGCTGAAATCCGGTGCCGCCGAGTAGCCCATTGTGGTTCCCCATTTGCCCGGGCGGTCACCTCCAGAGGGGCAACAATCCGCCACGGCGACGAAACAACGACGGCGCACCGCGGAGGTGGCGAGAGGGAAGAACGGCTTGAACCCACAGTACGGACCGCCAAGAACGAGGTCTCTATGCGGCGACTTCCACGTAATCGACCGACGTGTGCGGCTCCGGAATCGGCTCGCCGACCTCACGCATGACCTGGAAGTGCGCAACCATGGCATCCTGAAAGTTCCGTCGCGTCTCTTCCTTCGTGTCGCCAACGGCCACACATCCGGAAACATCCGGCGAGTAGGCAGAGTAGCCCGTCCCTGTCTGTTCAATGACCACCGGATAGCGTCTCGCGCTCATTTCAGCCCTGCCTTCTTGAGTATAACATTCAAGGTGCCTGGCGCGAGTTCCTTGCCTTCATTGTCCGGTACGGTGATCACGGAGGTTTGGTTTGGATGCTTGAAGTGCCGGTGGCTGCCCCTCGATCGCATCTCAACCCATCCGTGCTTCGCGAGCAAACGAATTACCTCCCGCACCAATGGCATTAGATCCGAGTACACCTCCCCGCCTAGCCCGCCGGCTTTACCACGCAGCCATCCGGCAAATTCACGATGCGGTGCCCACCTCGTTCAAGCGCGTGTTTATATCCCGCGATGGCAGGCGAAACCGCCTGCCACACCACATTCACATCTGCTGTCGCTGGGTCAGGAAATGAAACTTAGCACAGCGCGGCCATCAGCGCCCCGCGCGCAGTCGAATGCAACGGGTCGCCGGATACCCGGACTTCCGACAGCCGCAACGGAAATTCCTCGGCTTCGAGGATCCTGATGAAGTGATCCAGAAAGCCTTTGGGCATCGCCGTGCCGCCACTGAGCACCAGCGGCACCGATTGTTCCAGCTTCGGCAGTTTCTGCGCGGATGCGATGTGGGCGCGCAGCGACCCGATCAGGTTGGCGATCACCTCCTGGTAGTAAACTGTCAGAGCATTGTGTGCCCGATCTCCGGTGAAGCCGTTCAATTGGAAGCCCTTTTCCTTTGAGATGCGCAGCCGATTGGCGCGATCCCCGGTCACCTGGGCGGCGCTGGCGTCGATGAAATCGCCGGCCTTAGGCACGCTGAAGCTGATGACCGGTACCGACAGCACCGCCAGGCAGATATTGCACAACCCGCTGCCGCACGAAATGCCGACGCCGCTGAAATTCGATGCGGCCAACTCGCCATATACCACCGCCAGCCCTTCCTCAATGGGAGTGGCCTCGTAGCCCAGTTCCGTAAGGATCTGCCGGATCGACGCTTCATGATATCGAATCGCGCCGTTCAGACCCTCCCCCTGCGCAGGCACGCTGAAGAAGACCTTCTGGCCCTCGGCCGCCGCCCGGCCAACCAACTTCGTGACGATCCGCCGCACCACCGCGAGGCTGTGCGGCTCTTCGGGATTGAGCACTCCATTGGCCATGGGCCGCCGCGTTTCGACGTGAAAAGCTTCGGCGAATTTTTCCGCGTCGTTGCCCGCCACTACGATCTCCGCTCCCTGGACTTCGTGGAAAACGTTCTCCCGTTGCAGAAGGCTCTCCGCGAGTTTCGAGTAGGGCAACGTCAGGAACGCGTTGAGCTGGGAATCGTACTCCTGTCTCTTGTCCTTCGCGCGCGCGACCACCATGCGGCTGGTGCCGACGTCCAGCCCCAACGGTTGCGTGTAATCTTGTTCGACGTTGTTCATAGGTCTCTCCCGTTTCTTGCTTATTCGAAAGGCTGGGCCTGCTCGCGGTGCATGGCTTCCGCGGCGCGGCGCAATCTTAGAAGCTCGCCGCCGCCCAAGGGCCGCGGCTTGCGCTCGGCCGACCATAACCAGGCAAGCAGCGCCACTCCGCAAGTGCCAGCCAGCCACGCCACAGTTTCCCCTTAACGCGCCGCCGCGCTCGACGCACGCTCCAGCACCACTGCCAGCCCGGCCGCGGCTGGGGTTCCGGCTTCCGGCACGCAGCAGTCCGCGGCATCGGCAATGCGCTGCGCCTCCTGCTGTTTGCGCTTCTGCCAGACCCGGAAGTTGTCCTGCGCGCGGGCCACTTCATCCAGATTGCTTTGCATCCGCGCCATGTATTGGCTGGTTATGCGGTCCGTCTCCGCCTGAATCGCGCGGTTCTGTTCCTGGATGGCCGCCTCGAGCTTCTGCAGGTCCCGCTGCCGCGCCTCTTCGTAATCGTTGAGGACCCGCTGCCGCACGATGGCATCTTGCAGGATATCCTCCATCTTCGCGCCTCCCGCGTCCAGGGCCATCATCAAGGCGGCGCGTTTGGACTCAGCCGGCATCCCGCAAAGGTGCGAACTATTCAGCATTTCCGCCACTTTCAATACGCCGTATGAAAGACGCGGCGGCTTCACGGCCCCGCCCTGATAAATCTGCTCGAAATCGGTGAGCAAGGCGGGAGCGTGCTCGCCCTTGGTAGCGCCCGGCCCTGCCAGCCGCGCGCCCGTCTCTTCCGGCTCGACTACCGCCGGCACGCGGCCGTTGGATCCAGTGCAGTGTCCGTCGGCGGACAACTCCTCATGGTTTCCATTTGATAGCTGCAGCATTCGTTTCCACATGCGCGCCTCCCTTACAGACGCCGCCACGCCGCCCAGGCGGCCAGTTGGCCACTTCCGCGATGGACGTCGTTGTTCTGTTTTTTCCGGTATCTCCTTAGAAGTACTCTTTTGGAGAATTCCTCTCACGTCTTTTGATGGGGGCCACGGTTGCTCAAGTAAATTTGTAAGATTTTTTGTCATGCCAGACGACATATCTAGAACGGACACGTGAATATGCCATGGCTAGGACGGTGGGCGCGCGAGGCACGCTTAGCTCGCACTGCGGGCAACATCGGGGATCCGGTTCTGCGTCTGAGATTCCTGAGAACGGCGGGGCCTCGGACGTCCTTTGTGCGACGGCTGGCCCATGGGCAACTCCGTCACTGGATCTTCTGGGCAGGTCTCCTGCTGGTGCTGCTCATCCCCTTTCTGATGAAGCTCGCGGCGGGCAAGCCGGAACCGCTGCATGACGCGCCGATGCCTCCCCACCGGGCGCCGGCCGGCGAGGCTCAAAAAACCGTCCCGGTTTGGCAAGTCGAACAGACCGGCGATTCGGAAGTCTACAGCAACGGTCTACGTATCGATACGCGTTTCACGGTTGCCAACCGGCCCAGACTCTATACAGCGTTTCAGCGGGATGGGACCTCCTCCGTAAGCCGGGTCCGGCGCTCCCAGCCAGCCGGAATTGTCTACCACACCACCGAGAGTTGCCAGGCGCCGTTTGAAGCGCAGGATACCCCGGTTCTCAAGCGACTGGGGGAATCGCTGCTGGAGTACGTGCGCCGGAAACGCGCCTACCACTACCTGATCGACCGCTTCGGCCGCGTGTACCGGGTGGTCGCCGAATCCGATACCGCCTACCACGCGGGTTACTCCGTCTGGGCCGACGACGAATGGTTCTACGTGAATCTCAACGAGGGCTTTCTCGGGATTTCATTTGAGGCCCAAACGAGTCCCGGCCAGACGGAGGGAGTCGCGAGCCCAGCCCAGGTCCGCGCCGCCGCCATGCTGACCGAAATGCTCCGCAGCCGTTACCAGATTCCCGCCGGAAACTGCGTCACCCACGCCCAGGTCTCCGTGAACCCCTCGAACATGCTGGTGGGATATCACACCGATTGGGCGGCGGGCTTCCCGTTTGCGGAGTTAGGCTTGCCGGACAATTACCAGCGGGCGCTGCCTTCGCTCTGGGCCTTCGGCTTCGATTGCGAGCCGGCCTGGCTGGCTTCCAGCGGGAATCGCATGTCGTCTGGCGTCAAACTGGCGGAACAGGATATCGTGCGCCGGGCCGCCGCGGGGGGTATGCGGCCGGCGGCCTATCGGAAGGCGCTTCGCGAGCAGTACCGGACCTGGCTGGCGGAGGTCCGCCGGACGAGTCCGCCGATCGCTCAGCTCCGCTCCGGCTCCGCTGGCCGGTAGCCGTTCTCCCGCATCACGCGCCGCGCCGTTTCCGCCGTATCCGGCAGCACGTAAAAGAACGCGCCCGTGCGCACGCGTTGGAAGATGAAGCCGCCGCGATACTCATCGGCTTCCACCCCATAGTCTACACCGGCCGTGCTAAGGATCGCTTCCAGCCGCAACGCCTCGTTCAACCGCTTGGCGATATACACCAGCACGGGATCCTTGCCTTCAAAAAACGATGCTTCCTGGCGCATGTTTCCTTGAGAGGAGCGGTGGCCGCCGCCATCTTTACCATCTTAGGAGATATTTGGATGGAAGGATTAATGGCGGACTCCGCAGTGTGTTCGATCGGCCGTGAAGAGGAACTGCACTGGTTGGCGCTGACCCTGATCCCCGGCCTGGGCACCCGGATGGCGGGGAAGCTGCTGGATCGATTCCGCACGCCGCAGGCCGCGTTCCGCGCCTCGCGCAGCGAGCTGGAGGCGGCCGGAGTCAGCGGCGCGGTGGCCCAGAGCGTCGCCAGCGGCTGCTCCTTCGAGGACGCCTTCGACCAGCAGCGCAAAATGGCCGAGCGCGGCGCGGTCGCCATCGTGCGCAGCGACCCGCGCTATCCGGCTCTGTTGCGCGAGATCTTCGATCCGCCCATTCTGCTGTTTGCCCGCGGACGCCTGGAACTCCTGCAGCCCTTCCACTTCGCCGTGGTCGGTACCCGGCGCCCCACCCCGTACGGCCTGGCGGCCGCCGAAAGGCTGTCCGCCGACCTGGCGCGCGCCGGACTGACCATCGTCAGCGGCATGGCGCGCGGCATCGACACCGCCGCGCACAAGGGCGCGTTTTCCGCCGGCGGCGACACCGTGGCCATTTTGGGCTGTGGCGTGGACGTGATCTACCCTTCGGAGAACCGCAAGCTGGCCGCCGACTTGTCCGCCAAGGGACTCCTGCTCTCGGAGTTCGCCATGGGGTCCACCGCCTTTCCCCAGAATTTCCCCATCCGCAACCGGATTATCAGTGGCATGAGCGCCGGCGTCCTGGTGGTGGAAGGCGCCCAATACAGTGGCTCGGCCATCACGGCGAAGCTCGCGCTGGACCAGGGCCGGGAGGTCTTCGCCATCCCCGGCAACATCACATCCAAAGCGAGTTGGGGCCCTAACCTATTGATAAAACAGGGCGCCAAGCTTGTCCAGGACTGGAACGACGTAATCGTGGAACTTCCCGCGGAGATCCGCCGTCAGTTAATCGAGCGGGGGCGAACCCGCCTGCTCGGGAACGCCGGTGCATCCCAAGACGGCGGTCAGGCATCCCACCTAGAGGGTGCTCTACCCGAAGTGGGTCGCAAGCTGCTTGCCGTCCTGCAAGTGGATACTGCCATACATTTGGACGATCTGATTCAGATTCTAGAAGATAGCTCGGCTTCCGAGCTGATCGCCGCACTTTTCGAACTGGAAATGCTGGGCCTTGTCAAGCAGCTTCCCGGAAAGAATTTCGTGAAAGTGTGGTAGCCTCTGGGATATCTATAAAACGTTGTTGAAGTCTTCTTATGCCGAAAGCTCTCGTAATCGTGGAATCGCCGGCCAAGGCGAAAACCATCAATAAATATCTGGGTAAGCAGTACGTCGTCAAAGCGTCGCTGGGCCATATTAAGGATCTCCCCAAGAAAGATCTGGCCGTGGATGTCGAGCACGGATTCGAACCTCGCTATGAAATCATCGAAGGCAAGCGCAAGCTACTCAGCGAGTTAAAACAAGCCGCCAAGGGCGTCGAATCAATCTACCTGGCAGCCGACCCCGACCGCGAAGGCGAAGCCATCTGCTTTCATTTGCAAGAAGAGTTGCAAGGCAAGAAAAACGGCGGGCCGCAAATCTACCGGGTGATGTTCAACGAGATCACCAAGAACGCCATTCAGAAGGCGTTTCAAAACCCCGGCATGGTAGACGAGAAGCTGGTGGACGCGCAGCAGGCGCGCCGCGTGCTCGACCGGCTGGTGGGTTACAAGATCTCTCCGTTGCTTTGGGACAAGGTGCGGCGCGGCCTCTCCGCCGGCCGCGTGCAAACCGTGGCGTTGCGCGTGATCGTGGAGCGCGAAAGCGAAATCGCGGCGTTCATCAAGAACGAGTATTGGACCATCGACGCCGGCCTGGCCGCGCGCAAACCGCCGCTGTTGAACGCGCATCTGATCAAGAAGGACGACCAGGCGCCGGAACTCGGCAACCAGGAAGCCACCGATCAGGTGGTCGCGCAGCTCGATGGCGCCGAATACATCGTCAAGTCCGTCGGCACCCGCGAGAAGCGCCGCAACCCGGTCGCGCCCTTCATCACCTCCACGCTGCAGCAGGAATCCTCGCGCAAGCTGCGCTTCAGCGTCAAACGCACCATGATACTGGCGCAAAGGCTCTACGAGGGCATCGATCTCGGCAAGGAAGGCGCGGTTGGCCTGATCACTTACATGCGCACGGATTCCACGCGCGTATCCGAAGACGCGCTACAGGAAGCGCGCGCCTACATCGCGGTCAAGTTCGGGCCGGAGTTCTTGCCGGAATCCGCTAACATTTACAAGTCCAAGAAGGACGCGCAGGATGCCCACGAAGCCGTCCGCCCCACCTCCATGGAGCACAGCCCCGACGATGTGGCCAAGTATCTGGCCGAGGACGAGCTCAAGCTCTACCGCCTGATCTGGAACCGCTTCGTGGCCTCCCAGATGACGCCAGCGGTCTTCGACCAGACCACCATCGACATCTCGGCACGCGGCAAGGACTCCGGCGATTACCTGTTTCGCGCCACCGGGTCGGTGCTGAAGTTCGGCGGCTTTTTAAAGGTCTACGAAGAAGGCAAGGACCAGGCCGACGAAGAAGACGAGGAGATGAAACACAGGCTCCCCGCCGTGGCCGAGGGCGAACATCTCAAGCTCCGCAGCTTGGCGCCCGAGCAGCACTTCACCGAGCCGCCGCCGCGTTACAACGAGGCCACGCTGGTGAAGAAACTGGAGGCCGACGGCGTCGGCCGTCCGTCCACCTACGCCTCCATCCTCTCCACTATTCAGGAGCGCGAGTACGTGAGGAAGGAGGGCGGCCGTTTCTACCCCACCGAGCTGGGCAGAGTGGTCACCGGGCTGCTGCTCGAGAACTTCGACGATATTTTCGACGTCCAGTATACCGCCCGCATGGAGGAGGAACTGGACGAGATCGAAGCGGGGAAGATCGCCTGGCGCGTGGCCATCGGGGAGTTCTACGAAAAGTTCGACAAAGACCTGAAGCACGCCGAAGAGCACATGACCAACATCAAGCGGATGGAACGGCCCACCGACTTGATCTGCGAGAAGTGCGGCAAGCCCCTGGTGATCAAGTGGGGCCGCCACGGCAGCTTCATCGCTTGCACCGGATATCCCGATTGCACCTACACGCGCGAACTTACCGTCGATCTGCCGGATGTGGACAAAATAGACCTGGCCGAGCAGGGCGACGAAGAATACTGCGAGAACTGCGGCCGTCCCATGGTGCTGAAGAAGGGCCGCTTCGGCACCTTCTTCGCTTGCACCGGGTACCCGGACTGCAAGACCACCAAGCCCATCGGCGGCACGCAGAAGAAGCCCGATGTGCCGCTCGACGAGAAGTGCCCGGTGTGCGGCAGTAACATGGTGCTGAAGACCGGCCGTTTCGGCGAGTTCACCGCTTGCGGCAATTATCCTGCGTGCAAGCACGTGAAGCAGAAGACCATCGGCATGAAGTGCCCGGAGTGCAGCGAGGGCGAGGTGGTGGAGCGGCGCTCCAAGCGCGGCAAGACATTCTACGGCTGCAACCGCTGGCCGGATTGCAACTTCGTGACCTGGGGCAAGCCGGTGCAAGAGAAATGTCCCGAGTGCGGCGGCCCGTATATGGTGGAGAAGTGGCTGAAGGCCGGGCCGGTGCTGCAATGTCCCAACGCGGATTGCAAGCACAAGCAGCCGATGCTGGCGCCGGTGGAGGCTTTGGCGCAGTAGAGATGGGCGCGCCGGCCGTGATACGGAGCCGCGCGCAGGCAAATGGTAGAATCAGGCATATGCAACTCACGATTCGGTTACTGCGCGAAACCGATGGCCGATGGATTGCCGACATCCAGAACTGCCAGGCGTGACGGTGTACGGCGCGAGCTCCGAAGAAGCCACGCTAAAGGCCAAGGCCCTTGCCCTCCGCGTGATAGCCGAAGAAATCGAGCACGGAGAGATGCCGCCCGGACCCGACACGCTGCGGTTTTCCATAGCCGCATGAGCGATTGGCCCGCGACCAAGGCGCGGCGCGCACTTGCAGCGCTACAGCGGATTGGGTGGCGCGTTGCTCGCACGCCATTCGCTCTGTGATACTCGGGAGGTTTACACGCAGCTTCACTTCCGAGTAAAATGCAGAGTTGTGGATCTAGTGACCCTCGTCAGCCGGCACGAAGGCAAGACGCTGGAGTTCAAGCGCGATCTTTCCTCCCCGGAAGGCGTTCTGAAAGCTATTGTGGCGTTCGCGAATACTTCAGGTGGCGTCATCGTGCTTGGAGTCGAGGACGGAACCAGGAAGGTCAAAGGTGTCGCTGACGTACTGGCGGAAGAAGAGCGCCTCGCCAGCCTGATTGCGGATAGCATTTCCCCCAAGCTGGTTCCTTCCATGGAGGTGCTGCCTTGGCGAAAGACTCAGGTACTTGCAGTTGAGATCTATCCGAGCCCCAATCGGCCGCACTACCTCAATCGATTCGGCCCGGCGGCGGGCGTCTTCGTTCGCGTGGGTTCAACGAACCGCCGGGCTGACTCATCCTTGATCGAGGAGATGCGGCGCTACAACCAGTTTTCCTCGTTCGACGAGCAACCGATGCCGGACTTGAACTCGGAAGCCATCGACTTCCGAGCTGCTTCCGAGTACTTCAAGCCCATCCGGAAACTGACGCTCCACGGGCTGCAGAGTCTCAAGTTAACGGCCAGCTACCAGGGCCGGATTGTGCCAACGATCGGGGGAGTCCTTCTATTCGGCGCTACGCGGCTAAGACATTTCCCG
>OCZT010001423.1_pt1 | contig 24789 bp, 20 predicted proteins | sample 1539031 | NCBI WGS metagenome assembly OCZT01 (sample SAMEA3539308, study PRJEB22396) | soil metagenome | biome: tundra; feature: field; material: soil | place: USA | collected 2010-05 | depth 0.15 m | reverse complement strand
TGAACCAATGACGGGTACGCCCGATGCCATTGCCTCAACGATCACCCGGCCGAACTGCTCGCGTATCTTCTTGGTCGTAATTGTCGGCACAACGAGGATGTCCATCTCACGAAAGTATCGCGGTACACTTTCGTAAGGAACGGCACCGGCAAAAACGACACGTTTCATAAGCCCGGCTTCAGAGAGCTTTCGCTCTATGCTTACGCGCTCCACTCCGTCGCCCACCACCACGAGCTGCCACTTTTCGTCCTTAAGCCTTACCAGCGCATCGGCAAGGAGGGCGATGCCTTTTGCCGGCAGCAGCCTTCCGACATAACCGATAGTCAAGACGTCCTTATTCGTCCTTTCTGAAAACGGGAATAAGTCGAGATCGACACCAAATGGCACAAGCCGAATCGGTTTCCGAAAACCTTTGGCTTGCAGCACCTTGCGAGCATCCTGATTGCATATGTAAGCCGCAGCGATCTGACGGAGCGCTCGTTTCTCAAGATATGCAAACGGTGGCGGATATTTTCTTAAGATATTCTGAGCGGACTGCATCACAATGGGTGTGCCAGGAGCGTAAATGTTCCGTAAGGTGACGATCTCTGCACACGGAATGCTGTATGGCTCGTGATCCATATCAATGATGTGAGGCTTGTGCCGTCGCAATACATCAATGATCGGTCTTGGGTCATACGCGAAAAGTTGTATGTGCCGCGAGAGAAATACCCGGGTGGCCCGCACGGAAAAGAGATCATCCGGGACCGTTTCGGTGTTTACACCGTGCTCGCACCAACCGGGCGGTGTCACAACCTCCATATCGACCAGCGGAAACGTACGGGCAATAGCCCGTTCACGTCCCCGCAAAGCCGGGGTCAAACTCGCGTGTGCTATCCGCAGAACCCTAAGCCGTTTTTCAAGTGCGTCTGTCAGCGACGACGCTGCAGAAACTTCATACTCCGGCGTTATTTGCCGCTGGATCGGGGTTTTATATGGTGAATATAGGTTGCGCAGTGTACCCTCCCAGACTAGGCCGTATTTTTTTGCACGGTTAATGACGGTCTTAGCAAAATGTCGTAAACCTCATCAGCCAAAGCTGCGGTGGCGACGCCCTCGACAAGCTCGTGAATACGAGACGCAAATACATCGCGGCCAAATTTCTCGGCCTGTCTTCGCAACGTCTGCCGGTCCCAGACCATACTCTCGAATCTGGTCATCGCTTCAATTAGATTCTTAGGAGTTTGTAATTCGAAGAAAACTCCCGTTTCGCCATCGATAACTGTTTCTCTAGCTCCGCCCGAGCCATATGCGATCACAGGCCTGCCGGCGGCATTGATTTCCAAAGGCGTCATTCCAAAATCTTCCTCACCAGGGAAAATAAGCGCCCGACAGCGGCCGGCATATCTTGCGACAACATCATCGGGCTGCCGTCCGAGAAATTTAGTCTTTGGACCGGATATTTGCTCCAGAGACTTTCGAGCGGGTCCATCGCCAATGACAACAAGTGGGCGGTCAAGTTGCCTACATGCCTCGACTGCCAGATCGAGTCGTTTATAAGGCAAAAGACGCGACAGTAAGAGATAATAACCCTCATCTGATTCATCAAACGAAAATCTGTCAACGTCGATCGGCGGCGGGATCACGACTGAATCGCGGTTGTAAAAGGTCTTGATGCGACGCGCCGTAACTTCTGAATTGGCTATATAAAGATCGGGCCGCTGTGCAGCTTGCAAATCCCATTTTTTCAAACCAGAAAGCAATCGTGGCAACAGCAATCGGCCGACGCGTCCGAATTGTTCGCGGGCGGCATAGTCCTCGTATCTCCATACCCATCGCATCGGTGTATGGCAATAACAGATGTGCAACGCGCCTTTCTTTTTCTTGACCCCTTTGGCATAACCCGACGTGCTGCTTATTATCAGATCGAAATCCGACAGATCGAGACTGTTGACCGCAAACGGATATACGAGAAACAACAACCGGTGATTCGCCTCGGTTATCGGCAGACGCTGCATCCACGAGGTTTTGGCATCGCCGCCTTGCCGCAGATCGACGGTCGTAAACATTTGGGAGCCGGGGAAGATGGAATGCAGCTCTTCGGCGACCCGTTCGGCCCCGCCCATCTGGATGAAATAATCATGTACGACTGCAATTTTTGTCATGTCAACTATTGTTTGCAAACGGATCAATTAACCAACGCATTGGGTCCGGTCACAAGGTATTCGGCTCCGCCATTGGCTTCGCTCACGGATTGGACGAGAAAGTCTTCCAGGTTCCAAATGAATTTCTCGGCCGTTAGCTTCGCAAACACTATTTGCTTACCCGCCTCACCCAATCGAGCCCTGAGTTCGGGCTGGTCGTGAAATGTCAATAGAGCTGTTTGTAAAGCATCCTCTTTTGTGGGAACCAGCCAACCGTTGGTTTCGTGTTGGATAAGTTCCCCGGTGCCCCCAACGTTTGTCGCGATGACCGGCGTCCCGCATGCCATCGCTTCGATCGCCACGATCACAAATGCCTCGCTCTTGGAGTTCACGACCAATACGTCCAGGGCCTGCATTATGACGGGTATATCTTTCCTATGCCCCAGGAACTTCACGCGATCGCTTAGATTCAACCGGTTAACGGTCTTTTTTAATGTCTCGAGAAAAGCATGATCTTTGTTGAACATCGGCGAGCCGATTATCAAGAGAGTCGCATTCGGCATCTGCCGACGCGTCCTGGCGAAAGTGCGAATGAGTTCCAGTTGACCTTTTCGCGGCGTGATCTGCCCGACGATCCCTATCACGAACTCATCGGCCGGTATTTGTAATTCTTCGCGGATCCTGCTTCGATTGGCCGGATCGAAAAGGTATCTTTCGAGTTCGATCCCGTTATGAATGACACGTATCGGCCTCGGTTTCCCGATACTTAGGACACGCCCGCGAAAACTAGTCGCTGTGGCCTCGGAAACGGCGATCAATTTCAATCTTGACGAGCACGCTACAAGCAGCCGGATGACGGTGCTCGCAGGATGACGTTTCAATTCGTCTTGTATGTGCCAGAATACCGGCAGCTGCGTTCCGGTTGTTGCAAACAAGGCGACTATGCCGGCCCGTATACTGTTGCTATGTACGGCGTCCGCCCCCGACCCCAATATCGTTGACCGCAGATGTGTGACGCTTGCGAATAGCGAGGAAAGATATTTGATGAATTTGTCGACGCGCCATGTAAAGCGTGCCTCAAGCGGTGGAATTATGCTCACCTCTATACCGAGAGCGGTGATCTCGGATGCCAGGTCGCCATCAGGACAAACCGCCACGGGATGAATGCGATTGCGGTCCAGACGTTTTAAGGCCAGCAGCAGGACCTTCTCGGCCCCGCTAACCTGTCCCGTGTGACTATAGAAAAGTATTTTCATCCGCTCAGATAATTAACAATGTGATTCCCCGACCTTTCTCGTCGCGGTGCAGATCGTCGTATTTTCCGCCGCACTGACTCGTACCGGTTTGAGATATTTTTTCACCGGGAAATAGAAGGGCGAGACCTTCGCCGCAAGCCGTATCAAATTGTCGTTTCTCCCCAACGGTACCCGCCAACGTGATAACTCGGAGTTGGTTCCGTTCCAAACCGACCATGCCGCCCTGTATCCGCACTGCTTGCTTAGCTCTTCTATTTCGCTGTCGCAGTCGCCATAGGGGTATGCAAGCAGATCGATCTCCGTGTTTGTGATCTCTTCAAGCACTTTCTTTGACCTCGCCAATTCTAATCGTGCGTCCGTCTTCGGGAGCCTCGTCAAATGACTATGAGAAAACCCATGCGAGCCAATGGTCACGAGTGGATGCGACGCCATGATGCGAAGATCGTCTGCCGCAAGGTAGCCCTCTTCGCCAATAAATCCAGCGGCAACAAAAAGCGTCATCGGCAATTGGTATCTTTCAAGGATCGGCAATGCAACCGTCAGATTGTCCCGATAGCCATCGTCGAAAGTGATCGCTATCAGGTCTTCGCCCGAATTTGCCGACAAAGTCGACCGCAGCGTTACTACTCTTTTTCTGCGTCGGGAGAGCCAGCGCATATGCGCTTCGAAACGCCCCGGCGAGATATCGATATCCGCCGCAAGTGGTGCGTCGAGCGCACAGATCGTGTGGTACACAAGTGCCTTATGCATCTCCTGCCGCTTATAAAAAGGCACAAGACACCGAGATTTCCAGCGCTTACGGTTAGTAGAACGAAGGGAAGTAGTGGGTTCGCAAAAGCATATAGCTAAATACGGCACCCCACAGCATCAATTTGCGGATAGTCATTGCATTGCGACCAACCGTTTAATTTGTGGTTGAAATCAACTATAAGGACAAAACTAACGGCCGGATAGAATTAGTCGAGCGATCGTAAACAGAAGAATCATCGCAAGAACAATAAACGAACCAATTATCTGCTTACGTGAAAATCTCATTTCGCGGAAAAAGGCGGCCTCGAAGATCGCTTAGCCTTCATTCTGAAAGTCATGAATGCAGTTAGGTCTAAGACATAGATGCGGGCCTCAGCATGCACAATAAAATCTTTCGCTACTTTCTTGTTGGCTCTTCACTTACCCTTCGAAACCTTACCCCAAAATTCGTTCGACTGGCGGACAGTTTGGGGTATAGTAGCCTGATCGTTTGAGTCGATTCCTTTGTTAACCGTGTCGCCCTGTCAATGGCCTTACCAGTATCACGTTGCAACTGAGACCGCAAGAGCATTATAGGATAGTGAGCAGATGAGTAACGAACGCGATAAGAACCGTATAGCGGAGCTTGAGCAACGGGTGGCCGATCTCGAGTCGGACCTCGCCGATGCTGAGATATTGCCGCCTATCATTCCAAAGGCAGTTGCAGCCGCTCGCTGGGGTTTTTGGCTCTCTTGCGTTACGGTCTTCATTGGTCTTTTAGCCATAGTTAGCGACGTCAAATACAGATACGCCGGCGACCAATTGTCCGTCAAATTTGAAGAGATTTTATTACTTGCGGTGCCCCCTCTTTGTCTATCCGCTATGTTGGAGTTCGTTTGGTTACTTCCTCTTTCACGGCCTGCAACTCGGGAGCGAACGCGGCCGGCGCATGGCGATCGTCCGGATCTGGCTGGCCCTGCCGCTTTCGATCGTCGACGTACTTATGATATTCGTTGCAGGGTTGGTGCTGTGGCCGCACCTCGATCTTGTCATGCTCTTGATAGTCACCTACATCGCCACGGAAGTGTTGTTCTTGGTCGCTGGAATTTTGGTTTGGCGAGCCCGGACAACCGCGCGATAACCTTAAACGCTGCAAGCACACGATCTCGGCCGGCAAAGTTGATCGACACGATTGTCAAACGGAACACCATCGATCTTGTATTAAATGGCAATGCGGTTTCGCCAGTGTTCCGAGTAAGGATGGAAAGACGGAGTTTGTAGTAAAAAAAGATTAGCTGGATTAGTTCTTTGGAGAGCGTACTATACGGGAATAGACCTCTAGGGGTATCGCTCGAAATGACCAAGTCGCTTTTATACAGACTCTTTGGTATCGGGAAGATCCCTGATGCGTTGAGGATCCAACCGCAGAGCGAAGGCATGGTCCTGCTCGATGAAGGTGTAAAGGGCTCTGTTACGTACCGTAATTTTCATGCGCCGGGCAGGCGCGATGCATGGCGGCGACAATGGTATACCGGCTCGATCGCCCTGACGAAGATGCGTCTTGTGGCACTCTGGTACAACAATCCGCTTAGCCCCGTCGTTCACGGCGGGGGTTGTCAGCCGTCTAAAATACGGGAGGGCGTTTTAACGTCCTTATTCTTATCGGCTTAAGCCAGGTTCTCATTTAAACGCGTTGAAAACACTCCTTGCGAATCAGAAATAGTTGAAATAATAGCCGGAGGGGATTGTGAGCTACGTCACATCTTACCGCTTTAATTTGGTGTAAAGTCATTCCGCTTAAAGTCTAATAATCCACAAAGCCTTAGACATAATTTGTGTGGCCAGTAATTAATTGGCTTCAAGTGTCGCTTTTCTATCGTATACGACCTCGGTTTGGTCTCTGGGCCGCGGCGAGACGACCAGTGTTCTAAGTTGGTAGAGCAGATAGAAATTTAGAGGGTGATAGGGTCACCGGATATGCGGAGCCGAAAAGAAACGTGTCGGCGCCGGCATTACATTTCTCGGGGAAAACTTCATCCACGGACATAAGCACTAAATCCGGACAGGAAATAGTGTAAATATTTTCCAAAGGAGAAAAATGACAAAGAGAATACATATTAGTTGGACCATTTTCGCATTGTTGATTTTCGGTTGTGTTGTAATGGGTCAACAAACCGTTCAACTTAGCACTGGTTTCGACAACGCGCTTATCACCCAAACCGTATATCCAAACCCTGGCAGCCCTTCAGGCCAACATGACAACTACTGGATAAACATAGCCACATCGCCGAACGCACCAGCAGGTCCGGCTTGGGTATTGCACTACACTCAACCCGGATGGGTCAATCCGATGGCCAACTCGACATGGATCAGCGCTTGGAATCGAGCTGCTAGCCAGCCGGGTGTTACCCCAATCAACCGTGGATATGCGGTTTTCAAGAAATGTTTCTGTCTGTTGGACGGATACAAAAAACTCAGTCTGAGTTTCCAGGTTCGAGCAGATAACAACATAAATGCTTACGTGAACAGTACCCTAAATCAGATTCTTACGCCGGCTATCGGTAATTGGGGTTCAGGCAGTCCATTGCAATCCTTGCCAATCAATCAAAGTTGGTTCCACGTAGGCAAAAATTGCCTTTACGTTTACGTTGAAGACGATGGGGGATTAACAGGATTTGACTTATCGGGAACTGTGAGCGCCTTGGGATTGTTACCAACTCCCGCAATGGGAACGAACGGAACATTTGCTCCCTGTGAATGTCAAGGTCGACCGACCGGTCGTGAAATGGATAACGACAGTCAGGTCGTTCAGGAAATCCTGAAAATAGTGGCAGCGCGTCGCGGAGGGGCAAAACAATAGGCACAATGCGGAAAATTTGCATAATCAACGAAGATATCGCGTTTCTGGCGATTGGCAACGCCTAGCGCCGGAAGTAGTAATTTCTGCTGGCAACAGCGTGACATTAGACAGGTTTCGTCCTAACGGGCGAAGCCTGTTTCTCGCTGCCTAATTGGTGGTAATGCCAAACCCCAGCATGCATCTGATATAACACATACCTGAAAACGATCACACAAGGCAAAATATATCCGAATATTAGCTGAAGTTGTGGTAGATGCAGGGCCCCTTCGAGCTGAACGGCCAGGCATGCCTTCAGATGGATGACATCATCGGACGATCAACTCCGGCACAATGTATCTATACATCACGCTGCGCAACAAGAACAATAGTTGGTCGCTCGTGTCGGTCCGCTCCGGCCGTTAAGGGTCGCGATCGAAGGACTGGGCATATTCGCAGCGCCCAAAACCACAAGTACACCTTACCTACCACGAGCGGCTGAACACTCAAACAAACGAATAGCGTTTCATTCCCAGATTCCGGTCAAGGTCGAATCGACGGCTAACGTCGGCCTCTATACGTTACCGTCCTTTGAGATACGGCATACTGTCTCGACGGACATAATCAATTTATATGAGCATAAAAGATAATTTTCGAAATTTCTCGACATGGGCGGCAAACTTCTTGGGATCGCCATATTTGTTCGTCGTGAATGTTATTCTGATCCTAATATGGCTGCTTTCGGGACCTTTCTTTCATTTTTCCGACACATGGCAGTTGCTTGTGAATACCGCGACAACCGTGATCACTTATCTTGCGGTATTTCTCATTCAAAACACACAGAACCGGGATGCAAAAGCCGTGCATCTAAAACTGGACGAGCTGATCAGTAGTCTTGACGGCGCACGCAATCGAATGGTTAATCTCGAGAACGTTTCCGATGAGGAACTGGAGAGGTTGGAGGGACAATTTCAGCGTTTGAAAGAGAGAACCAAGAAGGGTGATATTGACGAGGTCGAAGCGGTCATCGAAGATTTAGGTAATGACATTGAAGACAAGTAAGGGGAACGCAAGAAACAGCTCAATGCGACCTTCATCAACACAGGAAATTAATACCGTTCTCGCAGTTGCGGTATTTTGTGTGGCCGTTGTTTTTGGTGGGTGTTCTCGACCGGCTGTAAATACCGACAAGAACTTGGGTGCAATGAATGTCGATGTACCGCGCGATATGGATCATGCATCGGACGATCCGGCAATTGCCGCAGATACGTCACGAGTAATATCAATATTGCCCAGTGCCGAATGGTATATCGGAAAGCGCGGATTTTCGGACAAGTATGCCTTTCGCGATAACATTGCGGAATATGTAAAGAATGATCCGGGAAAGACGATCTTTTTCCAAGCCTCGGCCAATGGAGCATACGGTCAACTTGCCGAACTGCTTGGCTCGATAAGGCGTGCAGGTGGCCGTAACATCGGTGTTGTGGTCGGTAAAGACACAGGTGGCAGCTATACACTTCAACGTTTAAGCGTCAGGCTGTCGCCGGAGCCCTCACCGTCAGATCCCGTACCCGCAAAGAAGCCGCTTCAAGTTGAAATAGATCCAAACGGTAAAATGAGCCTTGGCAGGTCAGACGCGGGCATCATCTCGCAGCCGGACCAGGTCGTCAATCTTCTCAACCTGGCTCTGAAACTAAGCGAGGATAAATCGGTCACCATCAAGCCGGCACGGGGAACGCGGTATAACGACGTCGTTCGGCTCATAGACGCAGCATCGGGCGCGGGGGCCGATCCCATCATTCTCGTTATAGACGACCTTAACGATAAGTGAGATCTGGCTATTCGGCTCTTTTTAACGCGTATTGATCGATGTCTGTAGAAGTTTAGTTAAGAACAAAGCATCGAGTTCCAAGGAGTTACCTAACCAAAGAGCCATTTGGAAGTTGATATGATCATTCGATGGCATCGGTGCTCATCCTTATCGTTGTCGTTGTAGCACTCCTCATATTCCAGCGCTTCGGCTTGATTGCGCGATTTCCGCTCTCGTGGAATCTCGTCTGTCGAATATTCATCTACATTCTCTTGATACTTGGTGCACTCGGATTTCTTGCGAAGGTATGGAGCATTATCGTAGTGCTTGCGCATCTGAATCCCGCCTGGCTCGTTTCGCCGAGCGGCGACCCGCTCATCGACATCGTATCGACTATCACATATGCTCTTGCTCTCTGGGGTATCTGGCGGTGGAAGAAATGGGGCGCATATCTCATATTCGTACGTCTCGCATTCACGATGGCTGTGCAGATATTCGTTTACCATTCGCTTGGTTGGCATCTCGCCGCCGGTTACACCGGGCTCGATAACCTTTATGCGGACCTAATGGGTGGTGCAACTTGGCTTCTCGGGCTCTTTTTTACGTGGAAGTATTTCAAGTGAACGCGGCTGTCATATAATACCAGGGAAGTTTGGCAGAGAGCGCTCCATAGATGCGGCATTGCTCGCTTGGTCGCCAACGTGGGCGAACGTGCCGGAGGCCGGCGATCCAGGCTAGTCATCTCAGATCAGCCAAGCCTAACTAAGAACGGTAATCAAACGCGGGGTATAAAAATGAAAAGTATCTTTCTCACCCTTTTTTTCTTAATCCTTGTACTGAATACTCTTGCACAAGGTCCGGGCGGCGAACGTCAGCAGTTCATCCGTGTCGATGCGAAAGTCGTCGCCCTGGTTCACGTTCGAATTGTCGACGGCACCGGTGCCGCGGCGATGGACGATCAAACGATCCTTATCAACGACGGAAAGATCCAATCCATCGGGGCATCATCGACGGTGAGCATTCCGGCTGGCGCGCAGACGCTTGATATGACCGGATACACCGTGCTGCCGGGACTTGTCGGGATGCACGATCATATGTTCTTTCCACAGGGCGGAACGCCGCCGATCTATTCGGACATGGGTATCAGCTTTCCGCGTCTTTATCTCGCCCTTGGCGTTACGACCATCCGCACCACCGGCAGCGTTGCCCCGTTTACCGATCTTGAGGTTAAACGCCTCGTCGACAGCGGTCGTATGATCGGTCCAAAGATCCATGTCACCGCTCCGTACCTCGAGGGTAAGGGAGCTTATACGCCGGTGATGCACGAGCTTACCGGACCTGACGACGCGCGGCGAATGGTGAACTTCTGGGCCGATGAAGGCGCGACCTCGTTCAAAGCCTATATGAACATTACCCGCGACGAGTTGCGGGCCGCTGTCGAAGAAGCCCACAAACGAGGATTCAAAGTAACCGGGCATCTTTGTTCAATAGGTTATAAAGAGGCGGCCGAGATCGGCATTGACGATCTTGAGCATGGGTTGTTTCCCGATTCGGAATTCGTTCCTGACAAGAAGCCGGATCAATGCCCGGCCGGCGGAGCAGTCAACGCAAGCCTCAGCAAGCTCGACATAAATGGTCCGGCGGTGCAGGAGACTATTAAGACGCTTGTCGCAAAAAAGGTCGCGCTGACATCCACGCTTCCCGTTTTCGAAGCAAACGCACCTCTCGCGCAAAATGGCATCGGTGCTGCCAGAGCGTTGTTGAATCCGCGGATGTTGAATGTAATGTCGGTTGACGCGCGGGTGCGATACCTTACATCGCGCTCGAGAGTTCGGGCAGATTCAGATTATGCAAATCTGGTCCGTAAATCGATGGATTTCGAACGGGCCTTTGCAAAAGCCGGCGGTCTGCTTATCGCCGGTCTCGATCCGACGGGTAATGGTGGCGTCGTCGCAGGGTTTGGTGATCTTCGCGAGGTTGAGCTTCTTGTCGAAGCAGGCTTTACGCCAGTCGAAGCAATAAAGATCGCTACTTACAACGGTGCACAATTTCTTGGCGAGGAATCGCGTATCGGTTCTATTGCAACTGGCAAACAGGCTGATCTAATGGTCGTCAAAGGAAATCCCGCGTCGAATATCAACGATATCGAAAATGTCGAGATCGTCTTTAAGGACGGTGTCGGATACGATACGGAAAAACTCATTCAATCGGTTCAGGGTTTGGTTGGCATTCGTTGACGCTGAGCATCTCGTAGGTGGAGCGATGAAAGCATTCTGACTCGATATCCGATCGATCGAGGTGTCTATAAACTTCATCGCGCCGACTTTAAATAGTCCAACGCTATTGACTTCGTCCCTTTCAAGGAATCAGAACAGGTTTCCACGCTAGCAATTTGAACCCTGGATCTCTTCGCGGACCTTGCGTTCCACTTTATCAAGCACACTAGCTTGTTTTGTATGCTTCGGATAAGGTTTCATGTGCGATTATAAATAGAACTTACCGTCGAGGTTAATTATGCAGAAGGTTTTTTCATTTGTTCTCATGATTTTGTTGTTATTTGCATCTTTGTCAGTGCCGAGCCAAAGCCGTCGTCCGCCGGTCAAACCCGGCCCTGTCTCTGCGCGTTTCATCGTGCAGGCAACGCTCGATGAAAGCGACAAATTTGTTGGCGCGGATACTAAGGGAGATTCAACATTGCATCTGGAGGTGCAGGCGAGCCGCTGGATCATTATTCAGGACGGGGATGGCGGCACGGTTGAATTCAAAGACTTGAGCGGCGGCGAACCGCCGGCGGCGAGCGGAAAAATTGCGTTAAATGCCGTTACCGAGTATCACAAAGGAACCGAGAGCGCTCATCAAACCGAAAATTCCAGAGGTTCCGTGAATGCGTCTGATGTAACGCTTGAGGCACCATACTTCTCCGAACTTGGCGATGGCATCGCATTTCGCATATCGATCAAATCAAAGATGGCGGGTAACTGCGAGGGGGTGAACACGGGCGAATCCGGCACCCACACGACGAAAAACTGCGATGAAGTTACGGCTGGTGCAGTGACGACGGGATTCACCCATAGCGGTGCGAATCCTGATCCGGGCAAAACCCCTGAAACGGCGTTCCTGGCGAATTTCGACGCTGATCTTACGGTCGGACCTCCGATCACAAATCCGGAGGCTCTCGCAAGCTTAAAAGTGTCGGGATTACAGGTCTGGATACCTGGTAATTGGAACGGCGCGTCGACACACGGGAACAAGCAATCAGGTTACAAGATCACTTTCAGCGGTACCAACGACTTGCCGGGCAGTAACGGATCGACACAGAAATTGACACAGACGCTCACCGTAACCGCCGATATCATTCCCGGGGCAAAAGCCGACTTGAGACAGACAGGTATGGTTTGGCCGGATTATGCAGTCGACTTAGGGCCGCGGCTACGCGAGGCTTATCTGGATGGAATGTTGGATCAGATAGACCGAGAGTCTGATTTCCGGTGAATGGTTTTCAATACGCCTTTGTTAGGGCGACGCCCGTGTAGTAGTGCTTGATGATCTCGTCGTATTTGACACCCATTTTCGCGAGTCCGTACGCGCCGTACTGGCACATCCCGACACCATGTCCCCATCCACGGCCGGTGAATGTGTAACTGGTGACCGTCGTGCCGGAATAATGTTTGTTCATTACGAAAAGCTGTTCCGGAAGGCGAAGTGCCGAGCGGATCTTCCCACCCTTTAATGTCTTGGTGCCGTTCGAGCCAATGATCTCGAGCTCTACGGCCCGTCGTGAATATCCTCTTTGCTTAATGTTTACGTCATACAGGTTGCCGATGCCGCGAACATACCGGGAAAGCCGCGACTGTACTTCAGAAGCAGACAGTGTTTTGTTCCATAGCTCCCACGGCGACATGTTTTCGGCCGTCGTCGGTGTCTCTATCGGTTTGATCTCGAGATATTTCACTGCGCCGGTTTCGTCCGCTTGGTAACGAACCTCCTCACCGCCAACAAGCGCCGCTTCGCGAACGGGGTACAGATGAGCACCAAACTGGCGAAACAAAAAAACGTCCTGTCTAACATTCAACTGCCTCTCTGTCTTGCCGGTTTTAAGAATCAACTTACCGTCCGCTGTCGGTTTGGCGGTTGCGGTCGACAACTCGGGCATCCATTTCCTCTTTTCGTAGATCTGCCGGATAAGGCGCAGCATTTGTGCACGCGTAAACGGACGGGTTGGTTTTAGTGTCAGATCTGGATGCAGAGTGAAGTAACCGTCACGAAGGAGCACGGCGACGTCAGCCCGCCTCTCTTTCGGTATCTCGGCCGCATCGTCAAACGAGAGCTGGTAACTAACATCCGAATCAGTTAGAAGTGTATCGGCATAACCCGGCGGGTAAACGAAACCGGCGATGATTCGCGCAAGTTCCGTCGGTTTAGCGGTGTTTTTGTCGACATTCGGAAACGTCTTTCCAAACCGCGTGGCAAGTTGGTTCAGCCAGTTCGACATCTCGCTTTCGTTTGGAACCTCGTCGAACCAGTCGTCGGTCATCTGGGCAGTAGAAAGATAAAAGCCATTCACCGCGAGCTGTGACATCAGCCGGACAAGCTCGAGATTGCCCTCATCGCGAAGCTTTGCCGGATTTCGAACCGTCTTTATCAAGAAAGGCTCAAAGTAACGATGTGCCTCGAGCGAACATTCCACGCCCCGAAGGTACGGTTCGGCAAATTCAAACACATTCTCACTGTTTTCCGTCCGGCCCCCGCAAGTCGAGGTGTACAACGCGTTTATCGGTTTACCGTTATAAGTAGCGATGATGCCGCGCGTGTCGTTTACGGCCTGTGTACCCATGCGGGTCTCGATCGACACGCCTTTATAGACCTGGGACCATACGGTCGGGACCATATCGAATCCCTGCTTGCCATAATCCCCGACGTTCGCGATCGCATATGTTCTCGCGGCCACCGCTTGCGCTTTTTGTGCTTCGAGCTGCGGCAGGCCAAGCTCGCTCGGGACGACGCCCAACAAGTAATCTTCGAGCGGGACGACATTGACGACCGTCAAGCTGCCGCGTGCGTTTACAAAAACCTCGATCTTTCCGCGGTATGCCTTTCCGTTCAACCTGACGGGTGTCGATCTATCATTCAATGAGCCGAATGCAACTGATTTGAGCGATGAATACTTTGCGGTGGGACTCGGTCCGTCGATGATTACCTCTCGAAGATTCGGATCGACAGGTCCCGTGACGTTTGCTCTTGCAGATCCGGTGGACTTGACGAGACTGCGGACCTCGCTTTTGCCGGCCGATCGCAGCTGTTGCGTGAGAGCGACAGCGTCAGCGGACGGTACCATTCTTTTCTCGGTTACGGTAACCGCATCCTCAAAACCTTTTTCCGCGAGCTTCGCCTTTAACTCGTCTGCCGCGACCGTAGTTTCCTTGACCGTGCCGACCCATACCCGCCATGTGTTCGCGTTAGGGTCTAAACTTACAATAGCTGTCTCGCCCGTGGCTTCACGAATATCTTTCGCGAGCGACGCAGCGTCAGTTTGCGAAGGCAAGTTCTGAAACTCGATGCGGTAATCATCGATCTCGGGCGGATGGTAAGCACGCGCCGAAACCGTTACTCGGGCTGCTGCAAGCAATTTGCTTTGCTCATCCGGACTCGACGCTACTAACGAAGAATCGGTTGTCGTGATCGTCACCGATGGGGCATTGGTTGCAAGTCCGATGCGGATCAACGGCTCGGTGGGTAATCTATAGAAATCGTATCCAGGACCAGCACGGTTCTCTGTACACAATAGAAGAGCCGTTGTGAGGATAATTAGAAGTCGCCAAGAACGCATAGTAAGGAACTCCGGTTCTAGAAGCAAAAATATTAATCGCGGGCAAAGCAAACTGCTTCGCGCGTAAAAGTCACAAAGCTGCCGTGTAAGCGGTCAGCGTGTTTATCCAATAGATTCTCCAATACGTATATTTTGTTTGCGGTCCTTTCATCATCAAGCCGGAGTAATACTATCCCGTGGTGTTTATGCTGCTGTCTATTAGCCAACTCGCCGAAATCCTTATCGTTAGTAATAATTATCCAGTCCTCAGCGAGAGCCTTGTCCAAAAGAAGTTCATCATCTTCGCCGGGTATTTGATCGTAAACGGAAAAAACATCGTGTCCGAGTGAGTGCAGCCACACAGCAACATGTGGGCCCGTGCACTCGTCAACCAGGAATCGCATCTTAGGCGGCGTCGGCGTACAGAGGCATGAAGTCAGTTCTGCTCAACGATTGAGTGGCGAAAAGTAAGCAAGCCTGAATGTCCTCTGGTTTAAGGTTCTTGTATTCAGCAAGGATCTCCACCTCAGTAGAGCCGTGAGCCAGTAGGTTCAAAATGAATTCTACCGATAGCCGAGTGCCCCGAATGACAGGCTTCCCCACAAGAACTTTCGAATTGATTGAAATTCGCTTTAATAGATCTTCATCCGACATACAGTTATTTTGCACTAACCGCTCCTATAGGGAAAGAAAAAGATAATCCATCCGCTATTTCTCGAGCGCGTTAAAAACAAACGGAAACGTCGCCCAGCTTTGTCCGCGGTGCTGCGGGCGAAAAGCAAATAGGACGATCTTGCCTTTGCCATAGCTCGCCTCGGCAAGCGCCGTTTTGCCGTTCAGGTATTTCTCGCCAAGCATCCAGCCTGACATAAGCGCGTCTTTAGAGGCATAGCGGGCAATCGTCTTTACACGGGCGGCATCAGTGACCTCAAAAGCCGAGCTGCTTGTGAAATACGCCGGTGTCGCGTCATTCAGGCCGCGTCCCAGTGCCGAATGAGTATCGACATCGAGAGCGACTATCGAGCCTGGGTTATAAAACTCGTTGCGCCGCAGGCCGGCCAGTACATTCTTAACCGGAAGGTTAAATCGCTTGATCACCATATCGCACGAAGCGTCAAAGCAGATCAGTTTGCCGCCGCCGTCAACAAATTTCTTTAGATTGGCAATGCCTGCATCGCCGATGCCGCCCGCAAACTCCGGCGGGTAACGTTCGGCGCTTAGGCCCTCAACTATCGAGCGTTCACTGTCCGACGCCAATATGATGGCGTCGAAATCCAAGCTACCGGATCGCATATCATTGTTTGATATCGATCTGTACGGTATTTGGAATGTGTCGAGCATCCACCTGGTCCAGCCCTCGTCCATCGAGCCGGTATAGCTTTTGTAAAGGCCGATCTTTGGATTTGTCTTGAGTGGATTTGGCAGTTTTGCGAACGGTTCGCTAGTCGGCTCCAAGTTCAAAAGTGCGCGGGCCCGATTGATGTCCTTGAGCGGCTTTAACGTATTCCTGTCCTTATCCAGATCGCGTATCTGCCATGCCACGTCGTACGCGATCCCCATCTGCAATGGCAGTGTCCATCCCGCGACATCGTAGGGAGCCTCGGCATCACCATTTGGAAGCAGCCTGTTCGGATAGACCTGCTTTTCAAAAAGGCTCAGCACGTTATCTTTTTGCGGCTGGTTCACAAAAATAAGGAAACTGCGGTTTGGCACTTCGTGAAAATCCGCCGGAGTGGAGGTGGGTTCGCTCTTAACATGAAGTTCTCTTGTCATTTCGTAGATCTCCATGCCCTGACCCAAAAGGATCTCCAAAACCCGCGCTACTGCTTCCGCGTTCGGTTGGCCCGCCGAAACTATATACGCTTGCGGCTCATCTGCCTTTGGCGAAAGGTTCGCATGGGCGTAGTCGTAAAACTGCCGCAGATACTTTGGCCTGAACTTCGCGGCCATCTGTAGCAAGCTATGAGACGCGGTCATCTCGATCTCGGCAATGTTTGCCGGTCGCCACAGACCGCCGCGCCAAACGTCCGGGTAATTCGTTGCCGGCTCGAGCAAGTTAGGCAGGCCACGCGTGTTGCGGTTGCGTTTGAGGTCATCTTCTTTAATAGTGATCGGTGTCATAAGGCTGGACGACGCGGCTTCGGACAGAATACCGATCGAATTGTGATAATACGGCGTAGATCGAAAACCGCCATTCCACCATGTGTCGTATGTCGAGTTTGTCGCTACGCCGGCGATACCCTTGGCTTCCAGATCCGCCGCCATCTTGTAGCCCATCAACCCGACTTCGCGAAGGATAGACGGCGAAACGCGCGGATTCGTCGGATCGAAGAACGGTGGAATGATGAATCGAGACGCATTCGCACCTTGCTGGTGGATGTCATAAACGATCTCCGGGAACCATTCCTGCCAAAAGAACTTTGTTATCGCTTGCGTTTCCTTTAGATTCAACATGAACCAGTCGCGATTGTCGTCGTGCCCGGCGTAGTGATGATAAAGGTCGGGCGGTGAAGTTCCTTCACTCTTTGTGCCAAGCGTCTTGCGGTACCAATCGGCAACAATATCGACGCCGTCCGGATTTGAAGATGGTATGAGCAGCAGGATCACGTTGTCGAGTATTTCCTTTGTGTCCGGATCATTCGCCGACGCCAAGTCGTAAGCGAGATTCATCGACATCTGGGTCGCGACCAATTCCGTCGAATGTATCGAACAGGCGATCGAGACGATCGTCTTTCCGTTCTTGATCAGATCATTGAGTTCGGCGTCGCTATGAACGTTGCGCGGATCGGCCAATGCGGCGTTGATCTGTCTATATTTCTCCAGCTTCTTAATATTGTCGGGCGAAGAGATAAAGGCGACGATCAACGGATTGCCGTTTGTGGTCTTTCCGATCTCACGGACAGCGACCCGGTTGCTTGCCTTGTCTAGTTTGTGAAAATAGTCGGTCATCTGGCGCCAATCCGCCATTGTCTTGTCGTCGGTGGGATGAAATCCTAAGACAGATTGAGGCGACGGTATCTGCGCCGATACGGCCAAAGCGATCAGGAAGATCAAGCCCCAGAGACGCAGAGTCGCCGAGAGAGGCAATTTATTAGAAATCGATTTACGAATTCCTCGCGTTCTACACATAATCATATCTATTGTTTTTTCCTCTCGCGCCTTCGGCGTCTTCGGCGGTGAGTGACTTATGGATCTGTCCGACAACCAAAAACTGACCTTTCCTGTCAGGAAGTCTAACAAATCCCGCATTGGGGGAAAACTTCGCTATTGGTGGTGCTGGTTTGTTGTGGGTTCGGTCCTGCTCGTTGTCGGTATTCCCACGTTACTGTTTACATGGCTGATAAATAGAAAGCAATGGATGTACCCGCTCGCGTTTTGGGGCGCAAAACTTTGGCTGACCGCTTGCGGAGCAGGTGTTACGGTGCGCGGGCTTGAGAATCTTGACGCCGCTACCGAGTACGTTTTTATCTCAAACCATCGATCGTATCTCGATACGGCGACTTTGTTTTGTTACACCGGAAAACGCATGGGCCTTGTGGCGAAAAAGGAACTGCTCAAGGTTCCCGTGCTTGGCCAGGGAATGGGCCATGTAAATGTCATTGCCATCGACCGGTCAAATCCAGAGCGTGCCCGGCAGTCGATGGAAAAGGCCCGACAAGTAATGGAAGACGATTACTCGTTTGGTGTCTTTGCCGAGGGGACGCGGGCGATGCCCGGCGAATTGCTGCCCTTCAAAAAGGGCGCGTTTCATCTTGCGCTTCAAACCGGCGCACCCATTGTTCCCGTAGCAATCAAAAATACCGACTGGATGATGGGTAAACGAACGGGCGTTGCATACGCAGGTGAGATCGAGATGATTCTGTTGCCGCCGATCGAAACTGTTGGCAAAACATCCGGGGACGTTATGAATTTATTGGTTGAAACGCGGCAGGCGATCGCAAGCGAGCTGAAAACGGAAAACTGAAAACGGAAAACTCAGAAGAGAACATTTCAACCCCAATAATTTAGCGCCGAAGGAAAAAGCTGAAAGCTCATCTTCGTTGCTTTCAGCTTTCAGATTTCACTTTTCAGCTTTCCGCTACTCCCCCGGTTTTTTCGGTGTCGGTGAAGGCGTCGGAGTCGGTGATGGGTTTGCCGGTTGATCGTCGTCGAGGATTCTCACCTCGCTGCGGCCGAGACGATAGTTTGTATAAGCAACCCGCATCCGTATCTTAACAACCTGGCCGTTATCGAAAACCAGTTCGTCATCGGCGCGTGCATCGACGGGGAAATAGTATTTCCCGTCTACCGGAAGCCGTGTTGTCTCCACGATGGGGAATTTGTTGTCCTTTGTTTCCGGAACAGCCTTACCCTTGGATTTGACGATCATCAAATCATCCTTTTCAACCCAGATGCGTCCCGTAAACAATCGAAGTTTTGATTTTTTGGGATCTGGGATAACTTTTGGAGTCACATCGAAAACGTAAAGATCAAGTCCATCGATGTTTTCAATCCCGACGAATGAAAAGTTATATTGGGATACCATCGACGGCTCAAGAGCGAACGGATTGACACCGCCAAGATCTTCGAGGTCTTCGGGTGTGACAGACATCTCGGTCAGCGTTGATAAAGGTGCAAAGAGGACCTTTTCGAAGCGGGTTCCGTCCTGGTTAAGCGTCATATAAGAATCGCGCCGGTAGGTTCCCGTAATATTTCCGCCCAAACCCACGGTCTGAATTGTCGCGTTGCGGTTAAAAACGTAATTTGTCAGCGCCGAGCGAAAGTTTCCTTCATTTTCGGTGAATTTCTTTACAATACGTTCTATCTCGGCCTGGCTGAGATCCTTTTTCATGATCCCCGGACCCTGTCCGAGGGCCGCAATGGCCGAAAAACACAGTACAAGTAAGGCAATTTGAATAGATCTTTTCATCTTTCTGCTATTATCCGTCAAAACTAGCTAATAGATGCCCGCGCGTCGGTAAAAGTTCACCGTTCTCGTTCAGAGTTCCACCTCTACGTGGCTGTAACTGTTCGGAGTCCCGCCTTTAGGCGGCTGTAACTCGGTTTGCAGATCAACCGCCCAGTAACCCTGGCTAAGAATGGAATGTTTCGCTCGTTGAATGGTTACCTTCACTTGTAAGAGGTAATGATTTTGTCTAAAAAGCGTTACCGTTTCTCGCAAAAGGTAATGATTATGCCTCAAAAACGTTACCTTTTATCACAAAGGGTAGTGATTATGACTCAAAAACGTTACCTTTTATCGAAAAAGGTAATGGTCTCGTCTTGAAAACGTTACGTTTCGGGGCAAAACGTAATGGTTCTGTCTCAAAAATGTTACCTTTCCCCGCAAAAGGTAACGATCTTGACACGAAACCGCACGCATTTGATGAGTTTCTGCAAAGCTTTGAGAGTTTTCTGCGGAGTAATCTGACCTTTCGATCCGCTAAAATGGCTTTTTCAATCAAGTCAGAGGTAGTTTGAAAGCGTTACGCGTTAATGCGGGATGTTCTTCACTTCTAAACGCGTAACTCTTACAAGCTAATCGACAAAATCGATTTTCACCTTGTGCGGAATGATGCCTGCTTTATTGCCTTCGGCAAGAAGACGCTTTACCGCCTCGCGTCCGCGGTCGCCATATTCGAGTGTCATCTCGTTTACCCACATGGCAACGAAACGATCAGCCAGCTCCGGCTGCATATCGCGGGCGAATTGCATGGCATAGGCGAGCGCGTCCTCGCGATTATCCATCGAGTAGACGATGCTTTCGTGAAGATAGCGGGAAACCTGCTCCATCAGATCTTTACCGAGATCACGTCGAACGGCATTGCCGCCCATCGGGAGCGGAAGGCCAGTTTTCTCGTGCCACCATTCCCCCAGATCGAGAATCTTGTGAAGGCCCATCCGGTTATAGAAAAGCTGACCCTCGTGGATAAGCAAACCGGCGTCGACATCGCCCTTCTGAACCGCATCGATGATCTCGTCAAACGGAACGATGACGTGCTCGAATTCCTTGTTGTATATACGCAAGGCTAGATACGCACTTGTCAGCTCGCCTGGTACGGCGATCTTCATCGAACCGATCTCGTCCGGCTCACGCGGCTCTTTAGTAACAACGATCGGTCCGTAATTGTCCCCGATACTTGCACCATGCGGCAGGAGCGCGTATTTATCCGCGACGTAGGCATAAGCGTGAAACGAGATCGCCGTCACATCGAACACACCGTTTTTGGCATCCTCGTTCAGCATCTGGATGTCCTTTAAGGTGTGTTCAAATTTCAGCCCCTCGGTCTCGAGCTTGTTAGTGGCGAGGCCATAGAACATAAATGCGTCATCCGAATCAGGTGAATGGGCGACGGTTATAGTCCTTATTTCGGGAGTTTCCTGAGCTATTACTGCCATAAATTATCTGGGAGAGTAGTATACGTTGGTATCGTAGAAAACTTTTATTGTATCGTTTTCCAAGTGTTTGGCAAAAAGGGAGCGCAGCTCGTCGATCATCTCGTCATAGACCGCGTTAGATTCGGTTGGCATGTATGACGACGAGAGGAGACGTCCCTTCAGCCCTTCGAAATCAAAAACCTGTCGGTTTGCAAAGCATATCGAACGCATCGCCGGTCCCAAAAGCCGGCGCACATCTTCAGCTGTTATGTTTTCATGCCGAAAGACATCGTAATCGGCCGCGTATTTGCAAATGAACGATTCATACGCGCTAAGAAAGGGCGTGGTATCAAGCTGCCGCTCATTCCATACAACGACGATCCACCCGCCGGGTTTTAGAATACGGCGAAATTCAGCCACCGCCTTTTCCTGGTCGAACCAATGAAATGCTTGTGCGGCCGTCACTAGATCGACGGATGCGTCCGCAAGACTCGTCCGTTCGGCGGTGCCGTCGACGACGGAAAAATTCTTCTTCTGCCGGAAATGTTTCTCGGCGGCGGCACGCATTGCTGCATTTGGCTCGACACCGATCACTGGGTTGCCTCGCTCGACAAACATTCGGGACGAGACGCCGGGGCCGCAACCGATGTCGGCAACGACGGAATCCTTGGTAAGGCCGCAGTTCACTTCGAGGAATGGGATGATTTCGCGCGGATAATCGGGACGGTACTTTATATAGTTTTCGACGCGGTTTGAAAACCTTTCGATCGTGTCGGACATAAAATGCTATATATTCAGGAAGATTTGCTTCCCGCTGATAACTTCGTTTTTTCAATTACCTCCGTCTTCAGACGGAGGATATGTGGTTTCCAAAAAGAACCGGGTTAAGCCGGAAATTGCCGTACCACATGTAAAGGTCAGCAGCCGCTCTTTCGCCGTGTCGCCGCGTCACCGCGTCCCCGCGTCTTCAATCTCCTCCCCCGTCCACTGGCTCTTCTTCGAATGTGGAATATCGAACTGATCGAGTATCCGAAAGCAAAGATGTTCAACGAGATCGTCGATCGTCTTGGGGCGATGATAGAATCCGGGACTTGCGGGCAAGATCCGTGCACCGGCATGCGTTAGGCGCAGCATGTTTTCGAGATGGATCGCATTGTAAGGTGTCTCGCGAGGCACAAGCACCAGCCTGCGCCCTTCTTTCAAACAGACATCGGCTGCACGATGAATAAGATTGGTTCCAGCTCCGGATGCGATAGCACCGAGCGTCGCAACCGAACAGGGAACTATGATCATTCCCGCTTGCTTGTTGGATCCTGACGACGGCTTGGCGGCGAGGTTGTCCAGACGCCAGTAGCGAATAAGCTTAGAGTCCGAGGGCAGATGCAGCCAATCATTGATCTTTGCCGTGTCCGGCTCTTTTAGATTTACGCCGAGTTCAACTTGTGCGACAGTCGCCGCCGTTGACGAGATGATCAAATGTATCGTCTCGACCGCGCCGCTCGCCGCCAGGAGCTGCAGAGTGCGCTTCGCGTAGATGGTGCCGGACGCTCCTGTAATTGCGACGGTTATCTCCATTCGGTGAAATGATTTTATCGTTTTCCTACTGCGTAATAAAGCATTTGCGGATTTCCGCGCCTGCAAGACACTGTATTGGCGGCGACATTCATTGCATTTGCGGGCTAATAAGATGAAGATTGATACAGTCTCGGCACCTCAACATGAATCGATCTAATAACTGTCGAACGCAAATCTGGTTAGTGCTATGTATCGCGTTGCTGCTTGGCGCCGGACTTGCGCCGGCTCAATCAACAGGCAAACGGCCGGTCATCATTATTCCCGGGATCACCGGTTCGAAGCTCGAGAATCCGAGAACGGGTAAGACGGTCTGGTTCAACGTCAAGCGTGACAAAGAGGACGACCTGCGGCTGCCGATGACCTCGACAATTCTTGCTCAGAACAAGGACAGTCTTGAGGCAACTGACATTATTCGCACGATAGGGCTCGGACTGCCTTTGATACCCGATATTGAGGTTTACCAAACCGTTATCGATGCGCTCGAGGCACGTGGCTATAAGGAAGCTGATTGGAAACATCCCAAGGCTGCGGACGTTTACTATGTGTTTGCGTATGATTGGCGTCGCGACAATGTCGAATCAGCCCACCTCCTAATGAGGAAGATAACGGCTGCTAAAGCAGCGATGAGAAGACCGGATCTTAAATTCGACATCCTCGCACATTCGATGGGCGGACTGGTCGCACGTTATGCAGCTATGTACGGTATGGCCGATCTTCCCCGCGAAGGAGCTAAGCCGGTTCCCAATTGGTCCGGCGCCGCACACATCGGAAAGCTGCTGATGTTCGGCACGCCGAACGAAGGTTCGATGAGCTCTCTCGATGCGATCACAAACGGTTATCCGATCATTGCCGAACGTAAGCTGCCATTCGTCGACGATCTGCGGCCTGAAGATGTTCTGACCTCACCGTCGATCTTTGAGCTGCTCCCGCACGGAGCCTCTAACCGTTTCCTGGACGAGAACTTGCAGCCGATACAAGTGGACATTTACAACCCGGAAACTTGGAACAAGTACGGGTGGGGTGCGATAAACGATCCCAAATTCCTAAGCAAGCTACGGGACGCGGCTCGGCTCGCCGAAACAAATAAAGATATCAAACCGGTCAAGCTGAAAAAGGATGCGAATCTGGATGATAAGCTCATTGCCCGTACGACCTATGCGCAAATAAAGGCGTACTTCGCGACGGTACTAAACCGTGCAAGGCGTTTCCACCAGGCCTTGGACGTTGCCGTCGATAAGGCACCGATACAAATCTATGCCTATGGCGGCAATTGCCAGCCAACGCTCGACGCAGCCGTGCTTGTGCGTGACGATAAGAAGGATAAATGGCAGACACTGTTTAGTTCCCGCGATATAAAGACGGCGGACAACAAGATTATCAAGAAAGATGACGTAAAGGCGGCCATTTACGCACTGGGCGACGGGCGGGTTACGCAGCATTCGTTGTTAACCACCGCTGAACCTGTAAAGAACGGCGGTGATACCGTGCCGACAGGCACACTTTTCCCTTTGACCGCAACTTTCTTCGGGTGTGTTTCCCATACAAAGCTGTTTTTGGACAAACCGATACAGGACAGCTTTTTGAGCGCCCTTGTTGTTGAGAAGAAGGGACAGCCATAGCACATACACGCTGATTAACTTAGCTGCCGTGGCGCAACCAGCGAGGGCTGGTACGCGTCTGAGACCACTTACTTAACAGGTCAAGGATTGATCAGAACAAGTAAACGATCGGCCCAGTCAGATCGCGAGTTTTTGAGTATCTCATATTGGACCTGGGCCATTTCGCGGTTTCCGAGTTTCAGGTATGTTCGGCCAAGATTATAGCGGGCTTTGTCAAAATCCGGGTTGAACCCGACGGCGTTATTAAAAGCTTCGAGGCTCTCGTCTATCTTTCCCGCTTCAAAATAGCTCTCGCCGAGATAGTTGTAGGTCTTGCCGTCCGGCTTGTATGTCTTTAGCTGTTCGAAAGCTGTTGCCGATTCCGCAAACCGGCGTCCTTTGAACAAAGCAAGGCCGAGATGTTCGATCGCGTTGGCGTGGTCAGGCTTTAACGCGATAGCCCGCTTGTAGGCAAGGATCTCCTCGTCGGTGCGGTTCATCTTGTCAAAGGTTAATCCTAGTGAATACTGGATCTCCGGGTTGTCTTCATCCAGCTTGAGGGCCTGTTTGTAAGCATCGACGGCTTCCTTGTATTGGCCGAGCGCAAAATTCGACGCGCCGATGTTTACATAAACGGCCGCCCAGTCGGGACGCAGCTTTTGAGCTTGCCGGGATGCGCGTAAGGCTTCCTGATAGATC
>OCZT010001422.1_pt1 | contig 24796 bp, 11 predicted proteins | sample 1539031 | NCBI WGS metagenome assembly OCZT01 (sample SAMEA3539308, study PRJEB22396) | soil metagenome | biome: tundra; feature: field; material: soil | place: USA | collected 2010-05 | depth 0.15 m | reverse complement strand
TTCTTCGCCAGTTGCGAAATCGCGCTCGATCCGAAGTTGGAGGGGCGTCCGGTGTGGGTCGGTGGCGGCAGGCGCGGCGATGGCATTGTGATTGCCGCCAACCGGCAGGCGAAAAAATATGGCATCAAAACCGGCACCGCTTGTTTTGAAGCGAAACAACTTTGCCCTATTGCTTTGCCTCGGGCGGGCGAAGCCTCGCGCCCTTTTCTGGTCCGGTTCGGGTGGCTCTCTTGTGGAGTTATGAAGCGAAAGTGGAGCCTGCGCAACGGTGCGAAAATAACTTCACAAGTGAGCGCCGATGGGCGAGCAGAATCTTCACCGTTTCAAGGCGGAGTCCGGCACGGGGGAATTGATGCGGGGAAGTTTCTGCGAGGGGGTGGGTTTTCCCGGAGTTGCCCGTAGAACAAAATGCGGCAATACTTCGCTTTATATGGGCCGCCGTAACGAATCCGTTGGTGAAATCCTGTTGAAATCTCCGTGGTGGATCAGCGTCTTGCTGGGCGTATTCGCTTTTGCCGGCCTGCGCTGGGGCGTCCATGCGTGGTTTGGCGACAACAAGATGGCCCAGCCGATTGTGACGGTGGCCAGCAATTACGCCCCGGTCGCGGCGCTGATTTTCGGAGTGCTGGCCCGCCTGTCAGTGGCGAGAAGTTTCATCGTCAACCCTGTTTCCATCGCGGCGTAACGCGCTTCCCAATGCTTCACCAAATCCTCCGCCGCTTTCGCTGATGCTATTGGCCAGCTCTGCCGGAACTGGGGCGGACGCAGCCCCAATTGTAATGGTGCAACTATACAGGACTAACCCCTTTCGGAATCTTGGAGCCAATCACATCTCATTCTACCAATTGGACGCGATAGAATCGCGCGTTATTTTGAATGTCAGCATCGGGCAGCGGTGTGATTGCGCTTGTTGCGGTGACTGGACCGCCGACATTTTGCCAAGACGCATCCGGCAAAGCATTTTTAAACTGTAATTGGTAAGTCTTGCCGGGCACCGACGACACGTTAATGATTCTGCTTCCGTCGCCATTCACATTCACGTTCATTGCTTTTAAGAACTGGTTTGGATTCATCGGATCGGTGCCCGCTTGGATCTCCTGCCAGTCGGACTGCCCGTCACCATCGCTATCGAGATCGAACGTCGCGCCGGTCGAATCAATTTGCACATCAACCAAACCTTCATTGATCGAGACGTTGCTAATCTGCAAAGTGGCAGCGGGACTGCCGCTCACGTCGAAGATCATCATTCCGCCAATCCCTTGCAGCGGAACCGCACTGGCCAGGGCCACCTTGATGACGCCCGATTCATTGGTATTCCATGCTACAGCAAATGCTTCACCGAGCGGGCCGGTCTGGGTGTTTCGCACTCGTGTTGTGCCCGAATCGTAAGCAAGAGTTAAATCAATTCCGTAAACTGCGGCGGATGGCGATTTCAATACGAACCAGATGTTTGTGCCAGCTGGATGAGTTGTGACCAGTTTCTTCAACGCCACGGTCACGGGAGCATACGACTGGATGCCGACAAGTTGACCGGGTGCCCAGTTCCCTGAAACGTCGCCTAGCAAAATGGCCGTGAAATTCTGCCCGTTCAAATTATTCGTCAATCCTGTCACGGTGCGGCTATTCGGCTCAAATACCCACACTTTGCCTGCGCCAGGAAACGGTAGCGTGATCGCATCCACCGCCTTTTGCAAAATGTAGTAGGCGTCGAATGAAGTGATCTGGCCCGATTTATTGACATCGGCGGCAATGGCAGCAGGGCCGGTCAAGGTTATCAGTCCAGCATCATGCTGCAAGACCAGTGAAGCGTCATAGGCGGAAATGCCGTTCGTATCATCGGATTTTGAAAGGCTCAATGTATAATCGCCCGCGGCTCCCGCCACTGCAAAGACACCATTTGTTCCACTCGTTCCACTGTAGGTTGTATTTCCCAGCAGCGTGGCGGTGACGCCCGGCACGGCAACACTGCCGTTCCAATAAGTCACCGTGCCGCCGACATTGAACACGCGATTGACCGTGAACGAGCCGTTTGCCGCCTGCACTTGAACCGCGCCGTCGTTGATCGAAATGCTCGCAACGGTCAGAGCCGTGGTGCTGTCCGGCGCGCCGACAACGACAAAATTCAAATATGCCAGAACGCCTGCGCCACTCGAAGTCGGGCCGGGGCTGGCCATCGAAATCCGAATCTGCCCGACGGTATTTGTATTCACGGCGATAATCCAGCCGGGCGTCAGACTGCCCAGCAGCGCGGCGCTGGCTTGCACGACCGCTGGATCAAACGTCACCGTCAGACTCGCCGCCGCTGCGCCATTCATGTTGGCGGCGTTGATGGGAACGGAAACAATGCTATGTTGCGCTCCGCCGGTGGCCGGCAAACTCAAGGAGACCACATCGCTCTGAAACGTGTAGCCGTTCAGAACGGTGCCGCTGCCATTGTTAGAATTTGAAACGGTCACGTCCACCGTCGCTGGGAAATGTGGAGACGTGACGCAATTAATCTGGCTGGAACTGACCACGACAACATTCGTGGCCGCCAAGCCACCAAAGCTGACCGTGGCGCCAGTTTGGAAATTCGCGCCGCCAAGTGTCACGGCGGTGCCACCCGAAGCCGTTCCGAGCGTCGGAGTAATTGCCGTGATGACCGGCTGATCGTTCACCACGACCGGATAAGCCGCCTCAGGCCGGCCTGACCTGACAACTGTAATGCCGTCGGTTGCTTCAATGTAATATTCGATTCCAGGCGAAACCAAGCGCGAGCCTTCAATCGTGGCGGCATAGCGATTGAGAGTTGTATGCGTCATGGCTCGGCTCGAATAGTTCGTCGTGTTGATGGCGCGGAAGTAGAGCGTTACGCCTTGCACGGAAACATTGTCAGTCACATCGGCGAAAATCGTCAGCGGCAGGCCCGGTTGCGCGCTGGTCACTGGGGTATGAGAGATGACCGGCGGAATCGTGTCAATCGGCGCGGCGCTGGCCAGATTTGAAAAATCTGATTCGCTCATGTCCGTCTTGACGACCGTGAATTTGTAATAATACGGCCGGCCGGGTTGAACTTGAGTGTCGCGATAGGCCTTCTGTTGGGCGGGGACGATGCTGGTATTGATCCGGGCAAAGCCGTTGGTTGAATTGGTTGAGCGATAGAGATTGTAACCGGCCAGCAACTCGAAATCGTCCTGCATCCAGCTCAAGTCCACTTTCCCTTCGCCACCGGTGGCCTGCAAGTTCATGGATTCGGTGCCGGAGGTGATGATCTCAAAGCGGAACCGTCCGCCGTCATCTCCAGTGACAAGCCATGGATCGGATGCTGCAACTGCGCCAGCCACGCGAATAAGTTGATATCCGTCCCCTGTTATTGGCGTGATGTTGAATGTGCCGATCCAGCACTGCGCGTCTTGCCATCCACCTGCGACTTTATGCACAGTGAAATCCGTATAAGGCACGTCAGGGCCAAAGGAAACCAGTGGTTGAATGTTTGTATTCATATTCCTATTGAACGTCACAATGAGGGTGAGTGGCTCGGCGCCTGCTACCGTGACATTTGTTCTGGTTCCAGCGGAGAGCATGACACCGGAAACAAAAGGATACGCTGCTTCGGGCGCTGTCTCCAGAATTGGTTCATACAGGAGTCTACCCATGTTAAAGTCATCATTGTAGTCCTTGATAATTAAGTCGATCAGTGACAGCGACGTTGTGCCCCAGAAATTGCTCTCAGCATGAGAGGGATTGCCGCTGGGGTATACACGCAGCCACATATAAATATTAGGATTCCATAGCCAATTCAATATCGCATTGTTCCTGAAACCGGAGTCAACGTTTATATATCCTGCGAAGTAAAAACTCGACAAGGAGTCACCCACTCTGAAATTGCGTAAGAATACATTGTTGCTATTGTTGTTGAGGCTGCACGCAATTCTGCATGAATCGTATAAGTTGCAGTGTTGGTTATTTTGTGGGGAGAAAGTGACGCCCATGGTGACGCCAAGCTTGTAGAAAACTGACTTTGTGATGCTATAGGCGCTCACTGTCGCAGATCTGCCGTCGATCCCGCCAGGAGATGATTGCAGAAAGTAGGCATGGTCAATTGTGTTTGTGTAGTTGCTGTTTAGACTCAGCCAAGGATTCTGTATGCGCACATAGCTCATTTGTCCATTTCCACTGATAGTTACGGGATAGATTGGATGAAGGTCAGTATTGAATATCTCCACAGGTTCTGCGGCTGTTCCTTGGATGAGAAGGTTGCCGTCACTTCGAATATACGCATCATAGGGACCTTGAGCCCCCGGGTTGTAAGGAGAAGTAGGATCGGAGCTGAAGAATTGGATTTGGGTTCCTTCTTTGACCGTAACGGTAACGCCTCGCTCTATGAGAGTTTGTGCCGGTGCGATCCAGTAGTCGTCCTTCGTAAGTGTCATGTCTTGGGAGATAATGCGCGGCAGTTCTCGGCCTCGTTGGACGACCAGGCTGAATCTGCTTTGGAAGGTGTAGTCGGTTGTGTCCGCGGGATCAAAGCCATTGCGGCAAGTCATGTTCAGTCGAAACGGTATCACATGATCGTTCGGGCAGTTGGAAGCCACTTGGAAACGGAAGGGATACCGGACGCCAGTGATGACTTGGTTGCTGTAGATAAGCCCATTGTCGTCCCAATTGAATGCGCCGATTGCACCATAATCCACCACGTTGGTAAGCCAGGTGATGTAGGGATCAGGTTGGAAGGCGCCATCAGCCCAAGCATCCAGGGTGACGACAACATTACTGGCTTTCCCCCAATGGTTGCGGATGACGATGGCCAGGTCGATCGTTTCGCCTGCATCCACCCGTCCGTCATTGTCATTGTTGGTGGCTTGCAGGCCGGTGTCAAAGAGCCAGAACTCCTGGAACGAGAGCTCGGGCTTCGGCGCAACCGTCAGGGCGGCGAGGGCGTTGGCTCCGGAGCCTGCATTGGCCGCGATCTGCCCCATGATGAATCGCGAGGAATAGGTGTCCTTGTCGGGGAACTTGGTGCGCACCAGGGCGGCAATACCCGAAACAATTGGTGCGGCCATCGAGGTTCCATCCCAAGCGGCATACTGGTTGTTCGGGAGAGTGCTCCAGATGTCCACTCCGGGTGCCATCAGCTCGTATTCATACGAGTTGTGGGGAATACAGTCGAAGTTAGAAAACGCAGCCAAGCTCCCGCTAGGAGTTGAAGCCATTACTCCGAGGACCCAGTTGTATGCCGCTGGATACATCGGAGTGCCCAGGCAAGCAGGGTCGTTGTTCTTGGTATCATTTCCCGCTGCTGCCACCAGCACACACTGGCCAAAGGCCACGGTCAGCGCATCTTCCTCCACTTGTGATTTGAAGTAGCCGCCGAAAGACATATTGATGACATCCGCGCCATTCGCCACGGCGTAGTAAATTCCCGCCGCAATATCCGACACACTCAAAACGCCAGAGTATTGCGCCGCTTTGATGGCCATGATCTTTACACCATAGGCAACGCCAACCCCGCCAACATGATTCAAACCCGTGGCAGCGATAATTCCCGCCACATGCGTGCCGTGCCCGTTATCGTCCATTGGATTGTTTGAACCGGTAATGGCATTGAAACCGTGCTCGCCATGTTGGCCCGTCCAAAGATTGGCTGCCAAATCCTCGTGGTTGGTGTCAATCCCGGTGTCAATGACCGCAACCACAACATCGGGACTGCCTCCGGGCGGCAGGCCCTGGCTTTGTAAAAAAGTCCACGCTTCCGGCGCGTGGATGGCAGCAAGGTGCCATTGATCGCCCAGCTTTGGATCGGTGCTGCTGTCTGGGAGGACAGCCATGTGCCGAACATAATCCGGCTCGGCATATTCAACCGAAGGGTCATCAGCCATTGCTTGCAGCACGTCAGCCACCGTTTGGCCCGACGGTATTACCGCCCGATGCCAGCGGGTGATGTCCGGCTTGCCTTCGCTAACCAACGCCTTGCGGTGCGCCTCGGGGATATTTTCAAACACGCGACGATTATCTTTCAACCCGTGCCGAGTTAAAGTATCGGCGAGTAACTTCTCCTCGGTGACGGCGCTGTAGCGAGCCTTCAAACGTGGTGAGTCCAGCGGTGCCAGTTTGAAAACGATGCGGTCTTTGGCGTAATCCTTTTCCGTCGGCTGCCGTTCGGCCTGCTCTTGTGCATTCCCGGCGAATGGCGAATAAGCATGTTTCGGGATTGGCGCGTTCGGATTATAGAGAAACGGCCCATTGCGGCCCGGCTTTGGGGAACCGGCTTGCGCTGGTGAGGATTCGGCCCCGAACGTCACCAACACAGAGGCCATTAAACAGATTAAGCAGGCAAGATTTTTACACAGGGACGCCATGCTTTTTTGAAGCGAGAATTGGGCGATCATAGAATTGAATTTTGTTTTGTTTAATGGGGACTCATTTGCAATTAGACAAAAATGAGCTTTCTTCATTATTGACTTTCCCATCGAATCTTGCAAGAGGATTGAAATGGGTTGAACACGCGTGACCGTTTTCCACCTCCCGCCCGGCGGCGCACGTCGGCTTGTGGCTTGTAATGGCGCGGCGCGGCGGTGAGGAACAGGCGTTTGCGGATACGATGCTACAAATATGCCAGCCCTACGGGCTTTAGTGCTCGTCCAGAAAACGCTGCACGCTCGCGGCGACCGGCGGCGGTTTCGGTTTCGGCAAATTCTGCCGGGATGAGCAGGGAAGCCTTGTGCAGAAATTGGGAAGTGAGGATCGCCGCAGTTTTTTGGTGGTCAGGATTCGACACCTCACCTCGGCCCCCGCCGCCGAGGAATGCTTTTCCCCAACGTCCCTCACCCGGCCCAGTCTTTACCCTCATCCGGCTACGCCACCTTCTCCCATCCGATGGCGGAGTGGATTTGGTGCTACGCAAGTCCGGTCGCACTTCGCTGGTGCAATGCAAACAGTGGAAGGTGTTTTCCGTGGGTGCCCCGGTGATCCGCGAGATGTTCGGCCTGATGACGGCGGAACACGCTGACGAGGCCATCATCGTAACCTCCGGCAAATTTACAGCCGAAGCCGAAAGTTTTGCCCAGGGAAAACCAATTCAATTGGTGGACGGAACACGCCTGCTGCAACTGGTAAAACAGGCGCAAGTCGGCTTGCCTGCCTCAAGCGCCGTTGATTCGGCAGAATCTAATGCGCCGCCGTTCTGCCCGTTCTGTGGCAAGGCGATGGTCATACGCACCTCCAAGCGCGGCAAAAATGCCGGTAATAAGTTTTGGGGCTGCCCGGATTATCCGGGATGCCGGGGGACGCGCAATGTTTGAAAAGTCTGTTGGCCAGACCGATTACATTGCGATGGGCTGTTGAAATTTAATGGCGGCGCGGGCAAGTTGTCGCATCTGGCCGCGATAGTGGCGTAGCTCGTTATCGCACGGGCGGATGCTATTGACTGGCCACTTTCTTACGGTTTCGGAATAGGTGCGGGGTTACTCCAACCCACCGGCAGAGTTCGGCGTGCGTCATCTTGCCGTAACCAAGCGGGCGTTTGGTGGGGGTCAGGTCGCCATTTTTGAGGGATTTGAGGACGGCGGCTTTCCTGGCGGGGATGCCGGCAAATTTAAGGAAGTTGTTCGTCCGGTAGGAAAGGCCGTTGTCTGGAAACCGTTCGTAATTGTGGCTGGGATACGGCAGAGACGCGGGATCAACGCCAGCCCAGCGACAGACGTCACGGTGAGCGAATATACCATAATTGCGGGGCAGGAAACCCGGATAGAGTTTGCCGGCGCGCAGGGCGCTGGCGATGGCGTTTTTTTCGACGGTAAAGCCGGACAGGGTCAGAAGGCGATTGAGTCGGTTTGATAGGCCGTTGGGGGGAAATTGGATTTTACGGCGAGCGGCCTGATAAATCTGCGCGGCCCGACAAGCGGAGCGGTCGAACCGGTCGCCGATTTGCTGGAAGGTCAGTTTTTCCTGATCCCGCAAGCGGAGCACCAGCGCCTCGCGTCTGGCCCGGAATGATTCGGTCTGGCTCATGGCTGATTATGGAACAAAAACGGCTGGGTTCTCCAGCGACAAATCTCGCCGGCTGCCCGGGCCGGACGAAAAGTGCAAGCCGCACTGGCCATCGAAGTGGGGACTTTTCGGGTGGAGCGACCTGGTCCGGGCCGTGTGATAATCTGTTGGCCTGTGCGGAGGCTATCATCGGCAGCATCACCACAAGCGCGGCCATCACGGTCGGCGGGCTGGCACTGATTGTTTTGCCGACGGTCATCGTGGGGAACGAACTGCTGATTATGGCCGGCGTCGCGGCGGCGGTCGGCCTGTAGTTTATCGCGCATCGGCACGGGCAGTTGCGCGGGTTCTCGGAGCGGTTCGCGCAACAGGCGCTGGGCCACAACTCCAAGACAGTGCATCGGGCGTATGCGAAACACGCGGAAGTCGCCGTGCCGTCCCTGGCGGATTGGGAAAAGGATTGGCAGGAAAATCCGCAACGCAGCGTGCAACACAAATTGCTGCCAGTGGGTTTTCGGTCGCCGTTGGCTGCCATCGCGCAATCAAATTAACAATCCAAATCATCGTAATGTCTTTTGCAATGTGTCCATTAACTTCTTACGCATTTGCGGCGCATCCTTGTTTGTTTGCATTTCCGACAAAAACTGATTGGCAAATGTTGTAGTCTTTTGGTCTGAATTTAACTTAATCAAATTCTCTAAATATGTTTTAGTTGTTTCTTTTTTATCATCAATCCACAACATAATTCCAAGCATCAAATAGCATTGTTTCATCTCAACCTTGTCTGTAATAACTTCTTCGTAAGCCTTAAAGTCATTTATTGCGTTGGTAATATCACCTTCAGCGCAAAACGCTATACCACGACCTTTCAGAATCTTTGCCAGATCGGTTTTAAGCTCAGGCGTATTTGTAATTAATAGTTTTACGACCGACATTGCGTGATTGTAATAAATAATGCAGTTGGTCAATTGCCCAATTCGCTTATAATCATTTGCGCAGTTAAAAAGTGCTTTCTCCAAGAAATCGTCCATAGCAGGTAGTCCGTTTGCAGCCATTGTTTGAGACACATTATAAGATTGAATATAATCTTCTATGGCGTTAGTTAGCTGCCCGATTTGATCGAAAGCATTACCTTCAACAATAAATGCCATCTTAAGCAATTTGTATAAATCAGGTTTGTTCTTAACTTGCGGTTCTAAAATTGTTACAGCTTTTGCGCAGTCCGCTATCGCGTTTGTCGCCTGATGAAGTTTATTATATGTAGATGCTCGGTCAATTAAAAGGGTTGGGAGTTTATCAGTTGGATTTGGATATCCATGCTTAAAAAATGCATCCGATAATTCCATAGACCGATTGTAATCATCTAAAGCATTTGTCTCTTGATTTAGTTTGGAGTGGGCGAGTCCTCGATTCAAAAGAGCCCCAGCAAAATCATCAGCTATATCCCATCGTTGTCGATCAATCAGGATGTCATAAATTGTAACAGCTTGATTATAGTTGTTTAATGCCACCTCTATGTTTGCTAACTGTAAATATGCAAATCCTCGTTGCGACAATTCACTTGCCACTATATCAGCTAATTCAGGATGTCCTTCACTGCTTAATTTTTCAAGTATTACAAGCGATTCGTCATGATCAGCAATTGCAACATCAAATTTATGATCGTCTTCATACGCATCTGCTCGATTAAACAAGCCCTTCGCCAGATTGACGGCTAATTGACCTCGTTCATCTTGTATCAATTGTCGCCAAATCTTGATTCCTTGATTAAAATCGTTCAAGGAATTACTAATGTAGCCTAAATCGCGATATGCAATACCACGGTTCATAAGCGCGGCTGCCAGTAGATTTGAGAAACTAGGATTGCCGTTATTAGCTAGTGGTTCCCAAATGTTGATTGCCTTATTGATGTCTGCAACGGCATTTGAATATTGTTCCAATCCAATGTAATCAAGGCAACGGTTGTTAAGCAAAAGAGCTGAACGCAAATCTGTATTATCAATACCATCGTTTCCCAACGTTCGCGAAAGTTTCAATGCGAGATTATGATCTGCTAATGCGTTTGAAACTTGATTAAACTCGCAATATAATCGGCCGCGATTAGATAATAACGCCCATTCATTAGCATTTAAACCATATTCATCGTTAGGTTTAGATTGCCTTGCTATTTCAATTGCCTGTGAATAATCTGCGATGGCATTTGAGAATTGCTTCAGCTTTTGAAAGGCCAAGCCGCGATCATTAAGCGATTTTGACAGGATTGCCAATTTTAATGAAGATGTTGATTGGTTGGCAACTTCAACCAAATTGTTATAAATCCGAATTGCTTCTTTATATTGGCCTAGATCAACTTCACAATCTGCAACACCAAGCAAACCTCTTAAGCTGGTTGGGATTATTCCCAATAATTTTTGATAATACACTATCGCTTTTGAAGACTGACCTAAACCAAATGAGGCGTCAGCGCGAATTAGGAGCATATTTGCAAAGCGCAAGGTATGCGCTTCTAAATCGTCATCAGACACTAAATTTTGTGCTTCTTGATAGTTGCCTTCCGCATTTGCTGCCAAAGCACGAATAAGGCGAACTTCCAATACCATATCAGCCGTCAACTGCGAATGATAACGTGCATCAAATTCATCTGCTGCCTTTCTTAATTCTTCACCTTCACGCTTAAGTTCGGGATTGTCCAATAATCTTCCTGCTGTATCGCTTGCAGCCCTGACGGCCTCCACTTTGATCCGAAAAGCTGCAATTGAATTGTCGGTTTCATCACTTTTCTTTTTGAGTTTATCAAATGCAATTTTTAATTCTGAATAATTATTTTTATAAACAACCGTGATTGCGATTCCTAAAAATATGACGGCCAAAATAGTCACAATAAATGCAATTAACCAATATCGCTGAGTCAGAAGTTTTAGACGCTGCTTTTGGGGCAAAGATGCTAATTCGTCATACTTGTAACCAGATTTTCGAGCGAAGTCTGCACGACCCGCCTTTGGCAACAGTTCTAAAGCTTTAAGAAAATCGTTTGATTTTCTCCATCGAAAGAACGCCAAAAGCCAAACGCCAGCGACACAAATATATGCCAGAATAGCCAGTGGATGCGTGGCTATTTTGGGAAGAATTTGTAAGAATGTGTCGAGCTTAAACATGCGATTCCCCAATTGACTTAAATGCTATTTGATAATCCAAAAATTGTCTCGCATAAATTTATGCAATTACTAGGACTTCTAATTACGCATCGCTAATTGAATTACATTGAAAACTTACATTGTGAGTGTGAATACAGGAAAACTTTGTGTTTCGACCCGTCAATTACATTACCCCTGCCGGCGAAATTGTCACCTGCAAACATGGCCGTAGCGCGTGCGCCAGTATCGTCATTCTCTCTCCTTTATTATCGGTTCACCCTCCGGCCAAAGACTTCGGGCGCGGCGGCGATTTGTTCCTCGACGTTGCGGTCGTAGCGGATGACGACGACACGGTAGCCGCGATTTACCAACTCCCGGCGGAGTTCAACGTCTCGCGCGGCCTGGGCGGGTTCGTCATGCACCGAGCCATCACAGAAAATGCACACGTTGGGCGTGTAGAAAAAGTCCGGGATGCAGCGTGGTTCGGCGATGGGCTTTTGCGCCTCGTCGGGCAGGCGATGAAAACCGGCTGCCAGCGCCGTGAGGAAAGTGCGCTCAATTTGAGAGCGTGAATCCGTGAGCGAGCGCAACCATGCCAGGTGGGCATTCCAGTCGCGACCGGCGATGCGGGGGAATGTTCGGCTGCCGGACAAATCAAGAAGCTGCTGGCGTAAATTATGACGATTTAGCGTGAGCGATTCGTATTGGTTGCCGAAGCTCATCAAGCACTCGTAACACGCTGCCAAACAGGTTGGCCGCTGGTCGGTGCCGGCGGCATCAAAATGGCATCGTTCAAGTGCCTCGACTGCCAACCGCGCGACCGCGTCTGCTTCGTCCACGAGCCGCCGCAAGGCACCGACGCCGCCTTCGCCTGATTCATAGAACAAGATGGCGCGTTGCTCACCCTCGCCGACACGTTCGGCACCAAGTTCGGATTCTTCCAACTGGAACAACTGCTCCATGCCGCGCTGAAGGGCGTATTGAAGCGTGGCTTCGATGCCGGAATCGGCGCGAAGCTCCGGGCGGAGCAGACGCACCAAAAGGAGATTCTGCGTGGACTGGACGGCCAGTTGCAATCGCTCCAGTCGGCGCGGGCGTGGGGTCGGGCCGGTGGTGGGTGGCACGGCGTTGAGCACTTCACCGCTTTCCATGTCCACCAGAAAACCCGGCGCGTCTGCGGTGCGCCATCCGCGATTCACCCGGAGCAAGGTTGAAGCCGGGCCGTAGGTGAGGCGCAACACGGCGGTTTGTCCGACCATGACATCAGCCTCCCGAATCCGTCGTGCGCCGCCAGCTTCACCGGCGAATTGGTAGGCAACCCGCAAATCAAATCCGCGCCGCCTTCGGTCTTCCTCGTCACACGTTATGCGTTCGCGGCGGCGACAACGCACGTTGGGTTGCTCCAACAATTCGAGCAATTCGCTATTCGTGGGATCGAAGCGAGTGTCGCAGTCGGGGCAGCGGTCAAGCGTGGTTTCGCAGAAACTTCCGCACACGCTGCAAAAGCGTTTCTGGCTGCGCCGTTCTTCCAAGCCGCCGGGCGGTGATTGGAAGCTGACAATTTCCCATTTCGCGCCCTCGTGATAAACGACATTGTTCGGGCCGAACTCACGCAAGGCCAGAAAACGCGGGCGGGAAATAAACTCGCCGGCGTCGCGTGGAATCCAGGCACGCACGGGCAAGGCTGGAAAATTATAGCCGGGCAGGAATCCTTCGCTGGCGAGATAGCGGTAGGGATAAAAATCGCTTTCCTCACGGTTGGTGGATATTTGCCGGAGCAAATTGAGCTGGCGCAACGCTTCCTCCTCCCGCCGCCGCGCCTCTTCCTGATCGTCGCGCTGGCGGGCGCGACGAAGCGCAATTTGCGCCTCGGTAAGCTGGCGAATGGCGGCGCGAAACAGTTCACGCCAGCGGTTGAAGGCGCGGTTGAAATTCACGGGGGCTTCGGCGATGACGGCCTGCAACCATGCCTCGCTGAACCAGCCCGCATTGGCGAGCGCCGCGAGATCAAATTGCAGGATGCGCCGGGCGCGTTCGCGCACTTCGTTTTGCGCCGCTTCGGAAAGTTGAATTGCCGCTTCCGCCTCCGCCTTCATTGGCAACAGTTGCTCGTCGTCGGTATTGATGACCTGCTCAATGCTGTCGCCCAGCGGCAGTCGCACTTGGGCAAGCCAGACCGCGTGAAGATGCGCCCGCACCAGCGCTTCGTTGGCGATGTCGAGGCGCGGCGGACGCACACTGCCGGCCACCATGTCGGCGCGGCGCTGGAAAAAATACTGGTCATGACTGTTGACCGAGCCGCAGTAGGTGAACACCAATCCCGGCTGTCCCTGGCGTCCGGCGCGGCCACTGCGCTGCGCGTAATTGGCGGGCGTGGGCGGCACGTTGCGCATGTGGACGAGGTCAAGGTCGGCGATGTCCACGCCAAGTTCCATCGTGGGCGAACAAACCAGATATGGCAGGCGGCGAAGGCCGTCACGTTCCTTCGTGGTGTCGCTGTTTTCCCAACGGAAGCGGCGCTCGCGGCGCTCACGCTCGCCCGGTTTGACCACTTGGGCTGTGTGCTCACGGGCTTCAAGCGCGGCGAGTGCATTGGCGGAGTCGCGATAGAAGCGCTGGAAAAATACGTTCACCGGCGGCGGGGTTTCGACGTAGCCATCCGCGCCGGTGCGCCGGGCATAAAGCGGATCAAGCGGCGGCGCACTGCCATCGCCCAAGCGCCAGAGCAGGCAACCGGCATCGAGTTGAAAAAACTGGTGGTCATCCACCGGGTCCAGCCGCCGGAGAAATCCCTGACCGACCAAGAGCGCGATAAGGCTGTCGAGGAACGTGTCGTAGCCTGCCGAGTCAAGGCCAAGCTCGCGGGCCAAAAAACGGCCGAGTTTGCTTCTTTCGCCGAGGCTGAAGCCTTCGGCGAGACGTTGGGACGCACCTTCGCGCACGAACCGATTGGCCGTGCGTAACTCCGCGCCGGTTTCGTCCAGCCCCCAAAACTCGTTAAGGTGTTGTTCCGAACGGCGGCGGATTTGTTGCTGGTTGGTTTCCTGCAAACAGCGGGCGGCGATGGCGAGCTTGCGGCGAAACTGGTCCAGAAACGCCCGCATCAGACGTTCACGGTCGGGCGCGGCAAGGGCGGCGATGGCCGGATGGAATTGCCAGCGGGCGTTGTCGGCGCACAACGTCTCCAGCCCGCGATAGCCGACGCGGAGCAGGCCGACATTTTCCAGGTTGGGCTGCACGACTCGCCAACCGCGCCGCAAATCTTCGTAAATGCGATACTCGGTCAGTTCAACGAACACCCGCATTACGTCATCGGCGGCGGGTGAAACGGGGTCGAGTTCCGGGTTTTTGGCGACGCTTTGCACAGTCAGGCCGCTGGCGGCGACGACCGCCTCGGCGACGCGGTCAAAGGTCAGTTCGTTGTCGCGTTGCAAGGCGGCGTGCAAGGCGCAACGGAGCAGCGAGACGTGGATGAAATCGTTGAAATGACCGGATTGGAGCGATGCGTCCTGCCGATTGTCCGTGAATGTGAGCAGCTTGTCCCGCGAGCCTTCCATGCCGGCGGAGCGGCGGAGCAATGAAGTCGCGAGCACGGTGGTCGCGCTCGTGCGGGCTTCACTGGAAAGCGACGCCAGTTTTGCAAACTCCAGTTCGCGGCGGGAATAAAACTCGCCGCAATTCAGGCAGAGCGAAAACGGCGTGGGTTGCCACCACATCTTGATTGCCCCGGCTCGGGGCATGGTGAAAAAGTCGCCGTTGGGACTGACCCACACGGCCTGCGGCACCCGGTCGCGCCAAGACGGTTTGAGCCGCCCGTTCCGGTCGCGCCATTCGTCCGGGATTCGGTCCTCACTCCAATCGTTTTCCAGCGGCGCGAGCATGAGATAACCGGCCTGCGAGCCTTCTTCAATGGCGTCCATGCCGACGGGATGGGCGCGATACGACGAGCCATCGCGGGAACGGACGACGTGATAATAATCCTGCCCGCACTGGCGGCAGAATCGGATGGGCACGAACAAGCGGCCCGGCCCGGCGAACGCCTGCCCCTCAAGTGAGAATTGCCGCGTGGCCGCCGGTTCAAGGGTGGCATACACGGCGCGGCCCTGGCCGATGAACTGGTGCAACTTGAAAGCGAACGCCATTCCGCCGTCGTCGCGCCGCAACTGTCCGCCCTGCGTCAGCAGTTCACGCAATCGTTCGCGGCTGACTTCCGGGGTCGCGCCCGTCGCTTCGGTCAAATGGGCGGCGGCATCCGTGAGCGTGCGGGGCAAGCGACGGCGCAAGCGGCCGTCTGCTTCCGGTTCGACGCCGAACTCACCTTCCGACCAGCGGGCCAACGGGTGACGGCGAAATTCCGGCAGCGCTGCGGGCATCGGCGCGGCCAGTGAAGCCGTCAATTCCTGGCGTGAGGGTGCGCCGCCCAAAGTGAATGGTTCAAGCGTTTCCTCAATGACCTGATTCTCCGTGATGGCTCGCCCGAACACTTGTGAGGCGAAGGCCGCGACGGTTTCACGGCGTTGCAATGGTGTTGCCTCCCGGCTGGCTACCATCGTGGCGCTCGTGCCGACGCATATTACATTGGGTGCGGCGGAGCGTTCCTTTAGGCGGCGGATGAGCATGGCGACATCCGCGCCCTGACGACCGCGATAGGTGTGCAATTCGTCGAAGACAAAAAAGCGCAAGCCGTCCGGCCCGGCGGTGGGGAGCAAGCTCTGATCGTCTGGACGCACAAGCAGCAATTCCGCCATGACGTAGTTTGTGAGCAGGATTTGCGGCGGGTGGGTCTGCACCTCGCGCCGGGCGTCGCCCTTCACGTCGCCTGTATATTTGGCGAAACTGATGGGAAAACGACGGCCCGTGCGCTGTTCGTAGCCGCGCTTCAATTTCTTCAACGCCTCAAGCTGCGAGTTCACCAGCGCGTTCATGGGATACACGACGAGCGCGGCGACGCGGTCGGGTGCGGTGGGGTTGCGCAGGAACGCATCAATGATGGGCAGGAAATAGGTGAGGCTCTTGCCTGAACCCGTGCCGCTGGTGACGACGTAACTTTCGCGGCGACCGGCGCGATCCATCGCCTCGACCTGATGCTGGTAGAGAAAGAACGGCTCGCCGCGTTCGTTGCGGAAAATCTGCGCCGTTTCCGGCAGGATGACACCACGATCCGCCAGTTCGTCCACGGACGCGGCACGGGCGTAGGACGGGCTGACTTGAAGCAACGCCTCCGGCCAGAGCCGCGCCTCGTCCAACAATTCATGGTCAATGAACTCGCGGGCGCGGTCGTCGGACACGGTGAAAAACGAGCGGACGAAATCGCGGTAGTCCTCAACGACACTGGTATGAAGGGTGAAAATGCTCATGATGATTTATGATTCGCGTGGTGGCAGTTTATCCCACGCATCCAGCACCAGCCGCTGCGTGCGGTATTCGCCGAATTTGGCGGTCTCTTTTTGCTTGAGCACGCGGAAGGTTTCGCCGGGGAAGTCCGGGCCGTGAACGTCCGCCGGGTCGAGGATGTAGCGCAACTCGTCCCGCGTCAGGCCGTAGGCGCGGGCATACCAGGCGTCCAGTTCCGCCCGCAGCAACGCCCGCCGCGCCTCGTCCCAGCGATACGGCGCGCGGGGGACAGTCGCGGCGAGGGGCGACGCGGCGGCGCGGAGCGCGTCCGCCAGCGGCTGCATGTCGTCCGCCGTATAGACCAACTCCAACACCCGCGACGCCACATACGCCACGTCCGCCGGTTGGTAGAAACTCGGCGGCAGGACGGGAAGCTGCTCCAGCAGGAAGAAATTCATGTGATTGCCGCCGACTTTCTGCCGTGCGCAGAAATCGAAGACTAAGGAGTTCATGTTGCCGAGGATGCAAAGCTGAAGCGTAGGCGCGTTTACGGTAAGGAGCATCAATGGTGCGTTATTTCCGACGCCAATCCTTGGGAGAAAGCTAAAAATAGAAGTTCGTGCTGTAATCGCACTTGTCACGTCGCGAAAACCCAGCAACCATCGTGGCGCTGTCATTTCAAGCAACTGTGGGATGAACGCGAGAACATCCTCGACAGATTGAAGCGGCGGCACGTCATCAATCTTCATGGGAAAAGTTCCGTTGATATTGAGGAATTGCGAAACCGTCCGTTCGTCTGCGGCATACCAAGCAGTGCTCTCACGGGCGGAGCACTTAATTTCCATGACTGGCTCTGCCGGGAGGTAGCTCGCGTCCAGCGGTGAGAAGGATGCAGGATTCTCGCCGCATAGCCCAAGGCGCGTCGGAGCAATCCCCTGAGCGAATGGAAAGCTCTGGACGAATGTGCGCCATGCTGGAAACAAGCCGGCTGCCAAGCGTTCCTTCGATGCCAAAAGCCAGCGACCAAATAGCAGGTGCGCCAAACCGAGCGTGATTAACTCTGTGTTGTTTTCACGGATTGCCTGAAACAACCCTGTGGGAAGCACTGCAATGCGAAGATAGACTTCACGAGCCTCGACCCAGTAGCGTGGGCGAACGCGAAAAGTAGGGTCGGCTTTTTGTTCGTCGGTTGTCTGCGGAAGATTACCCAAATTGAGATTTGCTTGCGTTGCGCCCTCGTAAGTTCCAAAGCGATGGTCGAACTGCCACATCATCTTTGCCTCGTAGAGCGGTAACAATCCTTCGGCGGGGGCGTCTCTAAAAAGGCCACTGTCGTTCGACATGTGGAACATTGTCATAAACCGAATGCCCCACGGATTTTCGGCTGGCTGGCCTTCGCGCAACAAAACCGGCACACGCTGATAAATTCTCCGCGTTAGTTCCGCATCGGGCTTGGTGCGGAAGACCGGGCAAGTGCGCGTGTTCGGGTTGAGCAGCGCGAACTCGTCCGGGGCGAGACTGAACTGCCGACGCGCGTCGCGGAGTTGCCCGAAATTGCGGATGAAGAAGGCCAGGGCTGTTTCACGCACAGGCAAATCCTTTCCATTCACCATCAGCGTGCAGAACTTGGTGGAATGGTGAATGGCCGGAAAAATAAATTCCTCGTTCTCAAAGCCAGTTAGCCGCGCCAACTGCCCCTTATTAACGAGGTCGCTAAAGAATCGCTTCGTGGTGTCGTCAGTGGCGACACCCGTTGGCACAATGACTCCTGCGTGCCCTTTCGGAGCAAGCAAGTTGCGAATCGTTTCGGCAAAGACAGCGTAAGTGTTGATGTCGCCCGTGGCGGTGAGCGGGAAGCGTTCGCCTTGGCGTAGAAATTTACTGACGCAATCGGCAGCGTGGACGGCAGCGATAAACTCGGCGTGCAAGGCGGGGTTTTTCTGGATGAGTTCTGTGATGAGCCGTGTGCGGGCGGCTTTGTTCGCGGCAGTAGCAATGCGCGGGTCGCGAGCGGCGAAAAATTCCTGCTCCTGTAACTTGATGCGTTCCCACGGCGGATTACTGAGCATCACGTCGAAGCCGCCTTGGGCAAAGACTTCGGGAAATTCCAGCGGCCAATGGAAGAACGGTTGGCGGAGCGCGAGCATCGTGGCATTGCCGTGAAGCCGCGCGTCAATCGGCCTGCCGCCGAGATGGTCAGCAAGCGCGGCGGAAGTTATGGCAACGGAATCGGCAGTCAGCGTTTGGAAGAAGGCCGCCGTCCAGAGGTCGCACGCCTGTTTCTGCCGCTGCCAAGCCGGGTCTCGGTGACTGGCTTCGAACAATTCCTTTTTGCGGCGGATGAGTTCCGGCGAGTCGTCCGGGATGGCGTCCACGTCGCGGCTGTGGCGGGTGAGCGCCTCGGCTTCGCCGGAATCGCGGAGGGCAAATAAATCCTGTGCGCCGCTGCGTTCTTCGCGGTTTTTCTTGGCGGCGGCGCGGGCGGTGGGTTTGTCATCGCCTTCGCACGGGTCGAATGCCTTGTCCGGGATGCACTGCTTGAGCACGCCGAGATCGAACACGCCGACGAGCGAGTCGCCGCAGCGGATGCGGTGGTCGAGAAACGTGAGCGGTTTGCCGGCGGTGTGGCTCTCCAGCCAGAGCGCGACCCGGCAGAGGTCGACGGCAAGCGGGTTGCGGTCCACGCCGTAAATGCAATGGCTGATGACATCGCGGATGGATTCGCGAATGCGTTCCGGGGCGGGTTCGTCCTCGCCGGTGCGGAGTTTGGCGAGTTCCTTGCCGACGCGCCGGGCGGCGGCGAGCAGCATGTGTCCCGACCCGCACGCGATGTCTATGATCTTAAGCGAGAGCAGCGCGGCCTACTGATGCTTCGTGCCGCCATCGCGTTTGTCCGCAACCGCAGCGGCGGCAAGGCGCTGGCGCACCACGGGCATGAGCGCGCTTTCGATGAGTTCGTTCACCAGTTCCGGCGGCGTGTAGAACGAGCCGGTGGTTTTGCGTTCCGAACCAAAAATCAGATCGAAGTGCAACAGCCCGGCGGCATCGGTGGCAACGTCGGGATGAAATTCGAGCAGGCTTTCATAGACCGAGCCGAGTTCCTCGACATCGAGCGCGGAGTAATTGACGCGGCGCGCTGGTGCGCCCGCCCGTTCCTGATAGTAAGCGAGATACCAGAAGGCGTGTAGGAGGTCGCGGTTGCTCAACGCGCAATCGTCGAGCGTTTGCGTGGCGAACAGTTCGCCATTGAGCGGCGCGAGATCGAGAATTTTTGCGAGCTTGTCGTCCTGAAACAGGTGGAACAGCGTGCGCAGACTCAACCATAGGTCGGCGTGATCCGTCCACGCGGCCTGCACGTCGAGCATCCGGCGCAACCGCGCAATGCCGTAGTGGTCGCGATAGATGGGATTGGGGCTGATGAGGCCACGGTCTTCGGAGACGAGCAGAAACAGGAAACGGTAAACGATGCGAAACAGTTGGCGGTAAAATTGCGCGGGCGTGAGGTGTTTGGAATTGAGATTCTGGCGGAGTTCGTCGTTGTCCTTGTGCGTGAGAAAACCGTTGCCCAAAAGTTTGAGACATTCCTCGACGCCATCGCGCAGATGTTCGCGCACCCGCCCGCCCTGTTCGATGGTCTGCGCGTAGTATCTTTCCAGCAGACATTCACTGGCGTCGGCCAGGCCGCGTGGCAGGCGGCTGCGATGGAAGAGCCGGTAGAGCGCGGCGAAGTCGTGAAAGCGTTGTTCCTCGAAAATCGCCTGAAGATCAAACTCGATGTAAGCCTGCCGGCGAACGAGCGTGGAATCGCGGAGCAAGCGGAGCGTGAGGCCGTTGGTGACAATGCCCCAGACGTGCTCGGTGCGGTTGAGATATTCCTGAACGAGCGAGTGCGGCGCGAGACGCGGGCGACCGCTGGGCGGCACGCGGCCAAGTTCCTGCCCCGCGCCAACGACGTGAATGGGCGGTGTGTCTTCAGCTTCACCGGCGCGGTGGGAAACGGCGAACGTCTGGCCGTCCACTTCAAAGGCGCGGGAATTGTAGCGTGCCTGATAACCGAGCAACGCGAGAAATGGCAGCGCCCATTGGTCGCGTGTGACGGTGGTGGCAAGGTCGTTTTCGGGCAGGCGCGTGAGACGACTTTTGAACACGCCCCACAAGCCGCGGGAATCTGCGAACACGGCGGCAATCTCGTCGGTGAGATTGCGCTTGGGTTCAAGACCGAAGTCGGCGGGCTTCTGGCCGGGCACGTCGGCGGCGATCACCTGGTCAAGCAACTCCGGGCCGAGCAGGCCGCCCTCAATTCGGATGGAAGGAAAGGAGGCCATTTAGGATTTCTGGATTTTCTTCCTGATCTGCGAAATCTTGGTTTCATCCCCTCTTAACCAATATTTAAATATGGGTTTGATCGGGGTCGAATCATTTGCGGTCTGCCACGCAAATGGAGCTAGATGCTTGCTTAGAAAAAGGAAGGAGAAAAAAGTTTGCGCGAATTGTGCCCCGATGCAACCGTGTAAGCCTTCAGACGGCCCGATAAAAGCCTGAAATGCTTTTGACTCGGAAATTGTTTTAGCAAATTTTTCATGTCCCGTATGGCAGCATAAAGATAAAAAAATCTTCGGCTCCCCTCGGGGAACCAATATTTCCATCAATTTCTTCGCGTCTAATTTTAAACCTTCTCCAAACAGCAACCCATCCTGCTCGCCATGACCAATCACAACAAAATGGCTCGTGCCTTCAGCATATTGTTCCCAAATATACTTTAATTCATCGGGTGTTCGAATCGCTTCAAAAATAAGTTGATCACCAGGGATCATTATCCTTAAAAAAGAAGTTACGCAGTTAGCCAACGGCCTTAACAATGAACGTTCAGTCTTATAGTCCCCAATCATTATTACCAAAAACTGTATTGTTCGATAAACGGTATTTGCTGACACCCATTTCGTTCCTCCTCCAGGAAGAGAGACGTTAACTTGGCCGCCTTTTTTTGATAGCTCCAGAACCTTGGTGCGATAGAAAGCACTCGGATGGTCAAACGAAAGACCAAGAATTGGAAGTGGTATGTATACTTCTGTGCCGACTGTAAGATTTTTTGCCATATTTTATTCTCTTTTGCCGACGTTGGGTTGAAGCACGAGCAGGCCGAGCAAGTCGGGTGGCAACTGTGGTTTGACGGTGAGGCCGCGAACTTTCATGGACACGGCCTGACGTATGCGGCGATGGGCTTCAGTCAGCGCCTCGGCGCGACCGGCGATGTTCGCCTTGATGGCGTCGTCGAGCTTATTCCACCCGTCGAGCGCGGCGGAAACCAGTTCGCTTTTCTCCGCGTCGCCGATGTTGGCGTCGGCCTGGGCTTTTTCGAGGAGCGTGAGAACTTCGTCACCGGCCAGCCAAACGGGTTTGTCCGCCGTGCCGGTGTGGCCGATAACCAGCACTTCCTCGGCGAGCATCGGTGTGCGGTCGGGCTGCTCGATGAGGAAACGCAACCTCAGCAAATATAGATGGGTCAGCCGGGAAACGGCGCGGGTGCGCATGGCACCGCAACGCGAAGCGCGGGCGGCTGCACCTTTTGTGAGCGCTTCCTCCATGAGGAATTGCGCGAGCGTGGCGACGAACCGGTGATTGCGCCCCAAGTATTCCGCGCCTTCCGGCGTGGGCGAAATGAAACTGACGAACCAATGGCCGGTCTTGGTGATTGGCAGCGCGGCGGCGATGGCGGTGGGCAAACTGGCGCGGGCCTCGGGGCTGACGATGATGCGGAAAATGTTCGGGCGGCGGTCGGGCGCGATTTGCACGCCAAGCCGCTGGGCCGCGCTCAAGACAAACAGGCGGACGGCATCGGGGTCGCCCAGGACGGCGTCGGTGGCTTCAAGTTCCTGACGCACTTCGTCGGGCTTCAAGGCGCGCTGGGCAAAGCGGGTGCGGTTTTCACGCTCCCGCGCCACGTCGAGATCCCAACTCCGGTGCAAGGCGGCGACTTCGGGAATTTCCAAGCCGAGTTCCATCTGCGGGATAGCTTCCTCCACCGTGCGACCACGGAAAAACAAAGCCTTGAGGACGGCCTGTGTCACCGTCTCGCTTTCTTCGGGGACGGGGACATGCGTGCCGAGCGCCTGATGAATTTCGCGCGCCTTGTTGAGCAACACGCGAATCACAACGCCATCCACGGGATTGTCCGGGCTGAAATAGCGGATGGTTTTTACCTCCATAATCCGCTTACCGTCTGGAGCGATCCTGCCCGTCTGTCCGTAGCGGTCCACCCGGCCTTCGCGCTGCTCCAGGCGGTTGGGATTCCACGGCAGGTCGTAATGCAGCGCGGCGTTGAAAGCGTTTTGCAGATTGACGCCTTCGCTCAAGCAATCGGTGGCGACAAGCACGCGACGTTTTTCCTGCGTGAGTTCGGCAACCTTGGCGCGTCGCTCGTCGTCGCTCAACATGCCAGTGATGGACGCGACGCGGACATCGGCAAACTCGCGGCTCAAGGCGCGTTGCAATCCCTCGGCGACGTAATCGGCGGTGGCGATGTAGCGGCACCAGACGATGGGATAAAAGCCTTCGCGGAGCAGGCCGGTGACCAGCTTGGCGCAACCGACAAGCTTGGTGTCGTCCGGCGTGAGGGCGATGGAAGCGGCGAGGCGCGAAAGTTCGCGGAGTTTGCGGCGGTCGGTTTCCGGCAAGGTCTGCTCCGCCGATTCAACGGGCGGGGTGGGCTGGCTGTCATCGGTCTGTTCGTTGGAAGATTCAAAAATGTTCTGGCTGAAATCGGGTTCGTCTTCCGATTGCAGCAATGCGCCGTCGCGGTGCTCCAGCGCGGCGATGGCTGCTGCCGGGCTGGACATGACGCAGCGCAACAGTGCGAGCGCGGCCCAATAACGCACGCGTTGCTGGCGTTTGTCCAGTGACTGGCCGGTGCGCACAAGTTCGGTGCAAAATTCGTAGGTGTCTTGAAACAACTTTCCGTATTTGTCGGACAGGCGGTAATGCTCGTCGGATGGGACGCGCTTGGGGAAACAACTTTCGGCTTCCCAATCCTTTTCGATGTCCTTGCGCGTGCGCTGGACGAAATGCCGGGCGAGTTCGATGCGTTGCGTTTCGGTGAGCGCAGTGATTTCGTAATTGGCAAATTCGGGCCGGAGCAACGCGAGCAAGGAGCGGAACGCTTCGGGAACGCCGCTGTGCGGTGTGGCCGTGAGAAAAACCATGTGGCGAGTGGGCGAGGCCGCGAGGTCTTTCAAGAGTTCGTGGCGCTGGTGCTGATTGCTGTTTATGCCGGCGGCTGACGCTGCGCCGTGCGCCTCGTCCACAATCAAGAAGTCCGGACAGTGCTGGATGAAATTGTCGCGTTTCCGGTCACCCTTCACGAAATCAATGCTGACGACCTGGAACGGGTAGTAGCTAAAGATGCTGCCCGCGCCGGCGGGGATGCGCCGCTCAAGCTGGCTGACCGTGCCGGAACGGATGATCACGGCGTCGAGGTTGAATTTCTCGTTGAGTTCCTTTTGCCATTGCTCGCACAAATAGGGCGGACACAGGACGCAGAGGCTTTTGATTTCTCCGCGATCCAACATTTCGCGCACGATGAGTAGCCCCTCGATGGTCTTGCCGACGCCAACGTCATCGGCGATGAGCATTCGGACGGTGTCGAGGCGCAAGGCCATGAGCAGCGGCACAAACTGGTAGGTGCGCGGGCGGATGGACACGCGGCCCAGCGAGCGGAGCGGTGTCGCGCCTTCGCGCAACGTGAGTCGCGCCGCCTGCCAGAGCAGGTGCGCGCCTGCGACGTTGGACAGGTCAGCGGATGTTGGCGGTGGGAATTTCGCCGAATTAACGCGCTCTTCGGGGAACGAGTAGCCAACCAAATCGGTCAGTCCCTTGTGGATTGCAACGACTTCATCGGTCGCGCCGGTCAACGGCCGCAGCAACAAAAGATTTTCCTGGTCGCTCGGCAGGAGCACCCATTCGCGTTCGCGGCATTTGACGATGGAACCCGGAGTCATGGTGTGGCGGTAAAACCGCGTTCAGATTTTTCAGGCGCAGAATGCAGGAAAAAAAATCAATCTGCACGGAGAAATTTTACGCGGCAAAGGCGATGGCCGAATTTCGCTGAGGCGTGGCGGCGAAAACGACTTCGTGCGCGAACAGCGAACACCATTCGTGGGCGGCGTGGTCTTTTGTCGTGACGACGACGAGTTGGTGTCGGACAGTCATCAATCCGGGGTTGGTTCTGTTACGGCTGGCGTGTCTGACTGGTTTTCTTTCGTGGTTTCTGTTCCGTGACATTTTCGACGGACACTTCTCCATCCACGGCATTCCAGTCGTCCACTTCATCCGCACCGATTTCGTCGGCTTTGCATCTCGCCTCT
>OCZT010001421.1_pt1 | contig 24797 bp, 21 predicted proteins | sample 1539031 | NCBI WGS metagenome assembly OCZT01 (sample SAMEA3539308, study PRJEB22396) | soil metagenome | biome: tundra; feature: field; material: soil | place: USA | collected 2010-05 | depth 0.15 m | reverse complement strand
GAAGAAGTCTACGTGCGCTGTAAGACCGCGGCCGACGTCGCGCGTGCCATCAGGACGATGGTGATTCGCGGCGCGCCGGCGATCGGGGTCGCCGCCGCGTACGGCATCGCGCTCGGCATGCGCGGCAGCAAAGCCACCGGCACCCAGAAGTTCGCCGCCGAGTTCTACAAGACGTGCGAGACGATGGCGGCCACGCGTCCGACCGCGGTGAACCTGTTCTGGGCGATCGAGCGGATGAAGCGGACGTTCGCGGCGGCCGCCGAAACGGGCGCCTCGGTCGAGCAGATCCAGGATCGTCTCGACCTGGAAGCGCAGGCGATCCACGACGAGGATGTCGCGAGCTGCCGCGCGATGGGCGCCTTCGGCGCGGCCATCGTGCCCGATGAGGCGCGCATTCTCACGCACTGCAACGCCGGCGCGCTCGCGACGGCCGGGTATGGCACGGCGCTCGGCGTCATTCGCGGCGCGGTGGAGGCCGGCAAGCGCGTCACGGTGCTCGCCGACGAGACGCGGCCGTTCCTGCAGGGCGCGCGCCTCACGGCGTGGGAGCTCGTGCGCGACGGGATTCAGACGACCGTGATCACCGACAACATGGCCGGCGCCATCATGCGCATGGGGCAGATCGATCTCGTCGTCGTCGGCGCCGATCGCATCGCGGCCAACGGCGACACCGCCAACAAGATCGGCACGTATACCGTCGCCGTGCTCGCGCGCGAACACAAGATTCCGTTCTACGTCGCGGCGCCGCTGTCGACGATCGATCTGGACACGCCGGACGGCGATCACATCCCGATCGAAGAGCGGAATCCGCGCGAGGTGACGCATCTGCGGGGCAGCCGGCTTACGCCGGTGGGCGCCCTCATCCGCAACCCGGCGTTCGACGTGACACCGCACCACCTCATCGCCGGCATCATCACCGAGCGCGGTATTTTTCGCGCGCCGTATGTCGAATCGCTGCGGCGCGCCTTCGCTTCGCCGCAGCCATGCTGATTCTCGGCATCGAAACCTCCTGCGACGAAACCTCGGCGGCCGTCGTCGAGGAAACCGGCGACGCGGCGCGCCCCTGGGCCGTCCGCTCGAACGTCGTCGCGTCGCAAGTGCCCATCCATCGCGAATGGGGAGGCGTGGTGCCCGAACTCGCGTCGCGCCAGCACATCCGCGATATTTGCGGCGTCGTCGAGCGCGCTCTCGAGGAGGCCGGCACCACCTGGTCCGATCTGGGCGCCGTCGCCGTCACGCAAGGCCCTGGGCTCGTCGGATCGCTCCTAGTCGGCGTCTCGTTTGCGAAGGCCGCCGCCGCGGCCGCGAACCTGCCGCTCGTGGCCGTGCATCATCTTGCCGGCCACATCGAATCGCTCGTCCTGCAGAACGGCGAGCTGCCGCTGCCGTCGGTCGTGCTGGTCGTGTCCGGCGGGCACACGAGCTTGTATCTCATCGAACGGCCCGGCCGGTATCAGTTGCTGAGCCGCACGCGCGACGATGCGGCGGGCGAGGCGTACGACAAAGTCGCGAAGCTTCTCGGCCTCGGCTATCCCGGCGGGCCGATTGTCGACAGGCTCGCGAGAGGCGGCAACGATCGCGCGGTCGCGCTGCCGACGACGCGGCTGACGCACGCGGACCGGAACGCGCCGGAGTTGAAGGGCGATCTCGATTTCAGCTTCAGCGGCCTGAAGACCGCCGTCCTGCGTTACGTGAACGGCAAGAAGGGGACCGGGACCCTTTCCGACGGTGAGGTGGCCGACGTGTGCGCCAGCTTTCAGCGCGTGGTCGTCACCGCGCTGCTCGACCGCCTGTTCGACGCGGCGCGGCGGTACCAGGCGAAGAGCATCGGGATCGCCGGCGGCGTGTCGGCGAACAGCCGGCTGCGGGCCGATCTCGACGCGCGCGGCGGACGTCGCGAGCTGCCGATCTTTCTGCCGAGCCTGGCGCTCGCGACCGACAACGCGGCGATGATCGCCGCCGCCGGCCTGCGCAAGTTTCGGGAGGGTGTCCTCGCGCCGTCCGATCTCAATGCCGATGCGGCGCTCGCGCTATGACCGTCGATATCGCCGCCATCGTTGGCAGGAGCGTGATGGGCGAGTGAGAGAATATCCCACCCAGCCGGTCGTCGGCGTCGGGGCGGTCGTGATCGATCGCGACCGCGTGCTGCTCGTGCGGCGCGCGCACGAGCCGCTCATCGGCGAATGGAGTCTGCCGGGCGGCGCGGTCGAAGTCGGCGAGACGCTGGAGAGTGCGATCGCGCGCGAAATCCTTGAAGAAACCGGCCTGGAGATCGAGGTCGGCCCGATCGTCGACGTGCTCGATCGGCTGCGCTACGATGCCGACGGACGAGTCAAGTATCATTTCGTGCTGATCGATTTTCTCTGCCGGGTGTCGAGTGGCGTGCTGGCCGCTGCCTCGGACGCCGACGCCGCGGCGTGGGCGACCCTCGACGAGATCGCGGCGTTGGGCGTCGCCGACGCGACGGTGAGCGTCATCCGGAAAGGCTTCGACCGGCAGGCCGGCGCGTGGACGCCGCGCGAAGTACACTGGCAGGCCGAATAAGAGATCGTTGTGACCATGACCTTGAATCGAAACGACGCCTGGCAGCTGCTGACCGAGTACACGAAGAGCGACAGCCTGCTGAAACACGCGATGGGGGTCGAAGCGGCGGTGCGCGGCTACGCGCGCACCTTCGGCGAGGATGAAGAGGCATGGAGCGTGGTCGCGCTGCTGCACGATTTCGACTACGAGCGCTGGCCGAGCCTCGACGATCATCCCTATCGCGGAAGCGAGATTCTGCGGGAGAAGGGCTATCCTGAGTGGGTGATGCGCGCGATTCTCTCGCACGCCGACCATACCGGCGTCCCGAGGGAGAGCCGGCTCGAGAAGACGCTCTTCGCGTGCGATGAGCTGGCGGGCTTCGTCACGGCGGCGTCGCTCGTGAGGCCCAGCAAGAGCATCCTCGACCTCGAGGCGAAGTCGGTGGTGAAGCGGATGAAAGACAAGGCCTTTGCGCGCGCCGTGAAGCGCGAGGATCTGCGCGCGGGCGCCGAGCTGCTGGGACTGCCGCTCGAGGAGCATATCGCCAACGTCATCGCGTTCATGCGCGAGCGCGCCGATGCACTCGGTCTTCGGGGAACGCTCTAATCCACGATTCCGTATATCTCAGTGCATGCCTGATCCTGCGAACACCGCCGCCGTCGTCACGCTCGAGGCGGTGACGGTCGCCTACGGGCGCAACCTGGCGCTGCGCGACGTCACCGCGTCGTTTGCCGGCGGCGCCGTCGGCCTGCTCGGTCCGAACGGCGCCGGCAAGAGCACGATGATTAAGGCGCTCCTCGGCTTCGTCGTGCCCACGCGCGGCCGGATGCACGTGCTCGGCCTCGACGTGACGACCTCGCCGCTCGAGATTCGGGCGCGCGTCGGCTACATGCCGGAAAGCGACTCGCACATTCCCGGCATGAATGCCGTGTCCTTTGTCGGCTACTGCGGCGAGTTGGCGGGGCTCCCGCGCGTCGACGCCATGCAGCGCGCGCACGAAGTCCTTTTTTACGTGGGGCTCGGCGAGGCGCGCTACCGCAACGTCGAAACGTACTCGACCGGCATGAAGCAGCGCATCAAGCTCGCGCAGGCGCTCGTCCACGACCCCGATGTGCTGTTTCTCGACGAGCCGACCAACGGCATGGATCCGAAGGGCCGCGACGAGATGCTCGAGCTCGTGCGCGATCTGTCGCGGAATAAAGGCGTCAACCTGATCCTGTCGTCGCACTTACTGCCCGACGTCGAATACACCTGCGATCAGGTGGTGGTGATGGACAAGGGGCGCATTGCGGCGCAGGGGCCGATCGCCTCGCTGAAGCAGCCGCGCGGACGCGTCTACGAGCTGCGCGTGAAGACGACGGTCAGCGAGCTGGAGTCGTTTCTCGAGCGGCTGCGCGCCGCCGGGCTGACCTGTCAGGCGACCGACGAGGACGTGATGCGGGTGTTCGTGCCTGGGGAAGGCGGGGCGCGCGATCTGTTCGCGCTGGCGGCGGCCGAGCGCGTGCAGGTGCGGCATCTGCGTCCGAGCGTGCCGACGCTCGAGGACGTCTTCGCGACGGCCGTGGGAGAAGAGTAGGTGCCGATTCATGATCAAGGCTATCGGCGCTATGGCGGCACGCGCACGCCGCGCGGGCAGGCGTGGATCGTCATCGCCAAGGCGGGCCTGCGCACGTTTCTCTCGAAGAAAGCCTTTCTGGGCTTGCTGCTGATTTCCTGGTTTCCCTTCTTCGTGCGCGCCGTCCAGGTCTACGCGGCGGCGAATTTTCCGCAGGCCCGCCAGCTGCTCGCCATCAAGCCGGAGACCTTCCGGCAGTTCCTCGACCAGCAGAACATCTGGGTCTTCTTCATCACCGTCTACGTCGGCGCCGGCCTCATCGCCAACGATCGCCGCGCGAACGCGCTGCAGCTCTATCTGTCGAAGCCGCTGACGCGGGCGGAGTACGTCTTCGGCAAACTCGTCATCCTGGCGACGTTTCTCCTACTGGTCACGTGGGTGCCGGCGATCGTGCTGCTCATCCTCCAGATCATGTTCGCCGGCAACCTCACCTTCTTCAAAGAGAATCTGTTTCTCTTCCCCGCGATTACGCTCTTCTCGTTCGTGCAGGCGCTGACCGTGTCGGCGGCGATGCTGGCGCTCTCGTCGCTGTCGAACAGCAGCCGGTATGTCGGGATTCTCTATACGGCGCTCATCTTCTTCACGACGGCCCTCTGGGGCGTGCTGGCGTTCGCGCTGGGTCTCCAGCACGCCGAGGCGGGCGCGGGCCGTCCGGGCGTGTCGTGGATCTCGCCGTCGGCCGACCTCGCGCAGATCGGCGACGCCATCTTCCGGCTGCCGCTGCGCCACGACTCGCCGTTGTTGCTGTCGCTGTTCATGATCGTGCTGCTCGTCGTGGTGTCCGGCGTGGTGCTCGAGCGCCGCGTCCGCGGCGTGGAGATCGTCGCATGACGACGACCGCCGCGGCGCCGGATATTGTCAGTGCCGAGCATCTCTCCAAGTGGTACGGGCAGATCATCGGCCTGAACGACGTCACCCTCACGGTGCCATCCGGCATCACGGGGCTGCTCGGCCCGAACGGCGCCGGCAAGTCGACGTTCATGAAGCTCGTCACCGGCCAGCTCAAGCCGAGCAAGGGCGGCATCACGGTGCTCGGCGAACCGATCTGGCGCAATCCGAAGCTGTATTTCCGCATCGGCTTCTGTCCCGAGCAGGACGCCTTCTACGATCGGATGACCGGGCTCGAATGGATCACCGCGCTGTCGCGGCTGAATGGCGTCACCGACGCCGAGGCCACCGCCATGGCGCGGCGCGCCCTCGACATGGTCGACCTCGCCGATGCGGCCGGCAAGAAGATCGGCGCCTACAGCAAGGGCATGCGTCAGCGCGTCAAGCTGGCGCAGGCGCTCGCGCACGATCCGGATCTCCTGATCCTCGACGAGCCGCTCGGGGGCATGGATCCGATCGCGCGGCGCAAGACGATTCGCCTGATCAAGGACTGGGGCCGCGCCGGCAAGAGCGTCATCGTCTCGAGCCACATCCTGCACGAGATCGAATCGATGACGTCGAACATCCTGCTGATCAATCAAGGCCGTATTCTCGCCGAAGGCAACGTCCATCAGATCCGCGACCTCATCGACGAACATCCGCACACGGTCTACATCAAGGCCGAGCAGCCGCGCGCGCTCGCGCGCCAGTTCCTCGCGTACGACGATGTGCTGAGCCTGAAGTTCGAGGACGACGCGGTGGTCGTCCAGACCGGACGCCCGGACGCGTTTTACGCGCGGCTGACCGACCTGGCCGCTTCCGGCGAGCTCGGCACGATCCACGAGGTGACGTCTCCCGACGACAACCTCCAGGCGGTCTTCCAGTATCTGGTGAAGGCATGAGCGACTCGCCGCGCACCCAACCCTCGTTCGCCGCCTCGGCGGCGCGGATCTTCGATCTGTCGCTCGGCCAGATGCTGTGGTCGCGCCGGTCGGTCTTCCTCGCGCTCCTCGCCGGCGGCCCGGTGCTGCTGGCGGTCGGGATTCGCAGCCTGGTGCTGATCTATCCGGACGCGCTGCCGCGCGTGAACGGCGCGCTCGTCGGCGGCGGCGCGTTGTTCGGCATGATGATGTGGCTGCTGTACATCCGCTTCGTCATTCCGGTGCTCGGCGTGTTCTACGGCACCGCGCTGATTGCCGACGAGGTCGACGACAAGACCATCACGTACTTGTTCACGCGTCCGATTCCCCGCGGCGCCGTGCTCGTCGGGAAATACCTCGCGTACCTGGGGTGCACGATCCTGCTCGTCCTGCCGTCGGTCGTGCTGGTCTTTTTCGCGATCGTGCCGGTGGGCGGCAGCATCGGCGAATCGTTCCCCGCGCTGCTCGAGGACCTCGGGATGCTCGCGATCGGCCTGGCCGCGTACGGCGCCGTGTTCGCGTGGGTCGGCGCGCGCCTCAAGCGGCCGCTCGTCATCGGCCTCGTGTTCGCGTTCGGCTGGGAGCCGGGCGTGCTCCTCTTCCCTGGCTACCTCAAGCGGCTGACCGTGGCCTATTATCTTCAGGCGCTCGTGCCTCACGCCATGCCGGACGATTCCACCGTCAGCGTCCTGATGCAGGTGTTCCACGAGGTGCCGCCCGTGGCCGAGAGCCTGGCCTGGCTGGCCGCGATCACGCTGGTGACCCTCTGGGCCGCCGGGCGCGCGGTCGAGCGGCGCGAATACGTGCTTGAACAATAGGCAAGCCCGCTTCGTATAAGAGTTTGAGGGACCTTTCCATGACGACCAGGACGCGGTATTTCGTCATTGCTTCGCTTCTCGTGCTCGGCGTGGGGATGGGCTCGGGCTTGGTGGCCTATTACTCGAGCTATCCGATGAGCGCGTTCATGCGGCGGGGCGGCCCCGATGAGTTCAAGTACGTGCCGGCTGACGTCTCGGTGCTCGCCTATGCCGACGTCCAGGACGTGATGCACTCGCAGCTGCGCCAGAAGCTCCACGACGCGATGCCGACGTCTGAGAACGGCCAGCGGGAGTTCCAGGACGAGACCGGCATCAACATCGAAACCGACATCGAGCACATCGTCGCGTTCGCGGAGCCTGGCTCGACCGGTGGGCCCGGCGGAATGGTGCTGGCGCGCGGAACCTTCGACGTCCCGCGCATCGAAGCGCTCATGTCGGAGCACGGCGCGCGGGTCGAGGATTACAAGGGCGTGCATGTGATTCGGGTCGGCGCGCACAACGCGATGGCCGATCTGCACGGCGGGATGGCGCCGTCCGACACGCGTCCCGATCGCGTCGGCGTCCCAGGCGCCAACGACTTCGCGGTGTCCTTCATCGAGCCGCGGCTGGTCGCCGTGGGCAACGCGGGCCTGGTGCGCGCCGCGATCGATCAGAAGAACAGCCCGAACGTGACGAGCAATGAAGAGATGATGAAGATCGTGCGGTCGCTCGAGGGCGGGAACGCGTGGGCGGTCGGCCGCTTCGATGCCATTCGGAAACAGGCCCATCTGCCCGCGAACATGGCGAGCCAGATTCCGCCGATCACCTGGTTCTCGATCAGCAGCCACGTCAACGGCGGCATCCGAGGCACCGTCCGCGCGGAAACGCGCGACAGCGAAGCGGCGAACAATCTGCGCGACGTCGTGGGCGGGTTCGTGGCGCTGGCCAAGCTGCAGGCGGGGTCGAATCCCGAGCTGCAGGGGATGATGCACTCGCTCGACGTCAGCGTCGCTGGCAACACGGTCGAGCTGACCTTCGCGATTCCAGCCGAGGCGTTCAACGCCCTCGGCGCCCTGGGGACGACGAGGAAGCCGGCGCAGAAGCCGGTCGGCCCGGTCGGCCACTAAAGCCCGCTCCGTGAGGGCGGACCGGCTCGTCCGCCCTTCCCACGTAAAAGTTTGTCTCCCTGCGCGCCGGACCGTTTTCGCGTAAACTCCCCACCACGCGGACCAGTATGACCATTCACTGAACCGGTCCATGACCAACCGCGTGTTTTTCTACGGCACCCTCATGAGCGGCTTCCGGCGCCCCGGCCGTGAACGCATTGACCCCAACCTTCGTGCGGAGGGTCGCGGCTGGATTCGCGGGGCGCTGTTCGATCTCGGCATCTACCCCGCGGCGATTCCCGCGCCGGACGGCCAGGTCTGGGGCGAGGTCCACGGCATGACGGACCCGGAGAGCGTGCTGCGCGCGCTCGACGAAATCGAAGGCTATCGGCCGAACGAACCCGACACGAGCCTATATTGGCGAGTCGAGACGCCGGTGACCTTCACCGATGGACGCGTCGAAAGTGCCTGGGTCTACTTCTACAACGCCCCGCTCGGCCGCGCGCAGCGCGTCGAGTCCGGCGACTATCTCGAGCATCTAAAAATCAAATGAAAAAGGTCATGTCGGGCGTCGCCTTCCTCGCACTCTTCTTCGGCTTCAGCGGCACGCTCGCGGCGCAGCAAAGCGACCTCGATCCACGCATCCTGAAGCTGGTGCAGTCGGTGTCGGAAGATCGGCTGACGGCGATCCTGAAGAAACTGGAGAGCTTCGGCACGCGCAGCACGTTGTCGTCGCAGGACAAACCGGACCGAGGCATTGGCGCCGCGCGGCAGTGGATCTTCGACGAGATGAAGAGCTACAGCCCGAAGCTCCAGGTCAACTTCGACACCTACATGGTCGCCAAACAGGGACGCATCACGCGCGACGTCGAGGTGCGCAACGTGATGGCGGTGCTGCCCGGCAAGAGTCCGCGGCGCATTTACGTCAGCGGCCATTACGATTCGCTGGCGCGGGCAGGCGGGCAGGGAGCGGCCAATGCCGCCGCCGCGCCACGCGATCCCGACGCGCCGGCGCCGTCCCCCGTCGATCCGAACGCGCCGCTCGACAACGTCGCGCCCGGTGTGAACGACGATGGCAGCGGTACGTCGGTCGCGATCGAGCTGGCGCGCGTCTTCAGCCAGAGCGGCATCGACTTCGACGCCACGCTCGTCTTCATGTGCCACGTCGGCGAAGAACAGGGGCTGCTCGGCGCCAAGCTACACGCCGAGAAGGCCGCCGCGGAAAAAATCCGCATCGATGCGGTCCTGAACAACGACATCGTCGGCAACGACAAGGGCGGCAACGGCGTCATCGACGGCGCGACGATCCGGGTCTACTCCGAGGGGCCGGAGGATTCGCCCTCGCGCGAGCTGGCGCGGTTCGTCCAACGGTGGGGCGCGCGCTACGTGCCGTCGCACACCGTGCGCCTGATGGCGCGCCCCGATCGCTTCGGCCGCGGCGGCGATCATTCCGCCTACAACCAGTTCGGCTTTCCGGCGGTCGGCTTCCGCGAATCGCGCGAGAACTTCACGCGGCAGCACGACGTGCGCGACACCTTCGAGGGCATCTCGCCAGTGTATCTGGCGCAGAACGCGCGGGTGAACGCGGCTTCGGCGGCTTCGCTCGCGCTCGCGCCGCCGGCCCCGATGGTCAACAGCGAGCGGGGCGGGCAACCGATGATCGGCCGCCAACCGTCAGGCTACGACGCGAACCTCCGATGGACGGCGTCGCCTGGAGCAGTGGCGTACCGGATTTTCTGGCGCGAAGCGTGGGGGGCCGACTGGCAGCACGATGTACTGGTGGGGAACGTCACGGAGCTCAATCTGCCGGGCATGCAGATCGACGACTTCGTGTTCGGCGTCGCGGCCGTCGATGCCGAGGGGCACGAGAGCCTCGTCGCACCCTACGTCACGCCGGTTCGTCCGGGGACGCCGGTCAAGACCGTGCCGCCACCCGGCGGTTAAGCCGTCTGCCGTTCACGGCGCCCGCCTCCCACCCATAATCGCCTCGATGAATTCGGCGATCACCGAGTAGACGCGCTCCGGCGGGTCGACGAACTCGATGCCCGAGCGGTAGACGACCATCTCCTGATCGACGTCGCTGATGCTGCAGTGCGCCACGCGCCCTTTGATGACGACCGAGCGGCCGCCGAGCGTCAGCCGGAAGTCGTGAAGGGAGTCAAGCTGGAGAGGGAAGCGGGTTTCGACCTGGGTGCCGCCGAGGCTGATCTCCTTGATCGTGATCGGCTGGAACACCATCACTTCCCCGTGAAACTCGCCGAGGATCTGAATCCGCTCCGCGTCGCGCTTGTCTCCGTGGCCGGACTCGCCGGCCGGTCTCCGTGCGACAGGCGTGGCGAGCGTTCCAGGATCTTCAGGTCTGACGGGTTTTGCGGGTCTTGCAGGTGTCTTCAGTCGTGCGGCTTTCGCAGGTTTTCGCCTCACCGCCATGCGGCGCCGACTATAGCACAGCGGTTTAGTTCATCCCCATCGCCGGCTTTGGCGCGAATATTTCGGTGCCCGACGGTTCGGCGGCGTCTTCGTCCTCGGCGTCCTGCCCCTCGTACTCGGTCGTGTAGGTGACGACCGGAATGTCGCGTGTTTCGTCGTCCAGCTTCAGCATCGAGAGCACCTGAAAGCCATCCAGATTCTCGATGCTCACGCAGAGAACCACGAGGTTCGGCATGACGCGCTTAATCTGCGAGTACGCATGCTCGCTCGACTCGACGAACACGACATCGTACCGGCCCGCCGCGAGCAGGGTGTCGAGCAGGTCAAGGGTCTCCGTGCTGCCGTTGACGATCACCACTTTCTGAGCGCCGACCGGCGCGGGCACGGGCTGCGTGACTCGTGACTCGGTGGTGAGAGGGTTCGTCATCATCTGGTTCGTCTCCCCGGACGCTATTCCCTAATTCAGGATTCGTGCCACGTGGAAGGCCCCTGAATCCTGTGATTTCCGGCTCATCCGGGCCTGCACTCCGCCGAAGCGTTCCCGTCTGACCCCGCGAGGTGCCGGAGAGGGCGTCCGCGTAAACCATTCTCGGGCTAGGCTTTCCAACCCATGTTGCACAGGATGTCCAAGTACGGCACTCTCTGAAGCTATGGGCACCGCAGCCGCGCAGGGCACGACCTACCACAACTTCATAGACGGCTCCTGGATCCCTTCGGTTTCAGGGGACGTCTTCGAAAACCGTAATCCCGCCAACACGGACGATCTGATCGGCGTCTTCCAAAAATCGACGCGCCAAGATGTGCAGCACGCGATCGATGCCGCGCGCCGCGCGTACGAGCACTGGCGGCTCGTCCCGGCGCCGCGCCGCGCGGAGATCCTCTTCCGCGCCGCGCAGATCATGGCCGACCGCAAAGACGCGCTCGCGCGCGACATGACCCGCGAGATGGGCAAAATCCTCGACGAGACCGGCGGCGACGTTCAGGAAGCGATCGACATGACGTTCTTCATGGCCGGTGAAGGACGCCGCCAGTACGGGCAGACGGTGCCCTCCGAACTGCGCGACAAGTTCGCCATGTCGGTGCGCCAGCCGCTCGGCGTCTGCGCCATCATCACGCCGTGGAATTTTCCGATGGCGATCCCGTCGTGGAAGATCATCCCCGCGCTGGTCTGCGGCAACACGGTCGTCTTCAAGCCGGCCACGCTGACGCCGCTGTCGGCGCTCAACTTCGTCAAGATTCTCGAAGAAGCTGGCGTCCCTCCGGGGGTCGTCAATCTGGTGACCGGCGGCGGCGGGGAAGTCGGGAACGCGATGCTCGTCAGCGACGAGGTCAAGGTCGTGTCGTTCACCGGGTCGACCGACGTCGGCCGGACCGTGTCGGAGCAGGCGGCGCCGTCATTCAAGAAGGTCCATCTTGAGATGGGCGGCAAAAACGTCATCATGGTGATGGACGACGCCAACGTGGAGCTCGCGGTGGATGGATGTCTCTGGGGCGGCTTTGGCACCACCGGCCAGCGCTGCACCGCCGCCAGCCGCGTTGTCGTCCACGAGAAGGTATATGCGGCGTTCGTGAAGCAGTTCGTCGCGCGCGCCAAGGCGCTCCGCGTCGGCGACGGGCTCGATCCGAAGAGCCAGATGGGGCCGTCGGTCAGCCAGGGGCAGCTCGACACGGTGATGAAGTACGTCGCCATCGGCAAGAAGGAGGGCGCGAAGCTCGCATGCGGTGGCGAGCTGCTGCGCGAGGGTGCGTATGCGAAGGGGTTCTTCCACCAGCCGACCATCTTCACCGACGTGGCGCCGACGATGCGCGTGGCGCAGGAAGAGATTTTCGGTCCGGTCGTGTCGGTGATGCCGTGCCGCTCGTTCGACGAAGCGATCGCCATCGGCAACAACGTGCCGTACGGCTTGTCGGCGTCAATCTACACGCAGGACATCAACAAGGCGTTCGCGGCGATGCGCGATCTCTACACGGGGATCTTCTACGTGAACGCGCCGACGATCGGCGCCGAGGTGCACCTCCCGTTTGGCGGCACCAAGGCGACCGGCAACGGGCACCGCGAGGCCGGTACGGCAGCGCTCGACGTCTTCTCGGAGTGGAAGTCGATCTATATCGACTTCAGCGGCCGGCTGCAGCGCGCGCAGATCGACACGGCCGACCTCTAAAAACTACAATTGGCTGTTATGCCCGGCCGTGAGGTCGTCATCCTGAGCGCTGCCCGTACGCCGATCGGCAAGTACGGCGGGTCGTTTCGGGACGTGCATCCCGCCGAGCTCGGCGCGGTGGCGTCGCGCGCGGCGATGGAGCGCGCCGGCGTCCGGCCCGAGGAGATTGACGAAGTCCTGATGGGCCACGGGCGGCAGGCGGGGTCGGGGCCGAATCCGGCGCGGCAAGTCGGGCATCGCGCGGGCATTCCATCGGCCGCGCCCGCGCAGACCATCAACAAGGCCTGTGCCTCGGGCATGCAGGCGATCGCGTCGGGCGCCCAGGCGATCATGCTGGGCGAATCGACGATGGTCCTGGCCGGTGGGATCGAGTCGATGAGCCGCATGCCGTACCTTATCGACGCCGCCGACGCGCGCTGGGGCCACAAGATGGGCAACTTCGCGCTCGTCGATGCAATGTATCGCGACGGGTTTCAGTGCCCGCTGTCGAATCTCATCATGGGGGAGACGGCGGAGATTCTGGCGAAACAGTACGCCATCACGCGCGAGGCGTCCGATCTGTTCGCCCTCGAGAGCCAGCGGAAGGCGAAGGCAGCGGCCGACGGCGGGCATTTCGCACGCGAGATCGCGCCCGTCACCGTCACGGTGAAGGGGCAGAGGGTCGTCGTCGATCGCGACGAGCACCCGCGGCCGGATGCGACAATCGACAGCCTGCGAAAACTGCCGACCGCGTTCGGCGACGGCATCATCACGGCGGGCTCCTCGTCGGGGATCACGGACGGCGGCGCGGCGGTCGTGTTGACGTCGGCCGAACACGCCAGCGCGCGCGGCCTGACGCCGCGGGCGCGCCTGCTCGGGTGGGCGAGCGCGGGGGTGGATCCGCGGCTCATGGGCATCGGCCCGGTGCCGGCCATCAAGAAGCTCACCGAGCGCACCGGGCTCGCGGTCGGCGATTTCGATCTCGTCGAGATGAACGAAGCGTTCGCGGCGCAGGTGCTCGCCGTGCTCCAAGACGTGCCGATCGCGGCCGATCGGCTGAACGTCAACGGCGGCGCGATCGCGCTCGGCCATCCCATCGGCTGCACCGGCGCGCGGATCGTCGTCACGCTCCTGCACGAGCTCGAGCGGCGCGGCGCGCGCCGCGGGCTCGCGACGTTGTGCGTCAGCGGCGGCATGGGCATGGCCATGGCCATAGAAAGAATCGGGTAATTGGATAATCTGGTAATCGAGTAATTGGATTGCTAGATTGAATACGTGACAACAATGCCTCAATCAATTCCTCAATCAATTCCTCAATCAATTACCCGATTACCCAATTACCCGATTACCCAATGCGTATAGCTGTCATTCCCGGGGACGGGATCGGCGTGGACGTGACGGCCGAGGCCGTCAAGGTGCTCCGGGCGGCGGGCCAGGTGTTCGGGACGCCCCTCGATCTCGAGATGCTGCCCTACGGCGCCGACTATTACCTGCAGACCGGCATCAGCCTGCCGCCCAACGGCTACGCGATGCTGCGCGACGATTTCGATGCGATCTACATCGGCGCGCTTGGCGATCCGCGCATTCCCGACATGCGTCACGCGCGGGACATCTTGCTCGGCACACGCTTCGAGCTCGACCTCTACGTCAATCACCGGCCGGTGAAGCTGCTGGACGCGCGGCTCTGCCCGCTCAAGGATCGCGGGCCGAAGGACGTGAACTTCGTCGTGTTCCGTGAGAACACGGAAGGCCTGTACGTCAACATCGGCGGCCGCTTCAAAGCCGGCACCGAGGACGAAATCGCCATTCAGGAAGAGATCAACACGTTCAAAGGCGTCCACCGTATCGTCAAGCACGCGTTCGAGCACGCGAAGGCGCACGGTCTGACCAAGGTCTGCATGGCGGACAAGAGCAACGCGATGACGCAGGGGCACGCCCTCTGGCAGCGCGTCTTCTGGGATCTCGCGACGCAGTACGCGGGGATCGAGGCGACGCACCTCTACGTCGACGCGCTGACGATGCAGATGGTGAAGAACCCGGGGCAGTTCCAGGTCATCGTCACCAACAACATGTTCGGCGACATCGTCACCGATCTGGGCGCGCAGCTGCAGGGCGGCCTCGGCCTCGCGGCGTCGGGCAATCTCCACCCAGGGCGCACCTCGATGTTCGAGCCGGTGCACGGGTCCGCGCCGAAGTACGCCGGCAAGAACGTCGCGAATCCTGTCGGTGCGATTCTGTCGGCGGCGCTGATGCTCGAATATTTGGGGCTGTCGAACGAAGCGGCGGCGATTGAAGCCGCGGTGAAAGACGCCGTCGTCGGCGTCCACGGTACCGCCGAAATCGGGGGAACGCTGGGCACGCGTGAAACGGGGGATTACATCGCACACGCGATCAAATCCAAGAGACGGTGACAGCAGGCGGTGAAGTGAGGCTATGACGAAACCTGAAGTGTTCATCGTTGGCGGCGCGCGCACGCCGATGACCGACTATGTGGGCGCGCTCAAGGACGTGTCGGCGCTGGAACTGGGCGCCATCGCCTCGCGCGGCGCGTTTGCGAAAACGGGCGTCAAGCCGGAGTGGATCGAGCACGCGGTCTTCGGCAACGTGCTGCAGACCAGCGCCGACGCGATCTACGGCGCGCGGCACGTGGCGCTCAAAGCCGGCGTGCCGATCGACGTGCCGGCGCTGACGGTCAACCGTCTCTGCGGATCGGGCATTCAGGCCGCTGTCAGCGGCGCGCAGATGATTCAGCTCGGCGAGGCGGGGCTCGTGCTGACCGGCGGCACGGAGAACATGAGCCAGGCGCCGCACCTCATCCGCGGCTTGCGCAGCGGCCTGAAACTCGGCCAAGGCAAGCTCGAAGATTATCTGTGGGAAGCGCTGCTCGATCCGTACTGCGGCTGCACGATGGCGATCACGGCCGAGAACTGCGCGGCCAAGTACGGCATCACGCGGGACGAGCAGGACGCCTTCGCGCTCCGCAGCCAGCAGCTCGCCGACCAGGCGTGGAAGACAGGCCGCTTCGCCGACGAGGTCGTGCCGGTCGAGATCAAGACGCGCAAGGGCGTCGAGCTCGTGGAACGAGACGATCACATGCGGCCGGAGACAACGCTCGCGATTCTGGCGAAGCTGCCGCCCGCGTTCAAGAAAGACGGCACCGTCACCGCCGGCAACGCCAGCGGCATCGTCGACGGCGGTGCGGCGCTCATCCTGGCCTCGCGCGAGGCCGTCGATCGTCACGGACTGAAGCCGATCGGCCGGCTGACCGCCTGGGCCGCGGTCGGCGTCGAGCCGACGCTCATGGGCATGGGGCCCGCGCCGGCGACGCGCAAGGTGCTGGCGCAGAGCGGTCTGTCGCTGGACGATCTCGATCTCATCGAGGTGAATGAAGCGTTCGCGGGGCAGTATCTGGCGGTGGAGAAGGAGCTCGGCCTCGACCGCGCGCGCGTGAATGTGAACGGCGGCGCGATTGCGCTCGGCCACCCGCTGGGCATGAGCGGGACGCGCCTGCTGCTGACGCTCGTCCTCGAGCTTCGCCGGCGAGGCAAGACGCGCGGTCTGGCGACAGCGTGCATCGGCGGAGGCCAGGGCATCGCCGCTATCGTGGAAGCGATCTAGAAAAGCAGCGCCAGAGGAGAACGATGACGATCAAAACCGTCGGTGTAGTGGGTTGCGGGTTGATGGGTTCGGGCATTGCACAGGTGTGCGCGGCCTCCGGCTACAAGACGATCGTCCGCGAAGTCGGCGACGTCGTGCTCCAGAAGGGGCTCGGCCGCGTCAAGAAGTTCCTCGACGACGGCGTGGCGAAGGGGAAGGTGGCGCCCGCGGCGCGCGACACGACGCTGGCGAACCTCTCGGGGACGACGACCTTCGAGGCACTGAAGGACTGCGACCTGATCATCGAGGCGATTGTCGAGAATCTCGACGAGAAACGGCAGACCTACGCCGGCCTGGAAACGGTGGTCGGCGCGCACACGATCTTTCTGTCGAACACCTCGTCGCTGTGCATCACCGAACTCGCGGCCTCCACCAAGCGCCCCGACAGGTTCGGCGGCCTGCACTTCTTCAACCCGGTGCCGATCATGAAGCTCGTCGAGGTCGTCCGCGCGCTGACGACGAGCGACGAGACCTACCAGACGGTGTTTGCGTTCGCGCAGTCGCTCGGCAAGGAGCCGATCACGGCGCCGGATCGTCCCGGCTTCATCGTCAACCGGCTGCTCGTGCCGTATCTGCTCGACGCGGTTCGGGCGTACGAAAACGGCCTCGGCACGATCGAGGACATCGACAAGGGGATGAAGCTCGGGTGCGGCTATCCGATGGGGCCGTTCACGCTGCTCGACTTCGTCGGCCTCGACACGACCTACTACATCGCGAACATCATGTTCGAGGAGTTCCGGGAGCCAGCATACGCGCCGCCGCCGCTTCTCAAGAGGATGGTGCTGGCGGGGCGGATGGGACGGAAATCCGGGAGAGGTTTCTATACCTACTAAGGCCGCGTAGGGCGGTCGCTACCGGGCGCCAACCGCTTGAGCGTCGGCGCCGTCTATACTGCAATCCCATGCTTCTCGACTGCGTGGATGACATCCGCTACGGCCTCCGCCAGTTCGCCCGCACGCCTGGGCTGACCGCCGTCGCCATCCTCACGCTCGCCATCGGCATCGGCGCCACCACCGCCATCTTCAGCCTGCTCGATGCCGCGACGCTGCAGCGGCTGCCGGTGCAGCATCCGGAGCAGCTGCGCACGGTCATCGTCACAACTCCCGCGGGCGCGTGGATGGGGAACGTTCCGTCAGTGTTCTTCGACCAGCTGCGCGAGGCGCCGTCCTCCTTCTCTGGTGTATTCGCGTTCTGGCGGACGACGATGAATGTCGATACCGGCGGTGATATCGAACGCATTGAGGTCCAGCTCGTGTCCGGCGGCTACTACTCGACACTCGGCGTCAGCGTGTTTGGCGGACGCCTGATCGACGACGAGGACGACAGGAACAGGCGTCGCGTCGCGGTGCTCAGTCATGCATTCTGGGTGCGACGGTTTGGCGGCGATCCATCGGTCCTCGGCCGCAATCTGAACGTCAACGGCGTGGCGACGACGGTCGTCGGCATCACGCCGCCCGCGTTCTTCGGTACGGATCGAGGCGTGTCGCCCGATGTCACGATTCCGCTCAGCAGCGCGCCGCGGCTGGCAAATGTCTGGATCGCGGTGCGGCTCAAGCCGGACGTGAGCGACGAGCGCGCTCGGGCCGAGGCGGAGCTGGCGCTGCAGCGCGCCCACGAGATCATGCGTTCCGGCCTGAGCAACTATCGGCAACGCGAACGCGAGTCGATTCTTGGCGAGCGGGCGGGCCTGATGTCGGGCGACAAAGGCTCGGGCTATGCGATGAGCGCCTATGTCGATCCGCTCCGGTTGCTGATCCTGCTCGCCGGGGTGGTGCTGCTCGTCGCATGCGTCAACATCGCGAATCTGCTGCTGGCTCGATCGATCGGGCGATCGACCGAGATCGGTGTACGGCTGGCGCTCGGGGCGAGTCGCGGCCGGCTGATCCGGCAGATGCTCGCCGAAAACGCCATGCTTTCAGTGGCCGGGGCGGTTGCCGGCATCGCTCTCGCGTTCTGGATGCACCGCGCGCTGGTGCTGCTCCTGATGGACGAGGCCGCCGCCGAGGCGCTGGTCTTCACGATCGATTCGCACGTGCTCGCGTTCTGCGCCGTCATGATGGTGATGACGCTCCTCATTTTCGGCGTGACGCCCGCGATCCGCGCGACCGACCTCGACGGACGATCGCTGCTGCAGCGCGCGGCGCCGGGCAGTCGCGGCTCGCGGCTCGGGGTCCTCAAGGGCTTGATCGTCGTGCAGGTGGCGAGCGCGGTCGTGCTGCTGTTCTGCGCCGGCCTGCTGGTGCGGACTTTTCAAAACCTCGCCTCGCTCGATACCGGCGTGCCCGCCCACAATCTGCTCATGATGAGGCTAGGGTTCGGCCAGCGAGGGTACCAGGCGTCACAGGCAGCGAGCTTCTACGACGCCCTCGCCGCTCGAGTGGAAGCGTTGCCCGGCGTGGAGTCGGTGGCATTCGGATACGACTTTGCGTTCGCCTCCGGTACCGCGAGCAAGTCAGTCTGGGCGGAAGGGCAGCCACCAGACCAGAACCAGAGCGCCGGGTTCAATGTCGTCGGTCCGGGATTCTTTGCGACGTCGGGTATTCCCGTCGTGGCGGGGCGAGAATTCTCGCGACGCGATGACATCGACGCGCCCAAAGTCGTCATCATCAACGAAGCGTTTGCTCGACGCTATTTTCCCGACCAGAATCCGATCGGCCGGCACGTCGGCGATGAAGGCGCAAAGTCGGTGCTGAAATACGAAGTGATCGGCGTCGCGAAGGACACGCGCAATATGTTCCTGCGAAGGGCCGCCGCGCCGATGCTCTACCAGCCGCTGCTGCAGGACACCTACGCGTCGAGTGCCGTTCTTCACGTGCGTACGCGCGGGGATGCACGGCGCGTGCAGGATCGCATCCGAGCCGAGATCCGTGCCGTCGACTCGAGGCTGCCCGTCTACGACCTGACAACCCTGGACGCGCGGCACTCGCTGGCCGTGCAACGCGATCGCATGATGGCCGCCTTGTCCGGCTTCTTCGGCGTCCTGGCGTTGCTGCTCACCGCAGTCGGGGTTTACGGCGTGATCGCCTACGCGGTCGGTCGTCGGACGGCCGAGATCGGCGTGCGCATGGCGCTTGGCGCCACGAGCGGGCAGGTTCGGTGGATGGTCCTGCGGGAAACGCTCACGCTGATGGCCGCCGGCGCCGCGATTGGTGTCCCGGTCTCGTTCGTGTGCGCCCGCGTGTTGAAGACCGCGCTATTTGGCGTCACGCCGCAAGATCCGGCTACCGCAATCGCCTGCGCGCTGATGCTGCTGTTGGCGGGTGGCGCGTCTGGTTACTTCCCTGCGCGGCGCGCCGCGAATGTCGAGCCCATGACGGCCCTGCGGAGCGAGTAGCTACTTCGTCTTTGCGAGCAGCGCGCGCGCCTTCGCTTTGAAATCCTGATCCTCCGGCCCCCAGAACGAATCGAGCGGCGCATCGAGGACCGCCTGCAGTTCGGCGCGCGCCTCCGCCTTCCGCCCTGCGTCGTCGAGCAGTTCGGCGAGGTAGTAGTGCGTGGCCGTGCTGTTCGGGTTGATCTTCAGCGCGGCGCGCAGGTTCTGCTCGGACAGTTTGTTGCTGCCGCCGAAGAGTCCAGGCACTTTGTAATACCAGCGGCCGAGCGCACGGTAGCCTGAACCTTGCTGAAACAGCGGGTTGAGCCGGATGACCGTTTCGAGCTCCTCTTTGATCGATCCGCGGTACTTGAGCCCGGCGCGCAGCCCGAAGGATTCCGCCAGCGCGCCCATGTTGGCGCCGATCCAGAAGTGCCCTTCGGGCTTGTTCGGTTCGAGCACCACCGCCGTGCGGCCGGCCGCGATGCCGTTCTCCAGAAAGCCACGGCGCTCGGCTTCCGGCGCGTGGCCGCCGAGCCAGTAATCGGTCCGCGCGAGCTTCCAGGCGGCGTCGAAGGCGCGCGCATTCGCGGCGAGCTCGGCGCTCCAGAGGTCGGCCGCGCGGCGCGCGCTGGCGAGGTTGGCGCGATCCGCGTACAGCGCGTCGGCGCTTTGCGCGGACGCGGTGCCCGCTGTGGCGGACACGGCGAAGGCCGCGAAGGCCGCGACGCGGGCCGAGATATAGAATAGAGCCATGCAGGAGCTCATCACACGGCTGCTGGCGGAGCTCGGCGAAGACCCCGGACGCGAAGGGCTGCGCGACACGCCGAAACGCGTCGAAAAGGCACTGCAATTTCTCACGAGCGGGTATGACGCGGACATCGACACCGTCCTCAATAATGCGCTGTTCACCGTCGATTATAGCGAGATGGTGATTGTGAAGGACATCGACTTTTACAGCCTCTGCGAGCACCACCTGCTGCCGTTTTTTGGCAAGTGCCACGTCGCCTACATTCCGAGCACCAAGGTCATCGGCCTCAGCAAGATTCCGCGTATCGTCGACGTCTTCAGCCGGCGTCTGCAAGTCCAGGAGCGGCTGACCAACCAGATCGCCGACACGATTCGCGACAAGATCACGCCGCTCGGCGTCGCCGTGGTGATGGAGGCGACGCACCTGTGCATGTCGATGCGCGGCGTCGAGAAGCAGAATTCCTTCGCGGTGACGAGCGCGATGTCCGGCGCGTTCCGCGACAACGCGCGCACCCGCATGGAATTCCTGGAGCTGATCAAGCTGCACAGTGCGATTCCAGGGTTCTCCAGCACCTCGGCCGCCGGACTCGCCTGCGTCGGCGAGGACTGAGGCGACGACGACCGCGCTCATCTTCCTCGCCACCTACGCCGTCCTCGCCCTTGGCCGCGTCCCCGTGTTCCGGATCGATCGCACCGGCGCGGCGATCATCGGCGCGATCCTGATGGTAGTCACCGGAGCGATCGGCTTCGACGAGGCCGTGCGCGCGGTCGACTACCGGACGCTCGTGCTGCTCTTCGGCATGATGATCCTCGTGGCGCACCTGCGGCTGGCGGGCGCGTTCGCGGCGCTCGCCGGCGTTGTCAGCCGGCGCGCGACCCACCCGGCGGCCCTGCTCGTCGCGATCGTCGGCACGGTCGGCGTGTTGTCGGCGCTGTTCGTCAACGACACCATCTGCCTCGTCTTCACGCCGGTCGTGCTCGACGTCGCCGCCGCGCGGCGTCATCGGCCGCTGCCGTACTTGCTGGCGCTCGCGACGGCGTCGAACATCGGCAGCGTGGCGACGATAGCCGGCAACCCGCAGAACATGCTCGTCGGCACGATCTCCGGCCTCTCATTCCGCGCCTTCGCGGCGGCATTGGCGCCGGTGGCGCTCGCCGGCCTGGCGATCGACGCGGCCCTCATCTGGTTCATGTTTCGTGCGGAGCTGCACGCCACCTCCGCCGACGACGTGCCGCTTCCGCGGATCCGGTGCGATCGGCCGCTGCTCGTCAAGTCGCTGATCGTCGCCTCCGGCGTGCTGGTGGGGTTTCTGGCTGGCTACGACACGGCGATGGTGGCGGCGGCCGGCGCGGCCGTGCTGCTCGTCACGCGCCGGGTCGCTCCGCGCAAGATCTACGCGGCGATCGACTGGGATCTGCTGATGCTCTTTGTGGGGCTCTTCGTGGTCGTCGGTGCCGTCGAGCGCGCCGGCATCGACCGGCGGATCTTCGAGATGCTGCGCCCGCTCGGCATGCAGACGGTGGCCGGCCTGAGCGCGACGGCCGCGGTGCTGTCGAACGCGGTGAGCAACGTGCCGGCGGTGATGCTCCTGACGCGGCTGGTGCCGGCGCTGCCCGATCCGCGCCGCGCGTGGCTCACGCTCGCGATGGCCAGCACGCTCGCCGGCAACCTGACGATTCTCGGATCGATTGCGAACCTCATCGTGGTGGAGGGCGCGCGCCGCCGCGGCGTCATCGTGCGCTTCAGCGAGTACGCTCGCGTCGGCGTGCCGATCACGATCGCGACGCTGGCCTTCGGGGTCTGGTGGCTGTCGTAGCCCACCAGACCCATCCGACCGTACTTAGAACTTGAACGCGACGTTGAACCGCGCAATTCTCGGTGCCAGCACGGAGGCCGGCGAGAGGTACTGCGGCACGCTGTTGATCGCCCCGGTGAGATTGCCGGCCTGACGCAGGCCGATCGTGCCGGTCAACGACCGGACGTCCCACACGACGTTGGAATTCGTCACGTTGTACACGTCGATCGAACCCTCGAGGGAGCGGCGGCCGCCCAGTTTGATGGACTTCGACACGCGCAGGTCCAACTGATTGCGCGGGCTGATCCGATCCGAACCGAGCGGAGCCAGGTTGATTGTCGTCGTGCCGCCGATCGACAAGCGCTGGTTGATCTGGCGGTTGATGGCGATGCCGCTCTCCGAGACGAAATTCGCCGCGAGGGCGACGTCGTGGAACGGCATCGTGTAGGTTCCCGTCCACTTGAAGATGTACGGCCGATCCCCGAGCTGCTCGGTGATGAGGCCGTTGGCGTTGATCAGCGCGTTCGGGTTCACGTTGACGCTGACGCCGCTAATCCGGGTACGGGCCAGCGTGAGGCCGGCGAGCATCTGCCATCGGTCCGAGTAGCGCTTCGTGCCGGTGATCTCCACGCCGTTGTAGGTCTGGACGCTCGTCGGATCGTTGCTCACGACCGTGAGGTTGGTGGCCGCAATGCGGTCGAAGTACTGGTACGTGATGCCGCTGGTCGGATCCACGGCCGTCGTCGGCGTCGTCGAGAAGGGGGCCGCCGGATTGTAGGTTGCCTGCGGCATCTTCTCCTGGCGGTACGTATAGTCGACGCTCAGCTTCACGCCCGAGCCGAGGTCGCGATCGAAGCCGAGCCCGTACTCGTTCGTGTACGGACGCTGGTAATTCGGCGAGATCGAGGTCGTCGTGCCCGACGTGACGACCGCGCTCGATGCCACCTGCTCCCCCGGCTGGAAGTGCAGGTCGTGGTTCAGGTCGTTCCAGTTGTACGTCACCTGATACGTCGCGGTCGGGTTGACGGAGTCGAGCGGCGTGCCCGTAATCGGGATGATGTAGTAGTAGCGCGCGGCCGACCCCTTGAGCGCCGTACGGCCGTCGCCCGTCAGATCGTACGCCGCGCTCACGCGGGGACCGGTGTTGTTCCAGTTCACCACGGGCATCCGAGCGAGCGACCGGGGGATGTTGGCGAACTCCGGAATGACCCCCGTCCACGGGCTGGGGGGGCTCGACTGCGCCGGCAGGTAGGCGTTGAGGTGTTCGTACCGGACGCCGGCCGTCACCGTCAGGCGCTTGACCGAATAGCTGTCCTGGACGAAGAGCGCAGTGTTGTTGAGCGTCGTGGCCGTGTCGATCGGCGTGCCGTACAGCGTCGCCGAGACGCCCGCGCCGGTCGTGCTGTTGTAGGTATCGGTAACGTTGTTGGTCCGCGTCGTTTCGACCGATCCCGAGGAGTGCGTCTGATCGATACCCCACTTGAACTCGTGCCGGCCGCCGAGAGCGTGATCCACGTAATACTGGAACGTGGCGTTCGCCTGCAGACGCGGACGATGGCGGACGACGTTGCCGCCGTTGTAGTTGCGGGTGACGATGCCGGTGACCGAATCCACCAGCGACTCGTCGGTGCCGTTGATATACGTCGGGAACAGAATCGTGTTGTAGCCGACGCGCGCGTCCATGAACAGGTGCGGCGTGATGATCGAGTTCCACAGCCCCTGGTACACGTTGAAGACATCTTCTTCGTCGCTCGTCGAGGCGGGGACGGTGATGGACGCCGCGTTCAGCAGCCGGTTCGGCTTGTTGTACCGCTGGCGCGAATAGAACCCGGTGAACTTGTTCTTGTCGTTGAACTGGTACGTGGCGTTGACCAGGCCCGAGTCGATGTTGGTCTGGTCGAGCACGACCTGCGACAGGGCGACCGGCGTGTTGACGTGGACGCGCCAGTCGCGGACCGATCCGAAGACGCGCAGTTTGTCCTTCACGAGCGGACCGCCGATCGAGAAGTTCTCGTCCGAGACGAAGTTCACCTGGTTGGCGTTCGGCGTGAACCCATAGGTGAGCAGGTTCGAGTCGACGTTCGAGACCTGTGTCTGGCTGCCTTCCCAGGTGAACGTATTGCGGCCGGACCAGACGTTGCCGCCGCTCTTGGTGACCATGTTGAGGAACACACCGCCGGTCGGCACGGTGATGTCGTGCGCGCCGGTCGAGACCTGGATGTCGTCGAACGAATCGTAGTCGTAGTAGTAGCCGGCGGCGCCAATCGCGCTCGGGTCGCCGACGTTGATGCCGTTCAGGTACTGCGAGTTCTGTGCGCTCGTCGTCCCACGAGCGTTGTACGTGCCCTGGAGACCGCCGGACGTGCCGCCCACGTCGGGTCGCGTAATCATCAGGCTCGGCACCTTGTATTCGATGAGCGCCCAGATGTCGCGTCCCCCCGGCGTGCCCTGCAGCAACTGCTCGCTCAGGTTGACTGCGACGTTGGCGCTGGTCGTATCCACGATCGGCGAAGCGCCGGTGACGGTGATCGTTTCCGCGACGCTCGCGATCTTCATCGCGAGCTCGACCGGCGTCGTCTGGCCGACGAGCACCTGGATGTTTTCACGGATGATGGTCTGGAATCCCTGGAGGTCGATCTTGACCGTGTAAGTGCCGGGCACGAGCGAGGGGAACCGATACACACCGCCCGCGTCGGTGACGCCCGACATCGAACCGCCGATTAGAACCGGGCTGCTGATCGTGACCGCCACACCTGGCGTACTCGCGCCCTGCTGGTCGGTCGTTCTGACGAGAATGCTGCCCGTCTGAATCTGCGCCATCGCCGGTGCGGCGATCCCCACGAGCAGGGCTGCGCAAAACATGAGAATCCGCTTCATGTGTT